>Ga0257125_1000465_pt1 | contig 53451 bp, 81 predicted proteins | sample SI106_200metaG_FD_190183 | JGI IMG/M metagenome (GOLD analysis project Ga0257125, IMG submission 190183) | Marine microbial communities from Saanich Inlet, British Columbia, Canada - SI106_200 | ecosystem: Environmental > Aquatic > Marine > Inlet | place: Canada: British Columbia | collected... | reverse complement strand
AGGATCTGCGATCAGCTCAAACTACGTAAAAATGACTGAGATTTTACTAAATGGTATATCAAATGCCTAAAGCAATGCAGAAATATGGTTAAATTGTATCATTTTTCATGGATAGCCAGGTAAATAGGCATTTGAGGGACCTTTATGGATTAAATCCAAACATACCACATTTAGCATTTCAATTTCCAAGATTACCTCCAGGACTAGCACACCCTATGTTTAAAATTTATGAAAATCCTATGAAAGAACAATTTTCAGATGAGATGGATACAATGAATCAAAAATTACAAGGATTCCAACATTTGTATCAACAACATGCATCAGGATTATTAACAATGAATTCTTCAATTATTCCTCCAGGACACCCATTATACAATAGAAAAAGTTCTGCTAAAGGACTTCAGGCAGAAAATGATAAACTGTTAAAAGAAAATACAGAATTAAAGAAGAAGTTAGATAAAAAATCAAAATCAAATTAACACTAAATATTCAAACATTAGTTTAAATTTTTTTCAGTAAAAATCCTTATTACTTTCAAAATTTGGTTTTGAGTATGGTAAAAACACCTGCAGACAAATGGAAAGGTATTGTAATAAAATATAGAAAACAATGTCAAGGCATTTTAAAAATTTCAAAAAATATACGTTATGCTGGTGTTATCAATATTTATGGAAGAACGTTAACTGGAATTGTCAATCCTACTTTAAAGCCTCTATTGAAATCAGAACAGGTAAAAAATGAGTTTTTCATATTATCTACTTTGATGTCATTGAGAAAAGATGTCACCACCACTGTGGGAAAGTTAGAACATGTAATTTTACAGCATCAAAAAGTAACCATTGTTATTTTACAAAAAAATGATGTTACATTTTATGTTTCAATTAATAAAAATGAGAAAAATTTAGAAAAAATAATTTTATCCATAAAAAAAATAATCTAACTATTTTTTATTTTAACAATAAATGTCATTTTGCTTGTTGTTTGTATTGTTCTGAAGGTTTTATCTCCACAGTGTTAGATGATTTAATATTGTATACAGGTTCTCCTTTTTGATCTTTTAGAGTAGTTCTAGAAATAGTTGTAACGTTTGTAAATATTTTAATTTTTGTTCCATCATCTAAATGATATTCATTAAATTCTTGTGACACTGTATCATAATGCATGTCAGATTTGTCGATGTATTTCACCATGTCTTCTTTTGTAATGGGCGTGGTATTGGGACTACCTTTCAAACTATTATCTGCATATATCACAGTAAGAGTTTGAGCATCTACTCTAAACGATACTTTATCACCATCCATAACGCGTTCAATTTTTTTAAGAACAGTCCTAGTTTTCAACACAGAATTATCTATTATTTGATACATATTCCAAGGCTCTTTGATTATTTCAAAATCAATCACTTTGGTATTTTCCATACTCATAACACTAAAAAATTTCAATATGAATTGTTAAATGAAATCTATGATTTATGCTGGAGTAAATCCATGATATCCGCCAGTCTGTTGATCTTTATCATCAAAGATTGGTTCAAACAATGAAATTAGATAATCGTCAGGATCAGAAATTATGGCATTTCGTCCAGAATCCTTTTCAATTATGTCTCGATGAATTTTAACCCCTTTTTCTTTTAATTCTTCAACAGCTGATTTAACATCTCCAACAAGAAAGCCTATTGTAATTCCATTATCAATAGAACTTCCACTATGCTGAGAAGTAAGTGATGCTGGATGTAAACTCAACAAAGCACCAGAAGTCCCAAGATCAACCCATGAGCGTCTTTGACTTTTTATTGGTAAACCTATAATTTCATTATAGAATTGGATTGATTTATCCAGGTCTTTTACAGCCAAAATTACATTTCCAACTTTTTTAATGTTCACAAACACACTAACAATAAGTTCTTTAAATCTATTTTTATTGAACTTCTACCATGGTTTCGGTTCGCTCTACACCCGTAATTTTTTGAATATTGTTTGCAACTTCCTTAATTTGAGACAATTCTGTCACATCGATTACGGCTACAGCATCAAATTGTCCACTAGTAGGAAATGAGTCAGATACAGATTGGACTTTTTTCAATTTTACAGATATAAGCTTCTTAGGAGATTTTACTAAAATTATCGCCCTTACCATCCTAAATCAACCTCCACTTCAATTAATGTTTCAGTAGTAACAATACCGTTAATTTTTTTAAAATCAATCACCATGTGGTTAATTTCGTCGATATTGCCTTGCAAAAATGCATTAATGTCTGCCCTTCCAGTTACCACCATTATTTGTTTTACAATTTTACGTTTTTTCTTTAATATTTCAACTACTGAATCTACTTTTCCAGGTTTTACAGTAATCAAACATAATGCACGCATATTGACCATACGTCATTGAGTCGGATAAAGATTGCTAGTCTGATGCTTCTTGAGATCTTGCTTCCTCAAGATATGCCCTTCGTTCTTCATTAATTTTTTCTTGATCAATTTCTATATCATCATCAACTATCACAATTCCTCCATCACCCATTGGCTCCTCTTTACTTTTTTTGGCTTTTCCTTTGGCACCCTTAGCTTTTGTGGTTTTTGATTTTGTAGTTTTAGCTTTTGGAGCTTTAGCCTTTTTTACAATTTTTTTTTCTGCCATGAATATTGAAAAAATATCCGTTAGACTTCTTTTTAAAGATTATGTACAAATGAATCATCCATAGATTATTTTAATTCTAAATTTGGATCATCAAAATAACGAAAATGACCTTTGTTGATAATAGAGTGCCAGGGGCGAGATTTGAACGCGCGACAGCCCGGTCTTCAGCCGAGTGCTCTCCCAGGCTGAGCTACCCTGGCACATAAAAAAATAATTTAGTTGAGGCATTAAAGTTTATCATTTTAGATCTTCCAATGGATGTCCTCTTTGTTATTTCTCTTATTGACTAAACGGCCCAATACAAAAAATAAATCAGATAATCTATTGAGATATTTGATACAATTTGAGTTAATTTCATCTTTTTCTGTTAGATGAACTACTTGAATTTCTGCTCTTCTCACAACAGTTCTAGCATAATGTAATTGTGATGCTGCCAACATGCCTCCAGGTAAGATGAAATTTGTTAATGAAGGTAGTTCTGATTCAAATTTATCTATACATTTTTCTAACTTTTCAATCATTTCTAGGGAAACCCTGTTTTTTAGATCATTGAGGTTGGGGTTAGATAGATCTGCACCGACTAAAAATAAGTCATTTTGAATTTCAGTTAATATTTCAGAAACATCATCATCTAATGAATTTGTTAAAACCATTCCCAATACGGCATTTGCCTCATCAACTGCACCATATGCTATGATTCGGGGATGTGATTTTGAAATCCTATAATTTCCCTGCAAGCCCGTATTTCCATCATCTCCAGTTTTTGTATAAATTTTCATTAATTTTTAATTATGATGATTAACTATTATGTTGTTCGAAAATAGAAGAACCTGAAAATTCATTAGTAGAGAATTCAAGTATAACAATAACAAAATGATAGTGGATTTTTTTAAATCAGCAATAAATCTAAAAAAAATTTCAAGGCAAGGTTGGATAAATAAATTAAACATGGATAAATCAGAATCAGTTGCAGACCATTCATTTATGATGACAGTAATGAGTATGGTGATTTCAGATTTGACAAATCAAAACTCTGAAAAAATTATGAAGATGGCATTATTACATGATTTAGCTGAATCAAAAATAGGGGATTTTGTACCTGGACAAATAGATAAAGAAGAAAAAATAAGATTAGAAAATAATGCGTTTATGGAAATTGTGGATAAATTACCAAATAAAATTAAAACAGAGTACCTACAATTATGGAAAGAATACCAAGAGAATATTTCTGAAGAATCAAAAATAATACATCAAATTGATAAATTAGAAATGTCATTACAAGCAAAAACATATCAAAAAGAAGGGCATCCAATAGAAAAATTGGAGACATTTTTTAATTCTGCAAAAAATGATATTTCAAATCCCACATTAAAAAAAATATTTTTAGAAATAGTTATGGAGAAAAATTAATGTCTGAAAGAACCAAAGATGAACTAATTGAAGCACAAAAACAAGTTATAGGTATTTTATTTGAAGTGGTAAAAAGATTACAAACAAATAATGATCTAGATGAAGAATATTTTCAAATAATCAATGAGAAAGGGAAGGGGAATAGGATAGATGAGGTTCAAATTGAGCGAGAAGAAAATGCAAAAATCGTAGGACGATTATTAGAACAATTGGAAACTTAGTTACCGCAACTACAATCATCATCAGATAAAATTCTCAAATGAGCTGTTTGTTGATATTTATCTTGAATGTAATTTGAAAGATTTGTTATTCTTACTCTTGTTTCCCTTGTTTTCCAATGACCTTCATTTTCAAACCAAAATTCAATTTCATCCATATCATATCTTTCACCTTTTTCCACAAGATCTTTAAAAATTAATTTAATTTCATTAATTTCAGATTCAGAAAGTTTTGATTTATCCTCAATCATAGTAGTGATCTCATTTAATTTGATTATCACATTATTTGTAAGAGGCATAAATTGCGATAGGTTTGAATTCTATAACTATCTTTTGTGGAGATATTGTTTTTATAACAATTAGATAATTCGGAGTTATGCAATACTTTCAGGCATTAAAGTTGGGTCAAAAAAGAGTTGCAACTGCAAGAGAATATCTCAATACATTAACAGGAGACAAGGCCATGCCAGCATTAGCATTAATAGATACAAAATCAAATGTTTGGGAACCTGTAGGTGAAGAGAATCTATATGCATTTGTAGATGAGTCTGCAGGGTTTGTTCTAACTGATAATAGCGGATATATTCTTGCATTAGTAGATAAATCCGGCTCTTCAAAAACAATAGTTCAAGGAGTAACCAAAGAACAAAAAGAAAATTTAGAAAAAATATTTGCTAGTGATAATATCTCAAAATTTGAGGGCAAAGTTATACTTCCAGTGTAATATTTGATCTCAATAAAAAACGTAAACCTTTAGTTATCATAATGTAAAGACTAGTAAAATGGGCAAATTTTCTCAAGAGATCGAAGTTAGCGGTCACCTAATTGACTCTTCAATTTTAACAAAAATATTTGACAAAATAATGGATTTACAAGGAGAATTTCAAGTACAAGAAATTAACATTGGTAAAAAGAAAAAAGATCAATCCTATGCTAGATTGCTCATAAATGGGAATGATCAAAAACACCTAGATAATATTTTAGAGACAATTTATCGTGAAGGAGCAACATCAAAAATTCAAAAAGAAATAACATTAAAAAAATCACCAAAAAATTATGTTATGCCTGATAATTTTTACAGTACAACAAATAACCACACCCAAATTTTTCATAAAAAGAAATGGATTCAAGTTGAAAATATGATGATGGACAAATGTATAGTAGTTAAAGGAAATAAAGCATTTTGTGTTCCTGTAAGAGATGTATCTAAAGGTGATTCCATCATTGTTGGGGAAAATGGAATAAAAATTTCGCCTCCTGAACGTCCAAGAGAAGGAGTAAATGTATTTGAATTCATGGGAAGTTCTAGTTCTAGTGAAAGACCAACTCAACATATCGCAAAAAAGGTTGCAGAGGATATTTACAATACTAAAAAGAAAGGAGGTAAAATTGTAATTGTTGGGGGTCCAGCAATTGTTCATACTGGTGCATCAGATGCAGTATCTGAATTAATTAAATCAGGATATATTGATGGCGTATTAGCAGGTAATGCTCTTGCTGTTCACGATATAGAATATGCCACACTTGGAACGTCTCTTGGAATGAATGTCAAGGATGCCACTTTGGCATATCATGGACATAGAAATCACATGGATGCCATTAATTCAGTTTTCAAAGCAGGATCTATTGCAAACATGGTGAAAACCAAAAAATTGACAAAAGGAATAATGTATGAATGTGTAAAAAATAAAATTCCATTTGTGTTGGCAGGATCCATCAGAGATGATGGGCCACTACCAGATGTGATAACAGATATCTCACAAGCACAAAGAGAGTACAAAAAAGTCCTAAAGGGAGCAAGCATGGTAATCATGATTTCAACTATGCTTCACTCAATTGCTACAGGAAATATGCTTCCTGCAAATGTCAAAGTTATAGTTGTAGATATCAATCAACCAACAGTTACCAAGCTTATGGATAGAGGAACATGGCAAGCGTTGGGAATTGTATCTGATGTAGGGGCATTTTTACCAATGGTAGTACAACAAATCAAGAAGAAAAAATAATCAAGATATAGAATATTATTTTCTAGACAAATTCCAATTGGATTCAAATAATAATTTCATAGAATAAACTAATGCTTGTGAATCAGTCCACATGGCAAAAGATTCATTTGGATTACTAGCATTTTTTGTAAAAAATAATAATTCTGAATTATCTTTTAATACATAACATAAATTATTTTGAATGTTGCCACTCAATGATTTTACGTTTTTTCTTTCCAATTCATCAAATATGTAAGATGTTTTAGAAGTACATGAACTAAGAATTCTAAATTTTTGTTTTGATTTTTTAAAGGATTCCAGGAAATCAGAGTGATATAATTTTAAAAAATCTTGTTCACTACCAAGTAACAACAATTCATCAGAATACTCATCAGACATACTGGTAAGTTTTGAACGTATTTTATTTTCACCTTTAAGCATTTGAAATTTTTCATCATCAGATTTTGATTCTTTATTAAAAGTTGGAATTGTTTCCCAAATTTTAGAGAGTTTATTTTCCATTTGTTCAAGAGATTTTACTCGTTCTTTTTCAGAATTTACTAAAATCCATATTGCTTTATTCAAAGGTAATGCAGTGAATTGAATTGGATGCTGAAATGTTGCAGATACAATTCCTTTGTTTTGAAGAACAGACAGTAAATGATATGTTTCTGTTCGGGGCAGTTTTAGTGCCTTACACACTTCTGGAGCAGTCTTTGTACCATATTTTCCTAAATATATGAAAATTTTAGATTGATTTGGAGTAAACCCATATTTTGATAATTGTTGTTGAACTTGTTCTAGTGATGTTTTATGCTCATCAAGAAATGAACCTGATTTTACATCAAATAGAGACACGGATTTTTCATTCATTTTTTTCGGATCTCATAATAATTTATGATGTTTTATAGGATCTGATCGTAAGTTTTTGTTGATTATATTGATCGCAATTATGATCATAGAGTATGAGTTTAGGCACAATATGAAAATAATAGTATGTTAACAATTAGTAAAAATCTAGGCAGGAATACAAAATCAAAACAATCATGCCTATTTTTTAATTATATGCGTAGATTTAGGTAGGGATTTTCAGGTTTTCTTTCATTAGTACAGACATCAATTCATCAACAGTGTCATTTTTGAGTTTTTCAAAAAATGTTTCAATCATTTGAATTCCAGATACAATTTTTGGAGCATAATTTCTTACAAACTCTACTTTTTCTGAGGATGTGTGGGGTTTCTGTTCTTTGTATTTTTCATATACTTTAGCCCCATCATAATCCACATATGCAATTCTTGCACTAAAATCAGTTCTCTCCAAAACAAGGCTATCGCCACCAACTATTGCGGTATGATATGGATGAACAATTAATGACTCAGATAATTTTTGAGAGGATGTAATTTTTGCCTGTTGTAATTCTGGAGCATATGCATTAAAATCTGCAAGAAGATAAAATGTAGCTTCAGGTTTTGTTGCCTTTACTCCACTTATTGCAGTCAATGCATTATAGGTATATTCACCCATAATTTTGTGAATGTTTCTAGTGATATCAAAATACTCATCCATTTCCTGACTTATTTCAAAACCGGGTATTGCAGCATGTTGTATTGGAGTAGATACTGCAGTATATTCAGTTGCAAGAATTTTTTTAAATTGAGCTTTAAGATCAACGGCGTGTTGTGGAAATACAACATATCCTAATCTATACCCTCCTGCTGAATGAGATTTTGATAAACCATTTGTAACAAATGTTCCTTCAGGATAAATTTTTCCCATACTGACAAATTTTGAAAAATCATATGTTGTTTGTGCATAAATTTCATCAGAGATTACAGAAATATTTAGCTCTCTACAGACATCGGTGATTTCTTCTAGTTCAGATTTAGTATATAGTAAACCAGATGGATTGTGAGGATTATTTAAAATTAAAATCTTTTGCCGATCTTGTAATCTAAGTGCAAGTTTTTTCAAATCTTTTGGAGCAATTTTTCCATTTGCACGTGTTGATAACATGTGGTAGTTTTTCTTCAAAAATCTGATTTGAGGGAGATATCCAAGCCATGCAGGAGTAGGTAAAATTACGGTACCATGTAGAATTTCTAATAAATTGAAGATCAGTTCTTTGGTACCTGGACCAACATAGATTCGATCCGGCGATACATCAATTCCAAAATAATGTTTATTGTATTTGGATATGGCATTACGAAGTTCAGGGATTCCAGGAACGGCAGCATATGCACCTTTATCGACATTTTTGATTAATGCCTCTTGAATCATTTTTGGTACTGGGAAGGGGGATTGACCAAAGGCAAACCCATAGAATCCAAATCCGCATTCAGGATGAGGGCAATCGGAGTGAAATTCCTGTAAAAATGTGTTTAATTTTAGATTCTCAGGCATTTCAATGTCTTCTACTTGTTGATCAACTACAAATCTCAATGAACATGAGTATACAGTTTTCATTAAGAGATCAAAAGTGAAATATACGACATCAAAAAGTAAGATTTTCTCAACCTAATTTTGGAATTTCATCCAATATTACGGGGTTTTCAAGAGAAGATAAATCCCCAAGTGGCATTCCGAGTAGTTTTGATTTTAGTAATCTGCGCATTATTTTACCTGTCCTAGTTTTTGGCAAATCAGTTAATTTAAAAATATATTTTGGTTTTGCTATTTTACCAATTTTTTCAGAAATATAATCAGATATCTCAGATTCAGAATTAATATCAAATGCTTTGTCTGCAACAAAAAATACCACTATTGCCTCCCCCGTAATGTCATCAGGAATTGCAATAGATGCCGCATCAGATATTTTTTTGTGAGATATTACAGTATGTTCAATTTCTGCAGTACTCATTCTATGTCCTGAAACATTAATCACATCATCTGCCCTGCCCCGCATATACCAAAGATTATTTTCATCAACGTAGACATAATCCCCATGAAACCATACATCATCAAATCTAGACCAGTATGTTTCAACATACCTTTGATCATCATTCAATAAACTTTTAGTCATTCCAGGCCAGGGTGATTTTATTACAAGATAGCCATTTTGATTTTTTACAGAATTTCCATCATCATCAAAAACATCTAAAGTCATTCCGGGTACTGGAATTCCAACAGTAGATGGATTTAACTTCATTCCCGGAAACACCGACAACATTGCACCACCAATTTCAGTACCTCCAGATAAATTCATTATCGGGATTTTTTTCTTACCAACTTTTTCAAATAACCACCTCCAAGAATCTTCGTCAAGGGGTTCACCTGTCGTAGGAATGTTTTTGATCTTGTCTAATGAAAATAATTTTAAAGGTTCAACATTATTTTTTTTGAATAGTCTTACTGCAGTTGGAGATATACCAAAAATAGTTGCTTGATAATCAGATAGCATTTTCCATATTCTATGGTTATTGGGGAAATCTAATGCACCATCATATATCACAGCACTTGCACCCATCATCAAAAGACCATAAACATTCCAAACCAGCCCCGTAATCCATCCAATATCCGCAGGCCAAAATAATACATCATTTTCAGTAGTATCAATCAAATATGCTGCCTGATGTCCTGCAAATACTGAAAATCCTCCATGTGTGTGAATTACGCCTTTAGGATTGCCAGTAGTGCCTGAAGTGTATAAAATAAACAAAGGATGCTCAGAATCTACTATCTCTGTATCACAAATACAATTTTGAGGGGATAGTAATTTATCAAGATAAATTATTTTTTCAGATTTAACATAACTATCAACACCCTTGTATGAAACAAGAATTACTTTTTCAATATCAGTAGTGTTGATTGCTATATCTACTGTTTCTTTTTGAGACACATGTTTTCCTTTTCTAGAAAAACCATCTGAAGCAATTAAAAATTTAGCATTACAATCTCGCAATCTAATACAAAGTGATTCAGAACTATATCCCGAAAAAATTACCGTTTGAATTGCACCGATTTTAGCAGCAGCTAGAATAGATATGATTGCCTCTTGTATCATGGGCAAATAAATTGCAATTACATCACCTTTTTGTACTCCAAGAGATTTTAATGCATTAGCAAATTTTGAAACCTTTGCATCTAATTCAGAATAAGTTATTTTAGATTTTATACCATCCTCCGATTCAAAATAATATGCAATCTTTTTAGGATTAGTCTTTGAAAATTTCTCAACTGATGATTTGTAAATATTTGTTTTACCTTGAATAAACCACTTGGACCAAGCTATTCCATTAGAAGTATCTAGTATTTTCTTATAAGGTGAATCCCACACTATTCCAATATCTTTTTCAACTGATTGCCAAAACCATTCAAGATTATTTTTTGATTTTTCAGATAATTCTTCTAATGATGAAATATTATGTTTTTTCATAAATTTAAAAATATTTGATTCAGAAAATTGTTTTTCAGTTGGAATAAATTCAAAATCAGACAAGATTTGATTTTTAGAAACACAGTTAATGTAAAAACATTTTTTATTTATGATATGTCGATACCAAGTCGTCGAGCGCATGCAATTGCAGCTTTTCCATAATCTTCAGTAATTCCATATTGAAGTAATTTGTCCGTCCAATCAGTGCCGATATTTGTTGTGTTTTCATGGTAATATGCCCTTAAAATTACCCCTATTTGCTCATCTAATCGCTTCCGAGTAGCCTCATTCATGCCTGCTTGAAGGATGGTAGCATCAGATGTTGCAAGGATTTTGATAAATTCAACATCTTCTAAAGAAAGATCAGGCATTAGTTATTCCAACTGTTTTTTTAATAAATCTAAAGTGAGTTTTGGATCGGCTTTACCTTTTGTTTTCTGCATTACTTTCCCAACTAGGAAATTGATTGTTTGTGGATTTGATTTTGCTTGCTCTACTGCTTGTGGTTCAGCAGCAATGATTTCTTCAATAATTTTAGAAAGTTCAGATTCATCAGAAACATTTCCAAGATCTAATTCAGAAATAATTTCTGATAAATTTTTTCCTGTTTTAACAATTTCATATAATGCATTTTTAGCAGAATTCCTAGATATTTTGCCCGATTGTATTGAGTCAGCTAGATCTTTTAGATGTACTGAAGTGATTTTTGACTCTTCACGTTTTTCTCTAGTATCAACTAATCCCATTAAATCAGTAGTGATTATATTTGCAATTTCTTTGGCATTTGATTCATCATGGGATTCATCAAACAGATCAGAATAAAATTTGTCAGAAGACAATACATCTGCAACTTGTATTGGAATATTATATTTGGAGACGTATCTTTCTTTTTTAGATGTTATACTTTCGGGCATTTCTGATTTTAGTTTATTTTGTATTTCAGAATCAATTGTAATCCATGGAATGTCACCTTCTAGAAAATATCTATAATCTAATTCTTCTTCTTTGGAACGTGATGAGATTGTAATTTTTCGTTTATCATCCCAATGACGGGTTTCTTGAACAATCCCTATATCTCTGGAATGCAAACTATTTTGTCTAGTAATTTCAAAATGTACAGCTTTTTCTAAATCATGAAAAGAGCCGATATTTTTTACTTCAACTTTTTTCCCTCCTTCAATAGACACATTAGCATCTGCTCTCATTGCACCTTCCAATCCAGGATCAGATACACCTAGATTTTCTAATAGATCAGATAAAATATTTAAAAATAATCTAACTTGTTTTGGGCTCTCAAAATCAGGCTCAGTAACAATTTCAACTAAAGGAGTGCCTGCACGATTGTAATCTACGAGTGTGATTTGATTTTTTGAAGAACTCCCCTCGTAAATCAATCTTCCAGGATCCTCCTCTAATTGAATTCGAGTAATGTTAATTTTTTTATCATCAACCATTATTGAACCAGAACCGCCAACGCTGGTATCACCATAAATATTGAGTTGTGTGATCTGAAAGTTTTTTGGTAGATCAGGATAAAAATAATTTTTTCTAAAAAATGCTATTTTTTCAGGGGTTGTACAGTTAAGGGCCATTGCAATTAATGTTGCTTTTTTAACAGCATCTTGATTTAACCTAGGTAAACTTCCAGGCAACCCCATACATACAGGGCAAATGTTTTCATTGATTTCAAATCCTCTATAATTTGCCTTACATGAACAAAACAATTTACTCTTAAGATTTGTCAATTGACAATGAATCTCCAAACCTATTTTTGTCAAATTGGAACCTCTGGCAATTTTACAGTTTGTTCTAAAGCATATGCAGCTTGCAGCAATAATTTGTCTTGATTAGAATTTGCAAACAATTGTATTCCTATAGGCAATCCATTTGAAATTGCGTATGGAATTGAAACTGCAGGTTTTCCAGTGAGATTTGCTGTAACTGTATTGATGTCTATTAAAAACAAAGATACCGGATCATTAATTTTTTCACCAATTTTAAATGGGAGGATTGGAACAGTTGGGGCAATTAGAAGATCAAATTTCTTAAATGCTTCATTAATTTCTTTTGTAAGTTTACTTTTTACTTTCATTGCTTTAAGAAAATATTTGCCAGCATGTCCTGCAGATGGAACAAAACCTCCAATTATCATTCTTCTTGTAACTTCTGGACCAAATTTTTGTCGTGCCTTAGAAATGTATGAATTAAATTCGTAACCTTCTACGGGAAACTCGTATCCATATCTTAAATTATCATATCTTGCCAGATTACTGCCTGCTTCTGTAGCAGTAATTGTGTAATATGACGCAACAGAATATTTTATCATGTCAATGGATATTTCCTCACATGTTGCACCCAATGATTCCAATTTTGAAATGGCATCTTTTGTAGCTGATAATACAGAAGGATCAACACCATCCCCTATCATTTCTGTAATTATGCCTATTTTCTTACCTTCAATTCCAGAATCAATACCTGAAAGATAATCTTCATTTTTGTTATCAATTGTGGTATTATCATTAGTATCTAAACCAGAAATAAGATTTAACATGAATGCAGAGTCCTTTACGGTTCTAGTCAAAGGACCAATCTGTTCAATACTGTTAGCATACGAAATTAGACCATATCTACTAATCAAACCGTATGTTGGTTTGTATCCCACCACAGAACAAAAACTGGCAGGGTTTCTAACAGAACCCCCAGTATCTGAACCTAATGATGCCACACATTCAAAAGCACTAACAGATACAGCACTGCCTCCAGAAGAGCCACCAGGAACATATTCAGTATTCCAAGGATTTTTACTTGGGCCAAATGCACTAAATTCAGTAGATAACCCCATAGCAAATTCATCCAAGTTGGCTTTTCCAACAAATATTGCATCTTGTTGTTTTAGTTTTGTAATGACTGTAGCATCATAGGGTGCAACAAAATGTTCAAGCATTTTAGATGCACATGTAGTTAGGTTATCTTTGATACATAGGTTATCCTTAATTGAGATAGGCATTCCAAAACATGCGCCAACTTTATCTCCAGATTTAATTTTTTTATCAATTAATCTTGCTTGTTCAATTGCTTTTTCATTTACAGATAAAAATGCATGAAGTTTATCATCAACTGTTTGGATGTGTTCTAAAGTTTTTGAAACAAAATCTTCTGCAGATATATTCCCATTTTGTACTTCTTGCACATATTCTAAAGCAGATATTTTGAGGTTCATTAAGACATCTTTGGTGCTCTAACATAGGTTCCTTTGTAATTGTTTAATTTTTCAATTAGTTTTTCATCAAATGGGACATATTCGTCTTCTCTTAAATTAGATATTGGGATTTCTTGCATTGAAATTTCTTCAGATTCCACACCTGCAGAATCTAAAATATCAAAATAATTAATCATTGCTTGTACTTTGTCTATGTATTCAGCATGATCATCAACATCTATTTTCATGAGTTTTGAAACATGTGTTATTTCTTCTTCTGTTACCATTTTACCTCACCTAGAATATCAGGTAGTCAATGCTTTGCATAATTTCTTTCATATTTAGCATAATTACCTCATTTTGTGCCTGAAAATCATCATAAAATTGCGTCATTTTTATCATAAATGAATAATTGATTTCTTTGATATAATGCTAATGATTGAAAAAAGAGAAAAGTGTGGAACACGAAACAGATGAATCTAAAGGCAAATCATGAGAAAATAACACACAGTCCAATTCTAATTGGAATTAATCAAATTTAACAGCGTTTGAGACATATTTGTATTAGAGTGCAAATCCATAAGAGCAGGTATTAAGATATGGTAAAATCATTAGGAGATTACAATATTGAAAAATCTTCATCAACAGATACAAAAAATATCCAATGGTCACGTAAAAATCCCACAGATATTGAAAAATCAAGAAAGAAGAAATCAGGAAAAGCATCTAAGAAATTATCTGCAACAAATATTATCTATACAGAAAAAATAGAGCCAAAAATTGAAAAGGTTTTCAAAATTAAAGAAGATGAAAATATTGAAAAATCAAAAACAGACGAAGCAGGTAAAATGTTTCAGAAATCATCAGTAACAAATTCCAACATCCAACAAGGATGGAAAAGAAAAGCAAGGTAATTTTAAATTAAATTTTACAATTCATCATTAAGGACATCATTAGATTTATTTTTTGATTGTCCATCTATTGTTCCTTTAATAAAAGCAAGTTCATAGGTTCTAAGCAGAACTTCTTCACCGTCCTCAGGATGAGTTTGTAGATGTTTTGCCATATTTTTAATAATTTCTTCTTTAGAAGGAATTTCAGAATTATTGCTCATTTTGATTTTTTTATTATTACACCCCTTAATTTATTCTAATGTTGTAATATTACATAAAATGTAAATTACCATCACAAAAAATATTACAACAACATATCATTCATGTTTCTCATCACATTGAAATTTATCATCAGGTCTTGCCATCATTAATTGCCATAGCTCCTCTTCTGTAAATCCTGCTTTTTTCATAGCACAGTTAAGACAATATCTCTCTTCAGAATTTTCAGGATTTTCAATAAAATTTTCTTCACCCAAAACACATACCTGACAATCATTTCCAGAACAAGTGTATTGTTCTAAATGACTCTTACAAGCACAAGTCATTTTTTGAATTTCTGATTATCTTTTTTATTAAATATTAAATCAGAATCCCCCTCCTTTTCTTTGAATTTTTCATAATCTTCTTTTGCTTTTATCATCTTTTTTCTATAATCATCTTCAAGGGTCATTTCTTTAGATCATGTGCTTTTTGACTTAAAATTATCTTTTTGTTTAAGATATACAAAAAATACCTCATAAAGAAAGGAAAAATAAGCAATAGAGTAGGGTTTTAACAATAATTTCAAAATTTATGCATTTTTTATAGAATTTTTATGATCTTCTTTTTATCTTACTATGTTAGTATCTTATCATGGTCAATCTCAAATGCATGGATTATGGGTTTGAGGGCAGTTTTTTCACCGAAGGGGAGATCGACAATGTTGTTTCAGACTATTGGGCACATATGAACAAGGAGCACGGGATCGATTATTCCAAAGAAACAATTGGAAAAACTATCAAAAAGAAATTCCCAACTCAAACCATATGAATTAATTATTATTCACATAATTTTTAATTTATATTTTTTATTTTTGATATGTTGTTTTTTACGGAGTCAGTCTATCAACGTCTCGTGGATAAAATGTGACATCTCTAATATTCTCAGTGCCGGTAAGAGCCATGATCAATCGTTCAAGACCAATTCCACAACCTGCATGAGGTGGGACACCATAATCAAATGCACCCAAATGGTAATCAAAAGAATCAATTTTCATTCCTTTGTTTTTCATTCTGTCAGCTAATTCACCTCGTTTTTCAATTCTTGTACTACCAGAAGACAATTCCAAATCACCAAACATTAAATCAAATGATTCAGAAATTTTTGGATTGGATTTACTGTCTTTAACATAAAATGGTTTTGGACCCAATGGCCAATCAGTGATAAAATAAAATCCATCCAGTCCTATTTTTTTAAGATTGGATGGGTACAAGTCATCACCCCATTCTGTTTTAGCGCCCGCTTTTTGCATTTTATCCACTAGATCATCATAAGAATACCTAGGGATTGTTTCAGGAATTGCAGGGGTGATAAGTTCAGCATTAGGATTATCTTTAACATAATCATGAACCGCTTTGACAGCTATTTTGATGATTTCCTCAATTCTATTCATTACATCGTTATAATCAACAAACGCTTCTTCAAGATCAATAGATATCGCTTCAGCTAAATGACGATTAGTTCTAGATGGCTCTGCTCTAAAAATGGGGGCTATCTCAAATACTTTTTCAAAACTCATTGTCAACTGCTCCTTGTACAATTGGGGGCTTTGAGCCAAGAAAGCTTCTTTGTTATAATAAAAAATTGGAAACAATGCAGCCCCTCCCTCAGTTGCAGTCGCAATCATTTTTGGAGTGTTTATTTCAAGAAATTTCTGATCAGTAAAATAATCCCTTATTGATTTTAAAACTAGGCTTCTGATTTTGAAAATATGTTGAAGTGCATCACGTCTAAGGTCGATTGGTCTTACTTCTAACCGGGTTTCAATATTTTTTACAGTTTTTACAGTCGGTTCAAAAGGTGGAATCTTTTCTACTTCTGAAAATACCCTCAACTCTGTTGGGATTATCTCAAATCCGCCAGGTGCTTTATCAGATGATTTTACTTTTCCAATAACGGCAATTGATGAATGGGATTTGAGAGAAGATATTTTTTCACGGATTTCATCAGAACAATCACCTTTTTTTGCAATTATTGAGATATCTCCATTTTTGTCACGAAGTGTGGCAAAGCTGATGTTCCCATGTCCTCGTATTGTCAAAACCCATCCCATGACAGTAACCTCATCCCCATCCATTGATGATGATATTTCATCAGAAAAATGAGATCTACGCAAATTCCCTAATTCGGTTTCAATCATGATTTACATTATTCCATAATTCATGGTGTAATTAATTTTTACACAAAAAAATGAATAAATTCATTAATTTTCATAATCCTTATAGCCAACAATTATTCCACATCAAAACAAGTTGAATATTTTGATATTGATTGTAATTGTATTTATGATAGGCACTGCAGTTTATGTAGGATATAATGTAACACAAAGGGCACCAGAAGAAGCGGAGGGACACAGCATTCCTATCGAATTAGAAGCATTAAATCAATATGAAACAATTCAATTATTCTCAAAACCAAATATTTTAGCAATACCGGCCTAAAATTTGATTTACATTAAATTACTACTTTATTCACATACATCATGACACTGACAACTAAAGAAAAGTTGGTAGCAGTTATTTCAAATGGGGTTGCAGTATTTTCGTTATTACAAGAAAGAGACAGTCTTCCTGAAAATACATCCATGTATGATTTTGTGTTGAAGGCCATTCCAGAAGACCTCAAATCAGAATTATCTGTGGAATTAATAGATGAGATATTTCAATACGTTTCATCTGCACATAGTTCATAAAGTACAGAACATAACTAGATGTATCATAATGACGTCTATTGCAACTCTTGGGTCTCACTGTGCTTTACAAGTTCTAAAGGGTGCAAAAGATGAGGGGTTCAAAACAATACTAGTATGTGAAAAAAAACGTGAAAAATTATATCGAAGATTTCCATTTATTGATGAATTAATCATAGTTGATTCTTTCAAAGAGGTTCTAGGTGAAAAATGTCAGTCAATTTTACGACAAAATAATGCAGTGTTAATTCCGCATGGTACATTGATTGCTCAAATGAGTTCTGAGGAAATTGAATCAATCAAAATACCGATTTTTGGAAACAAATGGATTCTGAGATGGGAATCAGATAGAGAAATGAAAGAACAACTCATGATAGAAGCAAAGCTCCCAATACCTGCACCCGTAGCCAGTCCTAAAGATATCCATAAACTCGTAATTGTAAAAAGACAGGGAGCAGCTGGAGGTAAAGGATACTTTATGGCAGCAAATGAAGAAGACTATAACACAAAAAGAGAACAATTGATATCAGAAGGAGTAATTTCAAAAGATGAAACACTGTACATACAAGAATATGCTGCAGGCGTTTTGGCTTATTTGCAATTCTTTTATTCACCATTAAAAAATGAATTAGAATTTTTTGGCGTTGATCAAAGACACGAATCAGATATCGAAGGCCTTGCTAGAATTCCATCACAACAGCAATTAAAATCAGATAAAGTTCCATCATTTAACGTGATTGGAAACAGTCCATTAGTTTTACGAGAATCACTATTAGAAGAAGTATACAACATGGGGGAGAATTTTGTAGAAGCTGCAAAGAGAATGGTGAAACCTGGGATGAATGGTCCATTTTGCATAGAAGGCGTATATGATGAAAATGCAAAATTCACGTCATTTGAATTTTCAGCAAGAATTGTTGCAGGAAGCAACATCTACATGGATGGCTCACCATACTATTCATTATTATTTAATGAATCCATGAGTATGGGGAAAAGAATTGCAAGGGAAATTAAATTAGCCACAGAGTCTAACCAATTAGAAAAAATTACAACATAAAATTAAACTTGAAAAGTATTTTTTGTTAATTATTTTTTGACTACTTCCATTCCATGTTGTGACTTGACAATGTATTTGTCTCTAATTTTGACACTCACCCAATCAATTACCAATACTGTGATCAATATGACCACCATGAACATTGCAGCTTTCCCGTATTCAAAGAATCGGATATACTGGATAACAAAAAATCCAATTCCGCCAGCGCCGACAATTCCCAAGATGCTAGTTTGACGAACATTATAATCAAACATGTAAAGCATCTGACCTAGAAGATGAGATGCAGCTTCTGGAATTACAACATAGCGGATTAGTTGAAATTTTGAAACACCGATTGAACTTACTGCATCCATAGGATCAGAATCAATAGTTTCAATGGATTCGTATTGTAATTTTGTAACAAATCCAACTGTATACATGATAATAGCTAAAACCCCTGCAAATGGGCCTAGTCCAACCATAATGACAAACAAAATAGCCCACAAAATTGAGGGGAATGTGCGTATTGTTGCCAATAGTGCCCTAATTGGAGCATAAACAAATTTGTTGTTAAGATTTCTTGCTGCAAGCATACTTAGGGGCAATGCAATTACAACACCCACTACGGTTCCAATAAATGCCATTTGAAGGGTTTCAATCATGGCCCCAAATGCAGTTGGAAGATATTTTAGATCTTCAATTAGTGATTCTAAGACAAATATTTCTTGAATAATTATTCCAAGATTAGGTACCCCCTCAGCAAATTCAATCGGATTAGCATCTACATTGTAAGATGTAATTACCAACAATGCAACAATAATTCCAATTATGATATTATTTTTTGGAGTCATCAGAATACATCTCCTTAATTTCATCCGTGGTCATATCACCGGTTTGAAAGTCAACAATATTATCGCCCTCAACACCAATCTCTAAAATTTTCTCGCCTTTACTGATAACTGCAACTCTATTTGCATACTCTAATGCCAGCTGCATATCATGATGTACCATTATAGCAGTCAGATTCATTCTCTTTTGAGCATCTGCAATTAAATCCATTATCTCACGTGCAGTTACATGATCTAACTCTGAAACAATTTCATCAGCCAACAGTATTGTAGGTTTTTGCATTAATGCTCTGGCAATAGCTACTCTTCTTTTCTCACCGCCACTAAGCATGTATGTTTTCCTGTTTTCTTTTTCAGATAACCCCACCATTTTTAGGATTTTCTTAGCTTCTTGAATTTCATTTTCAGGGAATTTTTTGAAAAAGGATTGAATTTTACCGAGTCTAGGCAATGCCCCAATGAGGATATTTTCAATTACGGTGATATTTTTTATCAGCCCCAGACTTTGAGGAATGTACCCAATTGTATGCATCATTTTTTTAAATTTTTTATTGTTCATGTTCGGACGAATATAATCAACTTTGATTGTGCCTTTGCTTGGAATCATCATGCCATTCAGTAATTTGAGTAAAGTGGATTTTCCAGAACCGGATTGGCCTACAATTGCATAATTTGTTCCCCTGTCAATAGACAAGTTAATTCCCTCTAATGCAAAATTTTTAGAATCATAAGAGGTCCAAACATCATTCATCTGGATTATTTTTTTTGTAGAAATTAAAGAAAAAGAAGGGTTTTGGGTCATCTGAATTTGTTTCATTTCTAGATTTCCGGGTATTATTTGCTCTTGTTGTGTTTATCGAGAATTAACTGATCAAGTCCAGTTAAAGCATCAATGTACGTTCCAAAATCACCAATATGCATAGTGGTAGTAGTTGGTACTAATGCCTCAGCACCATACAAATTTTTCAATATTGAGTTGTTCTCATCATAATTGAGTTTGATAAGAGCGTCAACTAGTGCATCTTTGGTAGATTCAGACATGTCTGCATTTACCATAAACACATGTGATGGTACTGGTCCAATTGTAGTAACTGGACGTAATTTTACTTGATCTTCTAATTCAAGGTATTTTTGAGGAGCGATATCTGAACCAAATGCTACATCAACATTTTCATTAATTAGTAACTGTAGTGCGGCTTTGTATCCTCCTGCAAACGTATAGCTTTCAAAGTTTTTTGCCAGTGCAGATTCCAAAGCGACAATGTCATCACCTTCAATGCTGATATCGCCTGCTGTAACTAGAGTTCCCATAGGTCTAACAAAACCAGATGAACCGGTAATGCTAGTAAATGCGACTCTTTTACCAACAGTGTCTTCTAAGGATTGAATAGAATCATTATCAGCTAAAGCCCAAACAGTTGCCTGGTAATTCACTTTACCTGCAACAAGTTCTGCCAATACAGCTTCCGCACCTGTTCTTTGATGGGTGATCCATGCAGGTCCAGTATCCATAAAGGCAGCATCAATGTGACCAAATCTCATTCCTTCAATAATGGTCTCATAGTTTGTTGGAACAACTATTTCCACATCAACTCCAAGTTCATCCTCCAATAATTTTTCTAGAGCTTGAGCTTTTGGGGTTAATTCATCAGCTTTTTCAATTGGAATAAATCCAATTGTGATTTTATCTACGTCCAAATTTTTTGATTCAGATGAAACGTTAATGATTCCATTTTCAATAAGAAATGTAATTCCATTTAGAAAAGTGGCGTCATCGACTGTGCCATCAGCCCACCATGCAGCATTAGATTTGATCCAATCAGGAACTAAACCTTCTGCTTGAACATTTTGGACAAATGGAATAGTTGCAATGCCCACTATTGCAATAGCAATAATAGACATCAGAATTATTTGTCGTTTCATGATTTTCTAAAAATTTTAGGATAAGCTAATTATTTAAAGCAAGTTTTCATTCCTGATTTTCATTCTAACTCTATAGAATGGGAATATCAAAACTAAAGATCATGTTTTACAGCAAGGTTATTTGGATGTAAACTCAAGCTAGGCTCCAAACTTTCCAAAGTGATTTCCACCTTGCCAATTCTACTTCTATACTGTTTAATTTTTTTTCCTTCTGTGGAAATAACATATCGTTCCACTTCAACAAGTGCAAGATCCTCTAAAACAGACAATGTTTTGTAAACAGTAGATATGGATATTTTTAATTCATCCGCAATTTGAGTTGCATCTTTTGATTCTGTTTTTATTGAAAATAGCACAGTTCTAGTACATACGTTACTAAGGGATTCAATAATTTTTTGAGTTATGTCAAATTCAGATAATTGAATTATGTTTGGATTTACCATAGAATCACTTGTTAGGGATCAAGATCAAAGTTGGTTCAGGTTTTCTAATTGAAATGTCGGCTTTACTGATTCTACTTCTATACACCTTGTATTTTCTACCTTTGTCAGATATCATCCATTTTTCAACTTTGATCAAAGTTAATTCTTCAAGATCTGATAGTTTTTTGTATACTGAACTTAATGGGATTTTTAGTTTGTCAGAAAGATCAGCTGCTGTATGACCTTTTCTAATTATAGAAAATAGTATTGCTCGGGATTCAGAATCTGCAAGTGCTTCAATTACTTTTTGAGTTATATCATATTTTTTTAATTGAGGTAAAGTGAGCCTTCTAGACATGATAATAGTACTAGAAATATTTCTTCATTATTTAAACGAGCTTATACTAATTCTCATTCTAGAGAGTTAGAACATCTAATTAAAAGAAGGGTTTGTTTGCTGATGGGGTTTGAAACGATTCCAAAATAATCCCAATATGACGCCAACAGAAATCCAAAAAGAAGTAACGCCAAGAACAGACATTAGTCTAAATTCATTTACTAATTCCATAGGGGCAGTGATTTCATCAGGATTTTCAGGCATTACAAAGAATATTAGGGAAATGAAAATACAGTAACCAATTAATGGAATAATTTTTTTCTTCTTTTCAAATTTAGTGGATAATTTGTAAAATCCAAATACGCCAAATCCCGAAATTGCAATAAATGATAGATATAAAATTGCACGCAACACCACAGTTTCAGAATCGCCAACAGTTGGAGGATTTGCAGGATATTTCAAAAATGGAATCAAATATAGTGCAAACCACATGATTCCAGCTAAAACTAGTGTTTTTTTGACATCATTATTTCCAGGTAAAGAGTTTCTAGCAAATGCAAACACTAAGCCAAATAATGCACCGATAGAGGTACCTAAAATAACACCCGCTAAAACCTGTCCACTTTTTTGCCATACACGATATCCTTCATATTCTGCCCAGAATTGAGGAGTGTCTTCTTCTTCACCTAATGCAAACAAGTTTTGATTTTCAATTCCAATAGCTTGATCAAGATATGGTTCAACTATTGCAAAATTTACTGTGCCGTGAATAAAGCCCGCTAATGCACCTGAAATTAATACAATTACTAAAAACACAATAGTTTTCATACAACATCACCTAATGACATGGAAAACCGGCTGCATGACGCATGTCATGAGTCAATTCATGGATGTAAAGATCTGCAAATGCTTCTTCACCAATAACTAGACTAAAGATATGCCCTTGATCAAATCCTACAACAAACAATCCTGCTACAAATACTAATGCCAGTAATACTATTGCAGAAATAGGAATACTAGATTTAGAAATTTCAATCTCTTTTGATTGTGACAATAAAATTTTGATTTATTTGTATGATTTAAAGAGTTGGATGTTTTATCCAATTTATATACATCAAAAATGATGAAATATGTGCGACAGCAAGTAAAACTATTACAAAATATCGTTACAAGAAAAGGTTCAAGTAAAATACTGACTTTTAGTGCACCACATGTTTTAAAATCAATTTTTTGTTTTGCTGATCAAAAATATGTTAGTAGGGCAACTTTTTGCAAAGAAATCCATTTGGGAGAAGGCGCAGTTAAAACATTGATTTCACATTTAAAAGAATACGGGCTAGTGGATTCTATCAGAGCAGGGACTTTTCTTACAAAAAAAGGAATTAGATTTGCAAGTCAATTTTACAATGTGATGCCATCACAGGGCATCATAAAAAAATGTGAGGTTACAAAGGGGAAATACGATTATGCAGTTTTGTTAAAGAAAGATTTTGGCGCAGTCATAGGAAATGGAATGCAGCAGCGAGACTACGCTATTCTTTATGGGGCAAGTGATTCTTTAACATTGGTATTCAAAAACAAGAAATTTGTTTTTTCTGGGGAGGATATCAGTTGTTTTACAAATGAATCAGAAACCAAAGATGACTTGATAAAATTATTGAATCCTGAAGAAGGAGACATAGTCATAATTACTTCATCAGATGATAAATTCATAGCAGAAATAGCTGCAATCAATACAATACTTTGGACGTTAGGAACTAGTTGAAAATATCAAAACTCTTAATGACATGGAAAACCGGCTGCATGACGCATGTCATGAGTCAATTCATGGATGTAAAGATCTGCAAATGCTTCTTCACCAATAACTAGACTAAAGATATGCCCTTGATCAAATCCTACAACAAACAATCCTGCTACAAATACTAATGCCAATGCAATTATTGCAAGTTTTGAAACATCATTTTTGGATACAAAAATTTGTCTTGATTCGGACATCAAAATTACCATCATTTGAATATATTTAAGCTCTTGGATGAAGCAAAATATTCAAAAGATCACAAATTAGATCCACATATCAAATCTACACTTTATACTAGAAATATTGCTCATTAAGACATGACAAAATTATATCTTCTTGCAATACCAATAATTATTGGGATTATCGTAGGAGGGTCTTTAGCAACATATCCCGAAACAGAAAAAGACTCTAAAATTTTTACAGCATCCAAATTAATTGAAAATGGATCTCCAATAATGGGAGAGTCTAATGCGCCAATCACAATTTTGGAGTGGGGGGATTACCAATGTACATTTTGTTACAAGTTTCATCAAAACACACTAGATGTCATTGAAAATGATTTTATCAAAACAGGTAAAGTCAAACTAGTTTTCAAAGACTTTCCATTAAATGGTCCAGATTCCCAACTTGCAGCAGAAGCAGCATATTGTGCTGAAGATCAAGGGAAATACTGGCAATATCATGATGAACTTTACAAGAATTGGGGAGGTGAAAGGACAGGATGGGTTACAAGGGACTCACTAGATAGATTTGCAGATACAGTCAGTCTCAATTTAAAAGAATTCAACAAATGTCTTGATGATCATAAATATGAAGATAGAGTGGATATGCTCCATGAGTTTGGAAAAGAATTAGGAATTGACGCTACACCATCATTTCTCATATTCAATGATCAAAAAATTATCAAAATTAGAGGAAATCAGCCACTAGAAGTATTTCTAAAATCCTTTGACGAATTATAATTTAAAAATCAGAAGTGAATCAATTAATATTCGCATATTCAAGAAAAATTAGAAATGAATAAGAGAATAGACATAGAGAAACAAGATTCAGTTAAACTCTATAAAATTAGAAAGACACTAGAAGAATTATCTAAAAAATCAGGCAGGGGTACAGAGCTAATTACAGTATACATTCCAAAAGGAAAACAGCTTCATGAAATCATCAGCTCGTTACAACAAGAACAAGGAACAGCAGATAACATAAAGTCTGATCTTACAAGATCCCACGTAGTTGATTCCCTAGGCAAAGTTGTTCAAAGATTAAAGCTGTACAAAAAAACGCCTGAAAGGGGACTAGTGATGTTTTGTGGGGCACTGCCTTCTGAAGAAGGAGGACCATTGGGAAGCGAGGTAGTTACAGTGTGGGAAATTGATCCACCAAAAGATTTGAATCAATACCTCTACAGATGCGATGATCATTTCCATGTGGATATTTTAAAAGACATGTTAAAAGATGACAATCTTATCGGGTTTTTAGCAATTGATGCAAAAGATGCAGGTTGGGGATTATTACATGGAGATAAAATTGAAGTTTTAGGACAGACAGGTTCTGGAGTTGCAGGAAAGCACAGACAAGGTGGTCAATCTGCAAAAAGATTTCAAAAATTAAGAGAAATGGAATTGAGTTATTTTTACAACAGAGTTGCACAGGTTACTAGAGAATATTTTATTGACATTTATCCAGTTAAAGGACTAATAATTTCAGGTCCAGGTCCAACAAAGGAAGATTTCATAAATGGAAATTATTTAGAATACAGATTGCAAAACAACATCATCAATACAATTGATTCAGGTTATGCAGGTTCTGAAGGAATCAGAGAGGCATTTGCAAAATCAGGAGATATCTTAGGAAATTTCAGAATGGTTGAAGAGAAAAAAATGATAGAGAATCTATTTAGAGAAATAAACACCAACACAGGAAAAGGATCATACGGATTGAAAGAAGTTATAGAATATTTAAAAAATAATGTAGTGAAACTTTTACTGATTACAGATAACACTAATTTGCATAGAGTGGAGGCAACATGTAAGCGCTGCAAACACGTTCAAGAAGAAATGGTAGAAAGACCACTTGTAATTCCAAAAAAAACAGAATACAAAAACAAACCTTGTCCAGAATGCAATGCAATGGACATAGAAATTAATGAACAAGACATTGTAGATTATTTGGAAATACTTGCAGCAAAAACAGGAACCGAACTACAAGTTATTTCAGGGAGTGCAGAACATGGAAACATGCTTGCCAGCCTTGGAAAAATTGGAGCTATTTTGAGATACAACCCAGGCCATTCTAAGTAAGAATACTGCGAATTTTTTTTGCAAGTTCAGATAACTCATCATCATTTGAGATTTGACGTTTTGTCCAAACGGTGCCTTTATGATTATACCGCGGAATTATGTGAATATGCACATGAGGGATAATTTGTTTTGCAGCTCGGCCATTATTTTGACCAAGACTGAATGCATCAGCGCCGGTTGCATCTAAAATAGCACTGGCAATTTTTGGAACAAGTGAAAAAACATTTCCCACATCTTGAGGGTCCATATCAGTTATTTTTTCGTGGTGTTTTCTTGGAATAACTAAGCTATGACCAACATCGATAGGATATTTGTCTAAAAATGCAATATGCAAATCATCTTCATATAAAATATGACCATCTCTCTTCCCATCCAAAATATCACAGAAAATACAAGACATATTGTTTAACAATTTTTAATTTTATTTATTGTTTTAACTAATTGAAAAGTACATTTCAAAATTTATGACACATTATAAAATTAAACAAAAGAAATTATTTCAACTATACAGCAACAATGCCAATATCCCATAAAATGCAACAACAGATGCCCCAATTATTATTGCACCTTTTACTGCTTTTTTCATAATTTTTTTTAAGGAATTATTGATTTAAAGATTCACTGTTTTTATCAACATGGCATGCACATCTAACAGGATTTGAAATTACAAATAGTTGTGAAAGTAACGAATGGTTAATTAGGGTAAATTTTAGAATCAGGACATCTCATGGGCAAAAAAGAAAGAAGCGAACGTGAAGTAAAACGTGAAAACTATGCTACTAAACACTCAGCAGAAAAAAGAAAACAAACGCTCATTGCAATAGGCGTGTTATCAATAATCATAGTAATTGTCGGATATGCAGGATGGATGTTTATCAACATGACTGACTCTGCCCCAGGAGGACCAGAAAATGCAGGAGTAATCAACAGTGAGCATTCACATACAGGCATACTGGTAAAGATTTTTGGTGATCCATTTGACTTTTCAGCACCAGCATATCAAATCAAATCACCTTGGATTCATTTTGAAGGAAGAGATGGAAGTACAATTCACAAACATGCAACCGGAGTTACACTAGGATATCTATTTGATTCATTGGCATTAGAATTAGATGATCAATGCTTTGTATTCCAGGATGGAAGAAGTTTCTGTTCAAATGAGGATTACAAACTAAGTTTCTTTGTTAATGGGGAGCAAGTTTCGGATCTCAGAGATGTAGAACCTATGGAAGATGACAAGGTTTTGATTACATATGGTGCAGAAACTCCAGAAGAAATTCAATCACAGTTACGTGAACTAGAAAGTCAAGAATTAATTAAATAAAAAAATTAACTGTCTTTTGTTGTAAAGTGTGCAGATTTATCAAAGAACATGTAATATCCACATTTAGTACAACGTAGAACTGTTAGTTCGGTGGTAAGAAATTCCTTATCTTCAAAGCGTCCACTCAACTTTACATTCTCACCTGCAATTTCGGCTTTGCTGCTCTGGCAAACAGGACATGACAGTTGTTTTTGCTCCATTTTATCATCCATGATACAATCCAAAATATTTACAATTTAAACTCAATGAAAAATATGATATTCTGAACAAAGTCTAAATTATACCAACTAAAGTTCACATATTATGGAAATTTCTAGTAGAAATGTAGTAGAAGGAACTGCACGATCTCCCCACAGAGCAATGTACAAAGCCATGGGGTTAACTGATGATGATTTATCAAAACAATTTATCGGTGTTTGTCATACTGGAAATGAAGCAACACCATGTAATATTCACCTTCCACGATTAGCCCTCAGTGCTAAACGTGGAGTATCGGAAACAGGCGCAACACCACGAGAATTCTCAACAATTGCAGTAAGTGATGGAATTGCAATGGGTCATGAAGGAATGAAATCATCATTAGTCTCTAGAGAAGTTATTGCAGATTCTATTGAATTAATGGTCAGAGCCCATCAGTATGACGCACTGGTAGGAATTGCAGGATGTGACAAAAGTTTGCCTGGAACCATGATGGCAATGGCACGATTAAACATCCCATCAGTATTTGTTTATGGTGGAACCATAATGCCAGGAATGCTTGAAGGAAAAGAACTCACAGTAGTTGATGTGTATGAAGCAGTAGGAGCATATGATGCAGGTAATTTATCACTTGAAGGATTAAAAAATATTGAAAATACCGCATGTCCAAATGAAGGATCATGCGGGGGAATGTTTACTGCAAATACAATGGCATCAATTTCTGAAGCTATAGGATTGGCATTGCCTGGAAGTGCCAGTCCACCAGCAGAAGACGATAGACGTGAAAAGATGGTGTATGATTCAGGAGTTGCATGTACCAAATTATTAGAAATTAATCTTAGACCAAAAGAAATTTTGACATTTGAAGCGTTTGAAAATGCAATTGTAATGCTAAATTCTGTTGGCGGTTCAACTAATGGGATTTTACATTTGTTAGCATTAGCTAGCGAAGTAAACATCAAACTAACTTATGATGATTTTGAAAGGATTAGGAAAAAAACGCCTCATTTGGCAGACATGAAGCCAGGCGGAAATTATGTCATGAATTCTTTAGATAAAATTGGCGGGATTCCATTTGTGTTAAAAAAATTATTGGACAAAGGACTGCTAAATGAAAACTGTTTGACTGCCACTGGAAAAACAATCAAAGAGAATCTGGATGCAATGAGTTTCTCTGCACCTGATCAACACATTGTAAGATCAGTTGAAAATCCCCTTCATTCAGTTGGCACTGCAGTGGTTCTAAAAGGCAGTTTGGCACCAGAAGGGGCAGTAATTAAAACAGCAGGTGTTGAAATGACAAAATTTACTGGAAAAGCACGTGTTTTTGATAGAGAGGAATATGCATTTGATGCAGTAGCCAAAGGTGAAATTGATGAAGGGCAAGTTGTAGTAATTAGGTATGAAGGGCCAAAAGGAGGCCCAGGAATGAGGGAAATGCTAGCCACAACTGCAGCATTAGTTGGTCAAGGGTTAGGGAAAAAAGTAGCCATGGTTACAGATGGGAGATTCTCAGGAGGAACCAGAGGATTCATGGTAGGACACGTTGCCCCAGAAGCATATGTTGGCGGGCCAATTGCTTTGGTAAAAAATGATGATGAGATTACAATAGATACAGAAACTAACATAATTGATCTTCATGTGTCCTCTGAAGAATTAGCATCAAGGAAAAGTCAATGGAGTCCACCAAAACCAAATTACACTACAGGAGCTTTGGCAAAATATGCAACATTGGTAGGATCAGCTGCTGAAGGCGCAATCACAAAACCCAATCTATAAAATTTCAACTAGTTTTTTAAAATCTAATTTTGTTTGTTCAGCCACATAAATTTTCAATAATGTTTTCCATGCCTTTTGAAAATTAGAGGAAAACGTTTTAAAACCAGATACAGTGGATAATGAAATCTTATTTTTAGGATTATACATTATCTCGTTTAATGATATACAATGTACTGCATCATTTCTAACTTCAAAAAGTCTAGACATTTTTCTAGTGAACTCAGGATCAAAAACTTTCCAATCAAGAAAAGTTCTGATTTTTCTATTAATAGGAACAAGGTTTAGCAAGTAAAGTAATTCTGCACTATCAGTGTCATTAGAATGCTGTACGATTCTCAATCTTATTATTTCATCAAACAAAAATGCCATTTTTGAAAATGCAGACAATACACTGTCTCTGTTTTTTGAAAGGGTTAGTTTTGAATTGAACCCATTTTTTAAAACACCATCATTAAGAAAATAATGCTTATCTTTATTGATCAAATATAATCGAATTTTTGGAGATACTTTTTTCTTAGATTTAGTAGTTACAATGAATTTTGAAACACTCATGTGAGAACAAAAAATTACGAGCAATTAAGGATTTTGAAGATTTTCAATAAAAAGATCAATTTGTTCACAAGGTTTATAGATCAGCGATCAGAAAAAATATCAGAGATAGCAGGTAAGAAAAATAAAATTATTCTATTAAATTTCTGTTATCTACTACAGGTTCTAAAAAATCAATTATTCTATGCCTAATTTTACGTATAATTATCAAAAAATATACAGTCTAAAGATTATAAGAAAATACAAATTCATACAATACGAATTCAAAATATGTCGATTAAACAAAAAATTGAAAATTATGATAAAATGTGGTTCTCAGTATTTGTCTTTTCGTTGATATCCATAATTGCAGTTTATGTTATAGATTATTTTTTTTCTGAAGAATTTTCAGTTTTTGATAGCATTTCATTATTTCTTTACACCATGGTACCAGGAATTCTTGTTGTTGTGTCTATTTGGGCAATCAAGTCTGGAATACCCGGAGATATTCCAAAAAACCATTAATTTTATTGAGTTTATCTTTTGTCAGCTGGTTTACTGCAGAACAACTATGGATGTTATTCGATTATATTTTTCACATAGATCCTTGGCCATCAATAGCAGATATTTTTTATACATTAGCACCAATTTTAATGCTAATCTCTTTATCAATTTTCTTAAAAAAATACAAAAAAAGAATTAGGAAAAAAAGCGTCATCATTGCAATAGCCATTTCATTTTTGTTGCTAATCCCAACAGCAATCATCACATTTGAAGGTAATGAAGAAGCCACAGCAATTGAATTATTTTTCTTGATTGTGTATCCTGTGTCAGATGCACTAGTTCTCATACCTACAATCATCATTATTTCATTACTGTTTTCTGAGAGAAAAAACTCCTTTTGGGTATTGATGTTGTCAGGTATTCTTGTTCTTATAGCAGGAGATACAATGTACTTGTTATTAGTTTTAGAAGAACAGTATCATGACAACCATCCAATAGATCTTTTATGGTTAGTTAGCTATACAATATGGACATTTGCATTATTACGTAGTATTCATAATTCAAAAAAAATATATTTAGATAAAGAAGACGCTGAAAATTATAAAAAATATGAAACCCAGTTTCTAAGCAGGTACGGCATAGTTGCTTTTTTGATAATTATTAATGCCCTAGTCATCTTAGTGTTATTTAGTATACATTATGTATTATCCACTCAACCTGATTTTGAATTTTTAGAATTTTTTACGGCATTTTTAGTAATGCTGATGATTATTTTTTCATCCATGATCATTCTATTGAATAAATCCATGTACAAGAGTTTGGAAATAAGAACCACCGAATTAAAAAATAAATCAGAAGAATTAATCAAAGCAGAGAAATTTACAGCCATTGGTGCATTAGCCTCAAGATTAGCCCATGATTTAAGGAATCCATTAGGCATAATTATGACTAGTAATTCAATAATAAAGAAAAAAGCTACAGATGAGCAAATTGTGAAAAATGTAGAGTATATTTCCAGATCAGTAGATAGAATGGAACATCAAATTAACAATGTATTAGATTTCGTAAGGGTAAAGCCATTGAAGATTAAAAAAATATCAATTCAAGAATTATTAAATGACTGTTTAGAAGGCATAAAAATTCCAAAGGCCATAGTAATTAAAAAACCAGAAAATGATATAAAAATAAATTGTGACAAAGAACAATTTGTAATAGTTATGTACAACGTGGTATTCAATGCAATTCAAAAATTAGTTGATAAGGGGATAATTACGATTACTTTTGAATCAAATGATCATGAAATCATAATAAAAGTTCAAGACTCGGGAGAAGCAATACCAGAAAACATAATCAAAAAAATATTTGAACCGTTGTTTACTACAAAACATCAAGGTACAGGACTAGGTTTAGCTAGCTGTAAACAAATCATAGAAGAACATGGCGGTATAATATATGCAGAAAACAACCCCACATCATTTATAATAAAAATACCAAAAGAGGCAAACTAGATGGTACGAATAGTGATAGTAGATGACGAAGTAGATTATACTGAAATTTTAAAAGATTATTGTGAATTAAACGATATAGAAGTTGTAGGAATAGGTCATAATGGAAAAGATGCAGTTGATCTTTGTAAAGAACATTCGCCTGATTTTTTGTTACTTGATTTATCTATGCCAGAATTTGATGGGTTTTATGCATTAGAGAGTATTAACAAAACAAAAGGTGTAAACAAAATAATTATTCTTACAGGTTTACTTACAGAAGAAAGTACAAAGAAGATAATTCAATACGACATATTTTCAACATTAATCAAACCGGTTGATCCAGAAGAGATAATCAAAAAAATACAGAGTTTGAAATAATCATATCCGTAAATTAGGATTATTTTCCATAATATTTGCTCAACTTAGTTCATCCATGCCTAAAACATCATGGTATGCCTTTGGAATCATCTGCTGAGCCTTGAAAAAGACGTTATTTGCAGCAGTGTCTAAAACATAGGTTTTTGCCCAATCATCCTCACTCCTAATCGAACGCCCAAATCCCTGTAGCAGCTTTGTTAAAGTTTGAGAGGTGTACCACAAAGGGAATTTAGCCATTTTTGCCTTGGTTCTTTTTTCTGTATAGTTAGGATAAGGAACTTTTGCAATAATTTGGAATCTAGATAAGTCATCTTTAAGATCAACACCTTCCCAAAGAGATGAAGAAAGCAACACACCTGTAGGATCAGATGCATGTTCAGTGATTACCTCGTCTTGAGTTTTGTCATCTTTATTTTTACTATGACAAATTCTAATACGTCTAGTATTTTTTGGCGACAAGTATCGAAGAATTTTTTGACATCTAGGTATAGACGAAGTTAAAATTAATCCCCGTTCAGTTGAATGCTCGTCTAAAATTCTATCAATTGTTTTTATTACTTCAATCTCATCATCTTCAGTAGAACCATAACTGAGTCGTTTGATATTCAACAAATCAATTGTTCTGTGATTTATTGGAAATGGGGATTTTGGGGTATCAACAAATGCAACATCATCTTTTTTGAATCCCATATTATCACAAAAATTTTGTTTGTCAATTGTTGCAGACATAAAAATTTGGTGTTCAGTTTCAAAAAAACTATTTGCAAATTTGGAAACATCTATTGGTTTTACAGAAATGGTTCTAAAATTACCATTCAGATCTTTTACAGGATCATTAACCACAAAATTATCTTTGTCAGTTGCAATGTCAATTTTTGCTTGAGCTGCTTTATCATAACGTCGCTCTAATTTTGAAATCAATTCATAGTCAGGGTCATTTTTGAATATTGCGCTCTCTTTGATGTTTTTAATTTTATCGGCATAAGAATACGCAATATCATCAGTTAGTTTGATCATAGAATCTAAATCTGTAAAATCATATTTCTCAGAATTAAGATTGCATTCATCTACCTGGCCAGCAAAGATATCAAACCCAACAAATTGAATTATTTGGTCCTCAATTTTATGGGCCTCATCAAAGACAGAGACTTTTCTGTCAAGATAATCTTCAAAAAGTTTTTTGTTAAATTTCATAATCTGAAAAAACGCATGGTAATTCCACAAAGAATGTTTTGATACAAGGGCATCATATTTTTGGAGATAATAATGGCAAGATTGAGAGTCAATTGCATTATCTTCAACTTTTTTTATTGTGGGTTTGAATTTGCACACTTCTACTATCTCTTTTCCATTTTTGCTAATTCTTTCTTGGCATACGCCCTTATCGCATGTCAATCCCCATCTCATTGCCCTCCTATCATTGTCAACTTTTTCTGAAGACATTAATTTTAGACAAGGGAAATTTTGCTTTCCTTTGACAGGTTTTAGAAAAGGGATGTCCTTGATGTATTGATCCTGCAGGTGTTTTGAGGCAGTCACAGTAAAGGAACTATCAAAATATTTAGAAATAGTTGCACCTACAAGTGATTTTCCTACACCCGTAGGTGCGCATAAAATAATTTTCTTAAATCCTGAATTTAATTTTTCTTCAATTTCTCCAATGATTTCTTTTTGAATGGATCTAGGACTAAATTGACTAGGAAAATTTTCTAAAAGAGACAGAGCTAACCTTATTTTTTCTCAATATTAAAAGGATGGAGGTTCTAATAATATAAAAAATGTGCAATCTAGTTTAATATCTAGTACATTCACAATAGATCATGGAATTATTAGAAGATAAAATGAGAGTATGGTTAGATAGCGCAAAATTTGTAAAACCACTTTCAGGAGTATATGTCCTATATACAAGAAATAAAGATCCAATATACATTGGCGAGACATCAAATTTAGAAAAGACATTTACAAAATATGTTGACGAGTCTTTTGAAGAAAATGAGTGTATGAAAAAAACTCAATTTTATCAAAGAGAGTTCATTGAGAATCCAAAAGATCGGCAATTACAATTGATTGAAGAGTTCAAAAATGAGACTGGAAACACACCTGTTTGTAACTCTGAGCTCAAAATAGAGACCATTTAGAGTTCAGTGCATTGCAGTGAAAACTGATTTTATTAATATCAAAAAAAGAATTCTCTAAACATGTCAAACGCATTAGTATACATAGGAATTGCAGTAGGCGTAGCTGCAATGGCAGGAGCTATTGCTTACGGTACAGCAAATCAAGCAAACTACGTCCCAGAAGATGCAATATTATCTGAAGCTGCGCAAGAAGGCTTACTTCCAAAAACAGGCGGTCTAGGTGCCGATTTGAATAAGGAACAATGGCACGAAGATCCTTATGCAGATGAAGCAGCAAAAATCAGAGCTGAATGGGAAAAGAATAACGGTCAATAATCTGATTTAGATTATTTTCTATTTTATTTTTATTTTAAAAAGATAAAACATAGATTGCATGTATTATTGAAAAACCCATAATTTTTTGAAAAATATGAGGAAATGTTGGAGAAAGGGATTAATTCAAGATATGCGTATAAGAATAATGCACCAGTGCTATTATTGTGAACAGATATTTGATTCAAAAGAAGATTTGTTTGAACATGTAGAAATTCACTCAGACATGGAAAGAAACAAGGAAATCATGGATAGAAAAAAACAGGCAGATAAAAGAAACAATACTAATTAAAAAAAATAGAGCAAATGTCAAAATTTATCAAATTCTGGTAGGGATATAACAATTCAGATAGAAAGTCATATGGATTGGGTTGAAGCATTGTTAAGAAAATCATGTGATAAAACACTAACAAAAAGTGAAGTACTGCACAGTCTATTTCACATGATTGAGATTAATGAGAACACCATGAACCATATTCAGAATGACAAAAATGACTTTGGTCCAGAGTTAGAAGAATTAAAACAGACAGAAATTAAAGATTTAGACTTTCATTTAAAATATTATCGAGGGTTGGTAAATTACATCAATTCAGTTCCAGAAAGTAAAATCATTGAAAATAAAATATAATAGTTTACAGTCTTAATTTATTAAAAATCAAGTCGTACTCTGATTTTTTTTCAGAATTTTGGCCAAAATCAGTATCTTCATCATACTTTTGACGTTGCGTGTCCAATAATTTTTCTAACATTTCAATTTCAGATGCAATCATTTTACCAGAATCTTCTTTTGCAAATTGTTTCCTTTGATCTTCATTTTTACCTCTAGTAAGAAATTCTTTTTTATAAAATGTATTTTGTAATTTTTCCAGATTTTCATTTTTTGTTAATTCTGCCAAATCAAAATGCCCTTGCTCATGCTTTAGCAGATCATCAGTGGCATAAACATTTCTAACAGATGACAGTAAAGGATGAAATTCTACAAACAGCGTAATGTTTTCAATCAAAAATACAATTTGACCATCAAGAGTATCAGAATTCACAGTCCAAGTGAAACGGTATTTTATTGTACTATGAGAGTCTTCAAAAAGTGCAGGGTTGTGCTCTGCTTTAAAGTCGGACCATTTAAGAAAATGATCAGCAGACCATTCAATCAGATCATTTTCAACCATAATGATTCCTTTTCTTCTTAATTTGATCCTAATTAATTTCTCTTCCCGTCACGGCCACTGAATTTTCCAAAAGATTGGGATGCATCAAATCCAAGCCAAGAATAGTTTTTGTTAGCCAGAGATTCATGAAATTTTTGATGCTCAACGAGTGTCAGATCACCCCAATTTCCATCATAAAGAAAAGGGCATTTCTCAAATTGAGAATTTTTACGAATGCCCTTGCACAAGATAATCAAGATAGTAGTATTACAAATCCAAGTTGAAAAATGTTGTGAATAATGATGTTTTTTGAAGAATTATTGAGATGTGATACAGTATAAGAATAAAATCAGGCATGAGTTTCTATTAATGGATCGCTTTTTCAACCCAAATTGGTAAAATTTCAAGACACAATTTGTTTTATGATTTTTCAAGAATGAAGATTAGAAATATTGGAAGTAAGATGATTGCGGGCGTGATATCTGTACGTAGTTCCCAAAGAACCGAAGCAATAGGACATCACATCTGCTTACTTTCCAAATTCTAATTTATTAATTTCAACAATATGTTCATCTACCAAAATAAGACGTGTAACCACGTAAGTAACAAAGAGTCGATGAAAAATAACATCAATTCTGCTTGCTTTCCAAATTCTATTTATAATTAAATCAAAAAATCACATCAAGAATTCATGATCATGAATTAATGAAACATCATATGCATGATTTTATATGGACTATTCAAAGAAAATTGTATCATGAGTGAAGGCAGTACGGAAAAGCCAAAAAATAAAATCGTTTTTGTCACCATAAAAATGCCAGACAATAAAGAATATGAAATCCCATTACCTGCTAAAATTTTCAGTTCTGGAAGAGAGGGATTCTATGCTCAAATTCCAGCATTAGTGTATGAAGATGAAGTGTATGGAGGTCAAATTCAGATTTGGAAAAAAACTCCAAAAAATTAAATCAAGTGGATGTTATGAATACTAAATTTTATGTTACAATGGGAATGTCAGTTGTGGCATTAGCTGTGGGATTAATATTGTTATTTGTTGATTTTTAAAAATTTAGTATTTACTGATTAGCATAACGGATGAGAGCCAACAGAATAATCAATTTGCTCTTGTTTAGTAAATAATTTGAGATTTAGTTTTAATAATGAATTAATATTTTGAAATGCAGGACATTTTTTGTCTACTGAAAAGAGTTCTTCGCAATTTGGACATTGTATAATAGAATGAGAGCCCCAATCACATTCAACGTCATGGATAATCTCAAAAAGTACGTCATCATTACAAATGCACTTCAAAGGGATTTGGAATTTTTCAGATTTGTCATCATTCATGTTTTTAAAAATTAAATATGTTTTATTAATGTCACAGTATAACCAGAATAGTATGACAGAATGCCCAACATGTAAACTTGCAATGGAATCACATTCAACGTCAGAATTAATGGAGTGTTGTATGAAGCAAGTGGGAGATGAGTTTGTTGAGGAGGAAGTAGGATCTTGTCCCAATTGCAAACATGAAATAAAAAAACACACAGATAAGGAATTAGCAGAATGCACCATAGAATTTCTAAAATCAGGCATCAGGAATCAATAAACAAAGGTTAAACGACAGAAAAATCACAAATATTTTATGAATCAGTCCACCAGGGAATTAATTTCAAAATATTCACCAATGTGGACAAACAAACAGGTCTGGGAATTTGATCAAGTAAATGAAGAACTAAGTTTTGATATGGTTTATGTCAAACCAGGTAATTATGATGATAAGCTATGGAAATCAAGGGATGCACACCCAGATTCATACATTCGTGACGTAGTGGTTAGAACATTTGATAATTTATTAGATAATGAGGAATTATGGATTGCAAATAAGGGGCAAACCAGATTAGATGAGAAATACAGGGCATATCTCATGGCAGTAGTGACAGATGTCATGATAGAAGAAGAAGTATGCCTCAATTTTAGAATAGAAGAGGATTGTCTAGTGGTTAGCATAGACAGAGATGCAGACGTAATTGACTGTAAAGAATTCTTTGAGGAGTTTTATCATTTAGCTACAGGATTCAATTACGATATCAATACAGGTATACCAGAAGATGAAACAGAAGCTGAAATATATCTAACACGATTACAAGATGAATTTGATGAGAGAATGAAAGTACAATTAGGAGATACATATCTGCCAGGAAATAATGATCCAGATACACTAAATGCCAAATAATTACACGAATAGGACATAGTTTAACATAATATACTAGAAAATATTAAAAAAAACATTGTCAGAAAGAAAACCGTTTAGAAGTTTCAAAAAGAGAGAGTCAACATTGTCTACTGAACAGAAAATTGAAAGTTTTATTTTAAGGAATTCGAAGAACGGATACTTTACCAAGGTATCTACAATTCCGTATAAATTTGAAATTTCAGAAAGCAGAGCATGGGATATTGTTGGAGAATTTTTGTCAAACGGATCATTGGAATCAACCCATGATGAGAATACCGGAGATATGAAACTTTGTGAGTCTGGAAAAATGTATAGCATAATGGATTTGGAGAAAAAACGAAATAGAGAAAAATATAGTAAAAATAAAAATAACAAAAATCAAAAAAATACTAAACAAAAGAAAAAAAACATTAAGAAATAAGTCTAAAATTACAAACTCTTAATTTGTACCAGGCATAATTCAAATAAAATGGATGATGAAAATTTACCATCACAGTGTCACCCGATAATAAAATCAAAAAAGAAAAAACAGGATACAAAAGATGAAACAGTGTAAATTATGTGGAACCCCTCTTGGGAAAGAACCTACAACTATAGAATTAGATAACCATTGGAAAAAACATCATAATTGGCATAGAGATGAAAATAAAGATAAAACACCCGAAGACGCATTATTAAAAAAACGGGATTAAACAACGTCTTGGAGTAGTGGTCGTTTATAGCATGCCTAGACCACTAAACGAAGACGTTAGAATAAATAAAATTCCAATGTATAAAAGAAAACAGCTGTAGTATCCAAACACCTGTTTGATTTAAATTAAAAAATGAAACTAATTTTTAGAATTTCAGACAAGCCATTTATCAATTATTCTTACAGTAAGACAACATGAGAGATGACTTTGCAGAATATACAAAATGTGAATCGTGTGATCAAGCATTGATTTTTTGCGAGTGTAATTGTCCATATTGTGGTAAAAGAGAAAAATGTGATTGTAAAATTAGCACACTATCAATTTCATTTTAATTATTTGCATTCCAGGCGAGAAAATTCAAAACTAAATGAGCCTGATTAAAAATTATTTTTGGACTAAAAACTATGAAAAAATTCACGTCGTATTGGTAATAGTAAATTAACGAAGTAAAACATGTCAACAATAGAGGCATATGATATCAAGGCACACAAAAAAGTGCTAATGAAAAATCCGCAACCATACCTTATGAAAAATGGGACATGGGCAGTAAAAGGGACTAGTTCTGAGACAGGGATTAAATTGTTTAGGATTGTTGGAAAACAAAAACCTACAATAGACCAGTCAAAATTTAATGCATTCAAAAATTTGTTTACAAGTAGACAATGTGAATGCAATAAAATGTGCTAGTCGTCATTTTTTTAAAAAGGAGATTCAAAGATCATTTGCATTATATTTAATCATAATTAAGAATGGTAATTTGAAAACATTAATTTGATAATTTTTTTAGCATACAATATGTCATTTGAAATTGATTGGTATAGAAATTTCTATGGCATTACATGGGGAAATGAAAAGAATAAGCTGGTAATATCAACAGTGTTTGAAGATAAAGTAGTTGCTACAGAAATTTCCAAGGAAATTGAAAATTGGAGTGATAAATTTACAAGATTAACAATTATTGAGAAGGTTGAGGATGAATTTGCAATTTGTTTCTATCAAGATCCTCAAATATCAAAAAGTGACAAACACGTAGGATTATTCAGGACGGGTATGAGACAAAGCAGCGGTTATGAACAGGCAAAACCGTGGATTGAAGAAAAATCGATTCTTTTACAAATTTCTTATGCTGCAGATGTTAGAGACATAAACACCTATGAACAAATATCTAAACTAATTCCAATGAGAAAATGTAGAATAATCTCTGAAAAAAAATTAAAAAACCAAGAATTCTATTATGAAAGAACAGCAAATATTAAAAATTAAAAAAAATAGTGAGATTCAAATTAAAAAAAATGAATCACTCACCATTCATGGTCGGGTACATGACATAACTCAAATTCAATATAAAGAATCACTATCAAATTATCCATAGAAGTCATACAGACGAATCGTTCATCTTTGTTAAATAGAAATTATAGTATTCTAAAGTATGGAAAATAATAACAATCAAGAATCATGGGAAGAAATAATCGGCGTTTCCTGGCTCATCTCAGAGGAATAGTATCCGTAATTCCCAATTGAAACCTTTAATCCAGATTAAAAGCAGACAATGTATCTTCAGTGTTTCAAAAGATTATTCCTTTCAATAGTATATTGATTAGCACATTTGATATTTTGCCAATTCTTTAAGTATAACTTTGACAAATATGGGTCAATGGGTTTTGAGAATCTCTTAAAGAGAATAATGGATTCAGATGTCAACATCAGACACAGCCTAGTAACAGATAATGATGGAAATATTCTAACTACAAGTCATAGAGATGGGGTAACAAACTTTCTATCTCCTGAAGAAACAGAAACAGCATTAAAAAGAGCAGCAACTGCATGGAAAGGAAGAAAGGAATTAGCTCCAAAAATCGGTGCAGGAATATATGCAATTGCAGTTTTTGAAAAAATTACAAGAATTACATTTCCATTAGGGGATGATAATTTGATTTTTGTCAGCATGGGTTCAGATTCTGTAAGAACTGATGTTCATGCAGGAGGCCAGAAACAAATTGTTGAGCATGTACTAAACATACTTAGTGGCGATCCTACAAAAGAATAATTGTTAAATTTTAAAATTGTCACTCATTGATCATACTAAAGAATGTAAATACAGAAATGATAACGACATGCCGCATACAAATTGTTATTGTAAATGCCATAAAATCATCATGGCAGAATCAGGGAATTTAGAATCAAGAACTTTTTGATTTTTCAGGATCAAAATTATCTATAATCTCAGAAACATTTGAGAGTATCGTATCTTTGATTTGCTCTACAGGCATTCCAGAGGTATTCATGAATTTCATCTGATCAAGTAATGCAAAATGTACTCGGCCACTAAGATAATCCACAATTCCAAAATTTTTTTTAGGAAATTCTGTAACAAACAAATCATGTTCAAAAACATCATCGGGTTTATCAGTCATCAAGACAATTTCTAAAAAAACCAATTATAAGATTTCCAAATATTCATTAACTCCTCACAAAAGTAGTCGTTATGACAGAATTTACTCATAAACCATACGACAAAATTTACGTTCGAGACATGATAAAACTGAATCTTGATGATCTTATCGGAATGATGTCATCATTGGAGTCAGCTCATGCGTATTGGGTAGACGGGGTATTATTCGCAAGTTTTGCCATGACAGAATCAGAAGAATTGGCAAAAAAAGAGATGCAAAATGAGATGTATTTGGATAAAATAATTTTTGCAAAATATGAAAAATATACAAAAACAGTCAAATCGTCAACTAATCTAGAAATAGGCGTACTAAACATGCAAAAAAGTAGTTTATACAAAGATTTGATAACATGGTTGAAATTACAATCAATCTGGGATGAATAAGGATTCAACCAGAGATAACATTTTTAGAATAAATTAAAAATTCACTGTGCAGACAATAATGTATGATCCATGCTTATCATAAGACACGTTGAATGAATTTGTTCATCAGTATAATGCCCACAAGAAGTACAAATGAACTGTTTTTCTTTTGAACATATATCACATTTTTTATAAACAGTGAGACCATGCCCACAATGTCTACATAGATCATATTGCATGTAATCACGATAACAGAATATCAATTTAAACGATTTGTAAATTAGATCAAACTAATTAGTTGAAGCTACTAAATTATTTCAAACTCATGGCTAACAATTAAAAAATTTAAATGAAAAATAAAAAGTCCCAAGTTTGGGATTTTCAAAAATTAGTTTTATTCTAACAATTAAAATCAATAAGATCTAAATTATTAAAAATGCATTAACTGTTAGCTATTACTTTGGATGAATTGAAAAGAGAAAGTTATGTGAAAGAAAAACAAATGAAAGAATATGAAAACTAGGAAGGAGATGGAAAAATTCAAAATAGAATTGATGAGTGCTTTGAAAACTACAGATAAACCATATTATGGATTATCACTTGAAAATTTAGTTCTCAACAATTAGATGTTTGAGGATGAATTCAAGAATAAGCATATTGTTGCATACACCATGTTAAGAAAACTTGAAATGCCCACCACAAAACCAAACCAGTCTAAATTAATAATAACAAAAACTTTCTAAAATTTTGATTTGGAATAAAATCAAGATTTGGCCTACTGCTTAGGATAGCCCAAACCTCTAGCCACAGGATTAGTCAGATTGATGACTATTTCAACACCCTATGGATGATGTTGGACAAAATGAATCCTATATGAGTTATTCATTGAAACAGTAAACGTACAATGTCATTATTTACTAGAATATGCAAAGCAAACCAGATGAAAGATGAAAAAAGAATGAAGGCCGCCATAAAATGCAAATTTTGTGGTAAGTCAGATCATGTGGAATATTTGGGAGACCTTGATTGGTTTTGCAACAAGAGATGCCATTACAATTATAGACATAAGGAAAAAAATACGTGATTTGATGGCATACATTACGCCTAAGTTAAAAAAATAATGATGAATTATTTAGAAATTCCATTGAGATGATGGAATAAAATCAGATGTATCTTTCAAATAGATTTCAAATAATCACCGAAATGAACATACACTAGTGAAATACACCAAAATTTGAAATGATTTCTTTTGAACATAGACTTCTTAGTGAATATAGAATAAAAATAGCAAAGATTGAGACGCTGGCCAAGGCGATCATTACCCATAGAGAGCCTAAAGGGGAAGAGGCCAAAGGCGCATCAGAATTCCTAGATGTTTTGATCAATGAAACAGACAAATTCTATGAAATGAATAGTGAAATTCTCTCAAATAATGGAAAAAGACCCCATGCCCGTTCACGATTATCCGAAAACAAACAATGGAATGATAACGTAGAGCAATACTATGAAAGAAATCCACGTAGAAGACCTAGAAAATAAAACAGATTTGAGAAATAATTAGATGTGTGATTTTGTCTGAAAATAATATGGATAAAAACTCAGTCACACTAAAAGAATTAGAAAAAAATCTCAGTAAGCAAAGAAAAGAAAAATCAGAAGAGAAAATAAAAAAAATATTAAATAAAAAAGAAATTGATTACGACACGGTAACTGTAATTTTAGATGTTTTTAGAAAATCCAAATTTGAATGGAAGCCAGAGCATTTTGATGTCTTTGATGAGAAGCCAGAAAGATTCAGAGGAAGAGATCTGCCAAAAAACTACAGAGAGTGTGTAATGTTAGGAGTAAGGTTAGGAACTATGAGAAGTAAAATCATATACAATCTTAGAGACAGACAGTTAACAGAAAAACAACGTCAAGATATTGATGAATTGATTTGGGATTTTATTTGGTACCAATGGAAAGAATCACGTACAATTCATGATTTTGCAATAGAAAAAGAAGCGGAAAACGAATAGCATGTATTTCAAAATACCTTACAATCAATATTTGTGTGTTGATGAAAAGTTAATCCAATTTATTCAAATAATATTTTTCAATTCTTTCTTTCATTGGTTCAATGTAATCATTGCAAGATTTAACAAATTCTTGACGAGTATTTTTTTCACTACTGACTAGAATTACCACCTGATTGATTTTTTGACCAGTTGCCTCCTGAAACATTTGAGCATAGCAGGTAGTTTGCAGGTAATATTCATACATGTAATTGTCAATCTGGGGTTTTCTTTTTGTTTTATAATCAATAATAGATAATTCTCCATTATAATATGCGATAAGATCACTAGTTCCTGCAACTTTTAGTTTATCTGAATACATTCTTTGCTCAATACATGTGACATCAGAGATATTTTCTAAATATGGTTTTAAATTATTGAAATGGGCAATAGGCAATAAATCAAATTCTTCCATGGCAAGGCAGTCACTAAGATAATCTTCAATCATTTTATGGGACTGTGTGCCAACATGTTGAGCTTGTGCAGTAATGTATTGGTGTGCAGGTTCATTATCTCTCCAATTTTTTAAACCGTTTTTTTTTTCATCAGTTGCAGTTGCAGATAAAATTGTGCTAATTGAGGGGTATACATCATCAAATTTTGTTTCATACCAATGACCATCATCTCGATCAAGTAGGGTGGGCTCTCTAGTCTTTAGCATTTGAGTATAATTTGCCATAACTAAAATTCAAGAATGAGGTAATTTAATGATTGTAAAATATGTTATTTTACCATTTTTTGAAATTTTTCAAATTCAGATTTGGTTTTTACAAATTGATCAGTCATTATTTTCTGTAATGAGAAAAGATTTTCTAATTTTTTATTTATGATAAAAATAGACTCTTCAAAGATTATGGTGTCAACAAGTTCATCATTAGGATATACAGTATACTCTAAAAAATCATCGTCAGTCTGAATCTTTAATTTGAACCCCATGAATAATCCCAATTCATCATCTTTGTTTAGAAAACCAACTAGGCTTGCTCGAAGTGAAGCATCATTCTTAATTGCATCATATCGTAAAATATTTTCAGAATTTTCATCAATGATGCATGCAACGGGTGTTCCCTTTACATGTAAAATCACAGATTTATGGGTAGCCATAAATTCTTCAGAATCAGGCATTTTATCTAACGGCATCAGATTCCCCTCTAAATCAAACCATTGATCAAAGCAATTCCAGCAACTATAGCAATCACGCCAATAGATATTTCAATAAATTTAGACATTAATGTAATCTAATATGAGATAATTGTAATAAAGTTACGATATGGAATCACTTTACAGTAATGATGACAGGATAGAGTTTTCATATATTCATTAATAGTAAATTTATCAAAAATACATTCATGAGATTTTGTTCTAACTGTGATACCAAACTCACACTGAATTCTGCAGACGTAGGAGGGCCAGGGATTTGTCCCAAATGCAATCCTGAAAAAATTATTCCAAAAAAACCAACGTATGGAGTGAACTATTCAGGACGAACTAAACAATGCTCCAAGGGATGTGGTTCAGAAATTTACTGGGATGAAGAATTCAAATCAGACAGCGGTAAATTTATTCCACTTGATGCAAGAACAGACGAACCACACAATTGTAATGGCCCTGTAGATTCAGGAACATATTATCCTGATGAAGTAAGAAAGAGCAGGAAAATATCCACGGCGAATCCAACTATAACAAATACAATTAAAGAAAAAAATGAAATTACATTACCAGAGAGTATCTTGTTTGATGTAGGTAAGATCTCAAAATTAGAAATAGACAATGATAAAATAATTAATGAAATAGTACAAGGTCATAAAGACAAGTCATTAGCAATAATCCATTACGAAAAACTGATGGCATTAGAGCCAGAAAAAAATCCAATTGACAATCTTGATGATGTATTATCTAAAAATATTATTTCAGGATTAAAAAAATACGGATTCTCAGGAGTGCTGCCATTCCAAGAAGAATCAATTCGTTTAATCCTAAAAGGGGACAACACAATTATTTCTGCACCCACAGGATCAGGTAAAACAGAAGCATTTGCAATTCCAATTTTACAAAAAATAACTGAAAATCCAACAAACGGGGTATTTACCTTGCTGATCTACCCACTAAATGCCCTGATTGATGATCAAATATCAAAAATATCAAATCTGATTCAAAAGTGTGAGTTAGAAGACACGGTTTCTGCGTATTCAATTCACGGGGGCCAAAGTACAGAATACAAGGATAAAATTATTTCAGAGTCATACAAAAAATCAATAATTCTTGCAACCAATTTTGATTTTATCAATTATCATTTAATTTTACAAGACAAGAAATGGAATCAGCTATTTAAAAATGCAAAAATCATAGTAATGGATGAAGCTCACTCTTACACCAGTTTTCATGGCTCTAACGTGTATCATGTGTTAAAAAGAATGAAAAATTATATGAATACGATTCAAGTGGTTGGCTCATCAGCTACTTTGGATAACTCTAAAGAATTTTTTTCAAACATGTTTGATTTACCTGAAGATTCTTTTTCATTTGTTAAAAGTGAATTCAGAAGACGGCAAAACATGCATAGGTTTTTCATAATGCCTAGGAAATTTGGACAAAGAACAACAATGGAGATGCTGTCATCCATTTGTTATAAAAATAATTCAAAACAACTTGTATTTAGCAACACTCACAATGATGCAGAATTTTTAGCATCAAATGTTGAGGAATCAAATGATGGAATCAGAATTCAAATACACCGTGGCGGCCTTGATCAAAAAGATAGAAAGTTGTATGAATCACAGATGAAGGAAGGGGAACTTGATGTATTATCATGTACACCCACATTAGAGCTCGGCATAGATATTGGTAATGTGGATGTAGTTATTTCTGCATTTAAAAATGAGTATGACTCCTTTGTGCAAAGAATTGGTCGTGCCGGAAGAAAGGGTCAGAAATCTTATGCCATTTGTGTGTTTGACCCAGAGGATGCAACATGTCATTATTTTGCACGAAACATCCCATCATATTTGAATCAAAATCATATTATTCAGATTAACAAAGACAATCCAATAATTTCAGATAAACATACAGCATCAATTGGGATGGAAAAACATGCTGCAATTGAGCCTGATAAATCAAAATTCTTTGATTTTGCAAATAGTGTGAATTTGAGGGGAACCTCAGGGGAAATTGGAATTTATTTTAATTCTAAGAAAATTGGGGCCAGGGATATACCTGCAGGATATTATCAATTACATCAAAAGGCAATCTATCATTTTAACAAACAAAATTATGAGGTAGAATCAATTTCAAAAACTCAAAATGGTGCTAACGCATATTTAAGAAAATCAGATGAAAAACAAAAAAGAACAATACCGATTGTCAAAACATCAATATTAGAAACATCAGAAAAAAATACTGTAAAAAAAGAAGTAAATGGTAAAACTAAAAAAATTTCTTTACGTTATGGGTTAATTGAGATGGGCAAGACAATTACAGGCTATCTAAAAGGAAATTATAACGATTCATCAGATCAATTTGAAACATTTGATGGCAATTCAATTTCATCATGGAAAGATTTTCATTGGAATTCAAAACATTATTCTACAAGCATAAAGATACCATCAGAATTAATTTCAAAGTTGAATTCAGATATAAAAAATACAGCAACAATAGATTCAAAAATTCATACCATCATGCATGTGCTAGTTAATGCAAGTAAAATCTTGACAAAATCAGAATCAAATGATATTGATTCCTACTACGAAGATGGCGTTATTTATCTATACGATAATACATCAGATGGGTATAACGGGTGTAATAAGATAATTTATGACAATTTTGAAAAGATTCTCAATACCTGTTTTGATTTGATAAATGATTGTGACTGTCCAACAGATAAAAGACAAAAAGAATTGATTTTGCAAGGTGATGATTGGGGAGGATGTCCAAAATGCACACATACTACAAATTATTGTCAAACAAAAAATAAACAATTATCAAAAAAAGATGCAAAAGGATTTTTCACTGAATTTAAACAAGCGTAAACCGTGTACGATACATCAGCTGTCATCAATTTTGTTGTTATACTCGTCTATTTTTTGATTATATTCGTCAATTCCTGCATTTTCAGCATCAATTTCATTTTCAAATAATTCAGGATTTTCAGCCTGTGCCTTTTTCATTAATTTCTTAAATGTGTCAGGATCATCTTTTTGGAGATCAAGGAGTATTTTTCCAATGGAATCATCAAGATTACTCACAAATTACAATCTAACAGTAAGGGTATTTTTATCATTCTGAAAAAATCAAGATTTGCATTAGTTACCACATCTAAATTAATTGAAACAACGAGAGTACAAGGAAAACACGCTTTACAGACGTAAACATAACATGTTGTGTTTTCCAGACCAATCATTCTACGACGCAGAACAATGGTTTCTCGTTACATTGTATACGGCAATATGGTATTTAACAATGATCTTAATTTTAGACATTAATAATTAATTACGTTATTTTTATTATCTTCTACACATGCATTTTACATAAACAATTTTGAATTCATCATCAGTTTTGATGTTATGTGAAATTGGTTTATGGCAATACTGGCAATTTACAAATCCATGATATTCATCAACCTTAACGATTTTGTATTGCCAAGACTTTGAGGGCTCATCCCAATAAACAGAATTGATTTCAGTTGGATCATCCATAAGAAAAAATAATATGTTCTCTAAATATTCTTAACAGTTTTAGAATTTGATGATGGCGTTGCAAATGATGGCATCCAAAATTTTATTATTTTTTTGTTCATCTCATCAAAGATTTTTGAATTATCGTTCCATGTTTTGGCATTTTTCTTACTTGATTCTATAACAGAGACACCGATTTTGTTACAAACATCCCTGTACTTTGCAGCCTCATCATGAACATCAGAAACAATAGAATTCATCGGAGAAGATAGTGAATAGTCAAATCCAGATTTTGACACGCATTCTTTAAACAACTCTAAATTGGAATTTATGGAATTTTTCCAAATTTTGTAATATTCATTTTGTAAGTCAAAGAGTATTTGCTGAAAATGAGGAATTTTATGTTCAATTTCTAAAAAATTTTGAGTGGTTATTTTATCCATTAATTGAAAATTATCTAATTTAGTCTTAGTTTTTTCATTCATGATATTAGTAGACACATCTAATTTAAAAAATTATCCATACACAATAAATCAAGATTGTTGAAAAATAAAAAGAAGGTGCAGAGCATCAAGGATTCAGATTTTTTAAAGTCAAACATTTTGAATCAAATTCATCAAGGTATTGTTTACCGCCAATTTGAGAATCCTTAATGTATAATTCACATGTTTGAGGATCAATTAGCACGTTTGACTGGTCATTTGAAACATATTGCAATATCAAAATTCCAACTAGCACTATTATCAAAAAAATAGGCACTTTTTTTTGATATATGTCCACAGAAGTATGGGATAATTTTTGAAACTTAAGCCTATTGATTGTTCTAAATTTTAGATAAGATTTTTTTCTTTTTTTCTTGAAATTCACTAGATGTCAGTATTCCTGCTTTTTTTAATTCATCTAATTTTACAAGCAAATCCAAATTAGTGGATTTTTGGGAATTTGAATTGGCCATATTTTTGATAGATTGCTTCTTGTCTTTTAGTTTTGATTTTAATTTTACACTTTTTTTAGCAATTTGCTGACTAATCGCATACCCTTTTTTCTTTGCATCGCGAATTATTTTTTCAGATTTTTCTCTAGATACATCATCCACAAGTTTATGGTTTTTGGCCATCACACCTAATTCACGTGTTTTCTTTTTAGCTAAATTTGCCTGTAGTTTAAGATCTTTTACCAATTCGCCTTTTGTTTTTTGTTTAAATCTACGAGTGTATTCCTGTATAACTAATATTGGAAACGGGGTAAATTCCACATCAAGGTAATATTTGATAATAGTGTCATCAGGTAATGTTTTAAGATATTCTTTAATGGATTTTTCAGATTTTAAATTCATATTATGAGTAATATTCAGACTCATAAAAAGATTAAAGAGTATTTCTTTGACCGTATTTTTGTAAAATTTCGTTTGTATTGTTTAAAAGAGTTTGAATTTTAGGATTAGGGTTATCGATTAGATCATTTTTGATCAGTATCAAGTGGTATCGGTTTTGTCTTATTTGCCGCATTATTTTTGATTTTGATGCATTGTAATTTTTCAAATCACTAAGGTTGGCAGAAATATCACATAATTTAATTAATTTTGCATTAAATGACGCTTCTTTGAGTTGTTTTGCATATTCTTTGTTCCTTTGTTTTCGAGGTATAGTCATATCTTTTGACAAGGATGAGACAATTACAGTGATTGTGCTTCCAAATTGCCCATGCAAATCATCAAAGCTAGTATCAGTATTTTCAAGTACATCATGCAGCCAACCTGCGCAAAGCTGTTCATCATCCACACCAAAACTTTTGAGTCTATTTACAACGTCTTCAAGATGTTTTGAATATGTAGAACCGTTTGTACTTTTTCCAGAATGTTTCTTTTTTGCAAATAATTCAGCACTTTTTAATAATTCCAATTATTTGATTGTAAAACATACATCAATAAAATTTGAATATAGTGAAATTCTAGTTTACGTGAATGATTCCAGTTTTAACTAAAAATTCTATTCCGTTAACAAACGTTTGTTCATCAATTACGCCTTCTGCCCACCAGCCAGCATTACTCTTAATCCATGATGGAATTTCGGATGACTGTGATTCCTCAACTAAAATTTCAGGCACTACAATGATGTCTTCGTTTATCAAATATCGAATTGACTCAACAAAGGTCGCATCATCTATTTGATCTTCTGCCCACCAGCTAGAATTATTCTTAACCCATTCTGGAATATTGGGCTTATCTACATTGGATATGGATGAGAATTTTTGAATTCTATTGCCAGAATCTGCAACCCAAACATCCCCGTTTGGATCAACATCAATTCCAGACATCTGATTAAATTGTCCAAGACCAGTGCCAAATGTGCCCCATTTAGCAACATACTCTCCAGAGGTAGTCAATACAAGTACGCGACTATTGCCAGAATCTGCAACATAGAGATTACCATCGTCAAATTCTAAGGAAGTAGGAGTTTGAATTTGTTTGTCACTTTGTCCCGCAGTTCCAAATGATTTTAAAAATCCGCCATTACTATGAAAATTCAAAATTCTGTTGTTCATAGTGGAGAGTAAGAAAACATCATCATCGCTAGTTGTGATTGATTCAATTGATGCAAATTTAGCTGACGCAGTTAAAATAGAGTTTATCTCATCGACATAATTTCCATCTACATCATATTTTAAAATTTTATTTTGATTACCGTCTGAAACATAATAGATGCCAAGATCATCTACTGCAACATCAGTAGGGTTTTGTACGGATTGGTAATCAATTCCAGAATTGCCCCATTCTCGAATAAAATTTCCATCAATATCAAAAGTAACTATTCTAGAATTCCCGGCATCAGCCACATGAACAATTGACTCTTCAGCAAGTATGGATACAGGATTGTTCAATTTACCAGCACTATCTGATGTATCCCAGAAGTCGATGAAATTTCCATCAATATCAAAAATATTAATTTTTGAAGTATCAGAATCAACTACAAATAATTCTGAATTAGGGGAAATTGAAATGTCGGAAATATTACCAAAATCAATTAGGCTGTCATCAATTGTCAACAAAACTTCAGGCCCGTCATAAGAATTTATTTCAGAATGTTCAGTAGGAGTTACAGACTCTCCAAAAACAAAGAAAATAGCAAATGTTTCAGTAGTCCCATATTTTACATACAATTTGGAAGGACCCTGAAGAAAATCTACAGGGATGCCATGAGAGAGATTAAACGTTCCAGATGTCGGGTTGACAAAAGAGAACTGTTGTCCACGATTTGCAGAAGAGTCCTCAAACCAGTAAGTAATCGGGTTATCAATTAGATTACTAGTGCTAATGGTTGCCTGGATTGTCTCACCAGGGCGATATTGAGATGTATTTAAGATAATATTTAGTTCCAAACTAGAGCCATTAGAATTATCCAAACTCTCATCATACACATCAAAAGAGCCAACAGTGTGACTAGCACCGTATTCAAATTCAAGTGAATAAAGCCCAATTTTTGAGGTATCGACATCATCAAGGATTATTCTGGTAAGAGAATCAGAAACAGGTATAGTTTTTGTAATTATTTGATCCGATGGCAAAACAATAGACAAGGTACCAGTATCAGAAATGATTTCAGAAGTGACAACATTCAATTCCACAACATCGTGTGGGGAATATACTTTTTTGTTGCTACTTAAAAATAAGGAAGTGCTAGTATCAGGATTTGTTAATTCAAACGGAACATCCACTGTGACATCATAGTAAGTTACAATTGCATGATAAACGCCAAATGGGTTTTGACTAAGAAACTCATCAATTGAAAAGTGTTGAATGATAGTAGGCTGATACATTTTGATTTTCACATCATCAAAGAATTTTGCAGGTACACCATCATTATCTAAAATATTCATTGTTACAGTTTCAGCTTTTGCAGCGCTGGGGTTATAGTAATTTGTAGAGATTTTAACAATGGCAGTGTCCCATGGAAAATAAGACGATTGATCAGTTGTAGCTGAAACAATTAACGGGTCTACTTTAACATCTATTATTGTTATAGCATCATCATACTCGTAAGAGATTTCCCAAGTGCCAAATTGACCATCAAATGCATTGCGAATAATGGTATGTGTGGTTTTAGATGCTTGGATATTTGAAAGAACCCCGTCAGTAATTGTTCCATCAGGTAAAGTAGCAGACCATGTTACATCGCCACCAGAATAATCATCAATGTCTATTAGAACTCGTATCCATTCATTAGGATCAAATAATATTTTTTCAGGTTCAGCTGTAATTTCAGATCCATATGCAATTTGAGGAATCAGTAAAAATAAAAGAAACCCAATGAAAAAAATAATTTTCATAATTTAATCAAAAAATAAGTCTATTTGAAAACTAAAGATTAACTATTCTAAATGAATTACAGAATAATTTCACACAGCATCTACTGTAATGGATAATGTACATCACAAAACAAAGCAATACCTGAAGGCAATGTTTTTGCAGAAATACAATAGCCATCTGCCAATCCTTTTCCACACACATAGCATTCTACTTTACTAACAGAGCTCTTAGGATCAGGAATTTTTTTAAAAATCTGCATGTCCTGAATAACGGATTGATTGGCACCTTGCATGTCAAGGATCATACGATCAACTAGACTATAAAGGTACCGTACCATACGGTAATATATTCATGCCTGAGAAATCAACAATATCAGACAAAAATAGTTCAAAGGAAATCTTCTGACCAATTTAAATAATAAAGCACCAAAATTTTGTCTATGGGTGGACACCTTTGGAAAGACAGCAGCAAAAGTAATACCTCTAGATTTATCTGAAAACCAATTTCAAATTTACAATAAAATTTCAAGAAATTATTCTCATTCATTTCTCTTTGA
>Ga0257125_1000463_pt1 | contig 53555 bp, 61 predicted proteins | sample SI106_200metaG_FD_190183 | JGI IMG/M metagenome (GOLD analysis project Ga0257125, IMG submission 190183) | Marine microbial communities from Saanich Inlet, British Columbia, Canada - SI106_200 | ecosystem: Environmental > Aquatic > Marine > Inlet | place: Canada: British Columbia | collected... | reverse complement strand
GTTTGCTCGCACCAGAAGTTATCTCTCCACTTGCCAGAAGAATGGAGTATCATCTGCTGAGGCGTTGAGATTACTTTATAAAGGGCAGTGGCCTGAGTTTATGGGGCTGAGTCCTGAATAGTTACCTCTTTTTTTTCTCTTCTCAAGATCACGGAGCATTGTATTAATTACACTCATTTATACTCCTCCGTTTTTAAGTATAACGAGCGCAATGATGGTAGATATAAACAACGCTCCGAAGAGGATTAAAAATAGTTTTTTTGTAAAAATAGAACTGTTAGTCACTCCTTCTGTATCTGCTGCCGCCAGGCGCACATGCGAGCGTTTCACCTTAAACCGACCTTTACCATAGGCAATCAAAAGAGACTTATGTGCAATGATATTGATAAGCCGAGGAATACCACGACTACTTTTGTAGAGTATGTTCAAAGCAGCTCTGGAAAACAGTTTATCACCGCTATAACCTGCCACCATTACTCGATACTCCACATAACTGCAAAAGGTTTTCTTATCAAAAGAGCTCAAGCCACCACTAAATATAATTCGTTGACGCAGCTGACGCATTGATTTTTGTGCGAGGTGTTGGTCAAGTTCAGGTTGCCCAAAGAGTACAACCTGTAACAGGAGTGACTTCTCAGTCTCTAAATTGGTTAACAGTCGTAGCGCCTCCATAGACTCATTTGGCATCGCCTGCGCCTCATCCAAAACCACTACTAACTTAATACCTTCTTTCGCAAGAGATAACAATTTATCTGTAATCAGCTGCAACATAATATAGGAAGATGCACTGTCCGCCATCTCTATCCCAAGTTCACGAACGACTGCCACATAGAGTTCATCTGGACTCATTGGGGGGTTAGGCAGATATGCAATTTGGAAACCACTCCCCATCTCATTAATCAGTTTTCTACAGAGTAATGTTTTTCCGGTACCAACCTCACCTACCACCTTGATAAAACCACTTCCATCTCGCAACGCAACCATTATCATATTCATCACATCCTGATGCGATGGATCATCATAATAGAAATCTGTATCTGGGGAGATATTGAATGGCTGTTCGTTAAGGGCGAAGTGTCTAAGATACATATAAATATTTTACTCTGAATCCATATTCAACTGCTGAAAACGGTTCTGAGTCTGCTCCAAATCAGCACGCCACTGCTTTGGCGATTCAATCACAGTTGGACGAATTAAAATTACTAATTCAAGTTTTTTCATGGAGGTGCGTTCATGCTTAAATGCCTTTCCAAAAAATGGGACATCTCCCAGCACCGGTACAGAAGCATCATCTTCTCGCTGTATACTCTTCATCAATCCACCAATAACGACCACTTGACGGTTATTGGCAATAATAACACTATCGGACTCTCTCACACTGCTTTTGGCAAGCGGCACCGCAGTGGTAGAAGTTGGCAAGACTTTGCTATCATCTGTCACCTCAACCACTGTGGGATGGACATGCAAAATCACCTGTCCATCACGGTTAATCTGAGGCGTCACATCTAGAGAGATACCTGAGAAAAATGGATTTATATCAACTGTTTCAGCTGTTGATGTGGCTGTTCCTGTCGTGGTTACGGTCCCTACATCTGTTACAAAAAACTTATCTATTCCGACCTTAATCACAGCTTTCTGATTATTGATAGTGGATATGCGCGGGCTGGAGAGAACGCGAACTGCCCCTTGAGTCTCAAGCAACTCAATCATCGCTGTAAAGTCATTTAGATTCAATGCTACCCCAAGCACTCCTCCAAAGGAGCCTGTATCTAATTCAACCTGACTAAATTTTCCAGTGCCCGGACTGTTTGATGACACAACCCCTGTTGCAGAATCAAAAATGCCCCCACTTCCTCCTGTCTTCCCCATCACGACTGATTTATTTGATCCAGGCTCAAATAGGGTAGACCAGTTAATTCCAGACTGATAACCATCACTCAACTCCACCTCTAAAATCTTCGCCTCCAGTAAGACTTGTCGACTAAGGTTACCCTGCAATCGCTCAATAAACTGTTCAACAATACGAAGTTCTGCTGGCATTGCATGCACGGTAATCACGCCTGTTTGCGAACTAATCACCACTTTGCGTCCAGCATCAGAGCCGATAATTGCACTCAGTGTACTCTGTAATTCAACCCAAAAATCTGAGTTACTTGTGGTCTCTACATTACTACCTGATAATCCTCCACCCTCTCCATCTATATCCGTAGTGGTCAAGTGCCCCAAACTAATCATAGTTTTTGACGCCCCATCTCGATTAATATTGAGGTAATCAATTTGAAAAATTTGAGTCCGTATAGATGATGGAAGAATCATATAACCACCGGGAATCGAGCGGTGAGCATATCCATACACTGAAGCTACGACCTCTAACACCTCCTGAATAGAAGTTTCCTGTAGAGAGAGGCTGATCTTGCCCTCTACTCCTGGAGCTAAAACGATTGAGTAAGGTGTTCCCTCAAAGATTCCAAAGAAAAACTCCTCCGCTTCAATGTCTCGTACCGAGATATTAAATTTAGGCTCCAAATTGATTGGAGAGGACTCTGTTGGAATGGTGACCAGTAGTGATGGTAATAACTCATTACCAACATCCATAGGAATCTCTTCTATTACCGAATTTTCAATGCCGCTATTAGCTGGCAATTCTGCTACCTGAAGAGCTACATCCATCTCCTGAATTAACGAACGATCTCGTTTAGACGCAGTTGTTTCACAACCCTGCAACAGAAACAGAGAGAGTAAGACAAGAGTGGGGAGTCCTATATATTTCATATTACGCATAACCATTTATAATAAACATTAGTTTAAACCTTGTATCAGTAAGTTAGGAATTTCAGCGAGAATAGTCACGGCCTAAGGGTAACTCTTAAGATCAGAAGGGGTAAGGAGGAGCTCGATCAACTCTTCACCCTGTATCAAAATCACTCTCCCCATATGAATCTCTTTTATTTCAACACCATCATACACACTATCACCCACCTTTGCTTTAACTCCATTGATAATCGCAAGTGCGCGACGATCTCCTGTCGAGGTGTAGCTGAGAATTAAATTTGGATATACTGCCTGATCAATCGACATTATCAACTCTTGCGATGGTGGGCGAGTTGGGTCTGACAAGGGTTGCGCTAAAAGTTTACTCTCTGGCATGGACAAGAAAACAGTTATGAACAGAGTAATTGCCCAGAACAACCCTGTTGTTTGTTTATTATTCAATGACATTGATCACCCCAGAAAGAATAAAAAATCTCAATTTAATCACCGCATTAGGATATTCCTCTACATCATAGCGCAACTCAGACCAACGAATATTTTCTTCCATTGCTTCAACACTATGCAAAAAATCAAATGTCTGTTGAAATCCACCCCGTAGCTCAAGGAAAATTCCTGTGACACTAACTCCACGACGACTAAATTCAGCCACCCACTCCAGCTCCATAGGGAGAAGGTCACCCTCAGCTAATTTGGATAGATTAACTACACGCACACCTTGCAAATTACGCAACAGAAGATTTAGCGTCTCTTCAACTGGTCGATAGCTACCTTTTCCTGCCCCTTGAGCGCGCTTAATATCGCTGTTTAACTGTTCAATTGAGCTAACTAGATCAGCCTCCTTCTGCAGAAACAGCTCTGGCTCAATATGTTTATAAGATTTCTCTAATTCAACCAACTCTATCTTATCAGCAACAACTTTCTCGTCAACTACCGCTATTTCACTTTCTAGCACCTCAATATTTTCCATCTTCACACTAACGATCACAAACCATAAAAGCAGAATAGCTATAAAAATAGCACCGCTCCAAATAGAGTGTTCTTGCAAAGATAGCGTATCAAACCTACGCAATAGACGGCGAACTTTGATCAAGGGCTAATCTCCTTCTCAGTTTTAAATATAGTTACCTGAAAGGAGAATCGTCCATCCGTAAATTTTTCATCCTCTGAACGAGAGAGACGCAAAAATTCTACTCTACTTTCAGAAAGAGGTGCAGAATTGGCAAGCCTATGAATATAACCCGATGGTTGGGCTGCCCCCATACTATGTCCTGTTAAATAGAGCTGCTGTCCACCATTAACTATATTAAATGAGGTAAGGTAAGTATCCTCTTCAACCGTGAGTGCTAGAGATTCCAATAACGGAGAGAATCCGCTTCGGCTAAATATACTCTTAGCAGCCATAACTTTAACTGTCTCCTCAAGTTGAGATTTTCTATTATTTAGCCCACTAATGCGCTGCTTAATCTTATCCACCTCTTGCGTTAGCTCTACCGTACTGTTTTTCACTCTATCTATCTGCTCTTCAACATTTACACTCTGTTGCTGCAAAAAGCGGTGTTGACTATTCATCTCAGTCTCTACGTTACCCAATATATTTATATATACAAATTCTGCACATATAAGTATAAGCAGTGCAGCCACTCCTCCGCGCCACTCTCTCCAGCGATTACCATGGAGCATACTTTCATCAAACAGATTTATATGTTGTTTTGCCATAAATTACTGCTCCATTCCCTCATAAGCAACCCCTAACGCAGGTAGACAACGCACATCTATCAAGCCATGAGAGAGCTCTTCAACCACAAGTTCGGTCTCTTCTGCCAACGCCTCAACCAAGTCAGGAGAACTACTTACCGTTGAGGTGACCAACAAGCGTTGAGCACTTCCACCATCACAATGACGAGCACAAAATATAATGAAGCGTCCCACTTCTGTAACCAACCTCTCCGGCCAAGACTCGTCTTCACTCCAGCTTCCAGATCCAGGAAGATGAGTTGCGCCATAGTTCAACTCTCGAGTACGATACAATACCCCATTAACCATATGAATAAAAACTGTTTTATGAGGAAATATTGCGAGCAACATAGTCGGAACCTTTATATCTTCAATAGCCTTAAGAAGAGATCGTAACCCCAACTCAACACTTGTAACCGATTTAATATTCAAACCGGCATCATATACCATCTCGGTAATATTTTTGATTGCACTCCTATCAGCTATAACCACAAAAATCAGTGGCGATGTTATATTTCCCTGTCCAGGCATGGGGTAAGATCGAATAATGGAGTTCTCAACATCTATATCTACAAGATCTTTTATCTGCCAACGCAGGGCAGCATCGATCTCATCTTTATTCACCTGAGGAGTAGGCACTTGCAAGAGATTATAATTGGTATGGTTCATTACAACCGTTGCGGGTATTGAGTGAAGCTTATGCTTTGAGACAATCTTCCGAAGCATCCTGGTTTGAGACTTCTCTCCCTGTACAGAAAAGAATTCCACCTTTGGTGTCGGTTTACTCTTTAGTCCAGGATAGGCAATACATATCCCATCCTCATACAGAGAAATCCCGACCCCAAATCCATTTTCAATAACAGATGAGCGCTTTAATGAAATATTCATTAGAAGAGTAACACCTTAAATAACTTGCTCATTACTACTATTACACGAATTATTCTCTTCTCTGCGCCAAAGAAATCTTATCTTGCTCATCATATAATGTTTATCCTTGTTTTTGAAAGAAGCTTCCATGGGACTTATGTTAAAAAAGGACGAGAAGCGGGCACACTGTAATCGAATATTACAGACCAATTATACGTCAAATCAGCTAAAAAGTCAATAAAACTATAATTATCAAAAAAACAGGTTGCATTCGCTTAAATTGTTAGGCATAATCTGCGCTCAATTTTATAAGCATAGAAAATATTAGTTGGAGAGCTGTTATGTCCAGAGTATGTCAGGTTACAGGTAAACGCCCAGTTGCGGGAAACAATGTGTCACATGCACACAATAAGACTCGTCGTCGTTTTTTGCCGAATCTTCACACCCATAAATTTTGGGTTGAGAACGAGAATCGTTGGGTGAAACTACGCCTCACCAGCAAGGGGATGCGTATTATTGATAAGAAGGGAATCGACTCTGTATTAGCAGATATGCGCTCCCGCGGCGAAAAAGTTTAACTCTACGACTGCTCAATGGCATTCGTAGTCATCTAAGGATAAAAGGAAAATATTATGCGCGATAAGATAAAACTAGTATCTAGTGCTGGAACAGGTTTCTACTACACTACTACAAAAAATAAACGCACTATGCCTGAAAAGATGGAGATCAAAAAGTATGATCCTCGTGTCCGCAAGCATGTAATGTTTAAAGAGGCTAAAATCAAATAATTTAGTATCTAAATAAATAGTGCCTAATAAAAGAACCCGCTTGCTGCGGGTTTTTTTTATGCAACACAGTACGCTTAATAGAAGAGAATAGAGATGCCAGAACTACCTGAAGTTGAAACTACGCGCCGAGGAATTGAGCCGTTCGCCGTTGGAGAGAGGGTAGTGAAACTAACTATTCGCCAGAGACAGCTTCGCTGGCTAATACCTGACGGAGTAGAGAAGGAGATAACAGACGGCAACGGCTTTATGATTACCAGCGTTAAACGACGGGCAAAATATCTACTACTCGAAGGAGAAGAGTACGGAACTATTATCATCCACCTCGGAATGACTGGCACGCTAAGGGTGCTAAATATAGATGAACCAGTAGAGAAACATGACCATATTGATATAGAGCTCAGCAATAATAAAATATTGCGTTACCGTGATCCACGCCGTTTTGGAGCTTTTATCTGGACGACCGAAGAGATAGAGAGCCATCCGCTATTTATCAAGATGGGGATAGAGCCTGTACTATATGGGCACAGTGCCACCGAAGTTGGAGAGCATCTCTACGCTAAATCCAGAAAACGAAAAACTGCGATAAAAGTATTCATAATGAACCAACATATCATAACAGGGGTTGGAAACATATACGCCTGTGAAGCACTATTTAGCTGCGGCATAAACCCAACCATAGGGTGCAATATAGTCTCCGCAAAAAGTTACCAAAAGTTAGCTGAGACCATTCAAAAGATTTTAACTAAGGCGATTAAGAGTGGAGGAACAACTCTCCAAGATTTCCGCAACAGCGATGGCAAACCTGGTTATTTTCAACAACAACTCCAAGTATATGGACAGACAGATGCGGCGTGCACTATATGCTCCACATCTATTAAAAAGATCACTCAGGCACAACGCTCAACTTGGTACTGTCCGCAATGTCAGAAATAGCTTCGGTATAATCAGAAATCGATCTGACGCAATCCTTCATAGAGAATTACTGCTGCAGCATTTGATAAATTCATACTTCTGCTCTCTTCAACCATAGGAATACGGATTTTCTGCTGCACTGGAAGATTATCCAACAGAGGTTTGGGAAGTCCACGCGTCTCTGGTCCAAAGAGAAACAGATCCTCCGCTCTGTATGTCGGAGCAGTATAGCGCTGCGTGGCATGGGTGGTTGCAGCAAACACTCGTTGCTGATCAAATTTAGCGAGACACTCATCTAACGACTCGTACTCCTCTACAGAGACATACTCAAGATAATCTAAGCCAGCTCTACGCAGGCGCTTCTCATCCATCTCAAATCCAAGCGGATGGATTAGGTGAAGGTTAGTTCCAGTGTTAGCGCAGAGACGGATGATATTCCCTGTATTAGGTGCTATCTCTGGCTCATAGAGGATAATATGCAACTGCTTCTCCCTGTTTTATTCCTGAATCTGTTAAAATAGATGGATGGATATACATATACCGACTACAGCTTGTGAAGAGAAAGAGCCATTCGCCCTTCAGGTACTTGGCGAAAGCATGGCACCAGAATTTGGTGATGGTGCAGTAATAATTATAGACCCAGGATATCCTGTAGTAAATGGTTCGTATGCACTAGTCAACTACAAAGATGAGTATCATTTTCGCCAGCTAGTGAAACGAGGAGATACTTCATACCTCGTCCCACTGAATAGCCACTTTCCATCTCTTGAACTCAGTGAACCGTTTGAGGTACGAGGTATTATTACTCAACAAAACCATAAGCGCACCATCATCCATTATGACTATCCGAAAGATGGAGTTATTAAGCGTAAAGAGAGTGAACGCAGCAAGAGAAGAAGAGAGCGTCGAGAAGCCAATAAATCTGGATAGCTATTATAGCCTGCAGATCGATCTCCTGCAGTTAAGCTGTTATCTCTTCAAACTTAGTTTGGAGCTCATCCTTACTCTCTTCATGGTTTGGATCTGGGAGACAGCAATCTACAGGACATACCTCCACACACTGCGGCTCATCATAGTGTCCGACGCACTCTGTACATAGATCTGCAGTAATTTCATAGATCTCATCTCCCTGAAAAATTGCCTCATTTGGGCACTCAGGTTCACACACATCACAGTTGATGCATTCGTCCGTAATAAAAAGTGACATTGCTTAACTCCATACCTACTATTAAATATTTTAAATTAAGTAACTATTCAGCTCACCTTTAAAATTCACCATCTCTGCGTTACAAAATTATCATATATAAATATATACTCAAACTTTGCGCCTTGATCTGATGAATTTTAAAGGCAATCTGAACAGTTACAGTTACAACTGCAACTGAATAGTTACAATTATAACATATAAAATTTAATTCTATGCTAACTTGCGCTTCAACTCCTGCCGTACTCGCTCATTTACAAACGGGGTTACATCTCCCCCGAGAGCAGCTATTTCTCGCACTAGAGTTGATGAAATATAAGAGAACTGTTCAGCAGGAGTTAGAAACATAGTCTCGATATCCGCTGCTAAATGGCGATTCATTCCAGCAAGCTGAAACTCATATTCAAAATCAGAGACTGCACGCAGCCCACGCAAAATAACTTTTGCATCAATAGAGCGCGCAAAATCTACCAGCAACCCATCAAATGAGACTATGCTAACTCCATCTATTTTATGTAGAGACTCTTCAGCTAAGGCTACTCTCTCCTCGATAGAGAAGAGTGGACTCTTAGAACTACTACTGCTCCCAGAGTTCGCATTCACTACTGCAACAGTTACGAAATCAAAGATCTTTGTCGCCCTCTCCACTAAATCTATATGACCTTTAGTGATCGGATCAAATGTTCCAGGATATATCGCTCTGCTCGCTTTACTCATAACTTTCACTCCGTCTAACCAACATATACTTTACCTTACCAGCCTCCCCACTCTTAACTATCTTCCAATTTAATTCAAGCGCCGAGTGTGCCTCCTTTGCACGCTTAGAGTCTAACTCGATATAGATTAGCGCTCCTGAAGAGAGTTGCATCTTCTCCAACTGCGCTAAACTTCTCTCCAGAAGATTAGTTGCAAAAGGTGGGTCTAAAAATATCAGATCATAACTACTACTTTCTCCATCGGTGAGCTTAGATAGAAACTGCAATGCATCTCTAGTTATCACCTCTCCGTTATCACTCTCTAGTAACTCTATATTTTCCTTGATAACAGCCGTACTCTTACGATCTAACTCCACGAACTCTACTTGTGATGCACCACGCGATAGCGCCTCTAATCCTAAAGCTCCGCTCCCTGCAAATAGATCTAAGCAGCGAGATGAAGGAGTCGTTGACTGAAGCCAGTTAAAAAGAGTTTCACGAACCCTGTCTGGAGTAGGGCGAATTGCTGGATTATCTGCAAACGATAATCTTCGTCCACGCCACTCTCCTCCAATAATTCTAAAACTATTACTAGCAGCTTTTTTATTGCCCGACTTTTTTCTCAATGCACATCCTTCTCTTCGATAGCGCTCTTCTTCTTAACCTCTCCACCAACTATAACTGTTACCATCTCTGCTGGGCGAACTCTGCGTTTAAATGCATCTTTAATACTGGCCGCACTCACAGCATTGATTTTACGATTAAAATCATCCAGATAACTGTCTGGAAGTCCGTAAAAACCGATCACCCCAAGATAGCTCACAATCTTTTTATTGCTATCTATACGCAGCGGAAAACCTCCGGTTATATTCTTCTTAGAGTTTTCAAGGTCATCTAACGCTGGACCATGCTCAATAAAATCTGCGATAGTTTTACGCAACACCTCTAGCGCCTCATCTCTACTCTCATTTTTGGTTTGCAATCCAGCTTGGAACGGACCAGCTCTGCGCATTGGGGAGAAGTAACTATATGCACTATATGCAAGCCCTCTATTCTCACGCACTTCTTCAGAAATTTTAGAGACTAATCCACTTCCACCAAGAATATGGTTCCCAACATAGAGATCAAAATAGTCTATATCTCCTCGCTTCACTACAGGATGCCCAAGCAAAATATGGCTCTGTACTGATGGATACTCTATATATTCTTCCTCACCAGCTTGCGCAGTTATTGGAGCAGCAATTTCTGCCGCTGCTTCACCAGCAGGCAGTGCTCCCACAACTTGCTCAGCTATCTCCTTAGCTCTCCCTCTATCAACAGCGCCAACAATTGCTACCAATGCATTATTGCCAACATAGTAACGAGCATGGAATGATTTAAGATTATTGCGTTTTATAGATTTAACGCTCTGCTCTGTCCCACCAGATGGCTCTGCATAAGGGTGGGAGCCATACATCATCCGAAAAAACTTTTTACTCGCGATAGTTGACGGAGACTGCTTCTGCGCTTGAATCCCTATAAGTTGGCGATTTCGCTCCCGCTCAAACGCACTTTCTGGAAAATATGGGCGATGAATAAGATCAGCCGTAACCTCCAGAGCTGAATTTAAGAGCCTCTCATCACTAAGGCTACGCAATGAAACAACAGCCATATCTCGGAGAGAGCTTGCACCAAGAACTGCCCCTAAACTGCCAATAGTCTCAGCAATAGCCTCTTCACCTCGCTCACCAGCGCCAGCGGATAGGAGAGCATTAGTCATAGATGCGATACCGCTCTGCTTGCCATCCCGCGCGCTTCCTGCATCAAATATAACTCTAACATCCACCATCGGTAGATCTGGAGTATGCACATAGAGAACTGTAGCTCCATTTGAAGTACTCCAACGCTCAATATCTGGGCTTGCGCTCGCTTGCTGCAGAGAGATAGCACTAATTAGAGATAGCAATCCTATGGTGGATTTTAAAAAATTTCCCTGCTGTGATTTTCTATTCATTACTATCTCCCTCTGAGCTAGGTGCCGGCTTTGATGACTCTAATGGTAGAGGGTCTAGAATAGCTGTTGTTACTCTATCTAATATAATATATTTATTTGCTACAGCCATAACCTGCTCCGCAGTCACTTTACGCACTAGTTCTGCATAACGATCTGCCTCTCTCCAACTCAGACCAACCGTCTCCAACTCACCCATCTGCATCGCCTGATAAAAGACTGAATCTTGTTCGAAAACTTTATCTGCTACAACCTTAGCCTTTACTATATCCAGCTCTCTCTTAGTCACGAGGTTTATCTTTAGCTCTTTCAACTCTTGAAGCAGTGCACTCTTAATCTCAGCAACAGTGTGTCCATCACTTGGAACTCCATCAACTAAAAATAGAGTTTGTAGCCTATCATAAAGGTCATAGCCAGCGCCGGCACTTGCTGCTATCTCTGTCCCTCTTACTAAATGCTTACCTAAACGAGAACTATCTCCACCATCCAAAATATAAGCCATAACCTCTAACGCATAAGGCTCCCACTCCTCCTCTGCCGTCACTACAGAGGGGGTTGGAAAGCCCATAATTAGATATGGAAGCTTTGCTGGAACCTTTACCACGACCTCCCTTGGGCCCAACTGCTCAATCTCAACTCTTGGTTTTGGCGGCACAAGGTCTGAACGCTGAAGTGGGCCATAATATTTTTTAGCCATCTCAATAACCGCAACAGGATCCACATCACCAGCAATTACTAGAGTTGCATTATTAGGTGCATACCACTTCTCATACCAACTACGCATATCTGCAACAGTGTAGTTCTCAATATCATTCATCCATCCTATTACTGGATTATGGTATGGGCTCGTCTGAAATGCTGTTGCCATAAACTGTTCATAGGTGAGAGAAGTAGGCTTATCATCGGTGCGCATTCGGCGCTCCTCTTGCACTACCTCTCGCTCTTTTATGAACTCCTCTTCAGGTAGCGTGAGATTACGCATTCGGTCTGACTCAAGCTCCATACTAATTTCCAAACGACTCTTCTCTAGCCGTTGAAAGTATGCAGTATAGTCAGCTCCAGTAAATGCATTTTCACGCCCTCCATTCACAGAGATGATTTCAGAGAACTCATTAGGGCCATGCTTTTCCGTCCCCTTAAACATCATATGTTCTAACATATGAGAGAGGCCGGTAATTCCTTCAACCTCATAACTCGCTCCAACTTTATACCAAATTTGTGAAACTACTACGGGAGCACGATGATCCTCTTTGACCAGAACTTTAAGTCCATTACTAAGCACTACTTCGGTTACCGTCTCCTTCTCAACAGCAGTTACCGTAGTCGTTACCAACAACAGTGCCGCTGTGTACAATGAACAACTTTTACTTATCAAACTCATCACTTTTATTAATCCTATTTTATGCACTCTTTTAATCCAATAAACCCATAATTGTACCATTAACAGCATCCACCCGAAGTTTCTCTACTGCTTATTTGCCCTTATCGTAACTGCTTCCTTATCTTCTTTATTAAGCGGGGTATAAATGCAACTATTGCAATCAAAGTTAGTGCTATCATAATATTTTGCACTAACGACTCACCACCTTTAAACGCCTCTGATCCCGCATACCCTAAGTATGTATAGGCAAAAGCACCTGGCAGCATAAATATCCAAGTTGCAACAATGTAATGAAGCAGTGGAATTTTAGTTAATCCCAATACATAATTAAGAATAGTAAATGGAAACAGTGGTACTAAGCGAGTAAAAGCGACAAAGCGCCAACCTTCACTATCTACTCCATCCAATATCTTTGTAATTTTATCTCCTGCGCGCTGCTTCACCCAGTCAGAAACTAAATAACGAGATATTAAAAATGCAAACGAAGCTCCAATTGTTGCCCCAGTAAGGTTAATCAGAGAGCCATATATTGGACCAAACAGAGCTCCTCCTACTATAGTTAAAACTGTACCTGGAATGAACAAAACTGTTGCCAGCGCATAAAGTAAGATAAAAAATAGAGGTGCCCACAACCCCGCTCTCTCTAACCAAAGCTCAACTTGATCTTGGTTAATGTAGTCGCGATAGCTCCATACTACAGCCACTAGAACACCAAATAAGAGAGTAGTTATAATTTTCTTAATATTATACCCCCTTTTTTCTACTATTCATAGGCAGTACCACTATCATCTTCATCCCTTTACCAACGCCAGAAGATTCTGCGTTAATAGACCCTCCAATACTTGTTACAAAGTTGGCGACTGAATGCAGACCAAATCCACTACCACCTTTTTTCCCACTCTTCCCAAAGGTGAATATCTCACTAATTTGCTCTTGGTTATAACCAGACCCACTATCTTCCACGCTTAACTCGAAGCTATCCTTATCTAATTTTACAGTTTTCACGATAATTTTACCGCTCTCACCACTATGCGTGGTCTGCTCAGCTATTGCCTCAATACTATTTTTAATCAGGTTCAAAAGAAGTTGAATTAATGGGTTTCTTGGTAGATTAACAGAGCCAAGTTTGGGATCCATTTCCACTTCGACAGAAACTTTAGATTTATCTATCTTATCACTTATAAGAGCAATTACATCATCAAACACGGACTTCATATAAAATTCAGTTGAGTAGCTGGAAGGGCGTGAAGCACTCTGTTGTATTGCGAGAATAGAGCCTATATGCTCAATTGAGTGAGTCAATTTATTAAGAGAGCGATCTTTCTCAATATCCTTATGCCCCCTTTTAAGGGCTGCTACCGTTTTCTCGATAAACTCTCTGTAATCTAAGTCTATATTCGGATCTTCTGCCACCTTTTTAATTAGCAGATAAATTCTATACAAGGAGTAGACCTGCTTCTCAATACGCAAGATATTACCGTTCATACCTGTAATCACATTTCCAACATTGTGCAATACGGAAGCTCCCATCTCTGCAATTCCAGCTTGAAATGCTGCATACTGCTCTTGCTGTTCTGCACGAGTCCGCTGCTTTTCAACCACCGCTCTAATCTTTTGTTGTGACTCTGCCATCTGGTTGAATCGATCTGAAAGATCTCCAACCTCATCTGCACTCAGGCGTAGACTACGCACCTCATGCTCTCCATCTCCATATTTCTGCATCACCTCTGCAAGGCGGCGCACTGGGCGAGTGATGGTTCTAGAAAAGTACCAACTAAAGAGAGAGAAAAGTAGCAGAGTTCCCACTCCAATCACAAATATCTCTGTTCGTAACTCATGTAGGGGCTGCTCAACAATAAAAGCAGGAATTGTGACCACAATCATAACTCCTAAAGATGATATAGGATGCCCCATCCCAAGAATATCATTCCCTCCTACTTGAAAACGGACAACCTTCATACTGTGTCGATTGCGACTATCCTGTGTAGAGATTTTTTCACCAATCCAAGAAGAGGCTGGATGCCCTCCATCTGGAAAATGGTGCAAAATATTTTTTCCAGAGTGCTGTTTCGTTCCTGCCAATAAAACAGATCCATCTCTCTGAACTAAACCCACCCCAAAATTCTTTGGAAGATAGTGAGAAAATTGTTTGCGAAGCGTCGCCAACGGCACAGTTGCAACAAGCGCCCCTTCGATCTCATCAAAGTAGTCGGTAGTTAACAGCCCCAAGTCAACCAACTCCTCACCATCTCTACTTTGATATGGAGCACCCATCTGAAGTTGATTTGGTTCTGCTACTGCTCTCCTCCATAACTGCTCAACTCTCTGTTGATTTATCTCTATACTCTCCTCTGCTCCTCCAGACCATGCAACCTGTTGCACTCCTTCGGCATCCAAATATACTAGCGAGTAAAAGCTCTCTCGATACTGTTGAAAAAGTTGCTTAACTATTCCTTTCTGACGATTTTGCCTGTAGTGCACAACAGAGTCTGAGCGTAATATCCGCTCCATATCATCTGTTCTACGCTCAAAGTGGTGCTCCACTGTGCTCTCAATAGCCTCCACCGTATTATGCAACAGTTTAGAGTTAAGATGCTCTATCTGTTTTGCCATCATCCCATAACTCATCCCACCCAACAGTGCAATAAGTGTAAGCACCAAAATTGTTTGCCCACTTAACAATCGACCTTGTAACGAACTAAACCTCATCGAGCTGGCACCATTCCCGCTGCTTCAATAATCTCTCTGCCAGCCAGAGAGTAGATATAATTTAATAATTTTTTCTCCATACTATTCTCAGCAAGATTCAATGCCCCCCGTATTACCAGATAGAGTGGCGTTACCATCTTTGACTCTGCAAGTGGCACACCATCAATGGTCAACACTGTAAGTTGGTATTGCTGCGCCCAACTATTAGGAAGGAAACCAATAGTTTGACGATGCTCTCTAATAGCAGCAGCTGTTTGGGGAGTGGTAAAGAATATTTTAGCATGATGATCTATAAGCTCAAACTCTGGGATATGCTGCTCTAAGACTGTACGCGAAGAGTCGCCTTCTTCTCGATTGATTGGATAGATCTTCTCTTTGGTTGGTGTACGCTGACTCAAAGGGCGGAGTTCATTCCAATCACGCACTTCACCACTATAAATTTGCAAAATCTGCGTTGAGGTAAGGTTACTAATTGAGCTCAATTTATTGTGCGTTGCAAATACAACAGGAGAGTATGCAATTAAAAATTGGTGAATTTTTTGGTTATCGCCATTATGATTTCCAGCATTAATCTCTTCATCTGTCAGAGCGCGCGCTGTTCGTGCCATAGAGACCTTACCAAGAATCAAGGCATCTACTCCACCACCTGATCCAACACTATCCGGTACGCTAACCTTATGTTGAGGAAAACGCTTCTCAAAAAAAGTGGCTACTGTTCTCAGTAATGACTGGGAGTCGCCTGTTCCTGCAATAGTCAAGCTCTCCACAGCCCCTGCTTCTCCACCAAACAGTATCATACTCGCAAGCAGGAGTGACTTTATATGCTTCTGTTTTAACATAAATTATTCTGTTGCCCTATTGTTCATACACTTTTTCTCTATAACTCACTAGTTGAATACAAGCTGCACATACAGCAATGATCTCATAGCTGTTCTGCTTAATCAACTCGTTAAATTTTTAAAAAATACCACGCATTATAATAGCGATAAAAAACATCTAGATCATATTATATAGTACAATTGAACGCTTGTTCACTGCATAAGATAGAAAATAGACAAAAAACGATGATCGATAGTTACCCACATCTAAAAAATATATCCTTCCCCCCTATTGCCAGAGATAAGCTGACCACACTTCAGGTCAATTTAGGATATCGTTGCAATCTTAGCTGCACCCATTGTCATGTTAATGCTGGACCCAAACGAAATGAGATGATGGATAGTGGAACAGTAGATACGCTAATTCAGCTCCTAGAGAATAGAGAGATCAAAACTCTTGACTTGACTGGTGGTGCACCAGAACTCAACATACATTTTCGGCGCCTTATTGAAGCCGCCTCCAAGATGGGGGTTCATGTCATTGACCGCTGTAATTTAGTTATTCTGGAAGAGGAGAGGCAAGAGGGGCTCGCCCAATTTCTTGCAAAACAACAAGTAGAGATAGTCGCCTCTATGCCCTGCTACCTACAGGAAAATGTAGATTCGCAGCGAGGTAAAGGGACATTTGATGCGAGTATTCGTGGTTTAACTCTTCTTAACAGCTTAGGATATGGAGTTAATGGAAGCGGGCTGTTGCTCAACTTAGTATACAATCCACAAGGAGCACACCTCCCTCCTGCTCAAAATCTCTTAGAGACAGACTACAAAAAACATTTAGCTAAACATTACGGAGTTAAATTTAATCAACTTCTGACCATAGCCAATCTTCCTATTCACCGTTTCGGCAGTCTGCTCCTCTCTAAGGGAGAGTTTGATAACTATATGGATACGCTGCAAGAGGCTCATCGCACAGAGAATCTCTCTACAGTTATGTGTCGCTCAATGGTTAGTATTGACTGGCAAGGAGTGATCTATGATTGCGACTTTAATCAGATGTTAAACTTACCTATTAAACATTTGGCTGGCGAGAGTTTACAAATTCAAGACCTTCAAAACTCAACTCTTTTAGAGCAGCAAATTCAAGTAGCTGGACACTGTTTTGGTTGTACTGCAGGTCAAGGCTCTAGCTGTGGTGGTGCTCTTAATGAAACTTTAAACGAGGCTCTTGCTTGATATCTATTATTATCCCCACCATAAATGAGGATGAGGTCATTGAGAACACCCTGCGCCCTCTACAACCACTACGCAACTTAGGTGCTGAAGTTATTCTAGTAGACGGTGGCAGCAGTGACCAGACTCAGCATATAGCGGCCCCTCTTGTAGATATCTGGATAGACTCTCCAGCAAAAGGACGAGCTCTGCAGATGAATCTTGGCGCTGCACAGGCTAATAGAGATATCCTCTGGTTTCTGCATGCAGATACAGTTATTCCAGAACATGCTGAAAGATATATTATAAATACTCTTAAAAACAGAAGATGGGGACGATTTGACCTAAAATTAAGCGGAGATAACTTTCTACTACGAATAGTTGAATGGATGATCAATCACCGCTCCTGCTGGAGTGGAGTTGCTACAGGAGATCAAGGAATTTTTCTCACTCAAAAACTATTTAATAAATTAGATGGTTTTCCAGAAATTGCCTTGATGGAAGATATAGCATTGAGCCGTAAACTTAAAAAAGTTGCCGCGCCTGGCTGCATCAAACATCCTCTCATCACCTCTAGTAGACGCTGGGAGAAGAATGGTATAGTTCAAACCATTCTATTAATGTGGTGGTTGCGTTTTAGTTATTGGCTGGGAGTTGATCCAGAAAAACTGGTTAAGCTCTACCATACATAGCTCTATTAACAAAAAGTATGCTGATCTCACTAATTATCTTCTCTAAAGCTCCAATCCCTGGCTACGCAAAGAGGAGGCTTATCCCATCCATAGGAAAACAGAGGGCTGCAGAGTTGCAACAAGAGATGACTACAGCGATGGTAACTCAGGCGCTTGCTGCTGACATCGGAGAGACGAATCTATTCTGTGCCCCAGATACAACTCACGAACTCTTCCAAAACTTAGCTCGCCAACACTCCATCTCATTAGTTACTCAGCAGGGAGAGAGTCTTGGAGATAAGATGTCACATGCTATTGAGACAACATTCACCTCGAGCAAAGATACGCAGAACAGCGTTGAGGCAGTTATATTAATGGGGAGCGACTGTCCGCAACTAAATAAGGAGCAGCTACTGAGAGTTTCTACAGAATTAAAAAAGCACGAGATCGTTCTCATTCCAGCCACCGATGGCGGATATGTGTTGATAGCTATGCGCAACCACTACCCTACTCTATTTCAAAATATAAACTGGGGCAGCGATCAAGTGATGAGCACAACCATACAGAGAATAGACGCACTCGCCGTCTCTTGGAGCGCACTACCTGCCTTGACAGACATAGATTGTGCAGAGGATCTATTCTGCCGCATAATAGACCTCACTCTCTACGGCAATCCCTCTTTTCCAGCTACGGAGTGTAATGGTCAACGGTTTAGATCCGTATTAAAATTGGAGTGTGAGATCACCGTTTAGGTTCGGCTGTATTGATCTCACTTAAAGAGCGATAGAAACTCTGCATATCCTTCCAGCTCTAACTTCTCTACTGGAACAAAACGGAGTGAAGCTGAGTTCATACAGTAACGCAGCCCTGTTGATTCTGGGCCATCTGGAAAAACATGACCTAGATGAGAGTCTGCTATCTGGCTGCGGATCTCCGTTCTGGTTGAGAAGAATCCTTTGTCTACCGTTTCGACCACTATATCAGCTGCAATGGGTTTGCTAAAACTGGGCCATCCAGTGCCAGAGTCATACTTATCAAGCGAGCTAAAAAGTGGTTCGCCTGAGACAATATCCACATAGATCCCTGCCTCTTTGTTGTCCCAATAGATGTTATCAAATGCCCTCTCAGTACCATCCTCTTGAGTCACTTTGTACTGGAGTGGCGTGAGCCGTTGGCGAAGTTCAGCCGTACTTTCATCCACCTGATAATTTGAACTTTTCTTCTCAGCTGTTTCTGTCTGCTTCTCTGTCGATGGTGAGTCATTCCAAGTGGCAGCAATAAACTGATCTCGCCCTGAACCTTGACGGTAGCGTTTATAATGAATCGTGTTCTTTTGAGAGTAATCTTGATGGTAATCTTCTGCTGGATAAAAAGTTGTTGCTGCACTAATTTCCGTCACTATAGGTCGGTCAAATTTTCCTGAACTCTCTAACGCCGCTCGTGAACGCTCCGCCATTTGACGTTGCCCCTCACTTGTGTAGAAAATTGCTGAACGGTAGTGATCCCCTCGATCAACGAATGAACCATCTGCATCCGTCGGATCAATCTGCATCCAGTAGACCTCTAGTAGTTTCTCATAACTAATCAAATCAGGATTGTAAACTACTTCGATCGACTCCAGATGATCGGTACTGCCTGAGGCAACCTGTTGATAGGTTGGGTTCTCGCTTGTTCCCCCACTATAGCCAGAGGTAACCTTCTCCACACCAGAAAGATTTTCAAATGGGGGCTCCATACACCAGAAACAGCCACCTGCAAAAATTGCTTGCTCACTCTCTGTCTCACTCATACGATTCTGCTCCCTATTTTTATTATCATTCCAATCAACCACCTTACTTGCCGTGACAGATAACCCAATCACCGTTAGCACGATCGCAATAGATGAAAAGTTGCCTCTAAATATATTCAGTCTCAACAACAGCTACCGCCTGAACCAGAATCTTCTTTCTGTGCCGACTGATCAAAAGGGATCTCTGTGCCACATCCCAAAAATACTCCATAATGAGTCGACCAGTCGCCGTAAAAGTCAAAATGCTCGCTAAAGCGACTATCGTTAAGCATGCGGTAACTATTACCGCAGACTGGCTCTATCTTTCCCTTCTCAAAATTGTGCCCGCTATCCAGTTCAAAATTATCGGGGTGATGTTCAACCGTTCCTCGATAACGGACTGCCTGCCCATACTCTTCACAGCTCCCTTCTAACGCCTCAATCTTAAACAGTCGGTAAGTGGCAGAGTAGAATTTGTGCGTGCCCAACATCTTCTCAATCTCTGGATTATCGATAGTGAGAGGACGATCTTCAACTAAACGTGGATCGGAAAACCCGCTCTCTTTTGCCAGTGTCAAAAAATCATTCCAATAGAGCGCACCACTTAGACACTCACCATAGAGCAGTGGATCTTTTACCAACGCCTCTGGCACTCTCCTCTCGGAGTAGACATCTGAGAAGTAGAGCTCACCCCCAGGTTTGAGCAGTCGCCACGCCTCTTGCAGTACCGCTGCTTTGTCTGGTGATAGGTTAATGACACAGTTAGAGACGATAATGTCAAAACGTTCATCTTCCAACCCTAGCTCATCCAACTTTTCGATATAGCCTTTATGAAAAGTGACATTGGACTGACTGTAACCATAGCGATCAGCATGCCACTGAATATGTTGATTGGCTACCTCCAGCTGCGCATCCGTCATATCTACACCGACAACAGATCCCGACTCTCCAGTTAAGCGCGCCAGCAAAAAGCAGTCACGCCCAGAGCCACTACCAAGATCCAAAATATTCATTCCCTGTAACTGTTGGGGTGCAACTAGACCACAGCCATAATATTTGGCAGCGACCTCATCATGAATATCTGCCATCGCCTCCTTTAGATAAGCTGGCATCGTGCTGCCGGTGCTGCATGCATCGGTTTGTAGGTCGTTGCTGGTGACTAAAATTTCCCCGTAGTACTTCTTGACTTCATCATGCATATTTTTTCTCTGTTTGTGCTTAACAAAAACTGTATACTTTTTTATTCTAACATTAACACTAGATAACTTATTAAAAATCTATGGATCTAAAACTCGAAATCAGATGGCCATGACGGAATCTTATTGAGGTAGGATAATCTCTCGATAGAAAATATACTCTCCTCCCCCTGCAGCACTATGACAATAGATACAACCTGCGATTTTTCCAGCTAACGCTCTATTCTGACCTCCGATCTCTTTATCAAAAAGAGAGCCGTCGGGATGGTACTTAACCCAAAACCAGTTTTGATTCTCTTCATCATAGCCACTTTCACGTTGAAACATGACGGTGATTGCACCGAGATATTTAGCTCGATCCATGCTCACGCTCTCGGCTGTAACAACACCTCGCACACCTTGCTCTCCCGCTTTTCCATAATTGCGTTTAACTACAACAAACCCCGTATGATCTCCCACCGTGATATTTTGGTACTTTAACTCTAAAATTTCACCGTGTGGTTTTGCACCGCCGAAAAATAGGGCGGAAGAGATTCTATCCTCTCCTTCTATCTGCTCTCTCACCAACACACTCCATAACTTCGCTGCATATTGACGCTCTGCTTCGTTACCGACTACAAGCTCTGCTGCCTCGACTGTGATTGATAATAGAGCAGTTAAAAGTATCGAAAATAACGACACATAACTCACTCTTCTATGACTATTTTGGTGTTTTGTGTGCTGCATTTTTATGACTCCTAAAGTATAAAACCTCCCCCTTAAAACAATAAAAGGGAGAGTGAAGACTTTTAGTTAGTTACTAACTCACTACTGATTAAAGAGGTAGTCGCCACCTGGTGCCGCTTTATGACAAGCGATGCAACCTTTAGGCATCCCTTTTGCAACACGCCCTGCGAGTTTCACCTTTTTAGGATTGGTGTGGAGCGAACCATTAGGCTTATACTTTGCATAGAACCAGTTCTGATTATCTGCATCATAACCACTCTCTCGTTTAAACATCACTGTGAGTGCTTTAAGCCACGGTTTAGGATCTTGAGCGACCTTAGCGATTGATACCCCTTCACCCCCATAGTTGCGTTTGATAATTACCTTACCCGTGTGTCCGTTGACGGTAACATTTTTCTCAATTGTATCTAACACCGCACCATGTGGCGCCATCCCTTTGTAGGGCTTGGAGTGAACCGCATTACTTCCCACCAACCCTTCTGAATCTAATACGCTCCAGAGTGCAACGGCGTCACTAACGCTATCTTTTCCACCAAATGGCATCCCTGCTGCAGTTGCCACCATTGGAACTACTGCTGCCAACACTACTGCTACCGAAGATATACTCTTAATCATTTTTTTCATTATAGACTCCTGTCTGTTAAAAACTGTAGATAAATTGTTTAATTTTAATTTGAGTAGAACTATTTTCTGTTCTGTTAATTTATACGCATCACCTACACGATCAGTTTCAAAAAATTTTAAATTTAATTATTACCACAACCACAACTATCCACCTCCCCTAACTGAATAGGGGGATAGGGCACGTGAGCGTTGAGTGTTGCTTAATATTCATCAATTTCTCGACACTCATTATCCATGCGCGTCATCACCGCTATGGGGGCAAAACTCTTAGCAGAGGACTCCTCCATCATCAGCTTAAAATAATCTGGGATGGTCTCTGAATTGAGCAATGCGCCTCTCTCTATGTAGGAAAAGATCTGATCATAACGACTTATCTGCTGCTGACTGACTCTGCGATAAATATGGGAACGATTCAGTTCTCTGGTGTGATGAAGTCCTGCAGAGGCGATAATTTCTGCTGTCGCATGGACTGTGTTAGCGTGGTAGCGATAGACGCGTTGCGCCTTGTCCATCACATCTAACCCTCTAACCAGCGCTGGATCTTGAGTGGCAACTCCCGATGGACAGCGATTAGTGTTGCAGATCAATGAGTGAACACAGCCAAGTGCGGTCATCATCCCTCGTGCGCTATTGCAGATGTCAGCGCCGAGTGCGATATTTTTGACTAGATGAAAGCCTGAAAATATTTTACCAGAGGAGATGATTTTGATCTCGCTCTTAAGGTTGAAGCCAGTGAGGCAGTCTGCCACAAATGCCACCGCATCTCTCAGCGGCATCCCGACAGAGTTGGCGTATTCTAATGGCGCAGCACCCGTCCCGCCCTCACCGCCATCTACGGTAATAAAGTCTGGCTTAATTCCGCTCTCAACCATCGCCTTGCAGATGGAGACAAACTCGCTTTTGCGCCCAATCGAGAGTTTAAAGCCGATCGGTTTTCCATCAGAAAGCTCTCGCAGTTCTGCTATAAATTTCATCAACTCTAGTGGTGTAGAGAAAGTACTATGTCGTGCCGGGGAGTTGACCTTCTCGTAGGGTGCTACACCACGGATCTCGGAAATCTCTGGGCTATTTTTCTCTGCAGGTAGAATGCCACCATGCCCCGGTTTTGCCCCTTGCGAGAGTTTAATCTCAACCATCTTGACCGACTTTTCAGCCGATTTCTGACGAAATTTTTCAGGTGAAAACTCTCCCTCTTCATCTCGACAGCCAAAATATCCCGTGCCGATTTGCCAGATTAGATCCCCTCCATACTGCAGATGATACTGACTCAATCCGCCCTCTCCGCTGTTATGGGCAAATCCGCCGCTCTTTGCTCCTCGGTTAAGGGCTCTCACCGCATTCTTACTCAATGCCCCAAAACTCATTGCGGAGATATTAAAAATGCTTGCCGAATAGGGTTGCTTGCACTTTTTCCCACCCACTGTCACGCGTAAATCACTCTCTAATCCACAGCAGTCAACCGCAGAGAGTGAGTGTCCAATCCACTCATAGCCAGTGCGATAAGTGTCAACTCTGGTTCCAAATGGAACCGTCTCAAGTTCTCCCTTTGCACGCTGGTAGATAATACTTCTAAACATTCTGTTGATCGGCGCACCATCGGTGTCAGACTCGATAAAGTATTGACGGATGAAAGGGCGAATGTCTTCCATAATCCAGCGCCCCCGCCCAAACAGTGGAAAGTTGCGTCGGATAGAGTGTTTAACTTGAAACAGATCATAAACTCCCACTATCAACATTGGAAGCAGTAGCAGCAATAACCAGAGTGCGGGTTCCCATATTAGATAGAGCGCGAGCCATAATAGCGCAAGTAGCGGGACAACTTTGATGAATGTGGAACTAATAATTGAATTCATAAGTAATTCTCAAAAAGGCTTTCACGCCCCCCATAGGAGCTGCTCTTAGGCTGTGGACGCATGGAAGCAAGTGTTCATCATAGCGATGAGATCTTCAGGGAGCTCTTTAATCAGCTGCTTGCTCTTTATAGACCGATCCTAATGTTGCGCCAAAGACAATGTGACCAATCAGGCTACCCATAATCATCATCATATCGCCATTTGACCAGAAGCCATTACCCATCATCGGCATCATCATAGATTGCGCAATCACAAAAGGAATCATTGCAAAGATCACGCCTCTCGCGGGTGAGCTGCGCTCAGGAAGCCCTTTTATTAAACACTTAATATTACTGACCATTAGAGCATAAACAATCGCAAGTACCACTCCCACCACAAAGTGCATCATCCAGCCTGCCATATAGGGCATCGCCATCATCGGGTTGTTAGTGCCCAACATATCACCAAAGTCCATCTTCGGCATTCCCATCATCGGTGCCATCATGGCGACAACAGACATCAGTGCAGTTGCCGAGAGTCCAGCGATTATTGCTCTATTTAAATTCATAACTTAATCTCCTATTAATTGAAAAATATATTTGAACGGTTGTTCATCTTATAGGGTTGCCATAGATAAAGCAACGGTTGAGACAGCGCTTGTTAATCCTATTAATAACTGCCTCTTATCCTTATACGCAGCAATGGCAACAACAGTTTCAAACTCCTTACCCTTTATTCTGCTGCACTTTACTCTGCATAATAGACTGGAACGATTCCAACCTCACCTTTAGGTGGTGTATTTATAAGGTAACTCTTCCAGTTCTGTAGATTTTGAGGCTGTATGTTTAACATCCATCTCTTTATCCTATTCTCCAACTAATTTCAAAGCTCTCTCAATCACTTGATCAGAGAGGTACATACCATTTCTTCGCATCTTAGTAGTTCAACTCCTGCTCTAATTTTTCAAAATCGACATGAAACACATCAATTTCCTCACTCGCAAGTCGTTGCAAAAAATCGGTTCTATCTAAACCCGCAACCTCTGCGGCTCTCTCTTGTGAAATCAATCCCTGCTGATACCAAAGTGTTGCCGCAGATTGGCGTAATTTTTTTGTGAACTCAACTTTGCCTAAATGCAGTGCTGCAAATACACTTTCTGGCATCTCCAGTGTTACTGTTGACATCTCTAACCTCCTAAACAGATCTTACTAAATACTATATTAACATTAAATAATGATCAAACCGATGATCGTTTAATGGTCTAGCATCATAAGTACGCTTTTTGTATGCTGCTAACGCTTCATTTTTATCATACATAATTGCAGCACGAAATCCCCTTTCATCTTTTAGCATTATTTCTTCTCCAGAATTTTCTATGTAGGAATTTGGGGTAAGTATTTGACATGACCAGAGATAATGTGTATTCTAGGGAATTATGGGTAAACAAATTAAAAAATTCATCATAGGTATGGGGTCAAGCATGGAAGTATTTCCATCATCGCCACAACCACCTATAGATTTCTCCCATAAAAGCGATAAAGAAAATCTCGCTCAAGATTGGGAGCGTGTCGGTAGTTATATGTTTACTGCAATAGGTACGGTAGATGAAGAACAAGCAAAACGCATACTCTCATAAAAAGCCAAATAATGAAGCAAGGGAAGTCTCCGTCTCAGCGCAGAGGCAAGCTTTTTCAGGCCCACTACCGCCCCCAGAGATATTAAAGCAGTATCAACAACTATCTCCTGATCTCGTTAATAGAATCATAACGCTTGCAGAGGATGAGGCACAAGCAAGAAGAAAGCTTGAATCGGATACACTGCAAGCGAATATCGAAATATCTAAAAAAACATCAAGCGAACGAGCCAAAGGACAGATATTTGGTTTTAGCATTGGTATTGTTGGCCTACTTTCATCTGTTGCTCTTGCTTCACTTGGTGCAACTGTTGCTGCCTCAATCGTTGGCAGCAGCACCGTTTTAGGATTGGTCACAGTGTTTGTGCTTGGCAAAAAATAGACTACATCCTACCACACCCCTGATGGAGAGGTATTTTTACTCGCATCGGTTTAAGCTCCCATTATGGGTTATATTCAAAACGGTATATCATCCAATGAAGATTCTTCTTGGCTTTTCTCCTTTGCAATTTCTATAGTTTCAATAAATCTAATAGAGCTAGTTATGTGACCATAGATTAATAAGCTTTCATGATAATTAAGAACATCGTTGTCATGAGCAAAACTATGGTGATTGCGAATTTTATTAAATGCCTCCATTACAGATATTGTAGATTTTAAAATTCTCTCTGTAATTTCAGATTCAATAAGCTCTTTAGCTTTAATTGCTTTGATATATTCCCCAACAAGACTATGTAACGGTTTATCCTTATTGACGGTTACTCCGTGTTTGGTGCACAAGGTTCTAAAATATTTAATTAGATAAGTATGCAACCTATCAAGACCAGCTTCTGGTTCATTCTTTTCAATTGCTTCACGGACAGCTTTAGCTAATGCTTCAAAATCTTTTTCTTCGGAATTTGGTTGTATTACGCTTATGTCTGGTACTGGAGCCGACTCCTTTAAACGGTGCATAATTTTTATAAAATCATCACTTGGTAGTTTTGCATCAAATCCCGCATACTCATCCCAGTCTGTTACAAGTGCTTCAAAAGCTTTTGCAACCATATAATTAGACTCTAAGTCCCAAAAAGCTCGCATGCGGCTGGCTTTAGATCCGCTGTGTCCTAAATATTTTTCTTCGTAAATTTCTATACCAAGAGTTTTATTCATAAACTCATTAAAGGTTTTATTAGAAAATTCAAGAACATACCCTTCATCCATTTGCAATGCTCTTTCAAGTTTCCTTTTTTCCATATTTGAAAGGTCGGACATTAGTTTGATATTCCTTTTTTTATATAATGTTTAAGCTGTGCAGCGTAGTTTGTGTACGAACACGCACCTTCTTATACATTTATCATTCCCTAATTCAGGCTCTTTCATTTTCAAAAGTTTCTGTATAATCATCTTCACTTAAAACTGTATCATAAAGTCCGATCTCTTCACCTTCATGTTTATTTATCCCAATATATTCGAGACTGGCATCTTCATACCTTTTAAACTTATAAACAGCGTCATTCATTAAACCACTATTAAACACCCCGAGGCTTACTAATAACTCAAAGTCAGAAACATCTAACCCCGTTACTTTTTTGAAAAGTGACGGCTCTAGTTGGGTAATTACATCTTTCAAGCTTCTTTCTCTGTAATCGGTTAAATACATGAAGACAGGGATTCTTGTAGCAAACTTGATTAACTTTTCTTGGATTTGTTTTCTTAAACTTTTGAATTTTTTCTCTTCTTCAGATAATTCTTTCTTCTCCTTTTTGCTCATATCATCATCATTTTTATCTTTTTTAGCTTTTTTAACCGCTTCAGATTTATTAATAATAGTTTCAATATCTTGATTAAGATTTCTAAGCGGACATCTATCCTGACACAGGGGGCATAGCTATATTTTGACCACAATAGAATTAATGGGGGTGAATTAATGGGGACGCTACCCTTTATTCTACTGCACTTTACTCTGCATAATAGACCTCACTCTCTGGATGAAATGCCATCCAAGCAAACCAGAAAGTGGATAGAGTGGTCAGACTCTTGCCCTCTTTGTCGGTGATCCAGCCACTATTGCTTTCAGCGTCATAGTTGATGATGAGCGCTTTTCCGTTCAGTTGATCTATCAAGGGAGTATTGCTTTTTGAGAGTTCTGAGTAGGGATATGCTCTAAACACTCCATCAACCTCCAGTCCCAGCACTCGCTCTTTAGGGTGGTAGCGAGGATCGATCTTCTCGACAGGAAAGTAGATCCCTTCACTATCAACATAACCTTCATAGGGATCTCGACTGTAGTCTCTACCATAGCCTGTGACACGCGAAAGCACAGTTGTATCAGGATGGCTCTGCTTCCAATTTTTCCAACTGGTATGGTTGACCGAGACTATTTTTAAGCGCTCCCCTTTGAGTGAGCCACTAATCGCTCTACCTAAAATTTGCGACCAGAGAGACTCTGTCTCTCGATCATAGAGCAGTACATCACTATTATAGAGTAACCCTGAGACTCCAAAAGATCCCTCTGCAAGAAAGACCACGCCCGAACCACAGAGTGGACAGTAAGTGACGGCAAAACGCTGTTGCCCAATCTTGTCATTAACAATCTCATGCCAATTCATAATTGCAATAGGATAGGCGCGGCTTACACCATTTATCTCAATCCCTAACACTGGATCACTCTCAGAGAGTTCGTTTTCTGCCTCGTCAATGGTCAGAAATTTTGGCTGATCAAGGGCAGGAATGCCATCTCTAGGAGGTCCACCGCTGAAGATCTTCTCGACAGGAATCTCGCTATTGGAGAGATCAAAACCGTTTTTAGTCACCTCTTCTGCATTTGAGCATCCGTTCAAAAATAGAGCGCTCAAAAATAGCGATAAAATTATTTTTCGGTTTCTCATAAATCACTCCTTATGTTTTTGGGTCTATGCTAGAGTTTTTTCTACCAGACTCTCCGCAATCATTCCGTTAAGCAACATTAACGCTCTCTTGTTCGCCGTCAAGAGTTTGCTTGATGCGCCATCTATCTCAACAGCAGAGATATTATTTAGCATATCGCTGTACTCTTGGGTAAAACCAGCCTCTTTCTCCCAACTACCACTAAAGCGTTGTGCCGAGTAACGCTCCTGCTGAATCACTGCAATGGCACCATCTAAGAGTTGAGGGTCAAAGTGGCTCCCCCGATCTCTCGTTATCCACTCTATCGCTGTCACCAGCGGGGTCTCTTTTTGATAAGGGCGTGGGTTGATAATCGCACTGAGTGCATCACTGATTGCCAATAGACGACCTATTAATGGAATCTCCGTTCCCTTTGCACCATCAGGATATCCAGAGCCGTCCATCTTCTCTTGGTGCGCCGCTGCGCAATCAGCAACCATCTTCACTAACTGCGGCTCTTTCCACTGGTATCTCTGATCTAACAGAAGTGAACACACAATCATTCGCGTTAAATCTGCATGAAGCTTTTGACGGTTAAACTCTTCATCCGTTAGAGATCGCTCTAGGCGGTAGATAGAGCGGAAAAGTGGTTTTCCAATATCGTGTACTTTTGCACAAATCTTAAGTAGAAAAATTCCTAGGGTAGAGAAGTGATATTGCGTTTCGTCAACTTCCGTTATAAATGGATCAGGATTAATCTGATACGATTCACAATCAGCTTTAAACTCCAACCACTGCTTTTTATTCAAAGTCAGTTTATGTGCGATCAGCGTCGTAAAACGGGTCACCTCTTGCACATGAAGACGCATCAAACCGATCATCTCACTCATTCCCAGGTCGCCAATATAGTCTAGCTGGATAAGATCATCTGAATATTCGGCACCAACCTTTACCTCTTTCACTATTCACTTCTCCTTATTCTTAAATTTGAATCCATCTGCCTTGAGAGACGATCTTCCCACTTGGACTATTCTTATATTGAGTAGCGCTATTTTCAATAGTGACTGATAGCTCTGCATCACTGGAGAGGAGCTGTTGCGCTTTGATCAATGGAAAATTTATAGAGCCATTGTGAGGAAGTACGCCCATAGAGTGCACAGTTCCATCAGGCGTAGTGATCCAGAGCTGACAAACTTTTCCCTCTGACAGTTGTGGCGGATTAACCGCCTCTATTGCAACAACACTCTGCTGCTGACTGGCACGCACTATCCAATTAGTATTTTGCTGATCTTGAACCACATAGAGCATTTGTGGATTAAATGTTGTGGTATTCAGCAACACCACTGCCAACACAAATCCCATCGCGGTCGCAAAGGCGCTAACCCCTTGCCAGAGGCGTAGGCTGCTCCAGAACGACTGCTCCACTTTATCTTCAACAAAGCCGAGGCGTTGCTCAATACCACGCCAGACTGCGCTAGAAGGTGTTCGTTCTTCAACGCTGTTCTGGAGGGGAGCAAGGCGATTCTCCCACGCCTGCACCGCATCTGCCGCAATGCTATCTACCCTTATCTTCTGCTCAAAGAGTAGACGCTCATCACCCACAAGCGTACCAAGCACATACTCACCCACCAGCTCATCTAACTCTCTCAATCTTTCCTGTTCACTCATGATAGACACTCCTTTAAACTACTCATCCCTCGATAGATCCAAGTTTTCACCGATCCAAGCGGGGAGTCGATATGCTGCGCAATTTCTGGATGGGTATAGCCATCAAAGTAGGCGAGCTGAATACAGCTTCTCTGTTGACGACTCAGCCCAGCCATACACTCATTTATCCTCTGCGCATCTTCCATATTAACCAGCTGATCATCCATCTGTGGCTGACTCTCATCTGGCACCTCGGCGAGAATCGCTTCATCCAACGGCAGCTCATGCTTACGCTTGCGTAGTAGATCCAATGCACGATAACGGGCGATAGCCCCCATCCAAGTCATCGGTACCGCTTTATCAGCACGATAATCCCCCGCTCGATTCCAGATCAATACAAAAGCATCCTGCATACACTCTTGGGCAAGATCCTCTCGCTTTAATATACGCATCAGCAGCCCAAATAGTTTCGGAGAACTTAATTTATAAAGTTTCTCAAAGGCAGCTCGGTCACGCAACACCGTTTTTGCGAGTAGTGCAGTAAGTTGATCTTTGCTGTTTTTCATGATTTGATATTTTTCAAGTTGACAATATAATTATGAGCAGTTGTTCAATTATACAGGAAACTAAATCATAAAATAGTAGGCGCCGGCTGACACCATGAATCCAGACCTGACCCTCAATCCACTTAATTAAGTGTTGTGTCCCCTTATCTCCTTGCCCTTATCTTTTAGGCAGTGCCCATTGACTAAATTTAGTCAATGGGCTATGATTAAAATTATGGATCCACGATTTTTGCCTCATAATACCCATCTAGAGAGTCCCGCCAAATTTAGCGAGCGAGACCCGCAACTGCGCCTGCTCCAACAGCAACCCCACTGTCACACCCCGCCACTTCTCAATGAACTCCCTAACACCGCTGGAGTCTATACTATCGGTGGCGGCAGACAGGTAGGAAAAACAACGCTGCTCAAACAGTGGATGGCAAAACTTTTAGCCGAAAAACAGCCTGCCAATTCAATCGCATTTTTTAGTGGCGAGTTGATTGATGATCATCACGCACTACTCCATCTGCTCCAGACGCAACTGTTGGAGATGCCGTCAAAGGGGATGCGCTACCTGCTGATTGATGAGGTGAGTTATATTCATGATTGGGATAAGGCGGTCAAGTATGCCGCCGATGCAGGGATGCTGGAACAGGTGGTATTAATGCTTACTGGCTCTGACTTGATTCTAACTGAGGAGGCGAGAGCTCGCTTTCCTGGGCGCAGAGGAAGGGCAAGCAAGGTAGACTTCCACCTTCATCCACTCTCATTTAGAGAGGTCGTGAAACTTAAACAGGGCGAGTCGTTTGTCTCTGACCTCACTGCTCAACTTACTCAATCAGCGCCTGATCCTGCACCAGAACAGGTGGCTCAATTATTTGACATATTCAACCACTACCTTATTCACGGTGGTTATCTCACCGCAATCAACGATCTCGCTCAAAATGGGCGCATCTCTGAGGCAACTCTGATGACCTACTCCGATTGGATTCGTGGCGATATGGTCAAGCGGGGGAAGCAGGAACACTACCTGCGTGAAGTACTCAGTTCAATCATTAAACGGTACGGCTCACAATTAAGCTGGAACGCGATCGCAAGAGACCTCTCTATCGACCACCCCAAAACGGTTGCGGATTATGCATTACTCTTATCCTCTTTGGATGCACTTTATATTCAGCCAGCACTGCTAGAAGATAAACTCACTGCTGCCCCCAAAAAGGCGCGCAAGCTGATGTTTAACGACCCCTTTATCTTCCACTCATTGCGGAGCTGGCTCAACCCTGTTAAGAATAGTTTTGAAGAGCAGATAATCCCGACTGTTGAGAATCCAGCCTGGGCAGGAAAGTTGGCGGAGGCGGTCGTTACAACCCACTACCAACGGCACTACCCAACCTACTACATCAAAGGAGTGAATGAGATCGATGTTGCCTATGTTGAACAGAAACGATTTTGGCCCATTGAGGTGAAGTGGACAACTCAGCTGCGCGCCCATGAACTGAAACAGATTCGTAAATATCCAAATGGACGCATCTTTAGTCAAGCAAAAAAGAGGGGAGAGATTTTGGGAATAGAGACAATCCCTTTACCGCTAGGGCTTTTAGAATTGCCCTAAAATTTAACTAGCTCGAACCCAGTGGCATCTGCTGCTAGTTTTACCAGAAAACCGTCATCACTCGCCTCGGTAGCGTCATCACGCGCCATTCAATGTTGGTCGAGTAGGCATTGATGCCTCCTATATTTTTATAGACATGAGTGAGTTATGCGCTAGAATGGCTAACTTTAAAATAAATAACTATTCATATATTTAATTTGTATTTCACAACAATATAACTATTTTGTACAGCTCAATTTTACACTTCGTTACACAATTTTATTTTTCGGGTATCACGCAGGCGCAGAATCAGATTATGCGGTAAGTTGATCGTGAATATTTTTCATAATTTGATAATTTTCAAAATTGACCCTATAATATGAGCAGTTGTTCAATTATACTGGAACCTTAACTATGCAAACCCCACTCGCTCACAAAAAACCTCGTCGCTTTGATCGTAACTTGATCGTGATTGGCGCTGGCTCTGGCGGACTGGTCTCTGCCTATATTGCAGCTGCTGTAGGTGCTAAAGTTACTCTGATTGAAAAGGCGGAGATGGGCGGTGACTGTCTCAACCGTGGCTGCGTTCCTTCCAAAGCGCTGATCCGCTCTGCCCATATTGCCAATGAGATTGCTCACGCAAAAAAACTTGGTCTACTTGATGCCTCTGCAACGGTGGATTTTAAGGCGGTGATGGAGCGGGTCTCAGAAGTGATTAAAGAGATCGAGCCGCATGATTCGGTTGCGCGTTATCGTAGTTTAGGCGTTGAGGTGATTAAGGGCGAGGCAACCATTAGCTCACCTTGGAGTGTCACCGTTGCAGAAAAAACGCTTACTGCACGCAATATCATTGTGGCGACGGGTGCTCGACCACGCATCCCTAAAATTGAGGGCATCGAGCAGATAGCGTATCTCACTTCAGATAATCTCTGGGCACTGCGTGAACTCCCTAAGCGGCTATTGGTAATCGGAACAGGTGCTATCGGTTGTGAACTGGCACAGGCGTTTGCCCATCTTGGATCGCAAGTGACGATGGTAGGACGGGGCGAGCGAATTATGCCGCGCGAGGATCTCGATACCTCTGAGTTAATGTTAAAACGATTTAGAGAAGATGGTATTGAGGTACTTCTTAATCAGAATACAGAGCAGTTTATTGTTGAAGATAATGAGAAACAGATATTATTAAGCAGTCGTAACGATGATAATCTCTCTCAAAATAGTCCTCACAAAATAGCCTTTGATCAGGTTCTAATCGCGACTGGACGCATTGCTAACAGTGAGGGATTCGGGCTGGAAGCATTAGGGGTTGAGGTAGGAAAACGAGGGAGAGTTGAGGCAAACCAATACCTCCAGAGCCACTGCCCCTCTATCTACCTCTGCGGTGATGTGGTGGGAAAATATCAATTTACTCACGCCGCCTCTAACCATGCTTGGTATGCGACCATCAACAGCCTCTTCGGTTTTGTGAAGCGATTTAAGTTAGATGAATCTATACTCCCATTTGTCACTTTTACCACTCCAGAAGTGGCGCAAGTAGGACTCAATGAGAGCCGCGCTAAAGCGCAAAATATCAACTATGAGATGACACAATTTCCCTTCTCTGAACTTGATCGTGCCATCACGGAGGATGAGAAAGCAGGCTGGATAAAAGTATTGACCGTCCCAGGAAAAGATAAAATTCTAGGGGTGACCATTGTTGGGGCGAGAGCTGGAGAGCTGTTACAGGAGTATGTGATCGCGATGCGCCACAACTTAGGGCTTAATAAAATATTAGGAACGATTCACCCCTACCCCACTTTTGTAGAGATCAATCAGCGAGTCGCAGGAGCATGGAAACGCAACCATGCACCGCAGTGGGCATTACAGTTGGCGAAGAAGATTCACGCTTGGCGGCGATAGGCTCTCAATATTGTAGCGCTAAAAACAGATCATCAATCAACTCTAAAACCTGTTGATCATCTTGGTTAGTACTGGCAAAAGCGCGCAACCCCATAATCTGCATCTGCAGCATTCTCGCTAGGCGCTGAGGCGTTCGCTCTGTTGAGACCTCTCCTTGCCCTTGTGCTTTAGAGAGCAGTAACGCAAACAGATCTCCAAGGTTGGCTAATAGGTCTCTCGACTCTGCCAGCAGTATCGGATTATCTTCTGTCAATTCCGCAATAGATTTCACTAGCATACAGTGTTCGCTCGGCATAGTGCGCCCCTGCTCGACCACCACATCTTTGATAAAAGATTTCAATGCTGCGATTGGCGATGGGTTGGTAGCAACATGCTGGTTAAGTAGCTCTTTTGCCAGGCGACTGTAATTTTGCAATGCCTCTTTAAAGAGCGCCTCTTTACTCCCAAAGCTAGTGTAGATGCTGCCGGGATGAAGCCCTGTTACCGCTTGTATATCTCGCATAGAGGTCGCATGAAACCCCTTCTCCCAGAAAAGCGAAGTCGCTTGATCCACCACCTCTTGTCGATTAAATTTTACAGATCTCATTTTGATGCTATTTTATGGGTTTATTTATTAATTTATTTGTTCGTTTATTTGAATGGTTGTTCAATTAATAGGTACAATAACAGAAAACTACCAATATGGCTATATAAGGAAGGAATTATGAAAGGTTCAGATCTATTTATCAAAGCACTTGAGTCCGAAGGGGTGGAGTATATCTTTGGAATCCCTGGGGAGGAGAATCTTGATTTTCTTAACTCACTCAAAGAGTCATCCATTAAACTGATCCTCACCCGTCACGAACAGGGAGCTGGCTTTATGGCAGCCACTTATGGACGACTTACTGGTAAGACAGGTGTCTGTCTTTCAACTCTTGGGCCAGGTGCAACAAATCTTGTCACTGCCGCTGCCTATGCGCAGCTCGGGGCGATGCCTATGTTAATGATCACGGGACAGAAGCCGATTAAAGAGAGTCAACAGGCCTCCTTCCAAATTGTCGATGTTGTCGAGATGATGCGCCCGTTAACCAAACAGAGTCACCAAATCACCAGCGCCTATAAAATTCCTGCGCTGGTTAGAGATGCCTTCCGCTCTGCCGAAGATGAGAGACCTGGTGCTGTGCATCTTGAACTGCCCGAAGATATTGCAAGAGAAAATAGTGATGCGAGAATTATTCCTCGCAGTAATTTTGAGACGCCGCACGCCAGCGAAAATTCCATCAATGCTGCCGTAGAGATGATCGAGAGTGCTCACCACCCGCTTATTCTCATCGGTGCTGGTGCAAATCGTCGTCATACCCGAGATGCGCTCAAGTCGCTGATTGAGAAGAGCGGCATTCCATTCTTTAGCACTCAACTTGGTAAGGGGGTGGTCGACTCACGCAATCCTCTCTTCCTCGGTAATGCTGCCCTCTCTAGCGGTGACTTCATCCACCGTGCGATTGAGGAGTCTGATCTGATTATTAATGTAGGACATGATGTCGTAGAGAAGCCCCCTTTTCTGATGGAGAGTCGTGGTGGCGAAGAACCCATCACTCACAAAGTGATCCATATTAACTATATTACAGCTGCGGTCGATGCCGTCTACTATCCGCAACAGGGGGTCTTGGGTGATATGGCAAACAGTGTTGAGCGCTTGAGCGATGCGCTCACCCCTCAACCTCATTGGGACTTCCGCCGATTCAAAGAGGTACGCGCACATCTTGAAAAGCATCTCAGTCAAGGTATTACTAAAGATAAATTTCCAATCGACCCTCGTAGGCTTGTGGTCGATCTGCGCAGAGCGGTTAATGAGAGAGGAATTATTGCGCTTGATAATGGGGTCTATAAAATATGGTTTGCGCGCAACTATAAATCTTATCACCCCAATACTGTACTGCTCGATAACGCACTCGCCACCATGGGGGCTGGGCTTCCCTCTGCCATTGCCGCTAAAATTATCTATCCAGAACGACAGGTAGTCGCTGTCTGTGGCGATGGTGGTTTTATGATGAACTCGCAAGAGATGGAGACAGCGGTACGTCTCAACCTCGATCTGGTAGTACTAGTGCTTCGCGATAATGCTTATGGAATGATTAAGTGGAAGCAGGCAAATATGGGGTTTGATGAGTACGCACTTGATTATGGTAATCCTGATTTTGTTCTCTATGCCGAGAGTTATGGCGCAATAGGGCACCGAATCGAAACCACCGCAGATCTTCTTCCCACAATAGAGCAGTGCCTCGCCAGCAACGGCGTACATTTAATAGAGGTGCCCATTGATTATAGCGAAAATGATATAATTCTAAATCATAAGATTAAAACTGAGAGTCAGAAAATATAACCTTCTACTCTTCAACAATAATTTACTGGAACCCTCGTTATTAATAATTTATGATTTCACACTATCTCATTGACATCATCATGCTATTAGTCGCGGCAGTCGTTGTCGTTCCAATTTCTCAAGCAATTAAATTAGGCGCGGTCTCTGGTTTTTTAATATCTGGAATAATTGTTGGTCCATCTGGATTTGGTTTAATTAATAATGTGGTTGAAATTGGACATCTTGCAGAAATTGGTGTTGTCCTTCTTCTCTTTATCATCGGTATTGAACTCAAGCCATCACGACTCTGGCGGATGAGGCGGTTAGTTTTTGGCTTAGGAACACTTCAGGTATTAGTGACAGGGCTCTTAATAGGAAGTGCCGCTCATATGCTGTTTGATATTCCTATGCGCTCAGCTATTTTGATAGGCCCAGCATTAGCACTTTCATCAACTGCTTTTGTGCTTCAACTGCTCACCGAGCAAAAATCACTTACCTCAGCATATGGGCGCACCTCTTTTTCAGTCTTATTACTACAGGATCTTGCCGTTGTTCCACTACTGGCTTTAGTGCCACTATTAATAGTGCCCGAACTAAGTATTAGTGAGGATATTGGGCTCGCACTACTTGAATCTCTAATAATTATCGGTTTAATCATACTGATAGGCCGCCATGTCTTAAACCCGATTCTACATCGCGTTGCTCTTTCCGGTAACCCTGAGATTTTCACTGCCTCTGCCGTGCTTATCGTTCTTGGAACTGCATTGATCACTGAGCATATTGGGTTATCAATGGCTATGGGGGCGTTTTTAGCCGGATTACTTATCTCTGACTCAGAGTATAGACACGAAGTTATCGCAGAGATTCAACCATTTCGTGGGCTTTTACTAGGGCTGTTCTTCATGTCTATGGGGATGTCATTTAATCTCAGTTTATTGCTTGAAAATCCGATATTTTCATTTGGTGCAGTGGTCTTACTCATTGCGCTAAAAGTTGCTGTGCTTTTCCCACTATCACGCCTATTTCAGCATAAAGTAAAAAATAGTTTAGCGGTAGCGTTGATACTTGCTCAGAGTGGTGAATTTGCCCTGGTATTATTTTCTTTAGCTTTTAAGTCTAGCCTTTTAACTGAAGCATTATTTCAACAACTCTTACTCATTGTATTACTCAGCATGCTTGTCACACCATTGCTAGCATATTTTGCTCAACACTTAAGCAAAGCGAGTGATACAAAAAAACCGAGCCACACTGAAATCACAAATACTCCACCCGTTGTATTGATAGGGTTTGGTCGTGTGGGTCATCGAATAGGGGATATATTTTCAATCGCAAAAATTCCCTTTATAGCTGTAGACTCTGATGCCTTAGTTGTCGAAAAAGGGCGGCAAATTGGGCATCCTATTTTTTATGGTGATGCACGCAAACCTGACTTATTAAAATCTGTAGACATCGCCAATGCAGAGACTATCATCGTAACGCTCAATGATCCCAGTGCGACTAAACAGGTAATTTCAGTATTAAGAAAAATACACTTAAAGGCGACTATTTACGCTCGTGGGCATAGTCTCGATGAGTGTTGTGAATTACGGAAACTAGGTGCGTCAGGTGCCGTATCTGAAAATGTCGAGGCCAGCTTGAAATTAGCGGATTTAGCTTTGACGAATTATGGACTCGATGATGCAAAAAGAGAGTCCATCATCCATAATTTCAGAGAAGAGTACCATGCGCAAATTGCGAATGCAGTTAGATCAGAAAAACATTAAGAGTTAAGCAAAAAAGGGGTCACAAAAAGGGGTCCAAAAAGGGGGCAGGTCTTTACTTTTGCACTCTACGCTAGTTAAGTCAGCTATACTGTTTGTTGGAGCTAGCTGCAAACAGGAGGATCTTTAGAGAGAGTATCTTATGGATTAAGCTTATATAGCGCTCTGTAGATATCCTGATACATATTTATGAATTAAGCTACCTATTAAAGTTTGATAAGGCATACCCTCTTTTGCTGCAAGAAGTTTTATTGATTCTAAGTCATTTTCAGATATTCTAATATTTATATTTTTATTCTTCTTCATGGTCTCTTTTGCAGCTAAAATCATTGTATCTGAAACAGGTTCTCCATTAAGTTGACCATTTTCATAGGCTTCAAGTATTTCTACTTCGTCACCATCTAGCGAATATTTTTTAGCAAAATCTATCATCATTTACTCCCTTTAACTCTCTTAGTTTCTTTTCTGCCTGGAATTATTGTTTTAAGAAAAATATCTTCACCTTCTTTTACATAAGGTACTAAATATGCGTAATTTTTTATCATTACAGTAATTATTCTTTGATTAGGATATTTTTCTTTATTCCAATGAGGCACATCTGATACGCCATATCCATCAGCAATCGACTGAATTACTTCATCAAAAGTAATATTACGTTTTTTTATAAGTATTTTATTTTTTTCAGCATTCCATTTAAACATATCTACAGAGTATCACAATGTATAGACATTGTCCAAATAAAGTTCTTTTCCAAAAAGAATGGGGTCAGGTCAGATAAGTGGTCTTATATAGGCTATACTCTGATCATGACTCTACCATGTCACCTCCAGAGGGGAGTACAGCTACCAACAGATTGCAGATTTCTATGGACTCCATTTCACCACTGTTGGAAATATTGTTCGGGATGAGAGGAATTATAAAACAGTAGACGCTGACTGACACCATGAATCTAGACCTGACCCTTAGTCTTCGTTCAATACTTCAGCCTGATATGCGGTGTAAGAGTAGGCGCTAGAGAAAGAGGGCTAGCCACTACAACTGTTAATTTTTATTACACATTTCAGGTTTTAAGGTTGAATCCCAGAATTATGTAATATATAGTCTGTATTGAGATCTATTTTTTAAATTGTTAGAGAAAACATAATGATAAAACTACACCCTAAAAAAGCAGCACATTGCCTCACTATTTTCTTGATGCTTGCGCTCCCTTTATCTCTCTCTGCTGAAGAGCGCGTATTGAGTTTTGGCGTTGTGCCGCAGCAGGCAGCTAAAAAATTGGCAAAAAAATGGGGCCCTATCTTTCAGTATCTCAGTAAGAAGAGCGGAGTGACGATCCGTTTTAAGACTGCACCTAATATCCCAGAGTTTGAGCGTCGTCTCAGTCAAGGGGAGTATGATCTCGCCTATATGAACCCTTATCACTATACTGTGTTTGGCGATAAACCAGGCTACCGCGCTTTCGCAAAACAGAAGAACAAAAAGATTAAAGGGATCATGGTAACCCGTAAAGACACTCCTCTAACCACTCTTAAAGCATTGGAGGGTCGTAAACTTGCCTTTCCCGCGCCAGCTGCCTTTGCTGCAAGTATTCTCTCCCGCGCCCACCTGAAAGAGATCGGCGTTAACTTTACGCCAAAATATGTTAAATCGCATGATTCCGTCTATCGCGCGGTGGCAAAAGGACTCTTCCCTTCAGGTGGTGGTGTGATGCGTACCTTTAAAAACAGTGAACCAGAGATTAGAGCGCAGTTGAAAATATTCTGGACTAGCAATACTTTCACCCCTCACGCTTTTGCGGCACATCCTGATTTAGACCAAGCAACCGTTGAGAAGATTCAGCAAGCCTTGTTAGGAATGAATAGTGATCCAGAGGCGGCGGCACTGGTCAAAGCGATCAGCTTTAAGGGGTTTGAAGCGGCAACCTATTCCGATTGGAATGATGTGCGTGAGTTGAAAATTGAGCTGTTGGATGATCTATAAAGAGCTGCTCATCGCTGATTAACGATAATGTCTTTTCGTCTCAAGACAATCTTCGGCGTTGCGCTGATTGAAATTGTTCTGCTGACATTCTTAGTCTGGAACAGCATGGTGTTGATGCGCAGTTCTGGCGAGGCGCAGCTTATCCAGCGTGCGGAGACTACCTCATCACTATTTGCCTCAATGGTGAAGGATCCTGTCCTCTCCTACGATCTTGCAACACTTGAGACTTTCATCATCGAGTTGATGAAAAATAGAGGTCTCGCCTATGTGCGAGTGTATGATCAAGATCAACTACTCTCTTCAAGCGGTGACAAAAAGTTGCTGCTGCGTCCATTTCAAGCCGATAGTGCACTTGAATGGGTGAATGATGCTGTGTTTGATATTAGTGCAATTATCAGTGAGTCTGGTCAGGTATATGGCCATATCGAGCTGGGGCTTTATACCGAAGCGCTACAGCAGCGGCTATCATCTGCAACCCTTAAAACTAGTTCGTTGGCACTGCTTGAGATTCTGCTCTCTGCGCTCTTCTCATTTATGCTGGGAAGCTGGCTTGTGCGTCAATTGGAGGTATTACGCTACGCTTCGAGTGAGATTGCACAGGGCAAGCTAGGAGTGCAGATACCGGTACTAGGAAGTGATGAGATTGCCGAGACCGCGATCCACTTTAACCAGATGTCAACGGAACTGCTGCGTGCCAGTGATGCGCTTAATTTTCTTAATAGATCACTCGAAGATAAGGTGGTAGCTCGAACCCAAGACCTTAAACAGAGTAATGATCAGCTCTCCTCTATTATGGAGAATATGGGGGATGCGCTGTTTGTGTTGGCATCTAACGGCGAGGTCATTGTGAGCAATCCTGCGGCGGAGATTATCTTTAGCAACAGTATCGGTAAGCAATTCATCTCATTTTTTCCAGATGAGTTAACTGCCACGCTTGAGAATCTACTTTCAACGGCACAGCTCTGCAGCGATACACTGTTTTTCTCTGATGCGGCGCAAGAGAAAGTGGTGTTAGAGCTTACCTTAACGCCACTGCCTGTTGTAGATGATCATCGACACACCCTGGTCTTGGCAAGAGATATCACCCAGCAGCATGATATGGAAGAGAAAGAGCAGATGTTAGCCTTCCAGTCAGGCGTTACAGAGATCTCTGTCAGTATGATGCACAATATTGGAAATATCCTTGCAGGGGCAAATGGAAAGCTGTTACGGATCAAAAAAGCAGGAACTTCTCTTGAGAGGATGTCAGTTTTTATTAAACAACTCTCAACACAAATAGAGACATTTTCAACTGAAAAGCGTTTCTCTACGCTGCAGAGGGTGGGAGAGATGTTAAGTAATGTTATTGCAAGTGAGATAACCAAGCCAGTGAATGAGGTTGAGCAGAAAACTTATGATATTGCAAATATCGTCACTCAACAGGAGAGAAGTACCAGCACGATCCACCAGCTCTCTCGTATCCATCCACGCAGCTTTATTAAAGAGGCGCTTACTTCGCATCAGAAAATATTAAAGAGGCAATCCATTGTGGTTGAAATTGATGTAGAATCTGGTTTGAGCGAAATCTATTTCCAAAGAAACCAACTATTAATAATGCTAGAGGCACTTCTGCTGAATAGTATCGAGGCGATCTCTGCCCACAATCAGCCCGAGGGCGAGGTGCTAATCAGCTTTAAACGCCAACAGCGTCATAAAAAAAGCGGGTTTAATATGTTGATCGAGGATAATGGGATCGGTATAGCAGAGGTGCATATCAACATGTTATTTACCCCTGGTTATAGCACGAAGCCAGAACATAGGGGGAGCGGCCTACATGCTAGTGGTAATTTCATACATAGTATCGGTGGCACAATTAAAATCAATAGTGAGGGTATCAGTCACGGCGCAGTGGTGGATATTTGGTTACCTAATTTAAAACCTGTTTCAGCGTCATGATATAGTTAAAAAGAAACAGCCCAAAGGGGAGTACAGCTACCAACAGATTGCATATTTCTATGGACTCCATTTCACCACTGTTGGAAATATTGTTCGGGATGCGAGGAATCATAAAACAGTAGACGCTGACTGACACCATGAATCTAGACCTGACACTAAATCCTTCTTAATAATTAAGTGTTATGTCCCTTTAATTTATAATTTCCCTTTAATTTATATCTAATATTTCTACCACTACTCCCTTCTATCTGCTTGATACATCCAAACTCTACAAGCTGAGATATATCTCTTACTGCTGTAGCCTTGCTCACTTTAGTAAGAGAGATATACTTTTTAGTACTTATCCCACCCTCAAAATTCTCACTTCCCATATCTAAGATTTTATTTATCACTTTTATCTGTCGCTCATTAAGTGCATACTCTCTGTACTTATCCCAAAACTTTGTTTTTTGCACAAGATACTCTATGCTTTTTAAGCCACTCTTCATTGCATTTTTTAAAGTAAGAAGATGCCATTCTATCCAAGGAGTTATATCAAATTCTCTATTTTTAAAAAGACTTGTTGTGCTGTCTAAAATATCATAGTACCCTTTTCTATCACTGTTGATAGCTGTAGAGATGGAGTAGAGTTTAAACTGTGTAAAGGTTGCTCCTTGTGAGAGGATATAATCGGTAATCGCTCTTGAAACTCTTCCATTTCCATCTTCGTAAGGGTGGATGATTACAAACCATAGATGAGTGATAGCACTTTTGATATAGATATTTTCATCGCTTGTATTGCAGTAAGCTAAAAGCTTTGTTATATCTTCATCAATTTTATCAGATGGAGGCGCGAGATAATGGACTCTTTCATATCCTATCGCACCTGATACCACTTTCATATCATCATTTTTTCTAAAAGTAGCGACATTTATCTTATGGAGTTTGGAGTATTGGTGTTCAAATAGGCAGTTATGCCACCCATGAAGCCTTTCAAGTGTTAGAGGCTTTTTGTTTAAGCTACAATCTATAAGTATCTCTACAAGACTATCAGTTGTAGCGGTTGCGTACTCATCACCTCTTGCATCAAACTCTTTGTCTAATCTTTTTTGCAAAGATGAACGAACACTCTCTCTTTTAAAAACTTCGCCCTCTATAAGAGAGGTATATATCGCTTCATCTACAAGTCTCTCTATCTCTATCTTTCGTATATCATCTTCGTTAAAGAGTTTTGAGTAGCCATCTAAAACGCCTCTTAAATACTCTATCTCACTTATAAATGTTGAGAGTCTATTTTTATCATAGTAGAATTTTGGATACTTTTTATGTTGCCATATCCATTTTATACATTCTGCTTCTAAACTCATAATTTTTCCTTTGAATCTATTATCAAATATAATAGTACCATATTCTGAGGCGATTACGGGATCTAATCGTACCTTTATTGGAAAAAGCATGGGGGTAAGTCTTAAAATAATGCATCGCCCTCTTCTATATGCTTTTACTGCACGACTCACTAAAAAGAAAGGGGTCAGGTCTAGATAAGTGGTCTTATATAGGCTATACCCTGATCATGACTCGGCCAGTAAGAATTGAATTTGAAGGTGCCCTTTACCATATCACTTACAGAGGGGAGTACAGCTACCAACAGATTTCAGATCTCTATGGACTCCATTTCACCACTGTTGGAAATATTGTTCAGGATGCGAGGAATTATAAAACAGTAGACGCTGACTGATGCCATGAATCTAGACCTGACCCTTAGTCTCTTGAAATATCCGTTGCTAATACCTCTCCAATAAGCCCAAATAATAATGAAATTAAAAGCGAATTCAGAAATGTTTTTTTCAAACTCATCAAAACCCCATCTTAAAACTTACTGCGCCAGAAAGATCAGCATCCTCCCCTCGACTGGCACGCATCAATGACCAAGAGAACATCCTCTCTTTATCTATCTTATGATCCACTTCAGCGCCAACCCTTAACCAGTCACTTCTATTTTCTGCCCCCTGAAATGAAAATGTGTACATATCTATCATCTCGCCACTCACAGAAACTCCTCTCTTATCGAGCCTATGCACCCACTCTCCAATCCCTCTAATATCAATAGATTCATCTATTTTATAGTCAGCTATAAATCCAATACGACTCTCTCTTGCTGTATGAGCTTGTGCATTAAATAGAGCAGGAAAGCCGCCGCCTGTCTCTGTATAGCCATTCATGCTACTTTTTGTAATTATATACTCTACTTTTGGAGTAAAGCTAATTTCATCGATAGCAAACAGATTCATCCAGTCAATACGCCCTCTAACTGCCGCTACCTCTATATCTGTTGATCCATGAGAGAGATCATCAACATCTGCATTGCGATACCCTCTATTTACTGTAGCATCCCATCTGCCATATAGTAGTGTTGAGGAGAGCAGTATAGATGTGTCAGGCAGCATATAATCCAACTCCCCTAACAGATAGTCACCATTGAGTTTACTGCTACCTGAATAATCTAAAGATTGATGCACTCTACTTTTACCAACCCCTAAACCTATTCTTACATCCTCTTTAATGTCGCTACAGATGCCTATCTCTAGCAGATAAGATTCTGCACTCTTTTTATGATAATTAGCAAAGTCTCCATTAATCCAAGTGCAGTTATCTGTACCAAGATCTCTTTGAGCCAACAGCGGCTGATGGTGTGCGCCATGTAAGGCTATCGAAGAGATCGCCATAGAAGTATCTTGTGAAGTGGCTATATTTTCAAAGCCATTAGTTTTTCCTGTGACCTCTATGTAACCCTGATTGTTGCTAATAAATATCTCATTGGTACTATCATTGCGTTGCTTGTAATAAATCTCACCAGATCCTGTCTTATGACCAGAAAAATTTCCTATGATTGTTGGAAGTACAAAGGTACTTGCAGTACCATCATGAAACTTAGCAACTGCATCAAAATCAGCAAATGTTGCATTAGGTATAAAATCAACCGCACTATTGCTTACAGCCGCATATATTTGATTGTTTGCGGAGTTATTGTAGGTAGAAGTTAAATTACTTTGTAAATTCTGGACACTGTTTATATCATAATTGAAGCCAACAAAATCTTCGACTGTACTACCTAAATAACTAACGCTAGCAAATACAGTCATTCCATTACCCAAGTCTTCACTACTAGAAAATTGCAATGTGGATGCAGTCACAGGAGTAAATGTAAAAGAAGCGGCCGTATTTGTAAAAGTCTGCACGACTTTGCCACTAATAGATACATCAGCTTCCGCATCAATAACTAAAAATGTGAGCAATACAATCCTATAGGCAAGAGCAATTTTATTCATTCTTTATCCCTTATGAGTATTAATACTCCACCCTAAGCACTAAGTTCGCATTCCAGTAGTCATCATCTAATGGGAAGATGAATGACTTGTATGTAGCGCCAACAGATGACACATCGGAAACCTCTCTCATTATTCCTAGGTAAAATAACTCACTTTCCGTATTGAGACTGCCTCCACGAATGAACTCCAGCCCTCCATTCACCTCTGTTTCTGGTGTTACAAGATGTCTTGCACCCAAATCTGCCGTAAAGAAATCATCCGTATATTTTTTATTGGATATAGTTGGAGATCTACGCTTCCAGTCTCTATTCCAGTAGTTGTAGTTGATCTTAAGCACACCATCTATGTTGGCATTGAGAGATATGTGCCCACCTAATCCAACCGTATAAAGAGTCTCCTCCTGCTGCTCTTGCTCGCCTGGATCACTCCACTCCTCCTCTATATAGCTATATGAACCAGTCAAAAATATGGTGTCATTAAGGGATTTTGAACCCTTGAGAACTACACCCTGAAAGTTTTTGTCGGTATAAGTACCTTTGTAATATTGACTGTAGTAACCGCCATCAATATAGTCATAAGAGAGTTCTGAGGCCTCTACTACATCAGACAACCCTATTCCCCATACCGTGAAGGTTGCTATAAAAATTTTAAAAAATGGTTTAGTTTTGTACATAAAAATCTCCGATAAAAATCACTATACTATTATGATTTTCCTCCACCTCTTATCACCCCCTACCAACTCGATATAGTATACCATATAACACACTATAGTACTGTTCCAATATCGTAACAATGCTAAACTCTCTATCTGCAAAAATCAAGCTCTAACTTTGGAGTATTACTAGATAGTGAATAAGGTCGGTGCAAAGGTACGAGAGATAAGAATGAGTAAAGGGCTAACACAGGAACAGTTGTCAGCTCGTTGCAATATTGACTCTTGGGTTGTGAGTAGGTGCACTATTGCCAAGATCGAAGCAGGACATCGCAGGGTAATTGATGTGGAAATATCTATACTTGCCAAAGCACTTAAAGTAAAAGAGCAGGCTTTATTTGATAATTTAAATTAAATGAAATTAAATAGATACAACACTTAATTCCGATATGCGGTGCAAGAATAGGCGTTGGAGAAAGAGAGCTCTCCAGCTCTTTTCTTGTTATTTACTGCTCAGATATAGTTGACTGGAATTTGGATAATTTTATCACTCAACTGCTCTACCCGCTTTCCTCTATTAATTACAATTCCATAATCTACCTGCATATCAGAGATGAAATTATTGAGACCCGTTAATGATCTCGCATCAACGATAGAGTTTAGTTTCACCTCAACTGGCACCATACCAAAATCCCCCTCTATAATAAGATCAACCTCTGAGCGATCTACAGTGCGATAGTAGCTAAACTCTAGTTGAGTTGCCATTGTTGCCTGTAGCCCTCGAATCAGCTCCTCAATCACGAAACTCTCAAAAGAGAGTCCTGCAACGGGATGAAGCAGTAGATCATCCACACTATCTATTTTAAGCAGATGATGCAACATACCTTGATCTCGAAAGAGCCCTTTTTTAGATTTTTGTACTTTTTTAAGTGGGTTTTTGGTGTAGGCTGAGAGGTTTCTCCAGAGAAAGGTGTGGTGAATAATTTCCAGATACTCTTTGATGGTGGGTACACTCACCGCTATTGCCCTCGCCATATTGCTCATATTGAGCTGATGCCCAGAGAATTGAGCCAATAGCGTTAGGAACTGTTTAAATGCGTGGATATTAAGGCGAGGAAATAGAGCTCTAATATCTCTACCAACATAGTTTGCGATGTAGTTTTCCATCCACTGTTTATGGAAAAGTGGCTCGCTCCCCCCTATAATAAAGGGTTCTGGAAATCCTCCATTCAGCCAGATAGACATTGTATTTTTAAGCGATGTAAGTGGTTGCAGCAGATTGAAATCTGCCAGTTTGACACTTGTGTTCGTTATCATCGTGTAAAGTAATGAAGCATCTTCTCCATACATCTCACTCTGCTTGAAGGGAGACATTTCAATCGTTGCGATACGACCCGCTAGACTCTCATTAATGCCGCTGATAATATCTGGAGAGCTGGACCCAGTTAAGATGAATCTTCCTCGCTTTCCACGCTCTTTATCAATAACCCCTCTTAATACTCTAAAAAGCTCTGGATACTGCTGCGCTTCATCAATGATGATGTTGTCACGATTAATTTCAAAAAATGCCACAGGATCACTGCTGATCAACTGATAGTGGTCGGGACTCTCTAGATCATAGTATTTCCAGTTGGGTCGGAGATTTTTGACGAAGGTAGATTTTCCACACTGACGCGCACCAATCACCGCAACGACTGGAAACATCTCCAATAAGTGATTACATTTTTGTTCAAGTTCTCTTTTTTTATCCATTGAATTTAAACTCTACCATTAAAAATCATGCATATCAACTTAAAGTTGACAATTAATTAATTACATTGCTACACTCAACGATTAATAGTTGTATTTTCTTTTTAGGAAATATTTTAGGAGACATTTATGCCCGTAAAACATTTTAAGAATATGGTTGCACATACCCATCAAGACGGTAGAGAAGAGAGTGGTCATAGTGTTGAGGTGGTTGCGCCTTATGATCAGCAGCTAATTGCAACGGTTGCGCAGAGTGACGCTGATGAGATTGAGTTAGCTCTTGATACTGCCTATCAGCTCTATCGTGATCGAGAAAATTGGCTCTCTAAAAGCGAGCGTATTGAGATTCTGCGAAGAGTTGTTTTGTTGATGGGGGAACAGGCAGATGAGTTGGCATTAGAGGCGGCACGAGAAGGCGGAAAGCCACTAATGGATTCGAAGGTTGAGGTGGCGCGTGCGATTGATAGTATTCAGATTGCGATTGATTGTCTACGAACTGAATCGGGGCAGAGCATTCCGATGGGAATCAACCCTGCATCTGCTGATAAGTTAGCATTTACCACTCACGAGCCGATTGGGGTGGTGGTTGCGGTGAGTGCCTTTAATCATCCACTTAATCTTATTGCCCATCAAGTGGGACCCGCCATTGCGGCAGGTTGTCCTGTGATTGTAAAACCTGCTGAGGTGACGCCACTCTCGTGCCTTCGTTTTGTGAAAATTGTTCGGGAAGCAGGATTGCCTGAGGCGTGGTGCCAAGCACTTCTTCCGCAGAGTCGTGAGCTCTCAACTAAACTGGTTAGCGATTCTCGTGTCGCTTTTCTTAGTTTTATCGGTAGTGCTAAGGTGGGCTGGATGTTGCGCTCTAAACTTGCACCTGGTGCGCGCTGTGCGCTAGAACACGGCGGTGTTGCTCCCGTAATCATAGCTGAGGATGCCGACATTGAGAAGGCTATTCCTAAACTTTTAAAAGGGGGCTTCTATCATGCTGGTCAGGTCTGCGTCTCGGTTCAGCGAATCTATGCGCATGAGAGTATTGCGATCAAGCTCGCTCAGACACTTGCTGTAGAGGCGAAGAAGATTATTATTGGCGACCCAACCGAGGCTAAAACTGAGGTAGGCCCACTGATTAAACCAGCTGAAGTCGCACGCATATCTAGCTGGGTGCAAGAGGCGATAGCTGAAGGAGCTAAACTACTATGTGGTGGAGAGGCGATATCTGTCGATGGGGTAGAGACCAGCTACGCCTGTACTGTACTCTACAACCCTTCTGTTAACAGCAAGGTTAGTTCTCAGGAAATTTTTGGTCCCGTAATATGCATCTACCCTTACAGCGACATTGACGAGGCAGTGACGCAGGCTAATGCGCTTTCTTTCTCATTCCAAGCCGCCTGCTTTACAGAGAGTATCGAGCGTGCAAACTATCTTTACCGAAACTTGGATGCCTCTGCGGTTATGGTCAATGACCATACCGCATTTAGGGTGGACTGGATGCCGTTTGCGGGGTTAAGGGAGTCTGGGCTGGGAGTTGGTGGAATACCTTACACCTTAAGAGATATGCAGGTTGAGAAGATGCTGGTTATAAATAACTAACTTCAACTCTCTGTTGATGGCTCAATTAGCAGGGATTGCCCAGTCATCTCAGATGGCTTTTTCAACCCCATAATATGCAGCATGGTAGGAGCAATATCTGACAATGCGCCTTTAGTTATACTACCTACTTCAATACTACTCCCCACATATATCAATGGAACAGGGTTCATTGTATGTGAAGTGTGAGGCTGTCCGCTCTCACGATTACACATCATTTCACTATTCCCATGATCCGCTGTTAAGAGCATATCTCCGTTCACTTCGTCCATTGCTGCTGAAACTTTTTCTAGGCAGTGATCTAAAGTCTCTATCGCCTCTATAGCTGCATCTAATTTTCCTGTATGCCCAACCATATCTGAATTTGCAAAGTTGCAGATAATCACATCGTACTCTCCTCCCTTGATCTCATCAACAAGACGCGAGGTAACTTCGTATGCGCTCATCTCTGGTTGTTGATCATAAGTATCTACATCTGGCGAACAGATTAGTAGCCGCTCTTCAAACTCATTTGGATCTTCAACTCCACCATTAAAAAAGAATGTAACATGAGCATACTTCTCTGTCTCTGCAATACGCAGTTGACGAAGACCAAATTTTGCAATATATTCGCCAAAAGTATTCTTCAATCTCTCTGGTGGAAACGCAACAGGTATACCGTACTCTTTTTTATATTCAGTAAGTGAAGTTACAGAACCTAGCTTAGGCCACCGCTTGCGCTCGAACCCGTTAAAGTCCTCCAAGATTAGGGCTTCAGTTAATTGACGCGCACGATCGGATCTGTAGTTCATTAATAGCACCACATCACCATCCTGCATTACATAAGGATCCTCACCCTCGGCAGCAATAATAGTTGCGTCTACAAACTCATCTGTCTCTCCTCGAGCATACGCCATCTCTAACGCTTCCATAGCGCTGTCTGCTCTATACTCAGCCTCTCCATCTACGATAGCATGGTATGATTTATCTACTCTAGTCCAACGCCTATCTCTATCCATAGAGAAGTAGCGCCCCACGACTGAAACAATCTTTCCAACACCAACTTTGGTAAGCACCTCTTCCATCTTCTCTATAGATTTAGCCGCACTTTGCGGAGGAGTATCGCGTCCATCTAAAAATATATGAAGATAAATTTTAGTTGCGCCCTCATCTACTGCCATCCTTGTTATAGAGTGAAGATGCTCTTCATGGCTATGTACTCCACCAGGAGATAGTAAACCCAATATATGAATAGTGCTATTGTCAGCTACCGCTTGCTGAATCGGGTCCACTAGAGTTTTGTTACTGTAAAATGAGTGGGTACTTATGGAGCGACAGATGCGGGTAAACTCTTGGTAAACCACGCGCCCCGCTCCAAGGTTAAGATGCCCAACCTCTGAGTTACCCATCTGATCAGAAGGCAATCCTACTTCCGCTCCATGCGTAGTAATTAAAGTATGTGGGTTATCTCTCCAGAGTCTATCCCAGACTGGAGTATCTGCCGCCTGTATTGCGTTACAATCATTCTCTTTCCTATAACCCCAGCCATCTAGGATACAGAGCAGTAGAGGGCCTATCTTCTTTTTCATAAGTTACCTATAAAATTATCTATTGTCTATCCGTGTATTATATAATGTCTCTCTACGCAATGTTAATATATGCGTTAATATATACTAAATATATTATAATCTGCAATAAATATAACAAAAGAGAGAAAGAGATGATGGAGAAAAATAAGTGTGATGAATCTGAAAATCTTCTAAATGATGAAGATATTGATCGTGCTGCACGCTCACTAAAAGCGATGTCTCACCCTCTACGCCTTAAAATTCTATGCGTACTAGGATCAGAGCAACTTAGCGTTCAGCAGATTGTGGATGCGGTTGGAACATCACAGAGCAATATATCGCAACATCTTTCCACTCTGCGTGATCGAGGCATTCTTGAATCATACAAGGATGCAAATCGTGTATTTTACGGAGTTGAAGACAGACGAACTTTAAAGCTTATCAGTATGATGAAAGAGGTCTTCTGTCGCTGCTGAGTTAGTAGTAACCTTAACAAACAACTTAACCATAATATTACGGAGCAAACCTCATGACTAGAGAACAAATTTTACGCATCCTTGCTGGTGCAATAGTACTTATCTCACTACTACTTGCCGACTATTTTGAAAACTCAAACTGGTTATGGCTAACAGCCTTTGTCGGTGCAAACCTATTCCAGAGCGGCTTCACTGGATTTTGTATCCCAGAGAAAATATTAGAGGCTACAAATATTGGCAAGCCGTGCTGTTGGACAGAAGAGAGTAAAAAGGGATAACTTATGCAAGATATATCTGCTTTTGCTATAAATAATTGGGAGCTGTTTACTGCATGGTTCTTAACCATAATAATGCTAACCTTTAACCTCTATGGAGATAAGATTCGTGGATTTGAATCAATTACCCCAGAGGCAGCAATTAGAGTACTGAATAGTGAAGGTGCGATTTTAATTGATGTGCGCAATAAAGATGAGTTAATTAAAGATGGAAAAGTTCAAGAGTCATCTCATATTCCACTTGGCGCATTAAAATCTAAGCTAGATAGTTTAGAGCAACATCGTAACACTCCTGTCGTAGTGATCTGCCGTTCTGGACAAAGATCAGCTACAGCCTGTGCGCAAATGAAGAAGAGTGGCTTTGAACAAGTCTACAACCTAAAGGGGGGAATTATCTCTTGGAAAGGTGCTGGACTACCAACTACTCAGAAATAAAATAGGGAAGCATTATGCCAAATATAAATATCTACTGTACCCACACCTGTCCGTATTGCCGCATGGCGGAAGCGTTGCTAGATAAAAAAGGCGTTAAGTACGAGAAAATTTTTATTGATGGAGACACTGCAGGATGGAAAGCGATGGAGGAGCGGAGTCAACGCAGAACCGTGCCTCAGATCTTTATTGGAGATACTCATGTAGGTGGTTTTGATGATCTCTCAGCTCTAAATGCAGCTGGTAAATTAGACGCTCTACTAGAGATTACGAGCGATTAATAGTGAGTGATTCGCTCCATATCGTCTGCCCCCACTGCAGTGGAGTCAATAGAGTACCATCTGCAAAATTAAAATCTAACGGGAGTTGTGGTAAATGTCATAAACAGCTAGTGACAGGAGCACCCTTAGAGTTAACATCCCAAAATTTTCAGCGCCACATAACTAAAAATGATCTTCCTGTTGTGGTAGATTTCTGGGCAAGCTGGTGTGGACCTTGTAAAATGATGGCTCCAGTTTTTAGCCAAGCCGCAGAACAGCTCCAGTCACAATATATTTTGGCTAAAGTTAATACCGAACAACATCAACAAGTGGCTGCGCAATACAGTATACAGAGCATTCCAACTTTAGCTATATTCAAACATGGGAAAGAGATCGCGCGCCAAGCTGGAGCGATGCAACTTCCACAGCTTGTAAGCTGGATCAAACAATTTAAATAATCGATATAATCAACTATAGGATAGAGAGATGAGCGAGAAAGAAGAGAGTAGTAAAACCGTAGAAGCATCAACCGAAGCACCACAGCAAACTTTTGAGATCCAGAAGATATATCTTAAAGATGCATCCTTCGAATCTCCACAATCTCCAGCCATGTTTCAAGAGAAGTGGGAACCTGCAACTAACCTTCAAATTGGTACCAAACAACAGAAGCTAGGCGACAATGTTTATGAAGTTATTCTCAACTTAACTGCAACTATTACAGTTAATGAGACGACAGCTTTTCTTGCTGAAATTCAACAAGCTGGAATATTTACTTTAGCTGGCTTTGAGGAAGATGCTTTAGCTCATCTACTTGGCTCATACTGCCCTAACTCTCTCTTTCCATTTGCACGCGAAGTTATCTCTGACTTAAGTACTAAAGGTGGCTTTCCTCCACTACTTCTCGCTCCAATCAACTTTGATGCGCTCTTCGCACAACGCCAACAAGAAGAAGCTCAAGCTAAAAGTGATGCCGACGGTGAAGTTAAACATTAAGAGTAAATTAGGTTTAAAGCTAAACTTATGAACATCTCTCTGCTTGGTACTGGATCGTGGGGAACAGCTCTCGCCATTCAACTAGCACGCAGAGAGCATCAAGTCACACTATGGGGACATCGTACTGATGCGGTTGCAGCAATAGATCAGCAACGAGAGAATGTACGCTATCTGCCAGGTATTAAATTATCCGATAACATTC
>Ga0257125_1000452_pt1 | contig 54373 bp, 40 predicted proteins | sample SI106_200metaG_FD_190183 | JGI IMG/M metagenome (GOLD analysis project Ga0257125, IMG submission 190183) | Marine microbial communities from Saanich Inlet, British Columbia, Canada - SI106_200 | ecosystem: Environmental > Aquatic > Marine > Inlet | place: Canada: British Columbia | collected... | reverse complement strand
GAAAGAGGAGAAGAGGAGAAAATGGGCAATCAGCTGATCATCCAGAAGATCGAAGTCCACCAGTACCAGTGGGAAGTGAACGACCTGACCGCGGACGACTACTACAACGGTTTCAACACCGTGTACGCGCCGGGAGCGAAGTCGAAGCGGACCGGGCGCATTCTGAAAATCATCACCGACCAGGGAATCGTCGGCGAGTTCGTGGGAGGCGCCAAAAGCGATTACGTGCAGATGGAAATGTTTCTGCACTACCTGATCGGCAAGAACGCCCTGCAGCGGGAATTGATCTACAACGATGTGAAACGGGCCCTGCGCAAGTACGACCGGATGAGTATGGGGCCGGTAGACATCGCCCTGTGGGACATCGCCGGAAAGTTCTACAACGCGCCTGTATGGGAATTGCTCGGAGGATACCGGACCAGTGTGCCGGCCTATGCCTCCACCTACCACGGCGATGAAAACGGAGGCCTGGACAGTCCCGAGGCGTTCGGCGAGTTCGCCGTGCAGTGCCGAGAGATGGGTTACAAGGGCTTCAAGATCCACGGTTGGAGCCATGCTCCCATCCAGCGGGAGGTGGCCGCTGTGCTCAAAACGCGGGAAATGGTCGGCCCGGAGATGGACCTGATGCTCGACCCGGCCTGTGAGTACGAGACCTACGGAGATGCCCTGAAAGTAGGAAGAGCCTGCGACGAAGCCAACTTCTACTGGTACGAAGATCCGTTCAAGGACGGCGGCCTCTCCTGCGCCGCCCATCGACGCCTGCGCGAGTCGATCAAAACCCCCATCCTCATGGGAGAGCACGTGCGCACCCTGGAGCCCAAAGTGGACATGGCCCTGGCCGAAGCCACCGACTACATGCGGGTCAACCCGACCTACGACCTGGGCATCACCGGGGCGATGAAGGTCGCTCACGCGGCCGAAGGGATGGGCATGGACCTGGAAATCCACGCCCCCGGCCCGGCACAGCGCCACTGCATGGCGGCGGTGCGCAACGCCAACTACTACGAACTGGGATTGGTGCATCCCAAAGCCTCCAGCACGCCCTCCCCCGTCTACACCAACTACAGCGACGCGCTGGATGCCATCGACGAAAACGGCCACGTGCCCGTACCCGATGGTCCGGGACTGGGCGTGGAGATCGACTGGGAATTCGTCGAAAAACACCGTACAGGAATGACGAATTATCCGGAGTGATCCGGTCGAGTGGGATAAGCTCATCCTGGTATCCGATCATCCGCTCAATAGGAAAATTGGGTGGTGGACTGAGATAATCTCAGGATACTACCCGATCACTCACAGAATGGAGGCAGGGTAGATGGATCCACGGAAGAAAAAAGTGCTGGGCAGCACTGGCCTGGAGGTGACGCGTCTGGGATTGGGCTGCGCCTCTCTGGGATGGCTGGAGGGGGATACGGCCCAGGAGCAGGCCAACGCAGTAGTGGGCAAGGCGCTGTCCCTCGGGGTCAACATCCTCGACACGGCGCCGAAGTACGGAACGGGCAAGAGCGAACAGCGGTTGGGGAAGGCTCTGCAGGAGGTTCCCCGCGACAGCTACGTGCTGGCATCCAAGGTCGGTCGCCTGCTGCACACACCTGAAGAGTTGGAGGGGATGCCGGCCGATCAGCAGGAGCGGCGAGGCATCTATTTCGATTTCAGCTACGACGGAGTCATGCGCTCTCTGGAGGAAAGTCTGGAACGGCTGGGGCTGGACCGGATAGACGTGCTCCACATCCACGATCCGGACCGGCACTACGACGAGGCGATCGGGGGGGCATACACGGCTCTGGACAAGCTGCGCAGCGACGGGGTGATCAAGGGGGTGAGTGCAGGCATGAATCAGTGGCAGATGCTGGCGCAATTCGCCCAAGAAGGGGAGTTCGACTGCTTTTTGATGGCCGGACGCTACAGTCTGCTGGAGCAGGGGGCGTTGGACGAACTGCTGCCGCTGTGCATCGAGAAGAACATCGGCATCGTGGCGGGGGGGACCTACAACAGCGGCCTTCTGGCCAAGGTGGGCGAGGGTGATGCCACCTACAACTATCGGAAGCCACCGCCGGAGATAGAGGAAAAGGCGCGGGCACTCAACGAAGCGGCGGATCGCCACGGGGTGGATCTGAAGGCTGCCGCCTCGCAGTTCGTGCTGGCCCATCCGGCGATCACCTGTATCATTCCGGGCACGCGCTTTCCGGAGAGAGTGGAGGAGAACTTCAGGGTGATCGAGGATGAGATCCCCGCCGATTTCTGGGCGGATCTGAAGGAAGAGGAGTTGATTCGTCGGGAGGCGCCGGTGCCGGGGGATTGAAGATAGATACGATGTTTCTCAACGTGTATTTGGCGTGTTTTGTAAATGGGCCGCGGAGGCAGATCACGCAGCGGTCGCTGCACGCTGGGGCAACAACACGCCGGAAAAGAAAGCGGGCAGCCTCGCCGTCTGGTGTCACAAGGAAGATGCCGCGCGTTTCGTTCACGCGATCTATACGACAGAAGGGCCTATCGGCAGATTCGAGATCCGTAGATTCTGTGTTCGCAAATTCAGGCTTCGTAGATTCGAAAGGATTGCGCCATGAAACGATGTGATGAACTCCCCCTGATGCTCGGAGGCCACTCATTTGTCCAGCAACTGGGTAACGACCCCATCCCCGATGCTGGCGTCGTGATGGAGATCGTGGCCGCGTGCCTCGACGAAGGGATTCGCTGGTTCGACACCACCTTCAAACCGGAGCGGATTGCCCTAGGTGCCGCCCTTGCGAGCCTGGGACGCAGAGAAGAAGCCACGGTCGCCTGCTGGAGCCACTTCGGGATCTTTGGCCCGGAGGACGAGTCCGATCACTCGGTCCCCCTGGAGCCACACCACCTTGACATCATGCAGGAAGACCTGCAGAGCGACTGCGTTGACGCAGTGGTGGTCCATCCGAGTGCCACGCGCGACTGCCCGGAGCGCGAGCCGGAGCAGGTGGCAGTGGCCACCCGGTGGAAGGAAGAGGGACGGATACGGATGCTCGGCAGGTTTCGGCCCGGAAGCGACCCGGAAAGGGTCTTTGGACACGACAATCCGTACGACTTCCAGGTACAGCCGCACAGCGTCGCCCAGGATGCCACAGACGTCTTCGAAGCCTGCCGAAAGCTGGGATGGCTGAACATCGCCTGCACGCCGTTTGGCCGAGGGTGGACCCTGGACCGCATCGTGGACGCTGAGGGCCGCGCCGGCGATGCGGGGTTCCGAGCCCATGTGGCGGATCTGATGCTCCGTTCCGCGCTGTACAGCCCGCACGTGGACAGACTTATGGTGGCCATGCGCAAGCCCGAATGGGTCCGACCGAACGTCGAGAGCGCACGGCGTGGCTCGCTGTCTGACGAAGAGCGCATCTGGTTGCTGGACCACCTTCCGAAGGACTAGACCCTCCATCGGCCGCTCCACCGTGTCTCTGCTGTGAGGGAGATCCAGCCCAAAAATTCCATCGAGACGACGCCTGATGGCGCGCCTCATGGATGCCGTTCTATCATTCCTACCCCACTCTCGGCACCCTCTTCTCCCCGAAGATCGTGTCGTCCAACCGCTGGGTCGCCTCCTGCCGTTCATCCGGTAGGATGTGGGCGTATCGGTCTAGGGTGATCTGGGCGCTCGAATGGCGCATCTGCTTCTGAACATACTTGATGCGCTTCTGGACGCCGTGCGGGCATACCAGAAAGTGAACCGGCGATGGATCACATTTGAATATGTGATGCTGCACGGGTTAAATGATACCCCCGCCGATGCGTATCGCTTGATTGAACTGGTAAGAGACATTGCGTGCAAGATCAATGTGATTCCCTGGAATCCGATTGAAGACGACACCTATGCACGGCCTCCGCAGCCCGTGATCGATCAGTTTGTAGAAATTCTGGCCAATGCGCCACTGACGGCGACCGTGCGATACAGCAAAGGGGATGATATCGCGGCAGGGTGTGGGCAATTGTATCAGGAGCTGTTGGAGCCGGCTGCTCCGTAAGTTGGCGGATCGAAAAAAAAGGTCCTTCGTTACAGATGACGAAGGGCCTTTTGGGTTTAATATTTGGATGCTACATCACCAATTTACAGCGCACCGTGTTCCACGAATCGTTTCCATCGCTCGATTTGTCTTCTACTGGCGCATCGTTGCCCTTGGAGTTGATGCCGGTGAAAACCATCGTGAATTCCCGGCCGTTTTTGCTGATCCATTTTGTTGGAATACTCCAATAGAAGCACGTCATTTCCAGGTTCTTTGCAGCACCAAAATGGTCGCCGTTTTCATGGTTCAGATACTGTACGGTCTTCCACGGGCCCCAGGGCGTTTCGCCTTCGAACATGCCAAAATTCCCACGGCTGGTGTGCAGGTGCTCGGTCATGAGAATGTATCGCTTGATGCCCGGATTATAGCTGACGCTACAGTTCCATCCCACGCCTAAGACGTGGTCCTCAAACACCGGAATCTTGGCCTGGACGTCGCTGTTCCACTGTGCGTTGCCATTTTGAATGTTGGAGAGGAACTGGTAAGCCTGGCGGTCGAGCAGGCTGTCTTTGGGCACACGCGCCAGATAGATTCGGCCCGGATTGGGGCAACCGAAGGTTTTGCTCTCAAATGGTTTCATGAAATAGTGGTAGACATAGCTGTCTGGGGCATCGGCATAATCTTTGCCATGCTGGAGCATCGTGGGAATCATCAAATTGTCTTCTTTGAAGAAGAGCCATTTGGCTGGCGACCATTTTGCACCGTGGTTGTTGGAATAAAAGAGACGGCATTCACTGGCGTGTCCCGGATACCATCCCCACGCCGAATAATCGGGTGACACCCAGGAATACAGCACCCCATCCACGCATAGCGTGCCCCAACTTTTACCCGCAAATTGCGCTCTGTTTTCGGCCTCATGGCCGCCCCACACGTTTGTTCCCGTGTAGTCATCGTGGTTGCCTTCAATGCGCGAGTACCCCAGGCTCACACGCCCCAGCGAATTGGAACCGCCGAATCCCCCGCCATCGCCGAACGCACAGTAGAGATGGTCATCATCGGCCCAGGTGCATTGCCAGTTGTCACTGCCTTCGCCCTCGCGTTGATGGGTTTGCCAGTCGAATTCGATGTCTTTAATGGTGTCGCTTTGGGGGTACGGAAGTTCGTGCTGAGACATAAAAAGGTCCCTATATGTAATAGAGTTGTCGAGAAGTATAGGAAATTCAAAGCCTATCCTCCAGGTAATTCGGGCGGTCAGGCATCGGCTGTAGCGCGCGTGCGGGTTGGGGTTGGGGCGTAATGTAGGATCGCTGGAGCTAGGGTGCCTGCGTTGGTGTCCAGACGCCCGTATCTGGACGTGTGCTCCACTGGATCTTCATCTGGACCAGTACGGGATTTCAGTAACGAGTAGCGGCCTGACCGGTCGCTTCCTTCTCTTGCTCCTCCCTCTTCTGATCTCTATCTTGAGCCCCAACACGCAGTATTTCCGTTGGGTAGATCAAACGTAGATTTGACAGATTTACACGATCAATTTCCCACCACTAACCCCACTATTCACAGTAAGTTAAAGGAAACCCACAATGCCCCATCCCAACATCCTCTTCATCATGGGATTTTGGGTATCTGGTATCTATGAGTCAGGTTGGCACCTCTGAAATCGACTCGCGGGAGGTGGTGGCAAGACAAACCAGAGTTTTTCCGTTAGGTTGTAACCGCTCCTTCGGCACCATTAAAAACAAGGACTTACGCTATTTTTCGACACCTGGCGTAGGTCCTTGTTTGTTCTCCCAGAAGGGTAGATCTCGCAAAAGTCTCCATCCATTTTCGCTAATTGGTTGATTATCTTCTCGAAAGGACCTGACCCATTTTCCTCCGGGAGACAGACCCTTTTTTGTTTCTCTCCCTTCTCACCTCCTCACTGGGACCAACCTGGGGAATCGACCCCGGTTTCTTCGGATCGGTCTACCTACTTCAGGAAGGCGACCTTGCGCACCTTCCTGAACCGAAGATCCACCGGGCGCGAGCCGTCCGAGAGCCACTCTCCGGCTTTCATCTCCACGATATACGTCCCCGTCGCCAGGCTTCGTCCCGTCCCATCTCTCCCGTCCCACACCACCCGGTGATGCCCCATCCTCTGATGCCCCTCCACCAGCCGACGCACCACCTGCCCCAGCGCATTGTACACCACCAGCTCCACCTCACACTCTCTCGGCAGACTGTACCGCACGACCACCTCGCTGTTGAACGGATTCGGATACGGCGCCGACAGCGCATACGCCGTCGGCAGCACCAGCATCTCCTCGGCCAACTCCAGCAGCTTGCCCAGCGGTCCACCGAACGCGTCGGCGAACAGAAAGAAATCCGCAAAGTCGACCATCCCGCTGCCGTCCAGATCGAACGCCGGATTCTCCGTGCCGAACGCGTCGGCGAACATGAAGAAGTCGGAGAACTCCACCAGTCCGTCTCCGTCGAAATCCCCCGTCGGCAGTGGCGGCGGGGGCTCCACCAGCACCGTCGTCCGCAGCGGCTCGGCGGCGTTGCCGGCGCTGTCGAGGGCATAGATAATCACTGGGTAGAGGCCCTCTGCGAGAAATTCGTTGTAGATGCCGACCCAGCGGCCGGAGCCGTCGGGTAGCAGCTCGATCTCCGGATACGCGGTCAACTCTGCCTCGACCTCGTCGTCCGCAGCCGGCGGGATAATTATCGCCCGGACGGTCTGCAGGCTGCCCTCGGCGTCGTCGACCCGCGCCGCGATCTCCACCCCCTGCAGCGCCTGGGGCTGCGCCAGCTTCAGCCGCGGCCCCAGCGGATCTTTCGTAATCGGCCGATTCTGCGTCACCACCCTCTTACCCACACCCCCTGTAACCGCCGCCAGCGATCCCGTCTTGATCTCCGGCGACAGATCGCCCAGCTCGAATGGCGCCCCGATGATCGCGTCGATCGTCTGTAGATAATCGCCCGGCTGATTGGGGATCAGATTGCCCTCCGCTTCCAGGCCCGGATCCTGGTCCCTGAACCGCCCCGGCAAATTTCGCAGAATCTGGTCCGAGTGCACAAAGGCCTCCTGCAAGCTCTTGCCCTGGAACAGATCGGTGAGGAAATACTGCGAAAAAGATATGAAGCCCTCGGCCTGGTAGAACGCCAACCCCGATCCCGTGCTGGCGATGACCGGCCGCCCGGCGTTCGACAGGTCGCGGATGAAGTTGCCCGAGTGCGACGCCTCGACGATAAGCGTCACCTCGACCCCGGTCGCTCCTTCCAGCGTATTCACATCCTCCAGCAACTGCGCCACGGTCAGGTTCTCGCCCGCGCCGATTTCCAACCCGATAGGCGAGCCCTTGCCGACCAGATAGACATACAGCGGACTATCGGCGCTGACGCGTGTCCGTGCCCAGTCCCACGCCTCCTCCCACGCCCCCATCGTCGCCCCGGCGTCGACATCCTCTTGAAAGCCGTCGCGGTCGACGTCCTGCGCCTGCCGGTCGTTGAGATAGAACATCTTCTCCTTGACCAGTCGACGTCGCTGAAAGGTTGTATAAGCCATATTGCCCAGATAATTTGACGTCGGCCAGAACAGATCCCCCGCAGCATCGCGCCCTCCGGCGAGCAGGATCACTCGCCCCACATCGGTCTGCACCGGCACCGGGATCACCGGGCTATTGGCCCCCAGCAGCCGGCCGTTGCCCTTCCACGACGCCCACACCTCCCAGATCCCGGCCTGGTCCATCGGAATATCGTGCCCGTAAAAGCCCTCCGGACTCGACAGCACGCCCTCGATCGTCTCCAACGTCCCGTCCGGTCGCCGCACGCTGATACTGACCCCCACCGTACCCGGCGTGGGATAAATCCGCCCTTTCAGCGTGGCGATAAAGCCCAAATCCGCGTCGTCGACCAGATCCGACGTCGCCGTGATCCGCGACGTACCCGAAGTCGCCGCAAATTCCACAGCGCGGCTGGTCGCCGCCGTAAACTCCTCGGTGCCCGGCCACGACGCCGCGACCTGCCAGGTATCGGCGAAGGGCGATTGGAATTCGAAGCGATACTCGCCCCGCACGTCGGTGTTCACCGTCTGCGCAATCAGCGTATCGGCGCGCTCGGCGGTGAATGCCACCTGGACCTGGGTCTGCAGCCCCGGGAACAACCGGCCCGAAACCAACAGGGGCAAATCGATCGGCACGCTCTCCTGATCCAACTCCAAGGTCAGCACGCTCTCCGCCAACTCCTTGTCGGTCACCTCGACGGCGATCGGCACCTCGTGCATCCGCTCGCCGCCTTCCCCACGCAGCGTTACCACCACCCGCCCCAGCGGCGCAGCGGCCGCCGCGTTGATCCGCACCTCGACGATCTTCGGCGGCACCACCACGCGCTCGGGCGCGAATACCACCTCCAGCCCTTCGAGCGCCACCGCCGTCAAACCCACTTCCCCGTCAAAACCCTCCAACGACTCCAGGCTGATCGGCAGCGACACCGAATCCTCGCGCGCCACCGCCGCGCTCTTTTTGAGCACCAGCAGGCGAAAATCGCCCTGCCCCTCGGGCCGGGCCGCCACCGACGCCGAGGGTTCGCTCTCCAGTGCGTACTGACCGACGCTACTGACCCGATAGGCGTAGACCTGGCCGTTGACCAGGTCGACATCGCGATACTGCGGCGCGGTCACCGGCGAGCGGGTAACGCGCACGAAGTCGGTGCCCGACCGGTCCTGGCGATAGGCGTGGTAGCCGACCAGGCTCTCGTCGTCCACCGACGACCACGACAGCACGACTTCCTCATCGCCGGCTTCGGCGACCAGGTCTTCGGGAGTCGGCGGCGGCGGGGTCTGTGTGCCGGCCGGCCCGAGATAAAGAGCCAGCCCATTATTGCCCTTGATTCCGTAAATCGCATTGCTGATCCGGTTGAGCGCGATGTCTTCGATCTGCTCCTGAACAGTACTGTAGAGCAGCCCCGAAAAGGACCGGTTCTCCGCAAAGGTCTCCAAATCGTAGATATCGCCCCGGGTCCGATAGGCCACGCCGCGGGCGAAGTCGTAGACGAGTTCGCTCAGATTCCTATGGGCGATGGGATAACTGCCGACCAGCGTCCGCTGCTCGATATCGACCACCAGCAGCCGACTGGGCGCCCCCTCCCTGGTGCCTGCGGTGGCCACCTCCATGTAGAGCCGTTGGTTCTCCACATCGAGCCCCAGATTCTGGAACCGTATATCCCTTATCCCATGCCCGGCCAGCAGCGGCAGGTCGATGAGGTCGATAAAGACCTCCTCGTTGAGGTCGTAGACCCCCACCGCCCATTCGGCTCCGGACAGGGACAGCCCCATATACGCTCTGTCGCGTTCGGCATCGATGACGAGATCGGTGCTACAAGAGGTAATGCGCCGGGCGAACCCATCGGCCAGGCTATTCACCGCCGCCGGATCGACGAGTGCTCCCGTAAACAGATCCAGCCGGGGGCGAGTGTCTAGGGGGGTGGCCCAGCTTCCGGCTGGAGGAGGAGTTACGGGCCACAGGACGCCGCGTTTGTAATCCGGCCGCACCCTCTCGACCCCCGCATCGAACGAGTAAGATTCGGGTAGCGGCGTGGTGTGCAAACGCCGCAGGCTCGTCAGGTCGTAGACCCCCAGCTGCTGCAAACGGCCCCGGGCCCTGAACTGCTCCTCCGAATGTATGACCTGCTCGAAGAAGTAGATCCGATTGGCGATATCGTCGACGAAAATTTCCCGGCCCTTGCCCCCCGCCACCGAGCGGATAATATCCCCGGCGGCGTTGAGGACGTAAAACCCGCCCTGGCCGCCGCGGCTGACATAGGCCTGGTTCTTGGCTTCGGACACGGCCACTCCCGTCGGGTCGGCGCCGATCACCACGATCTGGTCCACCGGACCGGCCGGCCGCCGCGCCCGGTACAGCAGATTGCTGGTACTCAGGAAAAACAGTTCGCCGCTCTCCTCGTCGAAGAAGAAGTTGGCAATCGTCTCCGGTACCGAAAGCTCGACCTCGTCGACCATACTGAGGGTGCCCAGATCGACTTTCCACAAACGCGAGACAAAGTCGTAGCTTGTGAAGCTGGAGACCCACAGGGCGTCCGCACCGGCGTCCAACGCGATCCTCGGCTCGAAAATACCATCCACCGGAATGGCGAGTTCGCCATCGAGAACCTGGGTGCGGGTGTCGAGTCGGGTGACGATTGCCCGCACACTGCTCTTAACGACTGAACTGCTTTCGACCTCGTAATCGTGGGCTACCGCGTAGAGGTAGTCGCGCGTCGGGTCGTGCGCTATGTACGAGTAGTGCCGCGGCCTTTGCGGCAACTCGATCGACGTCTCCACCTCCAGGTTCTCCAGGTCGACCACGTAAATTTGGGAGGTTTGCACTACGAAGGGGGGGGCATCTACTGCCTCTGAGAGATTGAGCAAGGCATAGAGTTTCTGGCCTTGTGGATCGACCGCCAGCGCGCCCACAAAACCAAAACTCGGCGGCGCAAAAAGCGGGATATGCTCCACCGCATCGCTGGCGAGATCCACGACCGTCACTGATGCGGCCCCATTCTCCCCGGTTTTCGCAGCCATAAAGACGCGATCCCCTCTTTCGTCCAATAGCATCGGCACGCTATTACTGAGCGTTGGGACGTATTCCGCTCTGAAATTCAGGTCCGTGCGCAAACGCAAATTGATGGCCCGCTGGCGCCGCAGCGTATTGGGATCCAGCACGTAGAGCGAATCGCCGCCGCCGTCATGGGCTCTCCCCCGGTCTCTATGCGGCCCCGCATATACGTACAGTTCGTCGCGCGCGGCGTGGAACGCTACGCTCATCCCGCGACCCTGAATCTCGAGGTCCAGTTCCTCCGGCCGGACGATATCCGTCACCAATCCCAGCTGCAGATCCGCAATCGAAATAACGTCCTTATTGCCGATATAGAGCTTGTCCCGCCGCCGGTCCAGCCCCATGTGGTAGCCGTCCCCACCATTTCCGGCCTTGGGACCCAGATTGGTCACCCGCGCCAGCCGCCACCATCGGTCCCAGCCGATGTCCTCAAGCAAATCGTCGAAGGGAATCTCCTCCCCGACTGCAGGAGGCTCATAGGCGGGATCGTCAAAATCGACTTTCAACAGACCCTCCGAAGACATCTGGGCGTACAGCAGCGAAGGATCCGCCGGATCAAAGACGAGGCCCCCGAAACTGCTCCCGCCGACCCAGACGACCGTCCAGGTCGCCCCCCCGTCCCTACTGCGGATGATATAGCCCTCCGGCTCGGATGGAGTAGGCGGAATAGTAACGTAAACGATATCCGGGTTAGCCGGGTTGACCGCGATCTTGCCTGGGGGCCGATAGCCATTCGCGCCAGGGAAGATCTGTGGCGGATTGATCAGCTCCCAGCGGCCGCCGAGGTCGTCGCTGCGATACACCCCTGATTCGCCGAAGTGCCGGACGGCGCCGAGCTTTTCCCGCACCGCGTACAGCCGCTGGCCGTTGGCCACTACTCTGTAGGCCGGCACATTGTCCAATCGCAACCACTCGCCCCCGCCATCACTGCTGATGAAGATGCCTTGCCTACTGGCGACGTAGATTCTGTTGGGCTGAGCCGGATCCTGGTATAAATCCAGTGGCCGTATCTGTGGCGCGAAAAATTCGACCCGTTCAAAGGTTGCCCCCCGATCCGTGCTGCGGTAGAGCGCACGACCCCAATCAACGTTGTCGGCCCCGGCGACAAAAATCGTCAGTGCCCCCGCACCGGTCGTAGCCAACATATTCTCGGGCGAGATATTGGCGTCGGTCAGCCACGCGCTGCTCCAGCTGCGGCCGTAGTCCTCGCTCCAGCTGAAGCGCAAGGTCCAATCTTCATCCGTCAGCAGGCCCCCCGTCGCGATCGCGGCAGCCTGCTTCTCGGGATCAACGCTCCGATCGGCCCCGTACAGTTTGCTGGGATCGCGTGGATCGACGATCAGGGTCTGGGAGCCTAATCTAAAATCGGGCGAGGCCGATCCCGCTAAGTTGATCCCCGTCTTCGCCCAGGTCGCGCCCCCGTCCAGGCTCTTGTACAGACCGTCCGCCACCAGGTAAAGCCGCTCGGGCCGATGCGGATCGACGACCATATCCGTGATCCACCCGGGAAACTCGGGGAAGATATTCACCCACTCGCCGATCGCTTGCGCGGCCGGCGGCCCACCAGGCGGATCGTCCTCCACCTGTCCCCATACGTCCCCCGCTAACACCAGGATCGTCGCGATGGCCCCTATGCGGTTCATGCTCTGTATTAGCATCGTCTGATCCTTTTTCACTATGAGTAGGTATACAGAATTGGATAGCAGGCCATAAATATCATCTTCCAATTTATAGGAGGCAATATTGGAATTCGCCTTTTTTTGAGCGAGTCGTTTGAGCAACAGATGAATCATGGCAATCTGATTCGGCACCTCGGGGGGAGCGAGTCGCTTCGACGGCACTGTCTTTCAAACGATGACCAGGCGCGACGGTCTGGCGCACGACCAAGTCAACCATATTCTCCAGGATCAAAGAGGAGACATCTGGATCGCTACCAGCGGTGGCGCTACTCGCCCAAGAGGAGATCTTCGGCTTTGAGCGCACGGCGGAGACGATCCGTCAGGCGTGTGTGGAGGATCTGTCGGCGGAGGCGTTGGTCGACCGGCTGATCGGCGCAGTGCAGGACTTCGCCGGCGATGTGTCGCAGGGGGATGATATGACCGTTGTAGTGTTGAAGGTGGAAAAGTAGGAGGAGTAGCGCTCAGGTAGATGAAACTATCCGACAGGGATTCGCTTTTTCACCTTGATATTCCGCACTTAGACTCGTCGAGGGTGTAGGTGCCTTTCCTTTTTCTGCTTCTCCGTTCAGCGATTCCTTTATATTTGTTCTGGAACGAAACCCGAAAGGCATGTCCAATGTTGGTGTTGACTGCGACAGAAAAGGGATGGCTGGACGAATACCGCGCCGTTCTGGAGAAAGAATTCCCCGGCGTAGTGGAACAGTTGCTCATCTTCGGCTCAAAAGCCCGGGGAACGGCCACCGAGGATTCCGATCTCGATGTTTTGCTCATTCTTCGCGAAGGTGACTGGCGCTTGAAGGAGGCCATAACCAAACCGGGCTACATGCTGTCCATTGAAACCGGGGTGGTGCCTTCCTTTCTGGTCTATACCCGGGAAGAATGGGAGGCGCGGCGTCAGGGACAGGCCCCGATCTGGCAGACGATCACGCGGGACGGAGTGGCGGTGTGATGCAGAAGGAACACGTGCTGGCGGAATGGACTCGGGCCAGGAAAGCCCTGCGAGCAGCCAGTATTTTGCTGGAAGATGGACTGTTCGAAGATGCGGTGTCGCGCAGCTACTACGCTGTGATGCATGCTGCCAAGTCGGCGCTTTTGGCGCAGGACACCATTGCCGAGTCGCATGCGGCTGTGCGTCGGCTCTTCGGAGCAGTCCTGGTGCGCTCGGGACCGATCGAGAAAGAATGGGCGGCCATATTCGCCAGAGAACAGGACCAGCGGATCGTCGCCGACTATGACGTCGAGGTCGAATGGGAGGAGGAGGCAGTCCAGCATCTCGTTGAGGATTCGCGGTCTTTTGTTCAGCGAATTGGTGATTATCTGACCGATGTTACGATCCAGTTTTGCTCAGGGGTTACGACGCGATCCTTTTTCGGGCTGCGCTGTTAACTTCACCCTGGGCTAGCCACACGAACTCCGATCCGTCAGTGGTTCGGTGGTTAAAAATCCCCTTATCTTCGAGCAAAACGAACCTGGGCTTCGGAAACGACGACAAAGTTGTCTTTCAATTGATCGACATAATTCTCCAATAGTCGTCGAAGAATCTCAATTTTCCTGACCGTCCTTTCATCCGCAAGACGGAGTAGAATTACGCCTCTATGTGGACGATGCTCACGGAATATTTTTCCCCAAAATCCTTATCGTTGGTGACGAGAATCCAGTCTTCGGTAAATGCCTTCTGAATGATGTCATCATCTTCCATGCCACGAGTTTCATCATACACCGAGAAGACGACGTGCTTGTGGTCAAGCAACCAGCGTGCTACTTCTGGACCGGTACATTCATCTACGAGGAAACGCATTTAGAAATTTCCGGCAGATAGCGGCATGAAAGCATTGTCTTCTAGCGATTTGGAGGCAAAGAGTAGACACGCCTGAATATCTTCTCGCGTCAGCCCTTCGTATTCATCGAGGATTTCCTCGTATGCCGCGTCGTGCGCTAACAAATTGAGAATGTAGTCTATGGTCAGGCGCGTTCCTTTGATGACCGGTTTTCCAGCCATGATCTTTGGATCAAGAGCGATACGTTCAAGGAGTTTTTGATCTTCCATGGCTTGAATCTCCAGATATATGGTTTGTGCCTATAATCAGGATAAACTCGCCCGTCAATTCCTGCAAATCTTCAGCTGGCCCGAAAATAAAGAAGGCGGCCCCAAGGCCACCCATAGCCACCACCTACGACGCATTCGCGTTTTCAGTAGTTCGATGCAAAAATACTCAAACAGGATCGCCTGTTCAAGATTTTTTCTATCAAGGACGTTTCAGTTGATTCCGGCATGCACGGATCAGCAAAGCCACCATACAGTTGCTCATCTTTGGCTCGAAAGCTCGGGGAACGGCGACCGAAGGTTCCGATCTCGATATTCTTCTCCTCATCCGAGAAGGTGACTGGCGTCTGAAGGAGGCCGTAACCAAACCAGGCTACATGTTGTCCATTGGAACCGAGGTAGTTCCTTCTTTTTTGGTCTATACGCGAAAAGAATGGGAGGCACGGCGCCAGGAACAGGCTCCGATCTGGCAAACGATCACGCGGGATGGAGTGGCGGTGTGATGAAAAAAAGCACAGACGGATTAGCCTCTGAACAGAGATATTAGTACATTCATTTTCAGAAACTGTTCTGGCATAAACAGACATGGAGCGGAAGCACTATGAGCGCCATTCATTTGCACCAAATTGTCGAAAGAGATGGCGAAATCACGATAAAAGTGCCCTGCACAAAGGGCCAATTTGTAGAGATGATACTTCTGCTCCAATCCTCAGAAACATCAAAGCGTCCTCCTCTCACAGCTCGCCGATTGCGCCAGTCTGGTCTCATCGGCCTGTGGCGCGATCGTAAGGACATAGAGGACAGCAGTGATTACGCTCACCAACTGCGACAGCAGGCTCAGGTGCGTCACAGATAGCGCATGATTCTTCTCGAACAGATGTGCACTCGCCTTTGAGGGCGGTGCGGACTCATGCCCGATGATCGAAATCGTGCAGTAAAGCAGGGCCTGTATCAGAAATCGCGATCCAAAACGAGGGCTGATAAATCACTCTCTATCCGTCAATATCCTCTTCACCATATCTGCCAACTCTTCGATATCAACGGGTTTGGCAACACTACCCGCAAACCCATACTCCGCAAAGTCCGCCATCACCGGATCGTTGGAATAGCCGCTCGAAACGAGAGCCTGGACGCGAGGATCTATCACAAGAAGCTTGCCAATTGCCTCCTTGCCTCCCATTCCTCCAGGGATCGTCAGATCCATGATGACGACATCGAATGGTTTATCCGTTTCCAGCGCTACCTTATACGCCTGTAAAACCTCTTTTCCGTCGTAGACACTTTCTACCTCATATCCGAGCGCCTTCAGCGTTCTGCCCATCATTTGATGAATCGTCTCCTCATCATCCATGAGCAGGATTTTCCCCGTTCCCCGAGCCCATTCTCGCTCATTCTCCGTGACGGTAATCACCTGTTCTTCCGAAGCAGGGAGATAGAACTCGAACGTCGTTCCTACGTTTTGTCGGGAGGAAACCGTAATGTGCCCGTTATGTCGCTGAATGATGGAATGACAGATCGACAATCCCAATCCGTGGCCTGTTTCCTTGGTAGAGAAATACGGATCGAATACCTGGCTCAATAGATCATCAGATATACCGATGCCCTGATCCTCGACAGATACTCTGACATATGTTCCAGCTTCCAAGGGAAGTGGATCTCCAGCCGCTACCTCGACATGGTCAGCGGATATCTTCAGTGTGCCCCCATTGGGCATCGCCTGATCCGCATTGAGCACGAGATTCTGGATCACTTGACTAATCTGTCCCGTATCGATGTCTACTGATGGTAGGCCATCTGAGAAATGGAATTCAGGTCTCGTGTTGGCTCCATGCAGAGACAGACTCGTCGTTTCTCGGATCAACTCTTCGATGGATGCGGTTTCCTTGATCGGTGTTCCTCCCTTGGCGAATGTCATCAACTGCTGAGTGAGAGCCTTGGTTTTGGTTGCCGCTTGCTGGGCTTCACTGGCGATCTCATGTTCCATGCTATCTTTGTCTAGAAAATGTTGCAACAGAGCGAGACTACCCATAACTCCCGTGAGGACATTGTTGAAGTCGTGCGCGATACCACCGGCGAGAAGACCAAGAGATTTGAGATTGTGCGCTCTACGGATCTCCTCTTCCATGCGCTTCTGTTCGGTGATGTCCTCTTTAACCGCAACAAAATGAGTAATTACACCTGCGGAATTCGTTATTGGAGAAATCGACGCCAGTTCCCAATAAAGTTCACCATCTTTTTTCTTATTATGAAATTCCCCCCTCCATTCCTTTCCAGAAGTAATCGTATCCCATAATTCTCGATAGGACTCAGAAGATTGCGTACCCGATTTCAAAACACGCGGATTTTGTCCCAGAATCTCTTCTACCGTATACCCAGTCGTAGTACAGAATTTGGGATTTACGTACTCAATTTCACCCTCTTTATTGGTGATTACAATGGATGCTGGACTTTGTTCCACAGCAAGTGACAGTTTCTGAAGCTCAACCTCTGTTTGCTTGCGGGATACGCTCTCCCACGCTAAGTCGGCCAATCGCTGAAGTATCTTCACATCTTCATCATCATAGTCAGTTCTTTTATTGCCCATCCCGAGAATCGCCACGATCTTCCCCCCGCGAAGAACAGGGACGACGAGTTCGCGGATGACGGGCGCATGGCTTTCGGGGAGTCCCTTCTTGTGGGATAAATTCGCGTAGTCATTGTGAATCACGGGTCTGCGTTCGTGGACGCAGTCGACCCATACGCCGGCTTCGGAGATGGGATAATGGAGTCTTTCACTCTCTGCCGTGCACATGCTTTCCAGCGTGTTCGTCGACCAGGTCTGAAGCGCTAGCGTTTCCTGATCCTCTTCAACAAAATGGAAGAAGCCGATCTCACTATCCATGAGGGCTTCGGTCTCATCCAGAAACTTCTGGAGCAATTCCGTGATGGAATGGTTCGTGGCATACTCGATGAGTCGTAGCTGAGAAGCCTGTACATCCTCCTCACATTTGCGTTCCTCAATTTGGTGCTGCAGGTTCGCGTTGGCCTCCTTCAATTGGGCTGTCCGCTCCCGCACGCACGCTTCCATCTGTTCGTACGCCGTGTGCAGACTATCTACGGCCTGCTGCTTGGCAATCAGGTCGAGATAGCGCTGGAACCCATCGGTGAGAACGCGGGCGAAGCGCTGTAGAATCTCGATGCTTCTCTCCCCGAACGCGTGCGGTCGGTGGGCGCAGATGGCCAGCGTGCCGTGAGAGAACGGCACGTCGATGACGGAACTCCCCGCAGGGAGGGAAGATATCTGGGAGTGAGGATCGTAGCGGGGTGTGCCTGTTTTCCAGACCTCGATCACCCAGGGGTGTTGCTCCGGCAAATCCGAGACTTTCTCCCAGTCCAGTCCCTGTGTGAAGAAGGGGTGACCCTCGTGCGCTTTTCGAGCAAAGAAGTCTCGAGATATGCCAGAGAGATAATCCGTACCCTGCTCATTGACCACCTGTACGGAGCAGCTATCGTGTGCTACACCCAGCGCCGTTAGTTGCTCACGGAGCCCCTCCACGACCGCTCCCATCTCGTCCGGTTCGTCCATCTGGGCGATCTTGAGGCGCACGGTCTGTTCGGCCTGCTGCTGGCGTTGCTCCTCTTCTTCCGACTCGTGCGCTTGCCGTAATTCTCGATACAGGTGGACTTGCTCCAAGGTAATCGCCATCTGGCTCAATAGCGGTTCCATCAGGCCGATCCTGTAGAGGGTCTGCTCCCTGTCCTTTTTTCGGCTTGCCGTGGCCAGCACGGCCAGTACCCGCTCCTGCTTTTTCACGGGAACGAAATAAGCCACTTTGTCCTCGAACACCGCCGGCGAATGCCCGTGCGGCGTATACCGCTCTTCATCCCAGCCCTCGATTATCTCGAAGGTGCCCGTACGCGCCACCTGCGCCAGGATGTCCCGGTCGTCCAGTCCATAGGAACTCCCTTTCTCCGTATCCTCCCCGACTAGTTCGCCATCCTTGTCCCGGTGCAGAGAGCTCATCACCTCGATGGTCCGGGTCTTCTCGTTTACTACGGAGAAGCTCAGGCTGCGGAAGAACCCCGCGCGGATTACCTCCCGAGGAAGGCGGGCGGCTATTTCATCCAGATCCAGGGTGGACAGGGTGATTTCGGCGATCTGCTGGAAACTGTTCAGGATCTCTTCTTTCTCCTCGAGCAGATCGTTGGTTCGCTTCAACTCGGCCGCCTGCTCGCGCAGCGCATCCAGATCCCGCCAGCGGGTGAACCCCTCGGACAGAACGGCAGCCATCTGCTGCAGGATATCGATATCGTCTGCGGAATACATCTCCGCCCAGATACTGTTGAGGGCCAGTGTCCCCTGCGCAAATGGCACATCCACCACCGAGCGTATGTCCATGCCCAAGACGGCGCGGAGCGCTTCCCGCTCTTCATACGGGTCTTCCGCGGCCAAGTCGCGTCGGTAGCAGACTGCCCCCTTGCCCCAAATCTCCACGACGGCGTCGGCTGGCCGGAGACGGTCTTTCTCCCACTCTCCATCCCAGGAGGAGGTGTATCCGTGTACCCACATCGGCTTTTCGATATCGTCGATCAGATTGATGCCGCAGTTGCTGAAAGGAAGTTCCAGCTCTTGGAGTACCCAGAGCACGGCATCCAGAATACGATCCAGCTCATCGGAGTGCTTCATATCCCAGATCGCTTCTCGCAGCCGGCTCTGGATGGTTTCCATTCTCTTGCGGTGCCGCCATGTAGCCGCTTCCTGTACCAGCGAGTCGTCGCACTCATCCGGCACCTCCTGGTCCTGCAAGCGGGTAAACCACTCTGAGAGGACGGCGGCCATCTCCCGGAAGATCTCGACGTGTTCCGCCGAAAAAGCGCTGGGTTCGGTGCTGTTGACCGCCAGCGTCCCTTGCGAGAAAGGCACGTCGACTATACAGCAGATGCCGTACGGCAGCGTCCATTCGGCCTCTCCCCACGGGTCTTCCTCCCGCAGATCCCTCCGATAGGCCACCTGCTGCCCCTGCCAGATGTCATGCAATACCTTCGCGCCCGGGTCGTCGTCAGGCAGGCACCCCGGCGCGTCATCGCTTCTGTAGATCCGGATGGCGACGTCTGCCCCCTTTTGGTCGATCAGATTGATGCCGCAGCTGAGAAAAGGGATCTCCAGTTCCCGCAGACCTGTCCAGATCAGGCGTACCAGTCGCTTCGCATCCTCCCTGCGGTGCATTTTACAGACGGCTTCCCGCAGTTGGGCTATGACGGATCGGGTGCGCACGTTTTCAGTAAACGCTCCATTCATCGAGACGCTATCGTCTGTAGCATCGGTTTTGCCGTCAGTCATGTTGACACCCTTCCGTTCGAAGTTTCCCGTGTCTTGCCTCGATCCGACCTTCAATTGACGATCTCGTAAAAAGTGGCCGCTCTCTCACTCCTCCTTCATCACTCAGATCTTTCGGTTTGGTCAGTCAAAGTAGATTCCCGCACACCAGGCTATGCTCAAAACGGAAATCAATATGCAAAATCTACACCAGAAGCACCACAAATTTAACTATAATAGGCCATAACCGGATTAAATATAGATGCTTATAGAAATAATGATTTTCAAAAAAGGAACCTCATCACCACGGATTTCAGCAATTCAGGTGGTGAAACCACGCACATCTTGGTGAAAACTATCGATTCGAGGACAGGAAGAATCGAGTTGACCTGAGCAAAGGGCTAAAAAGAAGAAAACTATCGGGGGAATTAGGAAGATAGCGCAGAGAAGAACAAGGGTATGGCAATCCAGCGAATTGATGGCACACTGGATTTTTTCTGCTTCTGGTCTACTGAGGTGTCGCAATAGTCTCCATCGAAATCGACGGTTTCATTCCCATCTGGTACGATGTGGTGTTTCCTGTTGATGTCGACCTTCCAGCGTCGTATCATACAGGTCAACTAACTCAGGATGCTCTTCTCGAAGTCCACAGGGTCTGACGAGAGGGAAGCGGAGGAGGAGATCTTCGGCTGTTGAGCACACAGCGGAGGCGATCCGGCAGGCGTGTGCAGAAGGTTTGCCAGCAGAGGCATTGATCGACCGGCTGATCGGCGCGGTGCAAGGTTTCGCCGGCGATATGTCGCAGGGGATGATATGACCGTCGTGGTGTTGAAGGTTGAAACGTAAGGTTGATTCCCATGAAACGCTCTGGACGACAAACCTGCTATCTGGCATTCGGGGTAATGGTCTTATCTCTGTTGAGTGAGCCCATCCCGGCGATGGCAGAAGAGCCGTCGCTGGCCCGGTTGGCGTTCTGGGTGCCGCCGGAGCGGATGGAGGAGTTCGGCGCTACTTACGCAGAGCAGGTCGTCCCTGTCCTGAAGAAGCACGGATTCAAGGCTTCGTCAGAACGAGGACGCGTGACTGTGGACAGCGTCTTCAGCCGGCTCTTTGCCTTTGCGGCACTGGACACCTTCTTCGCCCAGCGGCAGGCCCTCTTCGACGATCCGGCCTGGACAGACCTCCGGGAACGCCTCGGATCGGACTTTGGCGCCGCCGGACCAGACAGCCCAATCCGTTGTCAGCTGGTCCCCTATCGTTGCCCGGCCATCCCGGACAGGTCAGTGACTGCCGGGAGCGGCACCCGACGCGGAGCGTGGCGCTCCTTTGGCGTCCAGGATGGCCTTCCCGCGCCCGTGGTGCACAGCATTCTGCCGACTCCCGACGGGCACTTGTGGTTCACCGGACGGGCGCACATCACGCGCTACGACGGGGAGTCCTTTGTCACCTACACCACATCCGAATACCGGATAGATCTCTATCTGGCGTTGCTGCAGGCTCGAGACGGCAACCTGTGGTTCAACGGGTTGGGGGGACTCGCGCGCTACGACGGGAAGACCTTTGCCACCTACACCGCGGCCGATGGGCTGGCGGGTGACGATCCGATGTGTCTCCTGCAAGATCGGGAGGGGGATCTGTGGATCGGCGACGAGGCGGGCGTGACGCGCTATGATGGGGAGACGTTCCGGATCTTCACGGACCAGGACGGTCTGGCCATCACCTGGGTGTCCTCGATCCTTGAGGACAGCGACGGAATCCTCTGGTTCGGGCGAGGGGTCAGAGGCGTCGGAGGACGGGAACACAGTGAGGCAAGAGGTGTAGCCCGCTATGATGGGAAGACGTTCAGAACCTGGACCGGCAGAGACCGGATCGTCGATCATGCCGTCTTCTCGATCATGCAGGACCGCCAAGGGGCACTGTGGTTCGGGGGAGAGAACCAGGTAACCCGCTACGATGGCGATGGCTCGAGCACGCTGGATACCGGGGATGGTCTGGTGGAAGGCTGGATCATGAGCATACACGAGGACCGGGATGGCGATCTGTGGTTCGGCTCGCCACCCGGGGGCATCAGCCGCTTCGATGGGAGGACATTCACCACCTTCACCGCGGAGAGTGGGCTGGCCAACAACCAGGTGTACGACCTCGTCGAGGACGGGGAGGGCTACCTGTGGGTGAGCACCCGCGGGGGACTCAGTCGGTACGAGGGAACCCACTGGACCACCTTCACTCTGCGCGACGGCCTGCCGAGTCCGTATGTCTTTACCGTCTTGCAGGATCGCACCGGGGCGATGTGGTTTGGCACGGCGAGTGGCCTGGTACGCTATGATGGCGAGGAACTGGAGACCTTCACGGCCGAAGATGGCATGGCGGAGGATCAGGCCAACTGGGTGGTTGAGGGCCTGGATGGCCACCTGTGGATCAAGGGGTTCCACGGGACCCGGGGCACCCGGTACGATGGGAAGACGTTCACCCCCTTCACGCTCGGTGACAGCCTGGATATCGGCCTTCAAGGCCCCCCGGCAGTGGATCGGGAGGGTCACGTGTGGTTCCCAACACACTGCTGCGGCGTCGTTCGGTATGACGGCCACGACTTCTCGATCCTCACCAGAGACGACGGTCTGCTGAGTGATCAGGCGAGCGTGGCAGTAGATCAGTCCGGTAATGTGTTGTTCGGTACGCCAGAGGGGATAAGCAGATACGGCGGGGAGACGATCACCCCCGTCGTGCTTTTCGCCGGTTCGGGCTTCTCCGGCGGATGGATGCTCGAGGACCGTCAGGGCAGGCTGTGGATCGGGAACCTTGAGGGGGAAGTGGCCCGGTACGATGGCAATGGGCTCGAGATCCTCACCGTCGAGGATGGTCTGAAGCCCGGGATAGCGAGACCGGCCCTGGAGGACAGAAGAGGCCACATCTGGATCGGCATTCACGGAGCCGGGATCGTCCGCACCGACGGCCTGGTCTTCCAGGATCTCCACCAGGGGGACGGCCTGGTCTCCGACGCCGTGCAGAGCATCATGGAGGACCGCGACGGTGACTTCTGGATCTCCACCGACGGCGGGATCACTCGGTACAGGCCGTCAGCCATGCCGCCGGCTGTCCGACTCAAAGAGGTGGTCGCCGATCGATCCTACGGCGCCCCGCGGGAGCTCGCCCTACCTTCTTCGCAGGACCTGATCCAGTTCACCTTCCAGGGGCGCAGCTTCGTCACTCCACCGGATCGCATGGCCTACGTCTACCGTCTGCAGGGATATGAAGAGGAGTGGCAGACGACGCGCCGTACTGAGGTGCGGTACCCGGATCTCCCCATCGGCGACTACGTCTTCCAGGTAAAGGCGGTGGACCGGGACCTCAACTACTCCGTGGAGCCAGCTACAGCCAGGATCATCGTGCATCCTCCCTACGGGCAGATCGCGCTCTGGGGTGCGCTTGGGCTTGCCCTGGTCGGGTTGGCGATCGCTTCGGGCTACGGGGTCAGGCGCAGCCGGGAGCGGAACCGTGCCCAGCGGGAGCGGGATCAAGCCCGAGAGCAACTGGTACAGGAGTTGGAAGAAGAACTGCAAACCGCCCACGATATGCAAATGAGTCTGATGCCCGAGAAGCCCCCCCGGATTCCTGGTCTGGATATCGCCGGAAGATGCCTCCCTGCCAACCATGTCGGTGGTGACTTTTTTCAGTATTTCCCACAGGACGGCAAACTGTCTGCCTGCATGGCGGATGTGACGGGCCATGCGATGGAGGCGGCCATTCCCGTGGTCATGTTCAACGGCATCCTCGAAAGCCAGATGGAGTTGGGCGGTAGCCTGGAAGAGCTCTTCGCTCGCCTCAATCGCTCTATGCACCGCACGCGCGTGGACAACCGCACTTTCGTCTGCTTCACGATGGGGGAGTTGGATCTGTACAGGAGTACATTGCAGCTGGCCAACGGCGGCTGCCCCTATCCATATCACTTTCGCGCGGCCACCAGCGAGGTAGCTGAATTGCAGGTTGATGCCTATCCGCTGGGTGTCAGTCCCCAAAGTGACTACAAGGTTATGGAAGTAACGCTGGAGCCCGGCGACCGCGTCGTCTTCTGCTCGGACGGGATCATTGAAGCGGAGAGCACAGAGGGAGAAATCTTCAGCTTCGAGCGGACGGCGGAGACGATCCGTCAGGCGTGTGCGGAGGATCTGTCGGCGGAGGCGTTGATCGACCGGTTGATCGGCGCAGTGAAGGACTTTGCCGGCGAGATGCCGCAGGGGGATGATATGACTGTCGTGGTGTTGAAGGTGGAAAAGTAAGAGGGGTGATAGTCAGGCCAGGCTCCGATCTGGCAGACGATCACGCGGGATGGAGTGGCGGTGTGATGCAGAAGGAACAAGTGCTGGCGGAATGGGCTCGGGCCAGGAAGGCCCTGCGAGCAGCCAGTATTTTGTTGGAAGAGGGCCTGTTCGTGCGGCGCTAGCAGACCTGCGGTGGGACCTCTCCTTTAGGGTGAAGTAGTTTATTTTTGTAACTTTTTTACAACTTTTTGCCGTATTTTTCCCCTAAAAAGCAAAGGGGCAGCCCTTAATCACCGGCGGCCAGACCGTAATGGGGGGATTCGATCTCGAGCAGTTGAGGAGTCACGACGAGCAGGCATGGGCGGCGTTCGCCCGTTTCTTCGAGGGGCGTCTGTATCATTTCACCATGCGCTATTCGTCGCGTATAAGCGAGGAGATGGCCGCGGATATTGTCCAGGAGACTATTCTGGCGGCCTATGAGGAAATTTGTGTCCGAGCCGGTTCGCTGCGCGAAGAGGGAAAATACCTGACGACATGGGTCTACGGTATATGCAAAAACCGCTGCAGGGACGTACTGAAAGCGCTACACACATGCGTCGAGAAGGGTGAAATATTAAAGCTGGAGCAGACACAGGCTACCCGGGATTACACGATGTTGGCCGAATCAGAGGAGGTGCGGAAATTAGCTGGCATGGAGGATTGTCTGGACTGTTTGCCGGGAGAAGAGCTAAAAGAGCTGGCCGTTGACTGTCTGTGTCTATACCCGTTTGATACGCTGGATATTCTGGTGGAGTGCTTCCAGCGGTTCAGGCCGCGTTTGCGGGCGGTTTTTCTGCTCAGGTATATCGTTGGTTTGAAATACCAGGAGATCGCCGAGGCGCTGGACATCAGTCTGGAGGCGGTCAAGGGGCGGTTGCACGAAGGCACCCCGGAGTTGAGGCAGCGATTGCGCCGGCGGAGCGAAAAGGTGGCGCGCATTTGAGAAGAGGAGTTGACGATTTCGTAGAAAGTGAACGCCACTTCATCGACCTACAAGGTACAGGTTTCAGACGAAAATCTGTATACCGGATGGGGTAGACGAGATCGTTTTATAGGACTTTTTACGATGGCATCAGGAGTTGAGACAACTATGGATGTTTTCGTTGAAGGGGACAACGAAGGACGGGAAGCCGAACTGACCGGGCGAGATGAAGAGGCGCGCCATGCAGTCGAGCATACGCTGGGTGTGAGGAGCAGCGCGGTGCTGACTGAAACGGCAGAAGAGGAATTGCATCAGCAGGTGATGGATGGGTTGCGAGAAAAAGCGACGCAACGTTGCCTGGAGCAGTTGGATGAGGCGCTGCAGAAGGTCATCCTTTCGCGGATCGACCTACCGGAAGAGATCTCGATCGGCACTTTTGGCGCGCTGTCTTTTGAAAAAGATCATCCCGACGAATCCGCAGGTGCTATTCGGGTGCGTTTTGCGCTGAGGAGTGGCAAGCTGGTGGATGTAAAAGCGATCCTGGACTACGACCAGCGGCTGTGGGCGGCGTACACACGGCCTTCGTCGCTGGCGGTGCTGTTGCTGCCGCAGGGGGGAGGGACGCCAGAGGTGGGAGAAGGGCCGAGTATCGAGTCCGGCGCGCTCGTCTGGACTATTCAGATTGCAGCGCTGGAACCTCACTGGGTGAAGTATCAGCCTCGCCTGGACTGCTTTGTAGCCGACGAGGAGAAGGTGGAGCTGCGCTATGCCGTAGGGCAGGCGGCCTCTTCGGAGGGAACGGCAGAGCCGCTCGAGGGGGGGATGGAGGTAGTGGTGGTGTACATCTTCTCGGAGCAGGAGGAGGAAGGGGGTCTGGTAGTGGGTGTGGAGTGGCAGCCCGATCTGCTCGAAAAGCTCAAAGAGCTGGATTTTAATACGTTCAAAGAGCGGCTATTCGGCAGCCTGCAGGAGAAAGGGTTAGCCTTCACCCCCGTTTCGGAATTTCCGTCTTCCTGCCGCCTATACCTGCGCATAGACCGGACCGACCGCGAGCGGCTGGAGCAGAGCGTGGAACGGCTCAACGAACAGCTCAACGAATATTAGCGGAATGAGACCAGACGCATGAACGAGTTGGAGCAGATCGGCCAGTGGATCGGCAGGCAGATCTTCACGGCGCCTCAGTTGGAGCCGCACGGGCGCGACCTGCATCTCGGAGCGCTGCCTGTCCTGCGCTATAATGCCGAGGAAGAGATGGTAGCGCGCTGCGTGCCGGAAGATGAAGGGGCATTTGAGTGCGACGGCCGCGGATTGCACGTGGGGCTGCTGGGAACGGGATTGCCCGCCGCCGAACCGCAGCCGTTGGCGCAGATGGACGTCCATCCGGTCGATGGGGCCGAGAGGATCGACCCGACCGCGCACGATCATCTCAACTACGTGCTCCTGCGCCAATGGCTGCCCGCCGCTCACTACCACGTGTTCGTGCTGAAGACGTTTGCTCGGGAGGATGGGGGGCTGGGAGTGAGCGACCGCCACATCGACGAGGCGCTGGAAGGGTGCAAACGGCTGGAACGGCTGGATTTCATCATCTCGTCGATAACGCCCAGCCACCACCGTTTTTTGAGCAATATCCATCTCTTCACACGCCGGGCCCAGGAGGAACCGATCATCTCCTTTTGGCCGACCGGGAACTGGATCCCGGGCACGCCCGAGAATCGAAGGAGTTCGCTAGGCTCGGTGAATCGCAACGTAATCGTGGCCGGGCAGGTGAAACAAGTCCGGATCTGGCGCTGGCCCACAGGGCTATTTCGCGTGCCTCGGAATGCACGCTACGACGAGGAGCAAGGACTGCCGCATTTCTGGGCTCCCGGGTTCGGGGGAGCTCGAGCGGCGGCGGGTTCGAGTTATAGCACGGTGCCGGTGGCGCTGGTCTGGATCAAGATGGCGCAGATGTTCAAGTTTTTCCAGCGGCACAAGCTCATCGATACCGTCGATGGCGATCTGACCGACTTCATCCGTTTCCACCTGAAAAACGGCAAGGTGGGCAGGCGGCGGATCATCTCCTGGTGGCGGCCCAATTTCCCCAAAGGGACGAAGGGGCTGATCAACTTGCCCACGGGGTTGGTGCAGGGGTTGGAGGAGCAGGTGGAGGAGGGAAAGGCCGCAGCGCTGGTCGCGGCACTCTACGAGCGCACGGGGTTCCGGGTGCTGTCGCTGAGGGCGCGTTGGGCGCTGGCGTGTCTGATCCTGATCGGCGGAGTAAGCGGGGGGGTGATGGGACATTCCCTGCACGTCGAGCTGTGGGCGCGCTACGCGCCGCTGCTGGATCTGTTCTACTTCGACGGTTGGACCTACACGGTAGGGGTAACGGAACCTCGGTGGGTGGTAGCACAAGTGCACTGGTCAGTCGGCACCTGGGCGTTGGTGGGGATGCTGTTGATCTGGGTAGTGGCCTACAGTCTCGCTCGATTGCTGGGGAGAAGGTGAGAAGGGTGCTATGAAAAACGGCTTGAAATGTTTTCTCCTGCTCATGGCTTTTGGCATCCTTCACTGTGGCTCGCCACCGCGACCGCGACCATTGGAGCGGGAGGAAGGACAGCGGCAGCAGACGACCTCGCGACGCGATGCGAGTGAGGAAGATCGGTTTTTGAACCTGCTGGGGATTGGCAAGCTCGACGAACTGCTGGATTTCTGTGCATTGGATGCGATGCCCGCCGGAGATATGCGGTTTGCAAGCGCGTGTCATGCCCTTGAATTGATAAAGACCAAAAAATTGCTCGACGGCGCTGAGAAGGAACTGGTGCCCCGCCCCTTCAGAGCCCATGCACAGCTGGACTCGGCAAGAAGCTTGCTGGGACGCCGCGCAGGTGAACTGGACGACGCGGCGCGCGAAGATGTCCAGCTCTTGTTCACTCAGGCCAGGAGGGGAGATTTGCTGGCCGAACTGGTGGTAATATCGCGGCGCGAACTGCAGGGACGTCTGCGGGAGTTGACGGTGCTTTTGGAGGATACCCGGCGGGCGATCGAAGCCTCTATGGGCTATCGGAGGCTGGTGGAAAGGGCCGATACTGAAGGACGGCGACGGGCCTATGGGGAAGCGGTGAGCAGCGGACAGGAAGCGCTGGTGCGGGGGGAGCAGGTCGTTGAACAGTGGCTGGAGGTGCGGCGGCGCCATACCGTGACTGCCGTAGACCAACGCCTGGATATCGTGCGCGGCGATATGGGGGCACTGGCGGAGAGGATGGAAGACTGGCAGGCGCACATCGATTACGAGGTTGAGCTGGTGCAGTGGAATGCGGCGCTCGAACAAGCGGAGCAGAGCGGGGAGGGGAATGCCTGGGAGACGTATCAGCAGATGGAACCGCTGATTGAGGAGATCCGCCAGGCTGCCGAGGGGTTTACCGGAAAGCCGCCAGTGCTGGGCGAGTTGCTGGAGCGGGCCCGAAAAGTAAAAGAAGAGCTGTGGGTGAAGACGGCGAGGAACTGGACGGCGCCCGAACGGCTGGCGGCGGCCGACTTCGAACAGCTGGTGGAGAAGCACCGATTGGTGGGTAAACTGATTGCTGGAGGGGGTGTTCCAAACATAGAGGAGGTGGATGCGTTCGACAGGACGAAATTGACGCTGGTCAAAGCGGCGACTGAACGGGCGGTTCGGCGAATCGAGGCGGCGCTGGAAAGGGAGCGCTGGGAGGAGGCGCAGTCCTGGGTCGAAAAGGTGCGCTCTCTTTCGCCACAGGCTGCCGAGCCGCTGGCGGCGCGCGTGGCGGTAGGGGTGGCGCGCTATCTGCGCGACCAGGCACAGCTGGATTTGGAAAAGGCCTATGTCGCCGAAGCCATGCGCAAATACGAGCAGGCGCTGGAAAAGGTCGAACCCCATATAACCGACGGGGCCGCCCGCGAGATCTCCGACTTTATCGGGCTGGAGATGGCCAACCTGAGCAACCAGAATATTTCCCTGGTACAGCTGGAGACAGCGCTTCTGCCGCTGGGGAAATGCCTGGGAAGTCACCAGCCCTTGCCGCAGAGACTACCGTTCAATCTGGTCATCCGCCAGGGGTTGATCTTTTTTGCGGAGGCGGGGACCGATTACTACGTGCGCAGCTACGACATCGAGATGGTGATCCCAAAGGAGGATTACGACAGACTGACGCTCAAGGCGATGAGTACGGGGAAGGACCGGAAAATCCCGGTAGAGATAACCGATTTGCTCGACGGCAGGATATCGTTCATCCTGCGGACGACGGCATTGCGAGAAACGCCGCACGTGCAGATAACGGTGAGCGGGGCGGATATCGATCTGGAGAAGATCGGGGAGCGGTGGTTTATCCACAAAGGGGTACAGCTCTGATGGACAGCGTTTTGACTGCCTGCCAGGGTGGAGTGATGGTGAAGCGGTTGTTGGCAATAGCGGTAATCATCGCAGGGATGTTGGGATGCGGGTCTGAGGAGTCCGCTCTGCACGTGCAGGTCGAGTTTGGGGGAGAGAAGCTGACGGTACAGGAGCGCAGAGTGGCTGTGCTGAATTTGGGGCGGTTGATGGAAAAGGTGACGGGGGCACGGGTTGTGATCGATGATGCGGCGCCGGTAATAATCAGGTTGACCAGAATGGGGGGAAAGATCGAATTGGCGGTGGAGAATAACAGCGGCGAGAGCGAGGTGGAGCCCCGGTATTCCGTTGCACTGCAGGACCGGGCCCGGTTGCGCTACGCCGGGATGGAAGCTTTTTTGCGGCATGCCTATTTCGAGTATCTGACAAAAAGATGAAAGAGCGGGTAAGGGGCCTAAAGATCCTCCTGCTGTGGGCGTGGGTCCTGACAGGAGGATGCCGACTGTTCGAGGGGAATTTCGACACGCTGGTGATCGGGCTGCACGATGCGGTCGGCGTGGTCAATCCGCTGAACAGGGGGAATCGATCGAGCCTGGCCGCCCAGCAGTTGCAACTGCCGGCGCTGTTCGAGTTTATTGGGCGCTCGGATACGGAGGGCCGCAGGCAGAATCGATACCGGGTCGGATTGGTGGATACGACCCGGGGAGCGGTGAACTGGACGTACAAACGGCGGGGCGGGATCTTCGCGATGTTCAGGCTAAGGAAGGTCCAGTGGTACGATCCACGCAGCGGCGGGAGCTACGCGATTACCGGATACGATGTGAAGGGCACGGTCGAGCGCATCAAAAAGGTCAGCGCGGCGGTGCGGCTGGCGCATCAGCGGGGCAGGCTGCGGATGGACCCTTTCCTGAACTTCGTAGCCGAGGCCATCGAAACGATTGAGGTGGATCATCGAAACCCACAGATCGTCTATTTTCGTTTTGCCGACCACGTGCTGGGGCCCAACCGCATGCACGCGCTGACCTTCCGAGTTTTACCCGATAGGTTGCTGAACGGACTGGCAGACGATGAAGATGTAGTGGTGACCGGGACGCCCTATTTTTGGGAAAATTGGGAAGAGAATTGGGCGCAGAGCGACCACGGGCGCATGAAGCCGCCGGATGCGGTGCTGCGCTTTAAGGCGCGGCCGAACGCGTCGGCCGGCACTATAGGCAGGATCGAACTGGAAACCAAACAGGATCCCCGCTCGTACAAGATCCAGCTGGAAAGCGGCGCCTACGGCATGGCCTTCGGTCTGCCGCAGCGGCCCGGGGTCGATCTCGATCTACCCGAACATATGGCCTGGGAAGCATACCGGTCTACGGATGTGTGGACTTTTGTATTCAACTGTCGACGGCTGGAACGGGAGGACCGCCGGGCGCTGCTGGCGGTGCTGAGCCGCCCCGAAGGGAAAGAATGGCTGACGGGGCTTGTCAACCAGCGCTACGGGGAGGCCGGTGCGGAACTGGTGCGGCGCAGCATCTTTCCCAACGAAGTGGTCGATCGCTATCCGCGCGTGCGGGAGGCGATCGATCGGCAGATCGAACGGATTTATATGTCTGCGGAAAGGGCGCGGAAGAGGCTGGCCGAGCGCCGGCTGCACCTCATTTACGGCTACGGCATAGGTGATCAGTTCGAGCCGGACGCGATCGCCCAAGCCATCGGCGAAACTCTCGCTCCTTTTGGAGTGACCCTGGCGGAGGAGCGGCTGGAATATCGCGAACTGGTGGCCCAACTCGAGAGTGGTGCCGGATTCGACGTGGCGCTCTTCAAGTTCAGTCCCGCCGCACAGCTGCCCGAGGATTTCGATCTGGGTCAGATGCTGCCGATGCAGGAGGAACGGGAGTCTGAAGAGGGACCGTACGTGGTGCGGCCAGGGCCGTCCAATTTTTTCCATTTCGCCGATGCCGAGCTGTTTGAGGCGATGCTGGAATTTCGCAATTATCCGACTGAAAACGAATACGGTGAGATCGATCCCGACCAGCTTCAGAAACGGCAGGAGGCACTGGTGAAAATCGATCGGATCGTGCGCGAAGAGGCGATCGGTCTATTTTTGTTTTCGCCGCAGTATTACTGGTTCTGGGATGACAAGTACGATATCGCCTTCGACCAGGCGAGGATCATCGGCGGAGAAAAGCTGCCTACCTACGGGAATTGAACCATGTGGTTGATACTGGTCATAGGGATCGCTTTCGCCTGCATCGCCGAAGGGAAGGAGACGATGCAATGGGATGAGCGGTTTACGCGTCGGGCTTTCCTGGTGGAAGAGCCGACGACCCTGTACGAGAAGGAAGGCTTCCGGCCACTGCAGACGCTCAAGCCCGGGAATGAGCCGCTGTCGCTGGCGGATACCCAGCCAATGGAAGACCGGAAAGGGGCTGTCTATTACGCCACCCGGGCGGATGAACTGGTCATGGCGAGGTCACCGGCAGGCAGCGGGGCAGGGGAACGGAAGGGGCTGGTAGTCTATTTGCCGGTGAGAGGGAAAAGAGTGGGCGCGGTCGTTCGTGCGCTGGAGGAGGACTGGGTCTTCATGCGGCCGAAGCCGCGCTGGGCGCATCCGGATTCGACGGTGTTACTGGTTCCGGGGATGGTGGTGGAAGCCCGCTACGCGGCCCGAGAAGAGGATGGACCGGTTTTCGTCTTTGTCGAAAGTATCGTCGGTGAGGGATGGGTGCTGTTCCAGCACCTCGATTGGACAGAGGGAGCGGGTGAATCATCTGCGGAGAAGGGCGTGGCGTCGGAGACAGACAAAACGCCGGTATCGCCGCTGGAAAGAGGGATTCAGCGGGTGCTGGATCGGTACAACGAGGGGGTGCGGCGTTCCAAAGATTACTATCGGCAGATGGCGGGGAGCACAGTAGATGCCAGGATGTTCGAGCTGGGAGAGGTGCGGAGGCAGGAGGGCCGGGAAATAGTGCGGCTGAAGGTGAGGGAAGGGAGGGTAAAGCTGGAAGCCGAGGAGATACTGGCGGATCTGATGGAGCGGGAGTTGGGAGGCGAGGTGGAGGTCATCCTGCCTTGAAATGGGAGGGGAGTGAACTCTGGGAACCGGTCGCGGGAAGGGCAAATACGAAAGGTCGATTCTTCCGAGAATGAGTCCGCTCAGAGAACGATTCGAATTTTTCAGGTTCGTTCTGGAGCAGGGAGTGCGGCGATACGGCCGCTATGCGCTGCTGTTACTGGCGTTGTCCCTGCTCCTTTTTTCCGCTGTGTATGCCGTTCGATTTCCCGCTCCGATAAGCTGGTCGACGCTCTACAGGACGATCGATGAGAGCATCCGCGTGCACGCTTTGGCGGAGAGCGGAGAGGAGGCTGTCGAGAGTGCCATAGACCGGAGCTTTCGCGCCGAGCAGCTTTCCAAAAGGGAGAGCGGCTGGCTGGAAGCCTACTGGAGCTGGCTGTGGCGATGGAGCCGGCAGCGCCAGGAGATTGGCGAACGGGTGCTGTGGACGGTGCTACTGGCGCTGTTCTGTCTGGGGGCGACCCTGGTCCTGGCATTCTGGCTGGAGAGATTCGCGCGAAAAGCGGAAAGCAGATGGAAAGGATCGGGGTCAAGGGGGTTGAAAGCGGGATATTACGCGCTCGGGGCCTTCCCGGCCTATGCCTTGATTTTTTTGCTGGCAGATATGCTCAAATGGTTCCAGGCCGGCAGCTGGCCGTTGGCGATCGTGGGCGTGCTGGCGATTGCGGTGGGGGATGGGATATTGGTGACTACTGCAGAAGCCGTTGGTGAGGCTGCGAGGCGATTGGAACAGCGGGATTTCATGGCCGGTGTGCGCGAGCGGCTGGCGCCCGGAGCGGTAAATAGCTATCTGCGTCGGCTGGTGCTGATCGATCTGTTGCCGCACTACATGGCGCGGTTGACAGTGATCATCGGGAGTATCGTGGTAGTGGGCATCGTTCCCGGGCTGTACCGCGGGACTCTGGGGGGGCAGCTCAATATCCACGATCCCGAAGTCTGGTTGACTCACAGTCTCGACGCGCTGTGGGGATTGGCGCTGGTGATGGTGGTGTTAACTCTGCTGGTCGATAGAGCGGTGGCTCGTCTCCAGCGGGATCGCAAAGGGATCGATAGGCTGACGCAGATATGGGGTCTGGCGCAACCGGTCGAATTACAGTGGGTGCGGGGGCTGGGTGTGGGCGCGCTGGTCCTGGTCGGGACTCTGGTGGTCAGCGGGTTGCACTGGGGGGCCGGGACGGGTGAGGTCGTCTCGCGCCTGCTGCTGTCGCTGGGGGAAATCCTGCTGGGAGGATGCATGGGGTTGTCGCTGGCGGTGGGCGTGGGCGTTCTGCTGCCGCTCTATTCGGCTGCTGCGAGTCGTTTGATCCTGCAGTTTTTCGAGGCGATACCGCGCGTAATCGGCGTCGCCTTCCTGATGACCGCTTTCAACCTGGGCTGCCCGGAAGCGGGTGCGGTGGCCAAGGTGCTGGTCTGGTGCCTGCTCCTGGGGCTGTTCTGTTTTGCGGAGATGGGGCGGAGTTTGCACAATCAGATCGAATTTTTGCAAAAGGTCGACTTCGTCGGCGGGCTGCGCAGCCTGGGATTTTCTCCCTGGCGCATCTTTCAACTGCACATTTGGCCGCAGATCAAGTACCGGATTTTCTCCGGCATTCACCCGCTGGCGCGCGCCATCCTCTTCTGCGAAGGGGCTATCGCCATCCTGCGTTTCGCCATGAAAGGGATGGTCATCGGGCTGTTCCCCATTGGTTCGCTGCTGGCGGAAGGGGTGGAGCACTTTCCCTTCGACCAGTGGCGGGGCGCCCTCTACGGACTGGCCACGGTGGGACTGATGGTCGCCTGCGTGGAGATGGGCCGTCTGCTGATGCAGTGGGGTTGGTACGGACTCTTCCTGAGAAGGGACGAAAGAGAGCATGGACCGGCGTTCGGAAACGATCCTGTCCCTAGATAAAAGACTGGTAGTGCGGGCAGGAGTCCGGCAGGTGATCGTCGAACCGGAGGCGGAGTTTGCTGTGCGGCGTGGCGACCTGGTCTTTCTGTCGGGAGCAACGGGGGCGGGAAAGACTCTGCTGGGACGGCGGTTGGCCGATACAGAGGCATCCTGGTGGCAAAAAAATAGAGGGGAAAGGCCGCGGGTGGGCACCATCTTCCAGGAGCCGTCGGCGTTTTCCGATCCCTACACGTCGGCGCGCCGGCAGTTGGAGGAGACGGCGAAGACTTACGGCAGCCGTGAGGATATTGATTCGCTGTGCCGGGATTTGGGGATCTCGGCTCGGGAGGGGGAGCTATTTCCGGGGGGACTGAGCGCTGGACAGCAGCAGCGGTTGCTGATCGGCATCCAACTGCTCCGCCGGCCGGAGCTGTTGATCGCCGACGAGCCGACTTCGGCGCTGGACCCGGTCAACCGCGCAAAGATCATCCGGCTGCTGGTGGTCGCTCTGTATCGTCGGCACATCGACAGTCTGCTGCTCATCACCCACGATCAGCTGGTGGTCCATCTGGCCCGAATGATATGGAGAGAGCTGGGCGGAGAAGATTTTCCGGGACTTTTTTTTTGGCTGGAATTCGCTACCGAAGAGTCCGGAGTGACTTGCCTGCGGTCGGCGGAAGGGGCTGGAACTGCGACGGAGACGGGCGGTTCTCGGCCTTTGTGGCTGCCGTGCAGCCAGTATGTCGGTTTCCTGTCGGGTGATGCCAGGATCAGACGCCGGGCATCGCTGGAGCAGAGCGCATCTGTGCTGGCAAAGGAGATGGAAGGGCGGGGCGCATCCTGTCTGCGAGAGTTGGAGGAGGGTTCTGCGACTCCCGTTCTGCTAAGAACCGAGAGAGGGAACGAGGGGATGGCGCTCGACCGGTGGTTTTTCTACGGTCGGCCGCGATGCTCGGCGGGCATCGATTTTTCGCGGGAACCAGTTTGCATTGAAAAGGGCCAGATAGCCGCCTTGATAGGGGAAAGCGGAGCGGGCAAGACTACGGCGATGCGCGTGGCAGCTCGGTTATTGTCCGGGCACAGGGGGAGAGGATGGGAGGGGGTCAAAGAACGACTCGACGATCTGCGATGGAGAACTGCGCAGAGGAATTTGCAGATAGTGTTCCAAAACCCCGAGGCGACGACCCTAAATCCGTCGCAGACGATCGGCAGGCTGGTCGCCAGTCTGCCCGGAGGGGCGCGCGCGGCCAAGGAGGAATGCGGCTGCTTGCTGCGGGAGCGTTTGCAATTGCCCGGGGATGTTTTCTCCAGATATCCCAGCGAACTGAGCGGGGGAGAGAAATACCGCTGTGGTCTGCTGCTAGCGCTGGTCAACGAACCGGATTTTCTCATCCTCGATGAACCGTTCGCCGCGGTCGACGAAGAGATCCAGATGCAGATTGTAGAGCTCTGCTTCGAGCTGAAGAGAGGGACGCTAGGGGGGAAGGGTTATCGCTATCGATCGGGGGACCCGCTCGGTGTGCTCATCATCAGTCATCAGGTCGAGATCGTTTTCAAAATATGCGACTGGTGGTATCTGATCGACCGAAGGGGGGGCAGGGAATTCGGAGAGTGCGTTTGGGGTGGACGACCTGTCGACGCGTACGGTGCCTTCCGACGCGGCGAGATCCGGTCACCGTATCTGGACGCACTGATGGCCCTCGTCTTTGAAAACAGACTGCCGGCGACCTAGATTTTTTCCTGCCGAAAACTTCCTCCGTTTCAAGAAGCACCACAATCGACACTTTCCCCTCACAATCTCCGAAAAAAATCTAACCTTCTCGGGTCCTCCTTCTCCTAAAAAGCAAAAGGGCGGTCGTAGGTGTTCCATTGCCCGTGCCCCGCGCATCGGTGAAAGACTGGGGATCTTTTTCGTCCCGGTGATACAGCGAGGGGAGATGACGTTGCAGGCAGGAGGAGGAATATGTCAAAGCCGTTGAGCAAACTGGTCGGGTTCGCATTCATCTTCGCTTTTGCGCTGGGGATGAGTCCAGAGGCAGACGCCCAGGTGCAGCCGTTCCTCAAGGGGCGCAATCCGTTTATCTGGGATGGGGTGGCCGGCCAGATTCTGTTGGGGGCGGAGGAGTCGTCGATCTCGATCTCGGCCGCCTCGATCGTCACCGGGCTGTACGGGGAGCTGAGTTGGGATGTCGAGAATCTTCTCGGTTCCGAGAAAGACCCCAGAGCCAGGGCGCCTTCTTTTTTGTTCAAGGTCATTCCATTCCACACTGTCTCCGATGCGCACGTCGGCAACCTGCTGACTCTGAGCGTCGGCACCCGGGCGCTGTCCGGGGTCGATCTGTTCGCCGGCTGGGGGAGCTATCTGGAAAACGGGCGGTTTGCCCTGGGGCTGGGGTTGGATTTGAAGTGGGACAAGATGGAAGATGGCAGACTGGTTTCCCCTTCGGCTTCGTGGATAGGTCGCTCCCATTTCATGCTCACGCCCCACATTGGCGTGGATGCGGCGGCAACGCTGCGCGATGGCGATATCGCGAGGACGGATGTGGCGGTGATCTACGAGGTTTTCGCTCCGCGCTTTCACCTGTACGCGGTGCTGATGGATCTGTTTTCGCATCAGGTCGATCGCCGCGTCGGGCTTTCGTATGCCATAGACATTTGAAGCGAGGTATTGGGATGATGCGATCTAAGTGTGTCAAAATTTTCTGCTTGTTGCTGTGTCTGCCGTTGACGGCCTGTTCGCTGCGCAGCCTACAGGGGATGGGGCATGCAAGCGGCGGAGAGCACCAGGTGCCGGCAGGTTACGCGGAGATCATGCTCGGTCTTCTGGAACTGCAGTCATCGAGGAATATCGAGGACAGCCTGCTGGCAGCCTACGACGCATTGGTAGACGAGGCCGGTGCAAAAAAAGCCGAGGGAATCGTCGCCCGAGATCCGGTTTTTCACAATGAATTCGCACTGGTAGTGGTGCGCAAGAGAGAATTCGCGCGCGCCGCAGAGCATCTAGAGAAAGCCTGGCAGGGGCTGGAGGGGAAAGAGCTGGTGACCGGGCTGCCACCTTTTCGAACCGGGCTCTTCGCGCTGGAAAACCGGCTCTACGATCGCGCGGCGATGGATGCTCTCCGCGATCAGGTAATTCTGAGCACCTTTCGCGATTTCTACTTCCTGGAGAAAGGATCTGAGCGGACTTATATCGACCGGGTCATGCGGCGCACGCACCGCTTTCCGCCGCAGCCGAGCCTGTTCCCCGGGAGCCTGGCGACACTGCCCATAGAGATCATCAACGACTGGAACTACAGGGCGCACAAGGCGGACCTGCTCACCTGGCGGCGCTTTTCTCACTTGCAGGGAGATAGCAGCAGCCAGCTGCGAAAGGCCAGGCAGGCACTGGCGACCAACCTGTTCATCGTCGGCGTGTTGCAGGGGGATAAGCAGATAGTCAAGAACGCTCTCGGTCGGCTGGAACAGAGTTTTCGTTCGGAGGGCCGGATCGTCGATCGTCAGACGCAGGGGGTACTGATGTTCGGGTATTTCGTGTTGGGGAACGACGACGGGGTTAAACGATACGCAGATTCCGCACTGAAGCCGCTGCTGATATCCAGAAAATGAAGCCATCGTCCGGGTCAATCCGCACTGTCTTGGACGGTCGGGTGACCAGTGAAGGAGGAAGTATGAAGCGGGCCGTATTGGTAGAGAGAAAAGGAATCCTCGGCTTTCTGGGGGCTGCCGTCCTTTTGGGGATTGCGGTATGGAGTGCAGAGGCCGGAGAGATGCCGACGCAGAAGCAGGTACCCATTCCGGGGCTGACGCTGGAGGAGTCGGTGCGGCTGGAGACGGCCAGCGAAAAGCTCCAGGAGCTGGCAATACAGCGAGATCGGAAAAACGGCGTGCGGCGCGAAGAGGTGGAAAAATTGATCAAGCCGGTTGAAGAGGCCGTGCGCAGCGGGGACGACATGGTGTATCAGACAGGACGGGAACGACTGGTCAGCTACATCTTTGCGGCCAATAACCAGGATCATCGGGATCTGAGTCAGATCGTATATACGATCAAAGAGACTCAGGTGCTGACCGCGCGAGCGCGCATCGCTCTGGAAGAGCTATCTCAGGAGACGGGCCGCGACTCGGGGCTGAGCGGATTGATGAAAGAGTCGAATGAGCGTTTCCAGAAGGAGTTCGTCGAGCCGAACCAGCGGGAGATAGTGCTGGTTTCGGAGCTGCTGACCGGCAGCGGTCTGGACCCGGAGGAGGAGAAGCGGCTGGATCAGCATTTGGGACAGCTGGTGACTTTTGGGTCGCTGATGGAGGAGTGGCAGCAGCCGCTGGAGGAGATGCCGTATCTGCCCACCCAGATCGATCCGGCTTTCAGCGGCAAAGAGGCAATCGAGTTTCTCGACGGGCTTTCGCGCCATCTGCGCTTCGATTACAAGGATCTGGAGGTCCAGCTGTTCTGGTCGGAGATCCTGGCAGAGATCGGACGGCGCTACGCCGCCGGCAAACTGCCTCTGGTGCGGGTGCAGGTGGCGTTGAACCGACTGAGCAGGCTGTCGGGGAATTTTCCGCAGATGGATGGCAAGCCGTGGTTCATGGGAGCCCTCGGTCAACTGGCCAGCGCCAAGGGGCCGCGACAGAAGGCGGTCTGGCAAATCCCGAAGCGCGTCGGCGGCGATTCGTGGATGCAGCGGAGGACCGAAAGTGGCGAGAGCAGGACGCCCGGCAGGCGAGATCCAGAGGAACTGCTGGAGCAGATCCACGAGAACCGCAGCAACTAGCGTCGGGTCGCCGAACGAAAGGAGATATGGAGAAGCCATGTCAAAGCGTATGAGGAGGAGTTGGCCGGCGCGGTCGGGTCTGCTGGCGGTCGTCGTCGGCACCGGGCAGCCAGCCCTGGGCCAGGAGGTGCCATTGCCGATCGAGACGTCGCTGATAGGCATATTCCAGGCGATCGGTCCGGTGCGCTGGGGCATCCTGCTGCTGAGCGTTATGCTGGTGAGCATCGCGGTTTCGGGGCTGGTCTTTCTATGCCTGCCCCTGGCGAGACGGCGCGAACTGGCTTCGTCTTTGTCCAGCCTCAAGGAGTGGAATACGGTGCTGTCGACACTGTGCACGATTTTGGGACCTGTGGGGACCTACATCGGCATGATCGGGGCGCTGCTGGCGATGCACCAGGTGGCGGTGGCGGTGGATGCGACGGCGCGGTTGGCGGCCCAGGCGGCATTCTTTCAGAAAGCGGCGCAGATGTTCGTGTCGAGTCTGGCCGGCATCGGTATCGGTATGAGTCTGGGGTTGGTAAACAGCCTGACTCTGCACCACGTGCTGCCGGACCATGAGTATCCCATCGAGAGGGAGGGGATGCTGGCGGCGACGGTGGGTATCCTGCAGCGGTGGTGGCGGAGGAGAAAGGTCGCGCCACTGTCGGAAGTTGTTCGGGATGTCGCGCCGAGACCGGCGTTGCTACCCGGCTCAGGTATAGAGGGAGAATAGATTGTGAAGGTTCGCGCGCTCGAATGGATAGGGTTGATCATGACGGACATGCTCTCCTTCCTGCTGGTGGGTATCGCCTTCCTCTACACGTTTACCGAGCCGGTGCAGAAGGTGAAGAGTCGCCAACTGGTGCAGGAGATGGTTGCGCAGCAGAAGCAGAGGGTCGCGGCGCTGCAAAACAGAGTGGAGGCTCTGAAGAGCCAGCTGGGCAAGAGCCTGGTCGAGCACCCGACTCGCCGCATCGCCGAGGAGCAGATATATGTGCGTCTGTTTCCGGGAGACCTCATCGTCGTCGCCTTCGGGGGAGATCCCCCCATGCGCGTCGGACGCGAGGAACTTCTCCGGCTCATGAAGAAAGAGGCGGACGGATCGAAGGAGGATCTATGGGTGATGCTGTCGGCCGAACTCGGGGTGACCTATGACCAGCTGACGAAGTTGGCAGAGGAGATGATCGAGAATGAGAGGATGCACGTGCGGTTTGGATGGTAACGGCCCTCAAAAAATAGGAGAATCGGATCGATGAGGACATTTTCCAAGGTTATCGGCGCCAGCGCGGGGATGGTTGTCTGCCTGTTCCTGATCGCCGCAGGCATTCTCTATTGGTCGGCGGAAAAAGGGATGGCGCCGCCGATGGGGCTTGCGGATGTCGATTCTACGCAGGTAGTGCAGCAATCGGCTTCTGAGCCGGAGGAGCTGACGAAGATCGGCAGACCCTCAACAGCGAAGAATGAAAATTTGACGGAGCGGCCGGCATTGGTGCGGCCGGTGGCCGATGACGGGGTTCCGGCCATGACAGCAGTGACATCGACGTCGCTCGAGGAGAAAGAGGAGAGTTCGCCGTCGATGACGAACGAGGAGTTCCTGGCACGGGAAGTCCACTATATCGAGAAGATTCAGAAGGACGCTGAGGCGGTGCTGACCCGGGCAGGCGAGGAGCGGGCCAAAACCGCGGCACTCGAGGCGGAGTTGGAAGCTCTGCTCATCCAGTAAAAGGTGATCCACGGCGAAGGCGTAGAGAAATGGACTGGCGGGAATTCTATATAAATGGAGGGGGATTGCCGGGCTGGCGGAAGGGGATGCCGATTGTCGGGATGCTGCTGGTGGTACTCGGGTGGCTGGTGGCCAGCTTTGTTGAGGAAGGGTTGGTAGAAATCGCTGAACCGGGCAAGAAGGCTGAGGAAAACTCCGGAGGGGCGCTGTCGGCCTCCCTCCAGGCGGGGGGTATACCCGAACAGCTCGTGGTGCGTATGCGCGAACTGGCTTCTGAAAAGGTGCACGAGTCGGCGGAGCCCATGCACAGTTTCAGCCGCAGGGAAGTTCCGTTCGAGGGAGAAGGATCGGAGAAAGCTGAGTTGGCAAGAGGGGGGAGGATCGAGAGAAAGGGCCAGGTGCCCGAGCTGGCCATCGAATTGGACGGCCAGAATCCGTGGACGGTGGCGGCACACTATGGCCTGGTATTGGCGGCGCAGTCATTCGCGGCCAACGCCATCATAGGCGTGTTTGAAGAGGGAACGCTGGTGCCACTGCCACGGGATCGCCTGATCGGTTTCGCGGCGCGGGGACGCAGCGCCGATGGGGTGAAGGCGGCACTGGCATTGCGCGAGCAGGCGGCATTGCAGACAGATCGGCCGCTGGAAGATATCGGGCTGCTGTATCTGGTTCCGCATCGGGTCGATCAGCAGTGGCTCGCCTGGCAGCATCGAGTCGTTGAGGAAGCGGGCTATACGTTTGCAGAGGTGGTCGAGGTTCAGGCGAGCTACGCAGCCGATCTGAGCCTGGCCGCCAATGCTCTGGTGCTGAACGAAGGTCGCACTGTGGCGCTGGCGGGGATGGAGCCATGAGGGGATTGGTGTGGTCGACCTGGTTGCTGCAGGAAACAGTGGAATGGGGCGCAGCGGCCGTGCTGCTGCTGGCGCTTCCCTGGCTGCACTATCGACAGGTGCTGGAGCCGGAATTGGGCATTGTGCACCAATTGCAGGAGGCGTTTGAGCAAGAGGTGCAAACGCTACAGTCCGGCGACTGGGAAAAGTGGGCGGGGGAGGCGATGGCGCGCATCCAGCATACAGGAAAAGAAAGGGGGATTGAGGGAGGGGAAAAGATGGAAAGAGCGCTGTCGGGGAGCGGGATGGCCGTGGAGAAAGGGAGTTCCACGACCAGGGTTACAGCAGCGGCGGAGTCGGCGCGGCCGCAGCGGAGAAATATCCTGCTGCGCGTGCCCGGCGCGGGGCCGGAGGATGTGATGTGGACGGCGATCGATGAGTATTACGCGGCGCCCTATCTGTACGGGGGCGAGAATCGATTCGGAGTGGATTGCAGTGCGCTGGTGCAAGGGGTGTTCGCGCAGCTGGGTGTGGGATTGCCGCGCACGGCTCAGGAGCAGTTTGATTCGCACCTGGGGGTCTATGTGGGATTGGGCGATCTGCGCCCCGGAGATCTGGTGTTTTTCCACACCCGGACTCACCCCTTTATCTCCCATGTCGGCATTTACCTGGGGAAGGATGAGTTCCTGCACGCTCCGCGTTCGGGGCGAAGGGTGGAGATTGCGTTGTTGAGAGGGTTCTATCGGAAGCGTTTTGTGGCCGGCAAGCGCATTTTGGGCGATCCCTTCGCCGATTTCAGAGAGGAAGGGGACTGACGTGATCCGGATCTTTTTACACATGCTGGGTAGCCTGGGTGTAAAACTCGCCATTCTGATCGTGGGGAGCCATTTGCTGTTCAGGTTGGACTATCCCTATAGAGATTTTGTGTGCCAGAGGGGGACTCGGCACGGGGTTGGAGAAGTGCTGATGCGGGCGGTCATCAACGCGGAAAGTGATTTGAGCCAGTATATCGCGAGTCTCCATGGGGCGCTGGGCCTGGGGCAGTGGATGGATGGAGCGGGGGTGCTTGCAATTCTTTTTGGTGTATACGCTTTGATGGGCTGGTCGCATCTGGCGCTGCTCGAGGGATGGTTCGGGAAGCATGGGGAAAATTATTGAATTCAGCATCGCCAATGAGACGATTTCTACAGGTCATGGCACCTGTGTCAGCATTTTCCAACGTCTTTCAAACTATCTTGGATTCAATCGGCATAAACCAAACGGGACTCTTGTTCCCGTTGCGAAAGGAGTTATCATGTCGCGTCTACAGATTCTGTTTTTGCTGGGTATAGTATGGCTCTGGGGTTGCGGCGAGAATCCGACCGATTCCGACGAGGAGAATAGGCCCCCATCGTCGCCGCACGACCTGCAAGCGGTCAAGTTTTCCGACGGCGAGGTAGTGCTGGTCTGGGTCGAGAGTGATGGCGAAGATGTGACTGGATACAACGTGTACCGATCCGAAGAGATGGGCCGCGATTTTGAAAAGGTGGACTTCGTGAGCCAGACGCGGTTCTACGACACAGACCTAGACTATGACATGCCCTATTTCTATCAGGTAGTGGCGGTCAATAGTCAGGGGATCGAAAGCGCGCCCCTCTACGTCAGTGGCAGGCCGCTGAACAATCTGTGGCCGGCGACTCCTAAGGGTATACGCGCTGAAGCGCGCAATCTGTCGGGGCTGGGCTACGGAGTGGAGATCGAACTGCGCTGGGAGGCGAACATGGAGGCGGATCTGGAGAGTTATCGGGTGTACGGTTCGACGGAGCGGAATTTCCACATGGACGAGACCACGATGATTGCCACAGTGGAGCTGCCGTGGTTCAATCATACAGACCTGGCGGTGGGCACCACCTATTATTACCAGGTAACGGCAATGGACCGAGGTGGATTGGAGAGCCCGGCGGCGCAGAGCGCGGTGGAACTCCTGGAGCCGCTACAACTGGAGCAACCGGTCAACGGGCTGTACGCCGAATCCAAACCGGTCTTCGCGTGGAAGGGGGTGCCGATGGTGCGGCCGTATACGAAGGTTCGCTATACGGTCTCACTGGCATCGGGGCCGCTGTCGCGCGAGCTGTGGGTGGCAGAGGTGGAGGGGAGCGATACGCGGGTAAGATACTCCGGGTCGAAGTTAGATGCGGGGACGTACTGGTGGAAGGTGCTTGTCGAGGTGTTCGACGAGAGCAACAGCGCGGTGTCGATCACCCTCAGTTCGCTGGAGCATTTCCGGATTCGCTGATGAAACTGGCAACGACTTATGAATTTGGCAAGAAGGGCTTTATAATTTCAGGCGGGAAATCTTTTCCGAAATGGAGATGATTGTCGAGAAAGGTCTGCAGTCCACGAAGTGCATTGCTGAGTATCTGGGTATCAACCTTATCGTGGGCCAATGCGTCGGCTAAATCATCAAAGTCAATCATTCGATAGGTCGGACCATTTTCTTCAATAATGATGTCGAGATACAGATCGGTTATCTCAATCAGAGAATCGGTGATCCACTCTACGTGGATGAGGTCTGCGTACCATTGCTTTGCAGACGACTCTTTTTTGGATAGCCAAAATGGATCATAGACCAACTGGATGTTCTCTTCCAGGAACACGTATTTTCGGAGGTCGTGTTTTTGCTCTCCTCCAAAATCGTCAAATGCGGCCACGATTCCATCGGTGAAGGCTTTATGTTCTCCGCTGCGAGAACGTATTGTAATATCTCTCATATGACCTTTGGGCGTCTATTTTTCGCTTTGTCGACGGTCGAGTTTCCCAATTCTGTGTGAGCGCGGTTGGACAGATCTATGGAGGTAATGCCTATTGAATCGACTGGTAGAGCCGATTCCATCTACCCCCATTTCCGGAATCCCATGACCAGTAGATAAATGCGGCCTTCCCCTTGATTAATTCCCGGGGTATAGCTCTCCAATATCGACTGTCGAGGCTATTGTCCCGGTTATCTCCTATCATGAAAAAATGGTCTTCCGGCACCATGTAGGGGCCAAAATTGTCGCGTGGGTTGATCGACGCCGGATAACTGTGGGGATCTTCATGTTTAGCAGACAGTGGATCTGTGGAGCGCTCCCCATCGATGTAGAGTTCCTTATTGACAATGTGGACCTTTTGGCCGCCCACAGCTACGCATCGTTTGATCAGATCTCGGTCTGGATCGACCGGAGAGCGGAAGATGACGATATCACCCGGCTCGGGGTCGCGCTGTCCAGGCAGACGGAATAGAATGATATTCGTACCGGGCACATTGACCGACGCTCCGTAGACGAACTTATTGGCCATCAGATAATCACCTACCAGGAGGGTTTCCTCCATCGCGCCAGAAGGGATATAGAATGCCTGCATAAAGCAAGAACTCTGCAAATGTTTTCCGAGAGGCCCTATAAAGAGATTTGAAACCAAAAGTGCTAAAAGATAAATTTGCCACTTATTATATGGCTTATACTGGTAGTTTTCCGCTTGTTTCCTCGCCGTGACGAATGCGTCTAAATAAATGAATAAAAGTGCCAGAAGAGATATAGCAACAGAAAAGAAGACGAGGGGCACAAAAGGAATCCCAACCGCAATACCTAAGCCCGCAGCTAAGCCAGGGACAAAAAGAAGAAAATAAAACCCAATCCCCTTTTTGGCCTGTCCGTTGTAGATTTGACCAAGGCCTGGCGATAGCAAACTTAGAAAGACGGCCATCCACCATTTTCTTTTTGTATCGGGCATGGCGTATCACCTTTTCTTTGAAACAATTGTCACTCGGGGTGATTCACAGGTCGGTTGTCCAGACTTCGGTTTTCATCGCGTGCAGCAGATAGCTCAGGGGGTCCGCAAGAGGCGAAAGCCCACATAGCTGCGGCGATCATCCGGTGAGAAGAAGTCGCGGCTCGCCGAGCGCACGTACTGGGCGGTATTATTGAAGGGGCCGCTCCGAACAACCCGAAGGGAACTGGTCGGTAGGCCTGTGGGATCGGTCTGGGCGTCACTTGAATAGGGTCCAAACTTGTCGTGACACCACTCCCCTACGTTTCCGTGAATGTCGTGCAAATCCCACGGATTGGCTTTTTTCGTGCCTACATCTTTCGCGCCGGAAGGTGAATTGTTGGCATCATACCAGGCGTAGCTTGTCAGCTCACCTTCATTATCGCCAAACGACCAGCGCGTCGTTGTTCCGGCGCGACAGGCGTATTCCCACTCAGCCTCGGTCGGCAAGCGGTAGGCATCCTCTCCCAGCGTTTCATTGAGCTTTTCAATGAAGCCTTGCACCTCATCCATGGTTGGTACCCTATATGGCTTGAAGCGAATTTCTCGCCGCCAGTTTTGATCTGTCATTTTCTTGCCATGTTGTTTGTTTTTCTTTGAGACATAAATGTGGTTAGCTATGATCGCTCCAATCGTCGGGCCAGCAAATATCAAAGGAGGTTTTTTTGTGGCTACGCTCAACCCGAAGCCGATGTAGCTGCCCAATATTGTAGCCGGCAGACTCGCTTCTCTTGGACCTGCCATTCTGACACCCAGTGCGTTGCCTAGCGGCCATCCTAGAAGAATTCCATATACGATCGGCTTTTCTACACACAATTCTCCTCTACCACAGGTATCCGATGTCAACCCATCGACGACGGCTGAAGTCATAGCCGTGATTATGACTCCAGATACAGGCCCCAATAAGAGTTGGCCGAATATTGTTGAGATTTTGCCTGCATGAGAGGGCTGCGGCATGGAGAGTCCAAGAAATAATGAGATATGCAGCAGGTAAATGAAGTGCTTCATGGATTTGGATGTTCCTTGTTCGATTGTTGTCTTATTTCATCAGGATCGGGGTGAGTCTATCCCAGCTCATCTCCTTCCCTGGTCCGGGTCAAGTCGTCCCCGCCGATAGATAATCCACGGCCGCCGCGATCGCATTTGCGTTGTAGGCCAGTTCGTCGGCACTCATCAACTCGATGGTGTCCTGTGCCGTGTGGATGGGTAGTTTTCCGTAGTCGTTGACAAAGGCCAGCACGGGAGCCCCGGGCAAGTTGAGTGCCGTACGCGGCGCTTCCGTCTCCGGCCTGACATCCACCAGGAGCCGGAGAAATGGCTGCAGCGCGTCCAGGATACCTGTTCTCCGGGAGGCGGACCAGCCCATCACGTGCACTCTGGGCGGAATGCCCACCGTGCCGATGCAATCGGCCTCGACCACGCCCCGAGCCTTCTCGACGGCAACAGGGTGGCGGCGCACGTACTCGACGCTGCCCAGGTTGCCCCCCAGTGCACCGTGGCGACCGTACTCCTCCGCATCGTACGCGACGAAATCGATCCCGGTACGTCCAATCGAGGCGAATAGCTCGCAAAGCTCCAGCAAGGTGGCTGTACCGGAGGCGTTGTCGGTCGCGCCCGGAGAGGCTGCAGCCGTATCGAAGTGTGCGGCAACGACGAGGTGCCCATCGTCGCTACTTCCAAGCCGACCGATCACATTGTGACCCGTGGACGCATAGCGCCGGGCGCGTAGGCGCAGCCGGACTCGCTCTCCCTCGTGGGCGAGCAGCCTTTGACCCACCGACGCCGATACTGCCGCTGCCGGAACCCGCAGAAACGGATCGCGAAGAAGCTTTGTGGATACTGTCTCGTCCGGACTCACCGCGATCACGGCTGCCGGCCGGCGGTCCTCGACCGAAAGCAGTCGCGGATTGCGGTCCCCCGCCAGACTTGTGGCGAGTTTGCCGTGCAGCAGCAGCACCTTGCCCTCCAGGTCCGGCGCAAACTCCAGTTCCTCCTCCGATGTCACTGGAACAAGTGCCGCCTCGATGTCGCACGCCTCGGTGAAAGTCTGCGCGAAGACTGGCAGCGGCTCCGGCTCCTCTGCGGCAAGCAGCAATAGCTCTGTCGATTCGTGTTTCCAGGCAGGGCAGGGGTAATCCTGCACCTCAACCTGGGTGCCGCAATGTCGAAAGTGTTGGGCAATGTACTCAACTGTTCGGGCACCTTCTGGCGTGCCGCTCAAGCGGGGGCCAATCTCCTGGCAAAGCGCCTTTGCGTGCTCCCAAAGCCGGTCCCGATTGACGCGAATCGGCGCTTTCCCCTCTGATTGTTTCATTCATACCTCGGGTCTGATACCCCGCTGCTTGCGGCGTAAGTTCGCATTTTGACTAACCGGATATCCCGCAGCTTGCTGTAGGGAGGATTCATTATGGCGCGTGTGGGCGAGAAACTCGATTGCTCAGATAGGTCACAAGCTCGCCTCGATCTTGGCCACAATCTCCTTTGTTTGTTGTACTCCAGGCAAACGCTCCACGATTTTCCCCTGAGAATTTACCAGGTAATACGAGGGCAAGCTGCTCATGTTGTAGACTTTTGCCACTTCTGCTCCGAAACCTGCTGCTCGCAGATGTATCCCTTTGATAGCGTATCGGGAAACAGCCTCTCGCCAGGCGGCCTCATTTTCATCCAGCGACAGGTTGAGAAAGACGACCTGCCGATCGGCTGTTGCTTCTTTGATCTTCCGGAGAAAGGCCAGGTCGCCGATGCACGGTCCACACCAGCTCGCCCAGAAATCCAGGAAAATCGCCTTTCCTTTGAACTGACTCAACGACACCTGCCGACCCTCCAGGTCGTAGAGGGTGAAGTCGGGAGCAGGCTGTCCGGGCTGCAAAGTCAGCGTTTTGTTCAGGGCGGTCCGGACCGCTTCGGTGTATTCGGGGTAGGGATTGATCTTCTCAAAATCTTTCCACTTTTTGTGGGCCAGGGCAACTTCCTCGCTGTTGCCCCGGAGCCCATTCATCACCTCTCCGGCCAGGAACCAGTAGAGCACTCGCCCGTGCAGTCTCTGCTTGGCCAGATCGTATCTTCTGGAGAAGTCCCAGCGCCTTAAAGGCCCGGCGTACAGCGAATCGAGCTGGGCCTGTGCGGCTTGCGACAGGCCAAACTGCGACAGGTCGATCAGCTCGGACAGTCTGAGCCGCCGGCGGTTTTCGTAGATCGAGTCGATTTGGACCTGGACTGTCTCCGACAGACCCAGTGCCGACAGATCGATCAGCTCGGACAGTCTGGGTGTCTTGCTCAGATCCTCCATTTGCTTTCCCGCCGGCAGACGGAACACGATCTTCCCGCTCGTGGTATCGACCCTGGGTTTATCCTCCTTACTGGAATTCATCGAGCTATAGGAGGATCCGTTCGCAGTGTAGATCGAGTCGAGCCGGGCTTGAGTTTTTTCAGACAGACCCAGTGCCGATAGGTCAACCATGTTGGAGAGGCGGCGTTGTCTGGGTTTTGCATAGATCGCGTCGAGTTGCGTCAGGGTTGCCTTCGACAGTTGCAGCTCCGACAGGTCGATCGTCCGCGATAGAGGGGGGCGTCTGTTTTTGGTGTGGATGGAGTCGAACCGGGCCCGGGCCTTTTTCGGCAGGCCCAACTCCGACAGGTTTAGCAGTTCGGACAGTGCGGGCCCGGACCTCTTGCTCGATTTCCGGTCCGGGGTGGGCTTCAGAATGGTTTGCGGCCGTTCCGAGCGAGTGACCTCTGCGCCGTCCGGTGACATTTCTGCGTCCAGCGCGCGCTTCAGAAAGATGTTGTACTGCTTGACGCCGATCGCCCGGGGGGCGATCAGGGGCATTTCATCCAGAAAATCGTAGTAGTCCGGGGGAAGATTGCTGTCCCGGTGTTCGTTGGCAAAGCGGTATCTCCTCGGGTAGCCCAACATGAGCGCTGCCCATTCGTAGTTGAAATGGGCCGTAGCGTAGTCTATGAAGCCCGGAGTCAGGGCATACTCCTCCTGCCCTTCGGCCAATAGGTCGAGCTGGTTCTGACGCCTCTGGTTTACCTCGTGAGAAAAATCCTCCGCCTCCAGACCCTCGTAATCCAATTGAAAGGAGAAGGATTCAGCCATCCGTTTGTTCAGGAAGCGGTTGTCGTCCGCTTTTTGGCCGCTAAACGCAAGGGAGGGGAGGAAATAGCCCGTATCAACAGCGACGTGCAGGCTGTCTCCGGGTTCCACAAAAAGGACGAACAGATAGCGATGCCCAAAGATGAAAGAGCGCAGCAGCTCCCACCCTTTCCATGTGGCTTGCCCATCTTTGTACTGTCCGACGACGAGAATCCCTTGCGGAACATGCAGGGTGAGGGCAAAGCGGTTCTGGCCGTCAAGCACCAGGCGATGTCGGGAGATTTCGTGAGATAGTGAAGATTCGTAAGCCAGCTCGATTTCCCTGGATCGGGGTTTCTGGATTTCACCCGTGATAGTCACTGTTTTTGACGAGGTCTGGGCTTTTTCGTCGGCCAGGGATATGTCCGGTGCAACGATCAGGGCAACCAGGATGGAGATGCTAATAAATGGGTTCATTCGATTCCTATCGATGCGCGATCTATATCATGCCGCTGGCGCCCAGACGCCAGCGGACGCGGGCAATTGCGACGGGGACGATGCCGTGCTCAAAGTCCCCCTCTTTGCGCAGCGCGCGCCCCGCCTCACGCAGGGTCGCGGCGGAGCCGTAGTAGTCGTCGAGGAGCAGGATGTCGCCATCCGGCAGCTTTCCGGATACTGTCAGCTTTCCCTTCACGTTGTCGCGGCGCTGGTCGTTGTTGAGGAGTTCGCCCTGCCGCTGGTGGGGCGTCTGACGCCAGACCAGGAGATCGGGAAAGACCGGCACACTCAGATGTGCGGCGATTGATTCGGAGACGGCGCGGCGCTGCTCCCAGGTCCTGCTGGGCAACGCCACAACGGCGGCAAAATTGTGAGCGGCAAGGAGAGGGTCCAGTCGTTTGGCCAGCAGCTCCAGCAGTGTGTCGTCCAGGTGGCTGCGGGCGGCATTGGCGCGCTGACGCATGAAATCGACAAACTGCGACCCCCGAGTCTCTCCGTCGAGCAGGACGATGCCCGGCGCCATGCGCGGGCTGCGCGAGGCCGGAATGGGCAACTCCCGGTTTTCCATCCAGCGTCGGGCTGTAGCGCGGTCGTCGTCGGTGATTTCGGGCTTTGGATGTTGGTGCGGCATGCAGGCACTGCAGCGCTGGCAGGGCGGGGCATCCTCATCGCCGAGGGCGACCCGGAGCGCCTGCATGAGGCAGCCGACCTGCTCTCCCCCGTAGCGCAGCATCGCCTCAAGTTCGGCGGTGCGGACCTGGAATTGACGCTCGTAGCGCTCCAGATCGGGTACACCCGCTTTGGCGGTGCGCGCGTAGACCTGGCGCCGCCCTTCGAGACGTTTCTCGACAAACCCCTGTTCCAACAGCTCCGCCATTACGACGACGACTTTTGTCGGGTGGAGGCCGCAGCGCACCGCCACGCCAGTGCGGTTGGGCAACTCTCCCCGGTCGTCCGCGACGATGGTGGCGAGGAGTTTGGCGAAATCTTCCAGCGTTGGCTGCGCCGAGCGGATGAAGTAGCGCTGTACCTCCTGGTCGCGCCCATCAAAGAGGAGGATGCCGAGCGCGGGTTGACCGTCTCGGCCGGCGCGCCCGACCTCCTGGTAGTAAGAGGTTATCGAGCCGGGAACATCGACGTGGACAATGAAGCGGATGTCGGGTTTGTCGATGCCCATGCCCAGAGCATTGGTAGCGGAGATGACCTGCCGGCTGCCGCTGGTGAAGGTGATCTGCAGCTGGCGTTTCCGGTCGGGGTCGAGTCCGGCGTGATAGGCGACGACGTCGTGCCCGGAGGCGGAAAGGTATCCGGCCACGATCTCGGTCTGCTCGCGCGTTGCACAGTAGAGTATCCCGCACCCTTCGAGCTTGCCGAGGATCTCCGACAGCACGGACAGCTTGTCGTCGAGTCCATTCACCGGCACCACGCGCAGGGCGATGTTGGGTCGATCCATCGGCTCCCGGTGAATCGCCGCGATGCGGCCGTCTGAGCCGCGAAACTGCTCGACGATGTCGGCCTCTGTGCGGCGGTTGGCGGTGGCGGTCAGGCCCAGAACCCGCAGGGCGGGACGAACTTTTTCGAACTGGTGGACGGCATTCATGATCTGCCGATAGGAGGGCCTGAAGTCGTGCCCCCAGGTCGAGATGCAGTGGGCCTCGTCGACGACGAGGAGATCGATGGGGAGGGTTGCGAGGAACTGATAGGTCTCGAGGTTGTCGAGCTGCTCCGGTGCCACGAACAGGATGCGCCAGCGTCCCGCGTGCACCTCCTGCCGCACCTGCTGGTTCTCCTCGTCTGACTGATCGGAGTTGATCGACGCCGCTGGAATGGCGAAGCGCTCCTGTAGCTGGCCGATCTGGTCGCGCATGAGCGCCAGGAGTGGCGAGATGACCAGGGTCATTCCCTCGAACACAGCGGCGGGCAGCTGGTAGAGCAGGGACTTGCCATGTCCGGTCGGCTGGATGCAGATGAGGCGGCCCTCTTCGAGGAGGGCCTCTATGGCTTCGCGCTGGCCGGGGCGGAAGGCGGGGAACTGAAAACGCTCCCGCAGAATGAGGTCGAGATCGGGTTTCACTGCGGAATCCATCTTGTCCTCTTCATTCCTTTTCACTCCCAATGGCGAAGCCACGGCAGCGCGCATCAATCCAGGATTGTGGAATTTTTATGCTGGCGGAACTCTCCGTTAGTCCTTCTCGATCACGACCGTGTGGGCTTCCATCTTCTTGTCAGGGGAGAGCTTCGGCTTCATTCCGCTGGCCGTCGTGAGGCTCCGGATCGTTATCTTTTGACACGGTTCGTATGGGAAGGGCCGTTCGGCCGTCGGCGTTATATCTTCGACGTCATTTCGCAGGTTGCCGGGGTCGGTGAAGAGATACATGCCCTGGTAGTCCTCGGGGTGATTCGAGTCGTCTACGGCCAGCCCGTCGATGGTTACTTCCCGGGGCATGGAGCACGGGTAGCCGAAGTCGTGCATGCCGTCGTTGCTGACGCCGATCATGTGCGGCCAGGCCGTGTCTCCGCAGGCCGGAATCCAGCGGCAGTTGCGGATGACGAGGTCGCCTTCCCAGGTGCTTCCATAGTCGCGACGGAAGCTGATCAACGCGTTGCCGTAAAGGGTCGAATCTTCGATCGTCAGCTCGCCACGGCCGATGGCGTTCAGTCCCATATGGCCGAGGGTGCAGCGACGGATCACATAGGTGCCGGAAACCCCCATGTGCGTGTCCATCCTGGAGAGGGTGCAGTCCTCGAGGAGGATATTTTTGCAGAAGTTCGATCCGATTATGCCCCAGCGCGTCCTGTCCGTGATGTGGTTCATCCGGCAGTTGATCATGCGGAAGCCCACCACGTTGTTCGCATTGTAATCGTAAGAGCCCATGTTGACCGGCTTACCTGCCGATCCGATGGTCGAGTAAATCTTGTGCCCGGTGGCAAAGCAGTTGCGCAGCGTGATATCGGCGCACTGCTGAACGCTGATAAAGCCGGAGTAGGGGTGCCCCACGGCGGTCTCACCCACGACATAATGTGTCAGTCCGTCGATCTCGGTGTTGGAGCGCGAGATTGTGATGTTCCTGGACCAGTAGTTGTAGCCGATCTCCTGTTCCATGCAATTTGCGAAGGTGGTGAAGATGCCGCCGCGCAAAACGAGCGGTCTGTCGTCGATCGGCCGTGCCTCGACCCGGGTGACCATATCGTAGTCCCAGTCGATGGGCGATGCCACCGAGCCGTCCCGACGAAGCACAAAGCAATCGTGCTGGGGCACCCCCTTGTTTTGATTGAGCCCCCGTCGGATGTACAGCCTCCGGTTATCGTTTTCCACCAGGACATAGCAGTCGCGTGTCGGCCGCACGTCCACCTGTTCCTGGTCCCGCGCGAGGCGGTCGATCTGCAGTTCCTCCGGTTCCAGCTGCGAGCGCACCGCGAAAAGGGACGCTTTGTTGTCCTCGACCTGCGTGTCGTCGATGGTGAAGCGGGAGGTGTTCCAATCGGTATCGGTGGCGATCACCGCCGTCAGCGCCCGGCCGCCGAGATGGTAGGTCGCGTCGGGCTTTGTCCTGACGCTCAATCCGTGTGCGTTGGCATACTCGTGCGCTTCGCAGATCGCCTGCATGTCGTCGGTGACGCCGTCACCCCGGGCGCCGAAGCTCTCGTAGTCGACCCAGTCGTCTTTGAAATCCATGATATACCCTTCTGCGTTTTGTGCGCGATTCACCAACATCCGCGCATGTGATAGTCAAACGATCTCGATCGTAGTCCAGGTCAGATTAGGTCCTCACTGGGGCTGAATTTCTTTTGATTTGTCATCCATCCTCCGTAGCATCGCCTTCAGTTCGTCGATCGCTTTGCTGTGCGATTGGCCGTTCTTCCGGTTCATTATATAGAGCATTATGTATCTCACATACTTGGGTCGGTATTCCTCATCGAAGCTAAGGTTATCCAGTTTTCCCTCGGAGTAGAGGCGATCCATACCCTCAAACAGCTGCCGAAGAGAGATCTGTATACCCTCTTTCCTCAGCAATGCCCGGGCATAGACCGTCCGATCCGTTATCTCAGCCCGGTTTTCAGAATATTTGGTCTCCAGATCATCCAGCATATCCCTGAACCAACGTACTGCCACGCTGTCCGCGTCGGTTAGTTCATAGCCTGCGTCCAGGCGGGCCAGTATGTATGCGTATGACCTACCCGGCGTAGGTATGTGTTCTTCTACAAGGCGAGTGATCCGTTCTTCTGTCGCTTTACGGGTCTGAAGAGAGGTATCATGGGACGAGAGTCGATCAGAGGAATCCCGACCTGAAAACAAGCCATAGATCAATGCAATCAGGGCTAGCAATCCCAAGAGCTTGAGTATCTTCGCGGTCATGAAGCGCTTTTCCTTGTCGCGGGTAATTACCGCACTTTTGTCAAAGAGTGTGCGGGCCTCAAGCCAGTTGGCCATGCCTTTGGGGGAGCGTTATACAACAGATAGATGAGAAACCGATAGATCATTCGGACTTCCCCAATGTGCGGGAAGCTATCGTTCACCTCCGCCAGGCAGCACTAAGTAGTCGCTAATCATTTTTTCTTTTGTTGTTTTCCAAGGGTTTAGGCGGTCTCAATCGGAACCATCGGCGGCAACGCTGCGCCCGTTTTGTGAGTCGATTCTGTAGGATACGGGTCAGCGTGGCGGC
>Ga0257125_1000451_pt1 | contig 54387 bp, 56 predicted proteins | sample SI106_200metaG_FD_190183 | JGI IMG/M metagenome (GOLD analysis project Ga0257125, IMG submission 190183) | Marine microbial communities from Saanich Inlet, British Columbia, Canada - SI106_200 | ecosystem: Environmental > Aquatic > Marine > Inlet | place: Canada: British Columbia | collected... | reverse complement strand
CAATCATCTTCTTGTAAGCGCTCTTCCATAATGCCCATGATTAAATCATCAGAGACTAAGTCACCAGCGTTCATTGCTGCTTGTGCTTGCTTGCCTAGTTCAGTGCCTGCCGCTACTGCGCCACGTAGAATGTCGCCTGTAGATATTTGTACTGAACCGTCAATCTTAGTTAGTAATTTTGCAACAGTACCTTTGCCTGCGCCTGGTGCGCCTAAAAGAATTAATTTCATAGTATTTCCTTGGGAATAGTTAATAAAAAATTTAGCCTCATTTTTAATATGTTGAGGTCAAAATTGAGCAAAAATTATATCATAGAGCTATGATATTTACAATCTTAGATAATCAAAGCGGTTTTTGGCTGATTCATAAAATTTCCGAATTTTTTTATTTATGACATGGAAACGCCCTGTTTCAAGAGTGCATCAGCACTATTTATGCCGTAAATGAGCGTTTTTCAGGGTTTTGGTTAGGGGTTTGGGGTGAATTCGTATAATTCCTCAAATTTCTATTGTTGAGAGGCCGTCTAATTTTAGGTTTTTTGTTACCTTTCTGGTGAGCAGAAAGGTAACCGAAAGAGCTCACCCCTCAAAACAAGTGAATTAAGGTGGCACAACACTTAATTTTAGTACTAAATTAAGTTTCAATTAACCGGGACGTTACCCTTTGATTTATTGCTAGGTTAATAAATATTAATGACAAAGATTGCCATTTTTGCTATAATGAGGCTAATTTAATTAAATAGCAATAGGCGGTTAGGTTATGGCAACCATGAATATTTCACTGCCCGATACAATGAAAGAATGGGCTGAAAGTCAGACTAATTCGGGTCGTTATGGTAATGTTAGTGATTATATGCGCGACCTTATTAGAAGAGATCAAGATCATCGACATGCTATTGTTGAGGCGTTGATAGAGGGTGAAAACAGCGGTGAATCGGACTTATCAGTTAGTGATATTTGGCAACAAGTACAACAAGAAAATTGATGAAATATACGCTTTCTAAGCAAGCTGAAAGTGATGTTAAAAATCTAATTAGGCGTTCTTATCTAAGCTTTGGTTTTGAGATAACTGATAAATATCAAAAAGGATTAAATAATTGTTTTGGTTTGTTGGCATCAGAGCCGTCAATTGGTACATCGGCAGACGGCTTGCGCGCTCAGTATCATAAATTCCCTTATAAAAGCCATGTTGTGTATTACAAAATACGCAAGAAAGATGTTTTTATTGTTCGTCTATTGCATGAGCGCTTGGATAAGCTTAAGCATCTTTGAACTCTTTTTATTATTTATGAAGTTTTTTCCAGAGCGTGTCATGATCAATAATTTTCCCTTGTTGCTCTGCAAGTAACCCCCTTTAAGATCATTTCTTTTTCAGAATCCTTTTTGTCTAAATTTTGTTTGGGATTCTTCGTAATCGTATTAGTCATTACTGAACCACGGAATTAAGGTGAATTAAGGTGACACAACACTTAATTATTTAGTACTAAATTAAGTTTAAATTTAGTATAATGAATTTGTATTTTTTATAAATAGGAGTGATTGTGCACTTAGAGCAAGACATTCAGCCAATTAGTTATTTAAAGGCAAAGACCGCAGATGTTGTTAACACAGTTAATAAAAATCGAAGAGCGATTATTATTACTCAAAATGGCGAGGCTAAGGCCGTTGTTCAAGATATTAAAAGTTATGAGAGTTTGCAAAACTCTCTTAATTTTTTAAAGCTTATTGTTCAGTCTGAAAAAGAGATTGAGACTGGAGATGTTATCGAGCAGGGAAAAATGTTTGATGAATTAGAGCAGAGGCTATTTAAATAACTGATGAAAAACTTTAAAGTATTATGGGCAAATAGCGCCCAAGATGATTTAGAGCAAATTATAGAATATATAAAGATTGATAATATTGATACGGCAAAAAACGTATTTTTAGCACTAAAATCTGAATGCAATGAATTGCATTGTTTCCCGGAAAAGTTTAGAGTAGTTCCAGAGTTACAACATATAAACATTCACCAATTTAGGGAAATTATCTATAAACGCTGGAGAGTTGTTTATAAAATAACAGGCGCAAATGTTCACGTCTTGTTTGTCGTTGATTCCAGTAGAAATGTCGAAGATTTACTTTTGCAAAGGCTGTTAAATAAGCCGAATAGCTAAACAGTATTGGATATTTCTTTGGCGAGCCTGTTCGCTACTGAACCACAACCACCATTGCTGGGCGAACCAAACGGCCGTTTAAAGTGAAGCCATGTTGTACCACTTCTAATACTGAGTTAGACTCTTTATCCGGCATTGGAATCATGGTGACGGCTTCGTGGAACTCTGGATTAAAAGCCTCTCCCGTAGGATCAAGTAATTCAACGCCAAATTTTTCCATGGTTGATAGAAAAACCTTGTCCGTCATTTCCAGACCTTCAGTGATACTATCTACTGAAGCGTTGTCATCTTTGGCAGTTTTGAGCCCCATGGTTAGAGAGTCCTTAACTTCGAGCAATGCTTTGACAAAGCCATCAAGGGCGAATTTGTGTGCGTTTTCAAGATCTTTGGCGTTACGGCGCTTGAGATTTTCCATTTCTGCTTGGGCGCGCAAGACCTTGTCCCAGTTGTCTTTGGCAGATTGTTGGGCTGCAGCTAGCTGGGTTTCTAGGTCATCCTCTGGTGATTCTTGCTCAGTGGTTTCAATGTTTTCGTCTTCGATTTTTTCAACACTTTCGTCTTGGTCTTGCTTTTTTGTCATTTTGTTGTCCAATTAATGTATATTTGTAGCTAATTATTAGCCAATTATATAGTGGCTATTTTAAAGAATTCAATAGCAAAATATAACAATGTTTAATACAATCGGCATTATCACTAAACCCAATGACTCCGTTAGCGATGGTATCGCTGAAGAATTGTCTGAATTTTTACAAAACAAGGGTGTGGGTGTTGTTGTTGGCGATGAGCCAATAGCTGAGCAAGCAGACTTGATTATCGTGGTGGGCGGCGATGGCACTTTGCTTAATACAGCGCGTACATTTGTGGATAACAATATTCCAATTTTAGGGATTAATCTGGGCCGTCTTGGTTTTCTGGCGGATGTGTCGGTTGGTAAAATGCTGGAAATTGTTTCTCAAGTGTTAAAGGGTGAATTCACCAAAGAGGAGCGCTGTTTGTTGTCTTGTCAAATAGAGCAAGACGGGCAAGTGATCCACCAAAGTGTGGCGCTTAATGATGCAGTGGTTAATCGCCAGGATGCGATGAGAATGATCGAGTTTGACGTCTATATTGACGATAAATTTGTTAATAATCAGCGAGCGGATGGACTTATTATTACCACACCAACAGGCTCGACTGCTTACGCACTATCCAGTGGCGGCCCGATTATGCATCCAGGTGTGAATGCAATTGGTCTGGTGTCAATTTGCCCACACACCATGAGTCATCGACCATTGTTAGTGCCTGGCGGTAGTGAGGTGGTTGTGCGCGTTAAAGATGCGGGTGAAGGTGTGAGTGTACATATTGATGGACAAGTGTCATTTCCAATTGCTCTAGGTCAAGAAGTTCGGGTACGTCAGCATGGTAGTTTTGTGCATTTGCTGCACCCAAAAGACTACGACTATTTTGAAATTATTCGATCAAAACTACATTGGGGATCTAAGCTGTCATAAGCGAATGTAGTTATGTTATCTCAGTTATCCGTTAAAAATTTAGCTGTTGTTGAAAGGCTAGATCTGTCTTTTGAGCCAGGTATGAGTGCTGTTACCGGTGAAACAGGTGCCGGAAAATCTATTCTTTTACAAGCATTAGGTCTAGCTTTAGGTGTGCGTGCCGATTCTAATTTGGTGCGCCATGGTAAAGACAAGGCCGATATTAGCGCAGCTTTTGCAGTAGAGCATAACCAAACGGTTCAAGAATTTTTATCTGAAAATGCTTTAGAAGATGAGGGCGAGTGTATTTTGCGCCGGGTAATTACCAGCGATGGCCGTTCAAAAGCGTTTATTAATGGTAATAGCGTGCCTTTATCCACCGTGCGCAATGTGGGCGATTTATTATTAGATATACATGGTCAAAATGAGCATCAGTTATTATTGCGACCAGACCAACAAATGAAACTACTAGATGGGTTTGCACAGCTAGAAGTAGATAAACAAGCCTTAAATGAAATCGTCAGAGAGTACAAGTCGTTAAGTGAAAAAGTAGATAATTTATTGAATAATCAAGAGCTTATCGAGCAACAGCAAGTGCTATATTTGCATCAATTGGAAGAGTTAAATGAGGCGGCGTTGGATCAAGACGAGCTTAATACCATTGAAGCAAGTTTTAAAACCAGTGCCAACGCACAAGTGATTACTGAAAAAACATCCAACGTATTAAACCAATTAGAAAGTGATACGGGCGCAAATGCTCAATTGTTAACACTGGGGTCGCAGTTGTCAGATGCGCTTGAAATGGATGATAAGCTTCAGGTTGGATTTGAGTTGTTAAGTTCTGCACAAGTACAAACTCAAGAGGCGGTGTACGAATTGACGCAATACTTGAGTCAGCTGTCAACGGACGAGCAAAGCGCTCAAGAGATGGAAGAGCGAATTTCTGAATTGTACGCTTTGGGAAGAAAGCACAATTGCGCCATTGAAGAGCTGCTAGAAGTACGCGAACAGTTGGATTTTAAGCTAGAGGAAATAGGGGGTGGTGCAAATTCTATCAGTGAAATGACCGATCAACTTGAGCTGCTGGTTAAGCGCTATCAAGATAAAGCACAAAAGCTATCCAAGGATAGACAGCTAAAGGCGACCGAGCTATCTCAGCTTGTTACCGAGGCGATGCAAGTGCTAGGCATGCCGGGTAGTGAATTTAAAATAGGGCTAAATGAAAAACTTGATGGGGTGCATTTGAATGGCCACGAAGCTGTTGAGTTTTTGGTAAAAACCAACATGGGTCAAGATTTTAAAGCGCTTAAAAAAGTCGCCTCAGGCGGTGAGTTGTCACGCATATCGCTTGCAATTTCGGTGGTGAGTAGCGATAGCGAATATACACCAACCTTAATTTTTGATGAAGTGGATGTTGGTATTAGTGGTGCAGTGGCTGAGGTAGTAGGCAGAAAATTACAAGAGCTTGCTAAGCATTATCAGATTATTTGCATTACTCACTTGGCACAAGTGGCGAGCTTTGGACATCAGCATTTGCGCGTGAGCAAAGCCCAGCAAGATGGCGGCGCTCAAACCACGGTTGAGCAGCTTGAAGATGCACAAAGAATAGACGAGGTGGCGCGTATTTTAGGCGGTGCAACAATTACGGATAAAGCCAGAGTCGCTGCCGCAGAAATGATTGCCAGTAGCCAGGCGTGAAAAAATTTAGATTAAAAAAAAAGCCGCGAAAGCGGCTTTTTTTGGTTTTTACTTCTTTTTTAGTCGCTCAATACCCAACATTTTAAAAATGTATTTTTGATAAGCAGGCTCAGAATTTCCAGTTTTCATATTTCGAATGAAGAACTTCTCAAAAGCAATCTTCGCCAAGTGCATCATCTTACCTTTTTTAGCCCAAGTAACATTGCGCGGTGGGATTTGAGGCATGGCCACAAAGGCAGCACCCGTGTCACCCATATCAGCAATACAAACCGCATTCCAAGTTGGAATGTGTGATGGCGCATTGCCGGCAATCATGTCTTCAATGTTATGCACAACTGCCGTTACCATAGATTCAATCATGTAGCCAGTTTTTGGTGTACCACACATGACCGGAGTGGCTTCTACAGGAGGGATGGCAATATTAACACCGAGTGAAAAAATATTGTCTTTTACAGGAGACTGTTGGTGGTCATTGATCATGACAAAACCTCGTGGGTTAACGTATCCTGGGTCAACTTCTGCAAGTTTAGCAACTGTATCTACACCTTTAAAGGCTGGCAACATCATGGTGTGTTTAGTAGCCACCTCGTGGGTTTTGATTGTGTTGCCTTCACCATCTACTTCCTCAACAGTAACGATATCTGCTGCAACAGAAGCTACTTTGGCATTGGTAATCCATTTAATATGACGATTTCTAAACTCAGATTCTAAAAGGCCCTTTGAATCACCGACACCTCCTAAACCTAAATGACCAATGTAAGGTTCGGCAGTAACAAAAGTCATTGGGCATTTGTCACGAATTCCGCGTTTTTTAAGATCGGTATCCATGATGGTTGCAAATTCATAGGCCGGACCAAAACAAGAGGCACCTTGTACTGCACCAACAACAATTGGGCCGCCACCATTATTACAAAAAGCCTCCCATTCACTAGAGGCAACTTTAGCATGTGCTGTTGTACAGATAGATACGCTGTGTCCATCAGGACCAAGACCTTCCACTTCGTCAAAAGCAAGTTTAGGGCCAGTGGCTAATACTAAATAATCGTAGTCAACCGTTTGATCGCCAACCATCACTTGATTTTCATTAGGTTTGATTTCTGTTGCTTCGCCAACAATTAGATTAATATCTTTGCGCTTAAGTCTTGGCTCAAGCTCAAAACTAATGTCCTCTTCACTGCGCCAGCCAACAGCAAGCCAAGGATTAGAAGGAATAAAGTTAAAGTTTGGATTGTTAGAAATGACACTCACTTGGTGAGCGCTCCCTAGTGTTTTTTTAATATCGTAAGCAAAAGGCAAACCGCCCGTGCTCGCGCCAATAACGACAATATGCGCCATATAATTCTCCTCAACAAGATTTAGTATAAAGGGGTTCATTATTCGTGTGTCTTTAGCTAATGTCAAATGCATTAGCAAATGATGATATTATTGGTCAATTAGAGCCTAATAAGCTGTTAAATATAACTTGTATCAATTAATTCATAATATAAAAATATATTTCACGATAGTATATCGGTTTATGTATAATTTCAAAAACCTATGGAAATTGTTGTCGGTGGCTTGATTGCCGTTGTAAACCAGAGCTTACTTTATTGGCGAATGCGCCAGCTTAAGCATAAAAATATTTTGGATCCCAAGCAGGTTGTCAACCTGGCTAGAGTTTCTTTAATAGAAAGGCTTTTGTTAGTTGGCATTATGCTGGTATTTGCCATGCAACGATTAGATCCATTAAGTGTTATATTGAGTTTTTTTATTATTAATTTGAGTCTTGCTTTTTACAAACAATGTCAGTTGAAACCATAACATCTTCAGAATATATTAAGCACCATCTACAGAACCTAACTTATGGTCAGGTTGATGGGCATTGGGGCTTTGCCCATACAGCAGCAGAAGCGCAGGCAATGGGGTTTTGGTCAGTTAATGTCGACTCTATGTTTTGGTCGTTAGTGACTGCGGTAGTGTTTTATACCATCTTCCGTTCAGCGGGTAAAAAAGCAACCACAGGCGTTCCTTCGGGCTTTCAAAACTTTATTGAAATGGTGATCGAATTTATTGATTTCAGTGTCCGTGATTCGTTTAAGCACAAAAACAAGCTCGTAGCGCCAATGGCACTTACAATTTTTGCTTGGATTTTCTTAATGAATGCCATGGATCTTATTGCCGTTGACTGGTTGCCACAATTAGCTGCTATTTCAGTTGGTGCAATGGGCGGAGACCCACATGCAGCCTTCTTTAAGGTTGTACCATCAACAGATCCAAATATTACATTTGGCATGGCATTATCTATTTTTATACTGATTTTATATTACAGCATCAAGCATAAAGGCTTAGGCGGATTTTTATCAGAGTTGTTGTTCCACCCGTTTGGAAAGTGGCTACTACCAGCCAACTTATTACTAGAGGGTGTTGCACTAATCTCTAAGCCAATTTCATTAGCACTACGTTTATTTGGTAATATGTATGCGGGTGAGATTATCTTTATTCTAATCGCTATCATGTATAGCGTAGGTATCGGATTTGGCGTGTTTGGTGGATTATTACAAGTAGGTTGGGCATTGTTCCATATCTTAATTATTACCTTACAGGCCTTTATATTCATGACACTAACCATTGTGTACATGGACATGGCTCACGATAACGAACACTAATTTTTAATTTTTTTTACATAAATATAACAGGAGAAATAATATGGTAATGGAAAGCGCAATTTTATATGTTGCAGGAAGCATAATGATGGGCATGGGTGCACTTGGTGCAGCGATTGGTATTGGTCTATTGGGTGCTAAAGTACTAGAAGGTGCAGCACGTCAACCAGAGCTAATTCCAATGTTAAGAACTCAGTTCTTCATTTTCATGGGCCTAGTAGATGCGGTACCAATGATTGCTGTTGGTTTAGGTCTGTACGTACTATTCGCTGTTGCATAAACTGTCTTTAACGTTTTAATCTAAGTACAAGGTAAGTCTTATGAATATAAATGCTACATTAATTGGTCAATCAATTGCATTTTTTATTTTTATCTATATGGTCAAGCAGTATGTGTGGCCACCGCTTATAGCGGCCATGGAAGAGCGCCAAAAGCGTATCGAAGGTGGTTTGTTAGCAGCGGAACGTGGATTATCTGAGCAGGCAGAAGCCGAGCAAAGAGCAAATGAATTGATTAGCCAGTCTAAAGACCAAGCTTCTGAAATTATTGCTAACGCGTCAAAGCAAGCGTCTAATATGGTTGAAGAGGCAAAAGATGTTGCCTTACAGGCAGCTGAAAAAGTTAAGTCGCAAGCAGCGGCAGAGCTTGAGCAAGATAAAGTGCGCGTTCGTAATGAATTGCAAGATCAAGTATCAGCTTTAGTTATGCAAGGTGTTAATGCGGTTTTGTCTAAAGAAGTAGACGGTAAAACGCATAAAGCCATGTTAACTAAATTGTCACAAACACTATAGTAAGCTATTATGGAATTAGTCACAATCGCCAAACCTTATGCAAATGCAGTTTTTGAAATTGCACAGCAAGACAAGTCACACGATGACTGGAAGGCTGTATTAGAGGCGTCATCATCATTAGTTGTTGATGAGCAGATGCAAGGTTATCTTGATTCTCCAAATGCGACAAAACAAGATAAAAGTGCCACTATTCAAAGGTTGGTTGCTAGTGTGATTAGCAGAGATTTGACTACCAAAGAAAATGAGTTTTTATCATTAATCTTGGACAATGATCGTGCGCCAGCCTTACCAAGTATCTTGGCTTTATTTGAAGACCAGGCTAACACCTTTGATGATGCGAAAGCATTTGATGTGATTAGTGCCTATAAATTAACGGCGGCTGAAGAAAAGAGTATTGTTGCTAGTCTGAGTGAAAAGTACAATGCTAGTGTTAGTATTGAAACAACAATTGATGATTCGCTGATTGGCGGTCTGATTATTAAACTAGGAGACAAGGTAATCGACATGTCGATTAAAGCTCGTACAGACGAGCTAAACTTGCTTCTTACAACACATTAATTATAAATTTATATAAAAGGAAGAGTTATGCAATTAAACGCCAGTGAAATTAGTGATTTAATTAAAAAACAAATAGAGGGTTTTGATTTTGCAGCAGAAGCGCGCACTGAAGGCACAGTTGTTAGTGTTAGTGACGGTATTGTTCGAATTCATGGACTGGCTGACGTACAATTTGGTGAGATGCTTGAGTTCCCTGGTAACACCTTCGGCATGGCGCTTAACCTTGAGCAAGATTCAGTAGGTGCGGTTGTATTAGGAGACTACCTACACATCTCTGAAGGTGACATTGTTAAATGTACCAACAGACTGGTTGAAGTTCCTGTTGGTGAAGCGATGCTAGGACGTGTGGTTAATCCATTAGGTCAACCGATTGACGGTAAAGGTGCAATTGATACAAACAACTCTCTTCCGTTAGAAATTATGGCACCAGGTGTGATCGAGCGTAAGTCGGTTGATCAGCCAATTCAAACAGGTGTTAAGGCAATTGATGCGATGGTTCCAGTTGGCCGTGGTCAACGTGAACTTATTATTGGTGACCGTCAAACGGGTAAAACTGCTGTTGCAATTGACGCTATTATTAATCAGAAAGACACAGGCATTCGTTGTGTTTATGTAGCGATTGGACAGAAGGATTCATCAGTAGCAGCCGTTGTTCGTAAATTAGAAGAGCACGGTGCATTAGAAAATACAATTATTGTTAATGCAGGTGCAGCCTCATCTCCAGCACTACAATACATTGCACCATATGCAGGCTGTTCAATGGCGGAATACTTCCGTGATCGCGGCGAAGATGCACTAATCGTTTATGATGATTTAACTAAACAGGCTTGGGCTTACCGTGAAGTATCATTACTTCTTAAGCGTCCACCAGGACGTGAAGCTTACCCAGGCGATGTATTCTACTTACACTCTCGTTTATTAGAGCGTGCATCGCGTGTGAATGCAGAGTACGTTGAGCAGATGACTAACGGTGAAGTTAAAGGCCAAACGGGTTCATTAACGGCGCTACCAATTATTGAGACTCAAGGTGGTGACGTATCAGCATTTGTACCAACGAACGTGATTTCAATTACAGACGGTCAAATTTTCTTAGAAACTGACCTATTTAATGCGGGTGTACGTCCTGCGATTAACGCTGGTTTGTCAGTATCTCGTGTTGGTGGCGCTGCCCAAACAAGTATTATTAAGAAGTTGGGTGGTGGTATTCGTCTTGACTTGGCTCAGTACCGTGAACTACAAGCATTTGCACAGTTTGCATCAGATCTTGATGCTGAAACTAAGGCGCAAATCGATCGTGGTCAACGTGTAACAGAGCTAATGAAGCAGAAGCAATATGCACCACTATCAGTGGCAGAATTAGCAACATCTTTATTTGCAGCTAACTCAGGTTCATTGGATGACCTTGAAGCAAATAAAGTCGTTGATTTTGAGGAAGCATTATTAAACTACATGGGCTCTAATCAGTCAGCATTAATGGATAACATTAATGCAACAGGCGATTATAACGATGACATTGCTGCCCAGTTACAAGCGGCAATTGATGATTTCAAGGCAAACCACACTTGGTAAATAAATAATATGGCAGCTGGAAAGGAAATTAGAACGCAGATTGCGAGTATTAAAAATACTCAGAAGATCACATCGGCCATGGAAATGGTGGCAGCGTCTAAAATGAAAAAATCTCAACAAAGAATGGAGGCATCACGTCCTTATTCTGAGAGAATTACAAAGGTGATTGGCCACTTGGCGAATGCACATCCAGAGTTTGAACATCCTTATATGAAAGAGGTGGGTGAGCTTAAGCGGATTGGAATTATCATCATTTCCAGTGACCGAGGCTTATGTGGCGGTTTAAATACTAATTTATTTAGAAGTTTATTAAAAGAAGTTGCTGACTATCAAGCCAAAGGAATTGAGGTTGATATTTGCACGATTGGTAAGAAAGCCACTTCATTCTTTAAAAATTCTGGATTAGGAATTAAGTCGGTATTGACAGATCTTGGTGATGCGCCACACTTTGACGACCTATTAGGTACTGTTAAGGTCATGTTAGATGCTTATGATAATGATGAAATTCAGCAATTATCAGTAGCTTATAACAGGTTTGAAAATACCATGACTCAGGTGCCAACGACAGCACAGCTCATTCCAATGATTGCTTCAGAAGCTGAAGGCATGAGTCATCGATGGGACTACATTTATGAGCCTGATGCAGAAGAAGCATTAAGCGCTTTGTTGGTTAGATATATTGAGGCAATTGTTTACCAGGGGTTGGTTGAAAACATCGCTTGTGAACAATCTTCACGAATGATTGCTATGAAGAGTGCAACTGACAATGCTGGTGATATGGTTGACGAGTTAGAATTGGTTTACAATAAAGCAAGACAGGCTGCAATTACTCAAGAGATCTCTGAGATTGTGAGTGGTGCAGCAGCAGTATAAAATTAAAAAAATAGAGTTTTAAAAAAGGAAAACAAAATGAGCAGCGGAAAAATTACACAAATTATTGGCGCGGTTATCGATGTCGAGTTTTCGGCAGATAGCATTCCAAATATTTATGATGCCTTGATTGTTACAGAAACAGGCCTTACATTAGAAGTACAGCAACAATTGGGTGACAACACAGTTCGTGCAATTGCCATGGGTGGTTCTGAAGGTCTTAAGCGTGGTATTGAAGTGACTAACACAGGTGCGCCTATTCAGGTTCCAGTTGGCACAAAGACACTGGGTCGCATCATGAACGTATTGGGTGAACCGATTGATAATGCCGGTGAGATTGGTGAAGAGTCAAGAAATGCTATTCACCGTTCTGCTCCTGCTTATGATGAACTTGCTCCTGCTGCTGAATTATTAGAAACAGGTATTAAGGTAATTGACCTAGTTTGTCCTTTCGCTAAGGGTGGTAAAGTTGGATTATTCGGCGGTGCTGGTGTTGGTAAAACAGTAAACATGATGGAGTTAATTCGTAACATTGCGATTGAGCACTCAGGTTACTCAGTATTTGCTGGTGTTGGTGAGCGTACTCGTGAGGGTAATGACTTCTACCACGAAATGAAAGAGTCAAACGTACTTGATAAAGTGTCGTTAGTATATGGTCAAATGAACGAGCCTCCTGGAAACAGATTGCGTGTTGCTTTGACTGGCTTAACAATGGCTGAGGCATTCCGTGATGAAGGTCGTGACGTATTGTTATTTATTGATAATATTTATCGTTACACGCTTGCGGGTACTGAAGTATCTGCCCTATTAGGTCGTATGCCTTCAGCAGTAGGTTACCAGCCGACACTTGCATCAGAAATGGGTGCATTGCAAGAGCGTATCACTTCAACTAAGACAGGTTCAATTACATCAATTCAGGCGGTATACGTACCAGCGGACGATCTAACAGATCCTTCTCCAGCGACCACATTTGCCCACTTGGATGCAACGGTTGTATTGTCGCGTCAAGTAGCAGAATTAGGTATTTATCCAGCGGTAGATCCACTAGATTCTACTTCTCGTCAGCTTGATCCGTTAATCGTTGGTCAAGAGCATTATGATACAGCTCGTAGTGTTCAAGGTGTATTGCAGCGTTATAAAGAATTAAAAGACATTATTGCGATCTTGGGTATGGATGAATTGTCTGAAGAAGATAAACAAGCGGTATCTCGTGCTCGTAAGGTTCAGCGTTTCTTATCTCAGCCTTTCTTTGTTGCTGAAGTATTTACAGGCTCACCTGGTAAGTATGTTTCTCTTAAAGACACACTTTCAGGTTTCCAATCTATTATCAATGGCGAACTTGATGACATTCCAGAGCAAGCATTCTACATGACGGGCTCTATTGAAGAGGTTCGTGAAAGAGCTGCGGAGAAAGCATAAATGTCAATGATTCAGGTCGATATCGTAAGTGCTACAGAGTCTCTTTACTCAGGTGAAGTGAAATGTGTATTTGCGCCTGGTAGTAATGGTGAGCTAGGTATTTATCCTCAGCATTTACCATTACTGTCAACGCTACGTCCTGGTGAAGTTCGTGTTGAAACAGATAAAGGCATGGAGTCAATCTATGTTTCTGGCGGTATTGTTGAGGTTCAGCCTTCATTGGTTACGATCTTTTCCGATACGGCGATTCGTGCCCACGACTTAGACGAGTCTAAGGCATTAGAAGCAAAACAAAGAGCTGAAGAGGCTATGGCTAACGCGGATACGGATCAAGACATTTCATCAACTCAAGCAGCGCTTGCAGAGTCTATGGCTCAATTGCAAATAATTTCTAAGATGAGAGGAAAAAAACTTTAAAGACAAATAGCTTTAAAATTTACAACCTTGTTGTTGACCACTTGAACGCCTTCTTTTTGAAGGCGTTTTTGTTTTAAGCTTGATCCAAAAGCGTATTCACCTAATTCACCATTAGATTTCACTACTCGGTGACAGGGCACTTCAGGTGCATTGGGGTTTTTATTCATCGCTGTTCCCACCGCTCTATATGCTTTGGGATGGTTTATGAGTTTGGCTAGATTTTTATAGGTAATTACTGAGCCAGATGGTACGTTAGCTTTAAGTGTTTTGTAGCAAAGTCTTTGAAAATCTGTCATACCAAATAAGAACTCATGGCGGAATCATACTTGTCTTGTGCTTTTAAGATAAAGTCACAAGCTTCTCGAACCGCACCATGGCCACCACGTTTATCGGTAATTAAGCAGGCGTTGTCTTTGACTAATTCGTGTGCATTGGCTACAGCAATTGGCAGACCTATATTGCGCATCACCGGCAGGTCAATAATGTCATCGCCCACATAGGCCACTTGTTCAGCATTTAAAGAGAGTTTTTCTAAGAGCTCATTGAAGGCAATGAGCTTATCACTTTGGCCTTGATAGAAATGCTCGATTCCTAAGTTTTTCATTCTATGAGCAACATTGGGCGTGTCTCTAGCACTGATGACGGCAGGTTCTACACCATTTTGTTTGAGTAGTTTAATGCCCAATCCGTCTAATGAATTGAAGCGCTTAAGCTCAATACCCTCGTCTGAGAAATATAAGCCACCATCAGTTAATACGCCATCAACATCAAAGATGATGAGCTTGATGGTTTTAGCTCTTAGGTAAGCTTTGTTTAGTAATTTCATATGACTTTACTCCATTCAAATGCAGGGCCAGGGTCAGTTTTTCTGCCAGGTGCAATATCACTATGGCCAACAACATCGCTAATCGGATAGTGAGATTTTAAAGTTGATAATACTTGATTTAGTCTATCGTATTGTTGTGTTTCATATTCGATATGATCAGCGCCTTCTAGCTCGATGCCTATTGAATAGTTATTACAATCTGGAATTTTATTAAATATAGACGCCCCTGCATGCCACGCACGCTGATCAAAATCAACAAATTGTGTCACGCTTCCGTCTCGCTTGATAAGCAGGTGTGCTGAAACCTTTACTGTTTCGATTTGTTTGAAATATGGATGTTTACTTGCGTCAAGCTGATTAGTAAAGAAATCTTCAATATAGTTGTTGTTAAATTTGCCTGGTGGCAATGAGATGTTGTGAACAACAACCAGGGTTATGCTGGCCTTATCTGGACGCTGATTGAAGTTTACAGTAGGTGAGTATTTTGCAATATCTAAGCGATGATTTGTAATCATGACTAAGATTGTACGCGATTAAAATAGCGCCCTCTTAACATTAACCTAGGGGATTTTGCTTGGTCAGTAAAGGTGGATCGTTTGTGCAAGATATTGTTGCACAAAAGACCTTGGTTGGCATGCATTGTGTGTTTGAAGTGATAAGGTGTATTACCGGCTAAAAGCTTATCAAGTAACTCAACAGCTTGTTTGATTTCAGCGGAATCGTAAAAAGCAACGTTTTTCTTCCTCTGGGTGTAGCGCATGTATAGCTCACTTGTTGCCTCATCTGTAAAAAAAATTGGCCCAATAGAACTTTTACGTCGAGTTTGGCCATCAACCATATGTGCTGGTATAGTCATGGCTTGTGAGTGAGTGAGGGCTGCTGTAACATCTGGATTTTCTTCTCTTAGGAGTAGATAGGCCATTTGCTGGTCAATCCATTGGTTTTCACCTCCTTGTTGTGCCGGATTAACGCAGAACAAAGAAAAGGCTCGAATCCGATCTTCAACCGAATTGTAGTAGCCATCTGTATGCCAGCCAATGGCTCGATTTGTATAAGGAATAAATTCAGCCTGATTTTGATCGACACTCTGGGTAATGTGAGCTAAGCCCTGGTTTTTAACATACAGATGTTGATCATAAGATTCAAGCCCAAATTGCTGATTAAAGCTAACAATGCTTAATTCGTAGTCTTGTTGGACGGGCGTGCTGAATAACGCAAAGTTATTAACTCGACATAAGTGGCTTATTTGATCTTTTTCAGATTTTAACAGCTGATTGGGATTGCTAACTTCTACTAAGCAATGTTCAATATTAGTCTGGGCATTGGCAAGTTTTTCATCTCGCCAAAATTGGTAGTCATCTGTTGAAGTGACTACATTAGCCATTAATGCGCTTGTTGATAAACCATTGTTGTGCAATTGATAAGATGTTGTTAATCACCCAGTAAAGTACCAATCCTGATGGGAACCACAAAAAGAATATAGTAAATACAAAAGGCAATGCCATCATAATTTTTGCTTGCATTGGGTCAGGTGGCGGCGGGTTAAGCTTCTGTTGTACAAACATAGATGCACCCATAATGAGTGGCAAGATATAGAATGGATCTGGAGCGGCTAAATCGAGCAAATACCAGAAAGGCGTTTGACGCAATTCGACCATTTCTAATAGCACCCAATATAGTGAAATAAATACTGGAATCTGCACTAAGATTGGTAAACAACCGGCCGCTGGATTAATCTTTTCCTTGCGATACAACTCCATGGTCTTTTGGCCCATTTTTTCTTTGTCATCGCCATAAGTTTCTTTAAGTTTGGCCAATCTTGGAGATAGTTTTCTCATGCCAGCCATTGATCGATAAGATTTTTCACTGAGTTTGTAAAAGGCCAGCTTGATTAAGATGGTAAGAATAATAATGGCATATCCCCAAGATCCAACATAGTCATAAATCCAGTTAAGGATTTCAGAGAGTGGCTTGGCAATAATAAACAAAATGCCGTAATCTACTGTTTTATCGAGTCCTGGCGCTAGGTTATCTATACGAGATTGCTCTTTAGGGCCAATGTATAAAGCATTAGTACCAAGTGTTGTAGTTGAACCAGGCGCAACACTTTGAGCGGTATTTACAATGGTTAGTAGGTATTTGCCGTTGTTAACTTTGGCAGAGTAATTGTGTGTTTCTTGTGCCTGTGGAATCATGGCAACAAAGAAATAGTGCTGAATCATTGCCAGCCAGCCGCCCTTGGAGGTGGTTTCTGGCTGTTCATCAAACTCATCAAATTCTATTTTTTCATAGACTTCTTGGTCGTCATACTTTGCACCGCCAGTATAAGTCGGCATCATCATATTAGACTGATCTAGTGCATTGCGCACGAGCTGGGTGTAGCTAGTAACATCAATATTATTATTTGAGTTGTTGTTAACTTGGTAATCTATATTAACAACATAACTACCTTGAGTAAAGTGGTAGTTCTTGGTGACAATAGTGCCATTTTCACCCGTCCATACCAGTGGCACTACTAAGCTATCTCCTTGCATTTGGTAGTGTGTTTGAGCCGAACTAAATAGCGAATGATGAGTTGGCATTTGCTCGCTTGGTAGTAGTCCGCTTTGTGCCTGGAACAATTCATTAGGTGTGTCGCTGAGCAATTGAAAGCTTACTTTTGAATTCAGCTCAATAGGATAATCGTTCAGCCATGCATTAGTGATCGTTCCGCCTTTTTGGCTAATTTCTAGTGTTAGTAAGTCTGTACTAACCGTAACAAATTCGCCACTATTTGATTCTTTGCTAAGTGGGACGTCAGGAGTTGCTTCTGTGCGAATTGCACTTGGTACATTTGCATTGGCGCTTTTTGTTGCGCTTTTGGTATTTTCAGTTTTTGCTTGATAGAGTAAATTGCCATTGGCGTCAACAGCGTGCTGTCTATCCCACTGCTCATTGAGCAGGAAAATACTAAGAAAAATTGCAATAATTAGGAAGAATTTTTGATTGTTCATCGGGTTTAATTTTAATTAAAGTTAAATTATTTTTTTGGTACCGGGTCGAAGCCGCCTTCATGCCAAGGATGGCACTTGCCTATGCGTTTTGCACCAAGTGCAAAGCCCTTGATAAGTCCATGCTCCTTGACAGAGTCATAAGCATATTGCGAGCACGTTGGCTGAAAGCGACAATTTGAGCCGAGCAAGGGACTGATAAACAGCTGGTAGAATTTAATTGGTATTAGCAATAGTTGGCGCATTTATTTAGCCACCACTTGATTAAACAGACTTAGCAAATCTTCTGCTATAGCAGCATTACTAGCCGGCTTAGCATGCTTAGCCATCACTACAAATTCCCAGTTATTAAGCTGTGCTTGGTTTAGTCTAAAGGTTTCACGCGCTAATCGTTTAAAGCGATTACGTTCAACCGCTAGACGATGTACTTTTTTAGAAATTGCCAGACCGAGTTTTGCTCGAGAATCATCTGTCTTAATAGACATAACCTGCCAATATTTTCCCCTAGTCATTTTTCCATTATTAAAAATGGATTTATATTCGCTAGGTTTTAATACTTTAGATTGGCGGGTTAATCTAAAAGACATCTGAAAATTAGGATTAAGCTGTTAAGCGCTTACGTCCTTTTCTTCTGCGTGCGTTAACAACTGCACGTCCTGCTTTTGTACTCATTCTTGATCTGAAACCGTGCTTACGCTTACGCTTAATAACACTCGGTTGAAAGGTTCTCTTTTGCTTCATAATGGATATTGTTCAATAAAATCTTGCAATTTTACCATAACTTAATGAGATTTGCATTAACTGTGACGAATATAGCTTCTATAGTTATAAGGTGCTACAATGACACCTATTTTAAATTTAAAGCAGGTTTTTAATGGATTTGGTGTATTGGTTGATGTTGTTAAAAGCGCCACATTTGGGCGTTAAAACATTTTATAAGGCTTTGCAATATTTTGAGACGCCTCAGCAAGTTTTCCTTGCCAGTTCTCGTGATAGACTCAACTCTGGGTTATTTAAAAAGCCAACTCTGGCTTATCTTGAGTCGGCCGATAGTTCACTCGTCAAGGCAGATCTTTACTGGATGCAAAAACAGGATTGCCACATCTTAACATTAATTGATGAGCGCTATCCGTCACAACTTAAAACCATTTCCGATCCGCCACCAATACTGTATGTTAGGGGAGAGGTTGCTTGTCTAAAGGAGCCTCAATTGGCAATTGTTGGAAGTAGAAATCCAACTACAGGTGGAAAGCAAAATGCTCAGCAGTTTGCAGCTGATTTGGCCAAATTAGGCCTAGTGATTACCTCGGGTATGGCTAGCGGTATCGATGCACAGGCACATATTGGTGCATTAGAGCAAGGTGCAAAAACCATTGCCGTATGTGGTACGGGGCTTGATAGAATTTATCCAGCCAAACACAAATCTTTAGCCCATCAAATTTCTCTACAAGGTGCGCTTATCTCAGAATTTTCAATTGGCACATCACCAATGGCCAGCAATTTTCCAAGGCGTAACCGACTGATTAGTGGTCTGAGTCTTGGCACGTTAGTAGTTGAGGCGAGTATTAAAAGTGGCACCATGATTACCGCCCGACTGGCTGCCGATCAAGGTAAAGAAGTATTCGCCATTCCAAGCTCAATCCACAATCCCTTGGCTCAAGGATGTCACTATTTGATTAATCAGGGTGCTAAGCTGGCTGGTTGCGTAAATGACATTGTTGAGGAGCTTCCAGAGGGCTTATTGAATGATATACTGCCACAGAAATACACCCATTCTATAAAAGAGATGGACAAAACAGGGTCTAAAGTATTAAAATGTCTCAGCTATGAGCCTTTGAGTGTTGATCAGCTGGTTGAAAAAACCAAGCTCAGCCCACAGATAGTTGCCCAGGAGTTACTCTTATTAGAGCTGGAGAGTAAAGTGGAAAAGACAAATGCACAAGGTTACGTATTAATTAAATAAAATTTATGACATGACACACAATATTCTCGACGTTCTTACATATATGTTCGACTACCTTTTCGAAGAGGCGGAGCAAGACAACGCACACGAAATTAATGATAGCGAATTAAAAGCACACTTATCAGATGCAGGATTTGATGTTGTTGGTATTGATAAAGCACTCAGCTGGTTGGAAAATATTGCCACCCTGCAAGATGGAAAAATCAAACCATTTGATCTGATTAATCAAACCAGTATGCGTATTTATACGGATGCAGAGCAATCCAAACTAGATGCTAAGTCACGCGGGTTTTTACTATTCATGGAAAACGTAGGCCAGCTAGATGCTAATCAACGTGAAATGATTATCGAACAAGTGATGTCGCTTGGCGATACAGGCATTGATCTGGAAGATCTTAAATGGGTAGTTATGATGGTATTGGGTAATAGCACAGAGGGTGAAATATCCGCCCAATGGCTAGAATCCATTGTATTTCTTGATGAAAACCGAACCTTACAATAATGGCTAAAAATCTAGTTATTGTTGAGTCCCCTGCCAAGGCCAAGACGATTGAAAAATTTTTGGGCAAAGACTATGTGGTCAAATCAAGTATTGGTCATATTCGTGACATGCCTAAGAAGAACATGGGTATCGATATCGAGAATGATTTTGAGCCTACATACGAGGTAACAGCAGACAAAAAGAAAGTGGTTGCTGAATTACGCAAAGCGGTTAAGTCGGCAGAAAAAGTATATCTAGCAACGGATGAGGATCGCGAAGGTGAGGCCATTGCCTGGCATTTACTAGAAGCACTTAAATTACCAAGGAATACAGCTAGAATCGTATTCCATGAAATTACTAAAGGCGCTATTACTGATGCTATTGTTGCGCCAAGAATGGTTGATTATCATTTGGTAGATGCACAACAAGCGCGCCGAATTATCGATCGCTTAGTGGGTTTTGAAATCTCACCAGTACTCTGGCGTAAAATTTCAGGTGCGCGTTCAGCAGGCCGTGTGCAATCCCCAGTGATGCGTCTTGTGGTGGAAAGAGAAAGAGAGATTGCTCAACACACTTCGGTATCAACTTACAAGGTTAAGGCTGAGTTGGTTAACGAGAGTGGCGAGGTGGTTGATGTTAAGTTAAGCAAGGATTTTAACTCTAAGCAAGAGGCGCTGGAATTTGCAACCAAGCTTTTATCGGCAGATTTAAGCGTTGCATCGATTGAGAAAAAACCTTCAAAACGCTCACCAAAAGCACCTTTTATTACCTCGACGCTACAACAAGAAGCTTCACAAAAATTGGGTTTTTCGGTTAAACAAACCATGACTATTGCCCAAAACTTGTATCGTGAAGGTTCGATTACCTACATGAGAACAGACTCCTTTACTTTGTCAGAAACTGCAATTGAGGCAGCTGGAAAAGTTATTGAACAAGAGTTTGGCGCTCAGTATCATCATGTTAGACGTTTTAAAACAAAAGACTCTGGTGCACAAGAGGCGCATGAGGCGATCCGCCCAACAGATCTAACCAAGCCAAGCATTTATGGCGTAGATGAGCAAACAGCTAAGCTTTACAGTTTAATTTATAAGCGTACATTGGCATCGCAAATGAGTGATGCTCAGTTGCAAAAAACCCAAATCAAGGTTAACGTATCAAACGCAGATGAGCAGTTCTTAGCCAATGGTGAAATTTTAACATTCCCTGGTTTTTTAAAGGTTTATGACTACCTTTCTGCCGACGACAAGCTTCTGCCTGATTTGAGTGAAGGTGACGCTTTAACATTAGCCGGCTTCTCTGCGAGAGAGAGTTTTTCTCGTGCTAAGCCGCGCTATACAGAGGCCTCTTTAGTTAAAAAAATTGAAGAAATGGGTATTGGTAGGCCATCAACTTTTGCCACTATGGTGTCAACCGTTCAAGATCGAAACTACGTCACCAAAGAGACGCGAGAAGGTGTTGAGCGTGAGTATGAATTAATTGAAATTGAAGATAACGCAGTAGTAGAGTCAAAACCGAGTGAAATCACAGGTGCTGAAAAAAATAAACTATTCCCGACTAATGTTGCTTATTTACTGAATGATTTCTTGGTGAAAAATTTCAGCAATATTATTGATTATGAGTTTACAGCCAAATTAGAAAGTGATTTTGATACGGTGGCAACTCAAAACGTTCCATGGAAGCAGGTAGTTAAGAATTTTTACGACCCTTTTCATGCTCAAATTGAAGCGGCAGCAGACATCTCTAGAGAAGAAACCCATGGTATGCGTGAGCTGGGCGAGGATCCAAAATCTGGTAAGCCAGTGAGTGTTCGATTTGGTCGTTACGGCGCGTTTGCGCAAATTGGTCATAAGGACGACGAAGACAAGCCAACCTTTGCAGCTCTAAGAGGCACATTGGACATTGAAACCATCACATTGGATGAGGCGCTTGAATTGTTTAATATGCCTAGAACAGTAGGAGAGACTGACGATTTTGGCATAATTAAGGCTAATTATGGTCGCTTCGGTCCTTATATTCAATATGGCAAAAAATATGTTTCTCTCAAAGAGCATACGCCAGAAGAGGTGGATTTAGCAACGGCATTAGAGCTAATCGCAGCGAAAGAAAAGTTTGATGCAGAGCGTGTAATTAAAACCTTTGACGAGTCTGAAATTCAAGTTTTGAATGGTCGCTTCGGCCCCTACATTTGGAATGGCAAAAAGCGTGGTAAAGGGCAAAAGAATATCACCATTAAAAAAGTTTTTGGTGATAAAGAGCCTGCTGATTTATCTCTTGAGGAATGTAAAAAAGCGATTGCTGGAAAGCTTAAGCCCAAAGCTAAAAAAGCGAAAAAGAAAGCGCCTAAAAAAGCCACTGCCAAAAAAGCGACCAGAAAAACTGTAAAGAAATCAGCTAAAAAACCTGTCAAAAAAGCTAGTAAAGAGTCATAGCCTTATTATCACACAGCCTTTTTTGGCTGTTGCGGTGTAAAATGCAAAGCATTTATTATTAAATACAAAGAGTTATGTTGTTAATTAGCGAAATAATAATTGCCAATCCACAAATTGATGATTTTGAAGAGTTGGTTTCTGTACTTAAAACCATTTCAAAGGCGTCAGATGAGCGTTTTTTCCGTATGGATGTTAAACCTGATTATCAAAATACCCCTGACAACTGGGAGGACCGCCTTGAGGCGGCATTTTACTAATGGGAAAATACCTCAATAAAGAGCAAATTTTTGACGCTGAAGACGGTGAAGATTTGTATGCAAATGAAGAGCAGCTATTCGCACGCCTTGAGTTTTTTGAAAAACAATTAGCAGAGCAAACAGCAGAAACAGCGGTTGAAGACAGAATTAACACCCTGCTCGAGATTGCTCGTATTCAGGTGGAGCGCTATAAGGGTGCAGATGCTTGGGAGAAGGCTATGATGGCTTTTGATCTTGCCAAGGACAATGAGCTCTGGGAGCAGGCAACAGAAGCTTGCGACGCGATGTTTTTGTCCGAAGGTCCTGATGCGCTAAAAGCATTAGGCCATGCGCTTTGGTTAGGCATTACTTTCCCAATTGATCCTGAAATTACCGTGGCTATGCTCCAGCACCTGGTGGAAGAGTCTCCAAAAGGCGCAGATACCAAGGCTTACGCAGCGGCAGTGGCACACTATATTGTCTCCATTCGTCGCGGTGCGGATGATGATCTTACTTTCTTTGCCTCGCAGATGATTGCTTCAGTTGCGGATGAACATTCACACGTAACTGACCAATCAACGTTTGATTTATGGCGCAGGACCTTGCAACTTGATAAGCCGGAAGTATTCTTGCCTAAGCTTTCTAGCGCGGTTGATCAGTTGGTTGGCGATACTTGGTGGGTTGATCGTGATGCTATTAGAGCAAAACTCGACGCTGAAGGTAAATAGATGAAAATTAAAGTTTGCGGATTTACTCAAGCACAAAATGCATACGACGCATCCATGCTCGGTATTGATGCGATTGGACTGGTTTTTTATGAAAAATCACCACGCCATGTTGAAGTTGAACGTGCTTTAGAAATTGTTCAGGCTTTACCGCCTTTTATTAATAGAGTTGGGCTTTTTGTTAACGCAGATTCACATTTTATAGATGAAGTGTTGTGCGAAGTGCCGCTCGATACCTTGCAATTCCATGGCGATGAAACTCCTGAAGATTGCGCGCAATATGCCATGCCTTTTATTAAAGCTTTGCGGGTTAACGAGCAAACTAATATCGAGCAGTTAGCACAAGCATACCAGCAGGCTAGTGGCTTGTTGCTAGATGCCTATAATCCTGACACTTATGGTGGCACAGGTGAGCGTTTTGATTGGACACTAGCTAAGGTCGATATTGACTTACCGATTATCTTAGCAGGAGGGCTAAACCCTGACACTGCTCAGCAAGCGGCGAGTCAAGTTAGCCCATACGCACTGGATGTTTCTAGTGGCGTAGAAAGCGCAAAAGGCATTAAAGATCTTGAAAAAATTAAGCAATTCATTAAACAAGCAAATTTATGAGTAATTATAATTTACCAGACGATAACGGCCATTTTGAGCAATATGGCGGCGTATTCATCGCAGAAACATTAATGACAGCAATTACAGAATTGCAAAATGCGTACACAAAGTATAAAGATGACGAAGAGTTTATTCGTGAATTTGAGCATGACCTCAAGCATTATGTAGGGCGTACGACGCCACTTTATCATGCACAAAATTTGAGTAAAAAGCTTGGCGGTGCACAAATTCATCTTAAGCGTGAAGATTTAAATCACACGGGTGCACATAAGGTCAACAACACCATTGGCCAGGCATTATTAGCCAAACGCATGGGAAAAACACGCATTATTGCCGAAACCGGTGCAGGCCAACACGGCGTTGCAACCGCAACAGTAGCAGCGCGTTTAGGCTTGGAGTGTGTAGTTTATATGGGCGAGGTAGATGTCGCTCGCCAAGCTTTAAATGTATTTCGCATGAAGTTACTTGGGGCAACTGTGATCCCGGTGACTTCTGGGTCAAAAACCCTAAAAGATGCTCTAAATGAAGCCATGCGCGACTGGGTTACCAATATTGATGACACTTTTTATATCATTGGTACAGTGGCAGGTCCGCATCCTTATCCAATGATGGTGCGTGATTTTCAAAGCATTATCGGCAAAGAGGCAAAAGTGCAATTTGCCGATCAAATTGGTGGTTTGCCTGATGCCTTGGTGGCTTGTGTTGGTGGCGGTTCAAATGCCATTGGACTTTTTCATGAATTTATTGATGACAAGTCAGTTGAAATTTATGGCGTAGAAGCTGCTGGACATGGTCTTGAAAAAGGCCCAACAGCGCACGCTGCACCTTTGTGTGCAGGAAATGTAGGGGTCTTGCACGGGAATCGCACTTATCTCATGGAAGATGAAAATGGCCAAATTATTGAAGGTCATTCAATTTCAGCTGGATTGGATTATCCAGGAGTGGGCCCTGAACACGCATACTTGAAAGATTCGGGACGCGCGCAATACGTAGCAATTACCGATAAAGAGGCGCTTGATGCTTTTCATACACTTACCAAGGTTGAGGGTATTTTGCCAGCACTAGAATCTTCGCACGCCGTGGCTTACGGCATTAAGCTAGCTCAAACACTTGACAAAGACAAACACATTATTATCAATCTTTCGGGTCGTGGCGATAAGGATATTCATACGATCGCTGAAATCGAAGGCATTCAGTTTTAGAATATAATTTTTCATAATCACTGCGGCAGTTTCCATACTTGAGGTCTTATGTATTAGTTAATACACTTCGACTTTTGCGCGCATTACTTCCTTGCGATAATAAAAAAATACCATCCTAAAACACCTCTAAAGTTAGTTTTTATCAAGGATTTTTCTATCAAAAATTTAGAAAATTTTATAAATTTAATCTAAATCAATCTATTTTTTCTTAAAAATGAGAATTTTCGACTGATTTATGGCTAATATTTTCATTATTTCAGTTAAAAACACCATATTTATTGAATTTTATGTGTAATTTGAGCTAAATGTGCCCATATTTGGTATTTTTTTATTAAAAACACCATTTTAATAATTTCCGAATTTTTAATCTGTCAATGTGGCCTGCAAGGTACAATTGTGGTTCGATTGTTTTTCTTGAGGGGTGAAAATGCATAAAAAATCAACGATTAGTTTATTAATGAGTTTTACTGTCGGCTTGAGTATTGTCTTTTCTTCTGCGGTTTGGGCAAAAAATCCTAACATGGCAGTTAGTAAGAGAGATAGTAATGGTGATGGAAAAGTCAGCTTAGATGAATGGGATAAGCCAGAATTTATTTTTGATAAAATTGATTTTAATGGTGATGGGTTTATAACTGCACAAGAGTTTGCAAAAAAATGGGGTATACCTATGCCTGGTGTCGGTGATGCAAGTGAGAGAATTACTGATGAGAAAGCAACGTTAATATTCTTAGCGGGTGGAAAACATTGTCGAACAAATGTAAGTAGCTGGGAGTTTGAACGAATGGACAATATTACAGTAATAATCCCACCGTGTGATGAGGCAGATGATATTGATCTGGATGAGATTAAAACGCCCATTTTCGTTGCTGGTATAAGCACAGGCTCAATCAAATCTATCAAATACTACAATAAACATCCAGAAAAGGTTTCTGGAATTATTTTGTTATCAGGGATAGCAAGTCGTAAATGTAAATGGTGTGGCAGTTTGTACGATACAGATTATAGAAATGTTAACGTACCAGTATTATTTGTTAATCATAAGTATGATAAGTGTCCTAGTACAAAAGATATGCATATTACAAAAAGGTTTAAAAATAGTCTGCCTTCAGAAGACGCTACAATAACAATGATAACTGGTGGTTATGATCAGGGCGGATCTTCTCCTGCAAGTCAATGTTTTAAAAACACCCATCACTCGTTTTCTGGAAACGAGCCTGATGTAACTGATGTTATGAATAATTGGATTATGAAACGTATTGATTAGACGGTATTTTTAAATTTTTTATTTCGTATGGTCTAAGTGTAAATTACACATTGGCGGCAGCATAGAGAATAGTAGAGTGTTTTCCTATCTAGAGTTAGATGTGAACTTTGCAGAGATGGTTGAAGAAAAAATTGCTAAAAATGGTAAAAATCATTTAGTTAAGTAATGGATGTTGCGCTAGCTAGCATTCAGTCATGCTGAGTGCTAAGCCGCCAAGAGAAGTTTCTTTATATTTGCTGGACATATCAAGCCCTGTTTTTTTCATGGTTTCAATACAGCGATCTAGGGAAATTAAATGCTCTCCACTTTCTTTTAGTGCTAGAGAAGCGGCGAGATAAGCGCTAATTGCACCAAAGCCATTGCGCTCGATACAAGGAATTTGTACCAAGCCCTTAACAGGATCGCAAGTTAGCCCTAGGTGATGCTCGAGTGCAATTTCTGCGGCGTTTTCAATCTGTGCAGTTGTGCCTCCTTTAGCAGCGCATAGCCCAGCTGCAGCCATGGAAGAGGCGGATCCGACCTCCCCTTGACAGCCCACTTCAGCCCCTGAGATTGAGCTTTTGTGTTTGATTAAGCCGCCGATAGCTGCTGCAGTTAATAAAAAATCATAGATTTGCTGCTGATTGGCATTTTGGTGGTGCGCCAGATAATACAAAATAGCCGGAATAATGCCAGCAGCGCCATTAGTTGGCGCTGTTACCACCATGTGACCTGAAGCATTTTCCTCATTTACCGCCATGGCGTAAGCGCATAGCCAATCATTTACATCAGCATTTTCCGGATCTTGTTCGAGCTGTTGGTGTATATTTTTGGCGCGTCTGGGCGTATTTAAACCGCCAGGCAATGTGCCTTCACCTTGCAAGCCTTTTTCAATACAGATCTCCATGGACTGCCAAATTTTATCCAAACCTTGCTCTAGAGATTTCAGAGAAAGACTTTGGGTTTCGTTGGCTTGTTTCATTTTTGCAATTGAAAGCTTGCTTTCTTTTGACATGGCCAGCATGGCATTGGCAGAGTCAAATGCGTATGGAAATTGTGCTTTAGACTGGCTAAGCATCGGGGCTTGGAGTTGGTGAATATCTGCCAGCGTGGTGATAAATCCACCGCCAATGGAGAAGTAAGTCTGTGTCAGGAGTATTTGGTCTGATGCATCCAGCCACTCAAACACCATACCATTTGGATGCTCAGGTAGTGAGTGTTGTGTATCAAAAATAATGGATTTTTCAGCGTCAAATTTAATGCTGCAGTCTGACTCCAGTGAAATTGTTGTTTGATGTTGTAATTGATTCGTGAGGCTGTCTACGTCAGAGAGAGATAGATCCTCTGGTAAATAGCCATGCAATCCTAAAATAATGGCCGAATTAGTTGAATGGCCAATGCCGGTATGCGCCAAAGAGTCTTTTAATGTGCAGCGTAGGTGGGTTCCCATTTGAGTAGGCTGCAACCGTACGCGACTGACAAAGGTATGCGCTGCTACCATTGGCCCCATGGTGTGGGAGCTTGACGGCCCAATGCCTACCTTGAACAACTCTAAAACGCTAATAAACATAAAAAATACCAGTCGATGCTGTCAATAGTAATGACTCAATCATACTAGTATATTTTTGCGACATGATTTTATTTGGCTGATTGTATAGAGCCAGAATCTATGTTTTAACTTTTAGCCACCAAAATAGTAAAATAAATTGAGCAATTAATAGCGGCACAACAGACAATAACACCACTTCCCAGCCAAAATTAAACACAAACCAGCCTGCAGACAGAGAAGCGATGGCTTGAAGACTAAAAATTAGGAAGTCATTAACAGACTGAACTTTAAATTTTTCAGCATCGATGTAGGAGTTTGGCAAGAGGCTGGTGCCACCAATAAATAAGAAATTCCAGCCCAGTCCTAATAGAATTAAGGCTACCCAGTAATTATTGAGTGCGTGACCTGAAAGAGCAATGGCGATACAGACAAAATACAACAAGACCCCAATAAGCATCATTTTGCTTAGGCCTAATAGTTTTACAATCCAAGGGGTGAATAGCGAAGGTAAAAACATGGCGATGACGTGCGACTGGATGACAAACTTGGTGTGTTCTAGTGAAAATCCATCAATGACGTGCATGCTCATCGGTGTGGCAGTCATGATATAGCTCATCACCACGTAGCCAATTGCTGAACTGGACATGGCAATGATAAAGACTCGCTGCTTCACAATGGTGTGTAAGCTTCTACCTGAAGATGAATGATTTTCAGAAGCGACAGCATACGGTTGATAAAACCAAAGCAATGTAAAGGCCATTATGAAGCTCAGGCTGAGTAAGGCAAAAGATCCAACAAATTGAGTGCTGAATAAATCTTGTCCTAGGATGGCGATTTCAGGGCCTAAATAGGCAGAAATTAAGCCGCCAACCAGTACTGCTGATGTGGCAGTGGCGCTTAAGTGGTGATCAACACTTTCAATTGCTGCAAACCTAAATTGGTTCATGGTGGCGGTGGTGACGCCAAATAGAAAAGTGGCTGTGCAAAATAGATAAAAAGACTGGATGTTGAGAGCGGTAATGGCCAGTGTAATAATCACCAAGGTATAAATACAAACGCCTAGAAAAGTTTGGCGCCTGCCTAGGTGTGACATAATGCGATTTATTGGAATGATAAAGCTTGCCGTGCCAACCACCAGAAGCGCGACTGGTAGGGTTGACAGGCTATCCATGGGCGCTAAATTTTGACCAATAATACCGCCTAGAAAAATCACAAAGACGCTGAGTGACATAAATAGTGCCAGCCCAGCGGTTAACAGCCAGACATTTTTAGGTAGGGTGAGCATTTATTTTTTGACTGGTCTGTTCCAACTCGGAAAAACTCGTTGTTTAGATCTGCTCAAGGTTAGTTGATCCTCTGGGGCGCTAGCAGTAATGGTAGATCCTGCACCAATGGTGGCATTTTTACCAATAGTAACAGGGGCGACCAATTGCGAGTCTGAGCCAATAAAGGCGCCATCACCAATGATAGTTTGATGCTTGTTGACGCCGTCATAATTACACGTAATTACTCCGGCACCGATATTAACATCAGCTCCTACGGTAGCATCGCCGACATAGCTAAGGTGTGAAATTTTTGAGCCTTTACCGATAATGGACTTTTTGACTTCGACAAAGTTACCAACTTTAGCGTTTTCTCCAATGTCGGCTTGAGGGCGAACACGGGCAAATGGACCGATTGAAGCGCCGTTGCCAATGACGGCATCTTCAATGACAGAATTTGCCAAGATAGTCACATGATCGCCAATTTTAGAGTTTTTTATACAACAATTAGGTGCAATTGTTGTGTTATTTCCCAGAGTGACAACCCCTTCAATCAAGGTGTTAAAGTCAATTTCACAATCTTGTCCGAAGCTTAGATCACCACGACAATCAAAGCGTGATGGATCTTTAAGGCTAAGACCTTGTTGCATATATTGATCAGATTTTTGCTGTTGGTAAATACGCTCAAGTTCGGCTAGCTGAACTTTGTCATTCACACCCGCAACTTCAGACTCATCTATGGTAATTACAGAAGCAACAGTTTTGCCATCGTTAACAGCCGACTCGATGATATCAGTTAAGTAGAGCTCGCCTTGAGCATTGTTTGCATCTAGGCCGCTTAAGTATTTTTTGAGCAATGCCGTTTGAACTGCCATGATGCCGGTGTTTACTTCACATACTTTGAGCTGCTCAACGTTTGCATCTTTTTGCTCAACAATGGCTTGAATGGTTTCGTTGTTACGAATGATGCGCCCGTATCCTGTTGGATCTTCTAAGGCCACCGACAGCAGGGCAATGCCTGAGGTTTTAGATGCATCGATTAGTTGCTCTAAGGTTGTTTGCTGAATCAAAGGCACGTCGCCATATAGAATTAGGGATACTGAATCCTCTTCAATATGAGGAGTTGCCTGTTGTACGGCGTGGCCAGTGCCGAGTTGTTCTACTTGCTCAACCCAGTTGATTGAATCATCATTAATTGTTTGTTTAACTTGATTGCCACCAAAGCCATAAACCACATGAATTTGCTGGCTAACTAGTTTTGCTTGTTTAAGTACGTGTCCTAAGAGGGTATTGTCTGCCAAAATTTGCAAGACCTTAGGTTTGGATGAATTCATGCGCGTGCCTTTGCCCGCTGCCAGAATAATGGCGTGAATGTTAGTCATTTAAAAGTCTTCAACAATAGGGTTTTGATCAAGATAGCTTTCGGTAATGCCGGGAACAATAAAGCTAATGGTGGCGATAACTTGCCCGTCTTTACGTCCGACGCTATAAGTGGCGGCGCGCATTTGAATAGGAGCATCTTTAAAAATATCGGAAAAATTACGAGATTTTCTAGACTGCTCTACAAACTCTTGTTTGCTAATAAAGGTGTACTTGATACTATGTTTTTGATAGGCTTCGTTCTCAAATTCTGCAATCATTTTTGTGAATTCATCTTTATTAAAGGTATTGGCACTGACTTCTAAAATGTCAAATTTTTCCTTTCCGTCTTCAATTAAGACTAAATCAAACTGAGTTTTCAGTACGTGAAACATTTTTTTGACCTTGCTCACTTCAGATAAAGGTAGAACAAGCGCAGTAGAAACTAGGCGGTCGTTAAGAAAGCGAAAGGCTAACTCGGCATCTTCACCCGCCAAGGAGTGATTTTTTAGACATAATGTGCCTTGTTCATATCTGTCAGAGCAATCTTCGAGTACGTGGGCTTTTTGCAAAAAAACCTTGGGCATGCCCACCACATATTGCTTGTAGAGTCGGATTTGTTCACCGGCTAAACTGGGGATACTGAAAATAGTAAATAGAATTAATAATAGAATGCGTTTCATACAGAAAAATCGTTTTAACTTGAGTTATATTGTAAACGCATAAGCCTTTAAATACAATAAAATTAGCCTTTATGAGTAACGCTTGTTTTCACTGCGGACTGGAAGTAACCAGTCGTAATCGCATCCAGATGAATATTGACCAAACACCCCAAGATTTTTGTTGTGTGGGTTGTGCTAGCGTTTGTCAAACAATTCATCAAAGTGGGCTGGGTGAGTTCTACACACAGCAGACCAGCTCGGTTTTGCCGGCAGTGGCACTCGAGTATCCGCTTGAGTTTTACGACGCGCCAGCCTTTCAACAGCCTTTTTTAGAATCGGCACCTTCCGGTGAAAATATTATCACCCTGATTAGCGACACCATTCATTGCGCCGCTTGTGTATGGCTGATTGAAAAAGCCATTGGCTCGTTAGCAGGGGTAAATTGGGTGCGTGCAAATTTAACCGACAAGCGCATTCGACTAAGCTGGAGTGATGGCGATATTCAGCTATCTCAAATCATGCAGCGTTTGGCAGATTTGGGTTATAGCGCCATGCCATTTGAGCAAAATATAGCAGAGCAGTTGGCGAACAAGTCCAATCGGGCCATGCTTTATAGAATTGGGTTTGCCGCCTTTACTATGATGAACTTATTGTGGATTTCTGTTGCCCTATATACCGGTGCCAGCGAAGGTAAGTATCATCAATATTTCCAATGGTTGGGGTTTGCTCTAGCGACGCCCACACTTTTTTATTCAGGATTTGGGTTTTTAAAGAGTGCTTACAACGGGCTTAGAAATGGTCTAATGAATATGGATGTACCCATTAGCATTGGCGCACTGACGACTTATTTTTATTCTGTTTATGTACTGCTTGGCTTTTCGACTAAAGGCGAGGTGTATTTTGATACAGTGGTGAATTTTATTTTTGTAATTTTGATTGGACGCTATTTAGAGGGTTCGGCCAAAAAATCCTCTATTTCAGCGTCTAGCTCTTTGCAGCAACTACAGCCTAAAGTTGCCCTGGTGATTAAAGATAAAGACGAAATTATCACCCCAGTTGGAGCGATTAACATCAATGACAAGGTGCTGATCAGACCGGGTGAGCGAATTCCAGTTGATGGATGTGTGTTTTCAGGCATGAGTGAGGCAGATGAGTCGCTACTCAGCGGTGAATCTAGGCCAGTGGTAAAAAATCTAGGTGATGAGGTGTTTGCAGGGTCGGTTAATGGTCAGGGGGCGTTAGAGATAGTTGTAACCAAAACGCTAAAGCAATCGGTTTTGGGCAAGATTGTGAGCTTGGTAGAAAACACCCAATATAGCAAAAGCGCCATCGTTTGTAGTATTGATAAAATTATTCCGTATTTTGTTGGTGTGACGATATTTCTTGCGCTGGCCACCTTTGTTTATTGGTATCCACATGACTTTGATTTGGCCTTGTTAAGTGCCACGAGCGTGCTGATTATTACTTGTCCTTGTGCCTTTGGATTGGCCACGCCAATGAGTATTGCAGTAGCTAGTGGTGCTGCCATTAAAGAAAAAATGCTGATCAAAAATAGTGACGCCTTAGAGGTGTTAAATCAGGTTGATTGGGTTGTTTTTGATAAAACAGGTACACTGACTTTGGGTGAATTTAAGGTTGAGAAAGTGGTTCACGCTACCGTTAAACAATTAAACAAACAACCCGATTTAATGCAAATTATGGCCAGCATTGAAAAGTATTCAGAGCACCCTTTGGCGCAAGCTATAGTGGTTGAAAACCAACACGCATTGTTAACAACGAATGACTTTCAATCCGCGCCGGGCCAGGGTGTTAGCGCTAGTATCGATGGAGTCTCTTATAAAATCGGCAAATTGTCGTTTGTGGACAGCGGCCAACAGGTGGACACCGACATGCTAAAAAACTCTCAACAAATTGAGTTGCAAGGTTCTAGTTGTATTTGGTGTTCGACTCAAGACCAGGTGCTGGGGTTTGTAGCGTTATCTGATCAGATTAAACCAGATGCCAAAGCTACAATTACCCAACTACTCGCAACTGGCAAACAAGTTAGTATTCTCAGTGGCGATAGCCAAGTGGTGACACAAAAAGTGGCGAAATATTTAGGTATTGAACATGTGGTGGCGCAAGCACTGCCAGAAGATAAGGCGAATTATATTAAGCAATTGCAGCAGCATCATCGCGTCCTCATGATTGGCGATGGAGTGAATGATGCACCTGCATTGGTGCGGGCTGATACCAGTATGGCAATTGGCTCTGGTAGTGATGTGTCCATTAATCATGCAGACGTCGTTTTGTTAAAATCAACATTAACCCCAATTTTAACCATGATGAGTTTGGCTCAACGCACCAGTCAAGCCATCAAACAAAACATTACTTTTGCATTGTTGTATAACGCACTCATGGTGCCTTTAGCAATGATGGCAAAGGTAACACCGCTATTTGCAGCTATTGCAATGCCCATTAGTTCACTCATCGTGATTGGCAATGCGGCGCGACTTAGAAAGAAATAAAAACAAACTGATAAAAAATAAAGCGCTACGAGCACAAATAGTATATAATTCGCTCTCTTTTGAGATTTAAACTTATATACAAACATGAAAACAGATATTCATCCTAATTATGACACCGTTAAAGTAGTTTGCTCATGCGGTAACACATTCGATACTCGCTCAACGGTAGGCAAAGAAGAATTACATTTAGATGTATGTTCAAGCTGTCATCCTTTTTACACAGGTAAGCAAAAAATTATGGACAGTGCTGGACGTGTTGAGAAATTTAAATCACGTTTTGGTGCATTCAAAAGATAAAGCGAATGCATTTAAGCAAAAAGCCACATTTATGTGGCTTTTTTTATGCCCGATTGAATAGGATATATAGCCAAATATCGTTATAATTATGGCATTCTTTTTTTATCCATGAGTCTATGTCATTCGATTACCTTAACGCACTATCAAAAAAGCCAACAACACGCACGCCAATTTGGGTGATGCGTCAAGCAGGGCGCTATTTGCCTGAGTATCGCGCTACGCGCAAACAAGCTGGCGATTTTATGAGCTTGTGCAAAAATCCAGAGTTGGCTTGTGAAGTCACCATGCAGCCGATTGATCGTTTTGATTTGGATGCGGCCATTTTATTTTCAGATATTCTTACCATTCCTGATGCGATGGGATTAGGGCTATATTTTAGCGAAGGTGAAGGGCCGAAATTTGAACGACCAATTCAAAACCTGGCAGACATTGAGGCTCTCCCTACAGAAGTCAACAATGATTTGACTTATGTTTTTGATGGCGTTTCCACCATTAAATCTGCTTTAAGCACTCGTGCGCCACTCATTGGATTTAGTGGCAGCCCTTGGACATTGGCCACTTATATGATTGAAGGTGGTAGTAGTAAAACCTTTGCTAAAACCAAGGCCATGCTTTTTAACGAGCCACAAATGTTGCACCTATTATTAGACAAACTCGCCAGCAGTGTCATTGCTTATTTAGATCAGCAAGTGCAAAGTGGCGCGGATAGTTTGATGGTGTTTGATACTTGGGGTGGGGTTTTATCCAAGCAAAATTATCTAGATTTTTCACTGAACTATATGCAAAAAATTGTGAATGGTGTTAAGGCTAAACATCCAAATACACCGATTACTTTATTTAGTAAAAATGGTGGTAAGCATTTGGGTGAAATTGCTGCTACGGGTTGCGATGGTGTGGGTATTGATTGGACAGTAGAGCTGGGTGATGTTGAGCGCCAAATTGGTGATAAAGTCGCCATTCAGGGTAATCTGGACCCCGCAGTTATGTATGCCACGCCTGAAATTATAAGAACTGAAGTTAAAAAAGTGCTAGACCAATTTCAAGGCGATACAGGTCATATTTTCAATTTAGGCCATGGCATTACTCCAGACGTTAACCCAGAGAATATGAAAGTTCTTGTTGATGCAGTGCACGAATTTAGCGCCAAGTAGTCATGTCAAGATTATCATCAGTATTTGCAGACTTGCCAGAAGGGTATAAAGCGTTTATTCCCTTTATTACTGCTGGAGATAGTGGCCTAGATAATACTTATGAGTTAATGCTTACCCTGGTAAAAAATGGTGCCGATATCATCGAGCTTGGCGTGCCTTTTTCTGATCCAATGGCAGACGGCCCTACGATCGCCAAATCTCATGAGCGTGCAGTGGCAGCAGGCGTAAGTTTGAGAGATGTTCTGACTTTAGTGGAAAAATTCAGAGTAGTCAACAATACAACGGCCATTGTATTGATGGGCTACTTAAATCCAATTGAGGTTTATGGCTACCAAGCTTTTGCTAAAGACGCCAGCCGAAGTGGTGTTGATGGTGTGTTAGTAGTGGACATGCCACCTGAAGAAGCGCACGATCTCAAGCAAAATTTAGATGTGACAGGGGTTGATTTTATTTTCCTAGTCGCACCAACAACAACCGATGCACGCATTGAATTTTTGGCAACAATTGCCTCTGGCTTTGTTTACTTTGTCTCTCTCAAAGGGGTAACAGGCGCTGGGCATTTAGATATTGATGCAGTCACCCATAACCTATCCAGAATTAGGCGTCACATTAGCCTGCCGGTTGGCGTAGGCTTTGGTATTAAAGATGCACAAACCGCCAAGGCCATCTCTACTAATGCCGATGCGGTTATTGTTGGATCGTCATTGGTTGCATTTGTTGAACAATATGCAAGCGATAAGGATAAAATGTTAGAAAGCGTTGGAAATTTAGCAAATGAAATTTCTGCTGCCATTAAATAATTAAAACAAGGATTTAGACATGAGCTGGCTAGAAAAAATCTTACCGTCAATTACTAATGTTGTTAAAAAGAATATTCCAGAAGGATTATGGAGTAAGTGTCCAAAATGTGAATCGACTATTTATACTGAGGAGTTGCAAGAGGCGGTATACGTTTGCCCAAAATGTGATTATCACATGCGTATCTCAGCTCGTGTTCGACTTGAAAGTTTTTTAGATGAAAAAGGCCAAGAAGAAATTGCACCAAATCTAGTCGCTGTTGACCCGCTAAAATTTAAAGACCAGAAAAAATACAAAGATCGCTATTTACAAGCGCAAAAAGCCACTAATGAAAAAGACGCGCTGATTGTTAAAACCGGTACTTTAGAAGGCATGCCAGTAGTGGTTGCTGCATTTGAGTTTAAATTTATGGGTGGTTCGATGGGTTCAGTTGTGGGCGAGAAATTTGTCCGTGCTGCCCAGGAAAGTATCAAAACCGGCGCACCTTTAATTTGTTTTTCTGCCTCAGGTGGTGCGCGCATGCAAGAAGGTTTGTTCTCACTCATGCAGATGAGTAAAACTTCATTAATGGTAAAGCTATTAAGCGATAAAAAAGTACCTTTCATTTCCATCTTGACAGATCCAACCATGGGTGGCGTTTCAGCCAGTTTTGCCATGTTAGGCGATATTCATATTGCTGAGCCAAACGCTTTAATAGGTTTTGCCGGCCCTAGAGTGGTGGAGCAGACTGTGCGCGAGGAATTGCCTGAAGGCTTTCAACGCAGTGAATTTTTATTGGAAAAAGGTGCTATTGATCTAATCATTCATCGTCACGAATTGCGTAAACAAGTGCACACCCTATTAAGCGCAATGACGTTTAATAATGGCTAACTACTCCATTCATTACAAACTTAGTCATGCAAATGGCGCCTTGGTAGACGAGGCCTGGGATCAACCTTTAGTATTTGAGGTGGGCGATGGCCAACTCGACCCTTGTTTAGAAAAATGCGTACTCGATGCTAAATTAGGTGAATTACAAACCTTTTTACTCGGCGCTTCTGAAGCCTTTGGCGAGTGTTATGATGAGGCTTTCCAGTTTATGCCACGTGATGAGTTTCCAAAAGACTTTAACTTTGAGCTAGACGCAGCAGTTGAATTTGAAACCCCAGCGGGTGATGCTTATGTTGGCTGTATTGACCAAATTGAAGACAACCAGATTCGGGTGAATTTTAATCACCCACTGGCAGGTGCAGATGTGTCGTTTCAAGTTAAAGTCCTTAACATAGCATCGTGAAAATCCTCTTAGCCAATCCCCGTGGATTCTGCGCGGGCGTTGATCGTGCTATTGAAATCGTAGAGCGAGCATTAGCCTTGCATGGCAAGCCGGTGTATGTGCGTAATGAGGTGGTGCATAATAAATTTGTCGTGAATGATCTTAAGTCCAAGGGCGCTATTTTTGTTAAAGAAATTAACGAAGTGCCCGATCAGCAAGTGGTTATTTTTAGTGCGCACGGCGTTTCTCAAATGGTGCGCACTCAGGCACAGCACATTCATGCAACTATTTATGATGCCACCTGCCCTCTAGTTACCAAGGTGCACAAGGAAGTGGCGCGCAAGCAAAAGCAAAATCATCAGGTTGTTTTAATTGGACATAAGGGTCACCCCGAAGTAGAAGGCACTTTGGGACAATCAAGCGAAGGTCGGCAAGTGGTTTTGGTTGAGGATGGCAAAGATGTTGCTCAGTTAAACATTGGCACGGATGACAATATTTCTTACACCACTCAAACAACACTATCAGTAGACGATACTCAGCATATCATTAGCGAACTTAAGGATAGGTTTCCTAATATCAAGGCGCCAAAAAAAGACGACATCTGCTACGCGACTCAAAATCGACAAGATGCAGTTAAAGCTTTAATGCAATCTGCTGATGTGCTATTGGTACTCGGCTCTAGAAATTCCTCCAACTCAAATCGATTACGTGAGATTGCCGATAAAATGAACATCCCCGCTTATCTGATTGACGGCGCAGATGAAATTAAGCAAGATTGGATAAAAAATGCCAATATTGTGGGAGTGACGGCAGGCGCTTCAGCGCCAGAAGTGCTGGTGCAGGAAGTGGTTAATTATTTGTATGATCACGGTGCAGATGAATTGCAAGAAGTAGATGGCGCACAAGAAAACGTGCACTTTCCCGTGCCAGAAGAATTAAGGTAGTGTTATAGGCCTTGCCTATGATGAATTAAATAAAAAACAGGAGAACGAGCAATGGAAAAAACAGCACTCATTTGCGGATCATACGCCTTTGATTCAATTATGGTCTTTCATGACCAATTTAAAAACCACATTTTGCCAGATAAGGTGCACATGTTAAATGTCTCATTTTTGGTGCCCACTATGCGTAAAGAGTTTGGTGGTTGTGGCGGTAATATTGCCTACAATTTACATTTATTGGGTGCTAATTCAATCCCTATGGCAACCGTGGGCGAGGACTTTACACCCTACATGAATTGGATGGAAAAACACCACATGAACACCACGCATATGAAGGTTGTTAAGGATAGTTACACCGGACAAGCTTTTATTACCACGGATATGGATGATAATCAAATTACCGCTTTTCATCCAGGTGCCATGAGTAATTCGCATGAAAACAAAGTGAGCGATGTAAGTGTGGCAGATATTGGTATTGTATCTCCTGACGGACGCGACGGCATGATTGAACACGCCAAGCAATTTGCAGATGCTGAAATTCCTTTTATTTTTGATCCTGGACAAGGTATGCCAATGTTTTCGGGTGAGGAGCTAATTACTTTTATTGAGCAAGCAACCTATGTAGCTGTTAATGATTATGAATCACAAATGTTGCAAGATAAAACCGGGCTTAGTTTGAGCGCCATTGCCGCAAAAGTAGAGGCTTTAATTATCACTAAAGGTGGCCAAGGTAGTGAGATTCATGCCAATAATGAGCTCACACAAATCGCACCTGCGACAGCAGTCTCCACTCAAGATCCAACGGGCTGTGGCGATGCCTATCGAGCTGGTTTGTTATACGGCATCATGAATGACCTAAGCTGGAAAGCCACCGGACAGTTGGCAGGGCTTTTGGGTGCGATCAAGGTTGCACATCTTGGCACTCAAAATCACACCTTTACCTTGGCAGATATCGAGAAACTTTATCAGGATAATTATGGTGAGGTGCTGTTACCATAAGGCATTTAGCCAGTTTTTAATAACATAGTAAAATAATGGGTTATATAAGAAAAAATAATAGGTTATAATACACTTTGTTATTAGATCCTTTGAGGAGAGGTGAGAGAAAATGAAAGCATTAGAAAAATTATTTGAGTTAAGACGTTCACTAGATACTTACGAGCGTGAAATGGGTTTTGACAAATTGTCAGAAGTAGAAAAAGCAGTTCTTGAGTTTGTCATGCACGCTAAAGATGCTAATATTACAAAAATCACTAAAGATCAATACTTTCTAAAGTATTCACTCTCTACTATTAAAAGAGCTGTGGGCGTTTTATTGAGTGAAAACATCATTGCTGCAACACAATCTAGCGCCGATAAGCGTTCGATGATTCTAAGCTATAACCTTAAGTAACACCGCTACATCAGAGAAAGCGAGTAAACTAATCATTTATTTAATGGTATAAAATCATCATAAAATCCTACCTACAAGAGTACTTTATTGAAAACGCCATTGCATTTGTGAGTGTTTTTTTGATGGCGTACGTGATGATTTGGTTTGGAACGTTTGAAGTAGGTGTGGGTCATTATTTATATTTACCACTCGGCGCAAAAATATTGATGTATTTGCTGTTCGGCTATCGAGTGTTTCCGGGCATTCTTGCCGGTTGTATTGCTGCTGGCGTACTACTCTTTAATTCTTGGGACGACCAACTGCTTATTGGCACGATGGCCGCATGCGCGGGCGCAGTTGCACCAATTATAGCCATGTGCTTGATGAGGCAAACTCGGGTGAGTAACTTCTCCAACTTAGGCCAAGTTGATTTTAGACATGTCTTGTTTTTAATTGTCTTCGCATCAGTGATCAGCGCCTTGCTCAAGTTCTTTGTGTATATGCAAGACCTTACGCTTAGTCTTGATGCAGTTACCTTTATTAGCCATTATATTACTGGCGATGTCCTCGGTGGATTGGTGGTAATTTACTTCACCTTGCATGTTATTGTCCCATTAATTCAAAGGTTTTTAGGAAAAAATATAGCCTAATTTCAAAGTATAATTTGCGCCATACTAACCTTAGGCTCCATGTGTGTTAATTATTAAGTACAATCTAGTCGCCCTTACCTTGTCTCTTACCTCTTTATTAATGGTAGAGGGTTTGGCGAATGACAGCTTTGCCAGTGGCAATTTGCTATTTTTACCGATGGGTGCGAGTATTTTTTCTTACCTGTTGTTTGGTTTTGGCGTTCTACCTGGGATAGCAATCGCCAACACTTTGTTCGGATATTTCTTTTGGGACAGTTGGTCTGGCTTAGGTTTTCCAGGGTTTACAGGTCATGTGGTAGTTGGCTCTTTGGCGCCAATAGCTGCCATGTTAATGATGAGACTATTCAATCTATCAAACTTCTTTGATGGCCAAAAGCTGAATTTTCGCCACGTTGTTTTTCTGGTCATCCTTACCGCTTTCATTAATACTTTATCTAAATTTTTTATCTATATGAGTGTGTTACCAATTGCTCCAGATCCTGCTATATTTTTCTCAACTTATCTGATAGGAGATATGCTGGGTGGCTTGGTGTTTGTTTATGTGGTAAGTAGAATATCAACATTTTTAATTAAACAATGAAGCAATTTCTCACTTACAACCTAATTGCCTTTTTGGCGGTGCTCATCTCCAGATTAATCATTGTGCCTTTTGATCACGTGGATATTTCCATCGGTAATTATATTTGGCTACCAATGGGTGCGGCTATACTTGCGCCTTTGTTATTTGGTTTTAAATCTTTACCAGGCGTGGTGGCGGGCTATTTTCTAGCCACTTTTATCAGCAAAGGTGGCGTTTGGGAAGCAATACATATCTATAGCTACTTAGGAAAGCTGATTGATAGTGTCGCACCGATTGCCTCAATTTTAATGATGCGATTTTTTCATTTGTCAGATTTCTTTGATTCTGGCAAGATTAACTACGCGCATGTCATGTTTTTGGTGATTTTGGCCTCGTTTGTAGCAACAGTGGCTAAGGTGTTTGTTTATCCAATGAATGGCAAAATTATTCCCGACCCCTCGTTATTTATCCAAACCTACTTAATGAGTGATATCTTGGGTGGCGTTGTATTTATCTACCTAATATTTAAATTTTTCACCCCGCAATTGATAAAAAACAAGCTAATTTAGTTTTTGCAGCAAATTTTCTATTAGCTCGATTTGCCCAATATCTTTAGACATGGTTTTTCTTGATTAACTGACGACACATTGATGCATTATTGCATTAATTGACGCTGCATTCAGCAATCATTAAAAAATAAGCTGAAGATATGTAGGTGTTATTTTGATTCTATATTAATTGTTTAATATATGTGAAAATAACCCCACTTTTAATTAATCAACATTAAAGCATGCACAACACTACGTTCAAACAATTTATCCAATATAACTTAATCGCCTTTATTGCAGTTTTTGTATCACGCTATATGATTATTCCGTTTGATCATTATAATATTTCTGTAGCCAACTATCTTTGGCTGCCAATGGGCGCCTCGATTCTTTCGATTTTATTGTTTGGCTTTAGGGCGTTTACGGGTGTTTTGTTAGGCTATTTGGTAGCAGCTCTTATAATTAAAGGCGGATTTGATATGGCTTACATTAATAGCTACCTGGGTAAAGTTATTGATAGTCTGGCGCCAGTTATTGCTATTTGGATGATGCGAAGTATTCGCCTGTCTAACTTTTTCAACTCTGGAAAGGTGAACTATACTCAAATCCTGGTGTTAATTATTTTGACCGTTGTTCTTGCCACGCTGGGTAAGTTGATTGTCTACCCAATGAATGGAAAAATTATCACAGACTGGATTTGGTTTATGCAATCTTATTCAATGAGTGGCATTTTGGGCGCGATTGTCTTTATTTTTGCAACGCTTAAGATTTTTTCAGCTAAATTATCCAAATATAAGCTAATTTAGCTTTTTTAGCAAATTTTCAACCAGCTCAATACGCCTGATGTCTTCAGGCATGGTTTCTTTCACAATTAACTGATTTTGACCCTTTAACTGGTAGTTTTTAGGCTGTTTTTGGATTAATTGGATGATTTTTATCGGCTCCATGGTGTTTTTAGTGCCAAAAGTGATGATGGCTTTGTCTTCATACAGGCTAATTTCATCAATTCCGATTTTTTCGCAAAAAAGTTTTAGTCGCGTATTGGCAAATAGATGTTTGGTGGAATCTGGCAATAAGCCAAATCGGTCAATCATCTCGATTTGTAGTTCTTTGAGCTCGTTGTTAGTCTTGCAGCTGGCAATGCGCTTGTAAAGTACGAGTCGCTCATGCACATCTTCTAAATAATTTTGAGGAATGATAGATGGTAGTCCGCAATCAATTTGAATCTCGTGATTAATCGGATCATCCAAATTAATTTTGCGCCCTTGGCGCATCGCATCAATCGTGCGTTTGAGTAGATCGTGATAAAGATTAAAGCCAATTTCACTGATTTTTCCAGATTGGTTGTCGCCAAGCAAATCTCCAGCGCCACGAATCTCCAAATCATGATTAGCCAGCATAAACCCGGCGCCTAGCTCTTCTAAAGATTCAATGGCATCTAAGCGTTTTTTGGCATCCTTGGAAAGTGATTGATGCGATTTAATAACCAAGTAGGCGTATGCCCGATGATGCGAGCGCCCAACGCGCCCACGTAACTGGTGTAGTTGCGCCAGGCCAAAATTATGTGCATTATTGATAATAATGGTGTTGGCATTTGGAATGTCAATGCCAGTTTCAATGATCGTGGTACACACTAAAATTTGAAAACGCGCATGATAAAAATCACTCATGATATGCTCAAGTTCTCGTGTTGGCATTTGTCCGTGAGCAATACGAACATGAACATTAGGCATGAGCTCTGTTAGGCTTTGCGCCATATTATCAATGGAGTCAATATCATTATGCAAAACAAAAATCTGTCCGCCACGATGTAGCTCACGGGTGACAGCCTCTTTAATATTGTCGTCTTTCCATTCTTGTACGAATGTTTGGATTGCACTGCGTTTAGCAGGTGGTGTGGCAATGATAGAAAGCTCTCTAAGTGAGCCGAGTGCCATGTTTAAAGTACGCGGAATTGGCGTGGCCGTCATGGTAAGAATGTCACTTTGACCACGAAGTTTTTTCAGTGCCTCTTTTTGCTTAACGCCAAAACGGTGCTCTTCATCAATAATAATAAGTCCTAAGTTCTTATACTTAATACTGCCTTGAATGATTTTATGGGTGCCAATAACAATATCAACTTTTCCCTCATTGAGTTTTTCAATAACAAGCTTTTGCTCTTTCGGGGTTTGAAAGCGAGATAAGGCGGCAATTTCAACAGGGTAATCAATAAATCGATCAATAAAGGACTGATGATGTTGTTTGGCGAGTAGTGTGGTTGGCACCAAAATAGCAACTTGTTTTCCGGCCTCAACCGCTAAAAAAGCAGCACGCATGGCAATTTCTGTTTTGCCAAAACCTACATCGCCACACACTAAGCGGTCCATTGGTTTGTGCGAGCGCATATCCGCCAACACCTCGCCCATAGTTTTAAGCTGATCAGGGGTTTCTTCAAACGGGAAGTTGGCAACAAAAGAAGAGTAGGCATCATTTGGCTCAGGAAAAGCAAAGCCAGTTTGCGATTCACGTTTGGCGTATATTTCTAGCAGTTCGGCGGCAACATCGTGCAAAGCCTCTCCAGCTTTTTGCTTGGCTTTGCTCCATTGTGGCGTGCCTAATTTGTGTAGTGGTGCGCTGTCAGGTGAAGCGCCGGAATAGCGTGAGATTAGGTTAAGCGAGGTCATTGGCACCATGAGTTTGGCGCCACCGGCATATTCTAATTGTAAAAAATCTTGTGATAGGCCGTCATAAGTTTGAGTTTTTAGGCCTAAATAGCGTCCAATACCGTAATTTTCATGCACTATTGGATCGCCCGTTTTAATCTCTACTAAGCTCTTAATGGCTTCATCAAAATCTTTGTGCTTAGCTCTGCGCCGGCGCTGTTGTTGGACAACCTCTTGTCCAAATAAATCATCCTCAGTAATGATGGCAATATCTTGGCCTAACAACCCTTGAGATAGAGTCTGGTGAGTGATGTTTAGTAATTTATCAGTCGATAAGAAGTGCTGCCAATCTTGGACAGTTTGCGCTTCAAGATGATGATTGCTTAGTAGCTCCTCTAAAACACTTTGTCGACCTTGTGATTCGCAAACAATCAGGATTTTTTTCTTAAATCGATCGATAAAGCTAGACAGTTTGGATAAAGGACTTTTTACTTGAACATCTGCACCGCTGTGTGTCGCAAGCGGGTCTATCCGTAACGGTGGTAATAATTTTGATGCAAAGTTCAAATTTCCCGGCTTATCTTCTAGTTTTGATGTGCCAATAACTAATTGCTGCTGCTGTTTAATGGCAGAAAATAAACACTCTTTACTTAAAAATACACGATTCATGGCCAGTGGCGGACGCTGTAAATCTTGTTTAGCATGATCAAATCGAGACTGAATATCGGCATAAGTCTGATCGACTAATGCAGAAAATCCAGCAGTTGTAGCGATACTTACGTTGCTGGGCAGGTAGTCAAATAGGGTGTTGGTTGCGTTAAAAAACAGGGGCAGGTAGAATTCAATACCACCGGGCAATCGGCCTTCACTAACCTCGTGGTAAATAAAACCCTGTCCATCAAATGCCTGTGTGTAATTTTCTTTAAATAACTCAATGCTAGTTTGATCAGTGGAAAACTCGCGTGCGGGTAGTAGTGCGATTTTATCTACTTGCGCTTCGCTACGCTGAGTCGAGGTGTCAAACGTTCGAATGGTTTCTATTTCTTGGTCAAATAAATCGAGTCGATAGGGCTTGCTAGCACCCATTGGGTAGAGATCAATCAGTGAGCCACGAATATTAAACTCACCATGCTCCATGACTGTTGTTACCCGGTTGTAGCCAATTTTTAGCAGTTTTTCACTGAGCGAGGCTGGATCTATATCATCGCCAATTTTAAGGTCAAAGCTATATTTTTCACTAAATTCAATCGGACACAAATAAGAAAACAAAGTTTCCAGTGTGGTGATGACAATTCCATTTTCAAGTTGTCTGAGTTTAGACAGAGTAGAAAGTCGATTTGAGGTGATGTCAGGGTGAGGTGAAAACTGATCATATGGCAACACCTCCCAATGATCAAACTTCAGAATATCTAGTTTGGTATTGTAAAAATTTAAAGCTTGATAGAGCGTATCTTGATGGGCAATATCATTGGCTATAAACAAGACAACCTGGGGCTGTTGCTGAACATATTCAATGAGGGCCAGCGCATCTGCACTACCGTATAAAGAGCCCCAGTAGCTTTTCTGTCCTGAATTTGAAACAGGGGTTTTATTAGGATATAGGTAGGACATGGTACTAGAGTGCTGAGCTGAGGATATCAATGCCTTCGTTTTCTAAGAGTTTAATCAGCTGAATCAAAGGCAGGCCGATTAATGTATTTGGATCTTTGCCTTCTAGACTGCTAAATAGGCTAATACCTAAACCTTCAGATTTAAAGCTGCCAGCACAGTTGTATGGCTGTTCTTTTTTTAAGTAGCTTTTTATTTGTTCTGGTTTAAGGGATTTAAAAGTTACCTTATAAGTTTCAACAATTGTTTGTATATTTCCACTATTTGTGTTTAAAAGACACAAACTAGTCATAAACGTGACGGTATTTCCTGAGCACTGTGTTAATTGTTTGACAGCATTTTCATGAGTATGCGGTTTACCGAGTACTTGGTCATCAACACCTAGGCCATTTTGTAAGGTGGCCACTTGATCTGAGGCGATGATTAGCCCTGGATGAGATTTGGCCACTTCTCGAGCCTTATCTTGAGCCAAACGATAGACTAATTGCTCTGGCGTTTCCTCTGCTTTTCTTGACTCATCCACATCAGGTGAATGAGTAGAAAACGCCAAACCTAATTTGTTTAACAGTTCTTTTCGAAAAGGCGAAGAGGAGGCGAGGATTAATGCCACAAGTGTTTCCAGTGTTTGTAAAATAGAGTTTATTTTACGTTATTTGAGGCTTTTTCATGCGCTTATCCATTATTGTTGCTATGGACGACAATCAGCTTATTGGCAAAGACAATGCGTTGCCATGGCATTTGCCAGCCGATCTGGGTTATTTTAAAAAAACCACCACTGGTAAAACCGTGCTCATGGGGCGCAAAACCTATGAGTCTATTGGCAGACCGTTGCCCAATCGACGTAATGTAATTGTCAGTCGTAATACTGATTTCCAGGCGCCGGGTTGCGAGGTAGTTGCGAGTATTGATCAAGCACTTGAGCTAGCAAAGGATGATGATGAGGTAATGGTGATGGGCGGTGCCTCTTTTTATGAGCAAATGCTACCGAATGTTGACCGACTTTACATTACTCAAATCGAGGGAGAATATGAGGGAGATGCGCATTTTCCTAGTTTTAATCGTGAAGATTTTTTTGAAAACTTTAGACAGACGCATCAGCCCGATGAAAAAAACCAACACACGTATCATTTCACTATTTTGGATCGGAAATGAGGCGATTCCTCACGTTAGTGAGTAGTTAACATTGGCTTGATTTTTCATAAAATAATTAAGCCGTCTAAGTTCGGGAGGTTTTGCCTCTAATAAAATTATAATTTACAGGAGTTTTTTGTATGCGTTTATCGATTATCATGGTGTTATTCTCAACACTACTACTATCAAGCTGTGTATTAACCAAAGTTGTCACTGTGCCGATGCGTATCGGTGGCGCGGTGATTTCAATCGTGCCAGTGGTGGGTGAGGGTATTGATGAAGCCATTGACGAGGCAGCTGATGTTATTGATGCTGTGCCAATCTAAAGAAATATTTATTGGCATAAAAAAAGGGTTGCTTTAGCAACCCTTTTTGTTTAACTACTTCTTAGCGTTTTCAGCCAAGACTCGTTTAAAGTCTTTCGGCATGACTTTAATAAAGTGTTTTAACTCTTTACTCCAGTTGTCTAGGATGCGTTGTGCCACTTTTGACTCTGTATATTGAGCATGACTAGAGATAAGTGTTTTGAGTTCTGCTTGCGCTTCATCATCCATTGGGTCTAAATCAATCATGACAGGATTAACCATATCTTTAAACGTATCATTTGGATTGTAAACATAAGCGATACCACCACTCATACCCGCACCAAAGTTACGACCAACTTCTCCTAGAATCGCCACGCGACCACCCGTCATATATTCACAACCATGATCGCCAATACCTTCAACTACTGCACTTACGCCAGAGTTACGAACACAGAATCGTTCTGATACGCAGCCAGATAAGTAAATTTCACCACCTGTAGCGCCATAGCCACAAACGTTGCCAGCAATAATTTCGTCTTGCGCATTAAAGGTTGAGTTCTTAGGCGGATAAACGATAACCTTACCACCTGATAAGCCTTTACCGACATAGTCGTTCGCATCTCCTTCAACCTCTAGTGTAATGCCTTTAGCGGTAAATGCACCGAGTGACTGTCCGGCAGAGCCGTTAAATTTCACATGTACACTGTCCTCTGCTAGTGTGTTGCCACCGCGCGCTTTTACTAAGCGCGAAGATAGCATTGCGCCAACTGCACGATCAACATTAGTAATTTCACTCTCAATTTTGACCGCTTGAGCACCATCAACAACTGACTTAGATTGCTCGTACAAAGCATTGTCAAGTTGTAGTTCTAATTGGTGATCTTGAATCTGGGTTTGATAAGTGCCTGCATTAGCATGTGGCTTTTGTGCAGGAGTTAATAGTGCATCTAGATTAATTGTGCCTTGCTTCCAGTGTTCAATTGCTTGATTCATCTCCAGCATATCTGCACGACCAATCATCTCATTAACGGTTTTAAAGCCGAGATCTGCCATAATTAAGCGTAATTCTTGTGCCACCATAAATAAATAGTTAACAACATGCTCAGGTTTGCCAGTAAATTTTTTGCGCAATTCTTTGTCTTGTGTAGCAATGCCAACTGGGCAAGTATTGAGGTGACATTTACGCATCATGATACAACCCATGGTGATCAGTGGTGCGGTTGAGAAGCCAAATTCTTCTGCACCTAATAACGCACCAATCGCCACATCTCGACCTGTTTTTAGCTGGCCATCAGTTTGGATGACCACGCGTGAACGAAGATCGTTCATTACTAGTGTTTGGTGAGTTTCTGCTAAGCCAAGTTCCCACGGCAAGCCTGCATGTTTAATAGAGGTTAGGGGTGATGCGCCTGTGCCGCCATCATGGCCAGCGATAACGATATGGTCAGATTTTGCTTTGGTTACACCTGCAGCAATCGTACCGACACCAACTTCAGCAACCAGCTTTACACTAATGCGCGCTTCTGGATTTGAGCGCTTAAGGTCAAAAATAAGTTGCGATAGATCTTCAATTGAATAAATATCATGATGAGGTGGCGGGGAAATTAAACCCACGCCCGGTGTTGAGTGGCGAATAGCAGCAATGCCTTCATCAACTTTAGCACCTGGCAGCTCGCCACCCTCGCCAGGCTTGGCGCCTTGCGAGACTTTAATCTGGATTTCATCAGCATTGTTTAGGTAATCAATAGTAACACCAAAACGACCTGATGCCACTTGCTTAATGGCGCTACGGCGTGAGTCTCCGTTGGCATCTGGTGTCCAACGCTTGGCATCCTCGCCACCTTCTCCGGTGTTTGATTTACCACCTAAACGGTTCATGGCAATGGCTAAAGATTCATGAGATTCTGCAGAAATTGAGCCAAAACTCATTGCACCTGTAGCAAAGCGTTTAACAATTTCTTGTGCAGACTCAACCTCATCAATAGAGATTGGGTTGCCCGGTTTAAATGACATTAGTCCGCGCAAGGTTGAGTTGCGTGTGCCTTCTTCATTGGCGTGTTTTGCAAATGCCCAATAAGCTGATTCGTCATTATTTCGTGCAGCTAATTGTAAGTTGGAAATAGTTTTTGGATCCCACATGTGGGTTTCACCACCACTACGCCAGTGGAATTGGCCGTTATTATCTAGTGAATCGGCTTGATACGCCTGACGATGGCGTTTTTCACCTTCGTTTTGCAAGATGTTAAAACCCACTCCGTCAATTCTAGATGCAGTTTCAAAGAAGCACTTATCCATCACTTCTGGTGCCAAACCGATTGCTTCAAAGATTTGCGCACCTTTGTATGACTCCAAGGTGGAGATGCCCATTTTGGCCATCACTTTTAACATGCCTTTTGCAACACCTTTACGGTAAGCGGCAATAATTGCATCATCACTTTCGATATTAATCATATCGTCACGACGTGCTTGCCATAGTGCTTCAAATGCAAGATATGGGTTAATGGCATCAGCGCCAAATCCAGTCATTAGACAGAAATGATGCACTTCACGAGCCTCACCTGTTTCAACGATGATACCAACTTGGGTTCGCTCAGAGCAAGCCACTAGGTGGCGATGAAGCGCTGAAGAGGCTAATAAGCTTGAAATAGCAACACGGTTGGTGCCGATATTTCGATCTGATAAGATGATCAGACTGTGACCGTCTTTAATGGCTTTTGAGCCTTTTGCACAGATCTCATCAAGCAGAGTGGAGATTTTCTTGCCTTCATTAACATCGTAAGTAATATCAATGGTTTTGCTGGTCCAGCCTAAATGGTTACAATGCCTAAGTGCAGCAGTTTCTTCATTGGTTAAGATTGGATGATCTACCACCAAACGATGTGCATTTTCAGGATTGTTGGCTAGTAAATTACCTTCAGGTCCAATCGAACAGCGAAGTGACATAACCACTTCTTCGCGAATAGAGTCAATGGCAGGGTTGGTTACTTGGGCGAATAGCTGCTTAAAATAGTCGTAAATAATGCGTGACTGGCTAGATAAACAAGCCAGTGCAGAGTCGTTACCCATAGAGCCAACAGGATCACGCAGCTCGTTAACCAGTGGCAATAACATGAATTGTAAAGTCTCACTACTATAGCCAAAGGCTTGTAGGCGATGGATCAAAGAGTCAGGATGAAAGCCGTGAGCTTCTTTTTCACAGCCTAAGTCTGATAGATGAATTTGCTGAGAATCTAACCATTCTTGATACGGATTTTTAGCGGCAAATTCGGCTTTAATAGCCTCATCATCAATCAGCTCGCCTTTGTCAAAATCAACTAAGAACATCTTTCCTGGACGCAATCTACCCTTGGTTTTAACATTGTCTGTTGCCACATCCACCACACCCACTTCTGATGCCATGATAACGCGATCATCGTGTGTTAAGTAGTAGCGTGAAGGGCGCAGGCCGTTGCGATCTAGAACTGCGCCAATTTGATGGCCATCAGTAAAGGCGATCGATGCAGGGCCGTCCCACGGCTCCATGACGTTTGAGAAATACTCATAAAACGCCTTTTTTTCGTCACTCATGTTGGTGTCGTTTTGCCAAGCTTCAGGTACCATCATTAGTACTGCCTCTTGCAAAGATCGGCCATTCATCATTAAAAATTCTAATACGTTGTCAAAGCTACCAGAGTCAGAAACTTCCGTTTCAATAACGGGTAGGGTTTTCTCAAGATTATCAGCAAATAGCTCGCTTTCTAATGTGCCTTCACGAGCACGCATCCAGTTATAGTTACCTTGGCGTGTGTTAATTTCACCATTGTGAGACATATAACGACAAGGCTGAGCACGATCCCATGAAGGGAAAGTGTTGGTTGAGAATCTTGAGTGCACCATAGCAAGATAGGTTGAATATTCAGGATTGGATAAATCTGAGTAAAAATCCAACACCTGAGATCCCATCAGCATGCCTTTGTAGATAATAATACTGGTTGATAAGCTACATACATAAAATAGCATTGCCTCAGATAATGAATCATCAGTACGAATTGTGTGCGCTGTTTGTTTTCTAATGATGAATAAAGCACGCTCAAACGCTTTGGTGTCGATACCATCAGCTTTGCCAATAATGAGTTGTTTAATAACGGGCTGCGATTCTCTAGCAATATCACCAACATCAGCTTTTTGAGTGTCAACTGGCACTTCTCTCCAGCCAATAAATGTTTGGCCTTCATTGGCAATTGCAGACTCCATTAAAGCCATGCAATGTGCACGCTGTGTGTCGTTTTGCGGCAAGAATACATTGCCAACACCATAGTCGCCTTGGGCGACTGTTTTGCCAAAGGTGGCGTTAATTTCAGTGGCAAAAAAACTATGTGGAATGTTGGTTAAAATACCCGCACCATCGCCGGTATTAGCTTCACAACCACAGCCACCACGGTGATCCATTCTGCTTAACATTTCTAATGCATCAAGTGTGATTTGGTGAGAAGGCTGACCCTTAATATGGGCAATAAAGCCAACGCCACAATTCTCTTTTTCATTGTTAGGTGAGTAGAGTCCGTGAGCTTTTGGCAAGTGTAATAATGGGGTTTTCATAGGTATAAATTTACAAAATAAAAAATCAAAAAAACCTCATAATTATAACCTAAAACAGCTATTCATTTCGCCTGAAATCCCTTAGTGTCAAAGTGTATTTCAAAGATAGATTAAGGTAGAATATTTGTTAATTATTGATTCTAAAAAAGACACACTCATGTTAGCGGTTATCTCCCCCTCTAAAACGCAAGATTTTTCCATGCCGGATATACAAGAGCACACATTTACTCGTCAATTAAGCGAGTCAGAAGTGCTGGTTAACCTTCTTAAGAAAAAAACTCAGGATGAGCTTTCTAAGTTGATGTCTATTAGTGAAAAATTAGCAAAATTAAATTACGATCGTTTTCAAGATTTTTCAACACCCTTTGATTTTAATAACGCCAAACAAGCGCTCTTGGCTTTTAAGGGTGATGTGTATAACGGTATTGATGCGCCTAATTTATCCAAGAAAGACTTGATTTTTGCACAAGATAATTTACGCATGCTATCAGGTCTGTACGGCGTCATCAGGCCGCTAGATTTAATTGCACCGTATCGATTAGAGATGGGTACTAAGCTGAAGAATACTAAGGGCAAAAATCTTTACGAGTTTTGGGGCGATAAAATCTCCAAATTATTAAATGAAGACGAGCCAGAGGTGATTATTAACTTGGCTTCTAATGAGTATTTTAAAGGGATTGATCAAAAGGCGTTAAAGGCGCAAATTATTAATATTGTCTTTAAAGAGTTCAAAGGTGATAAATATAAAATTATCGGTATTTATGCCAAACGGGCGCGCGGTCTAATGGTGCAATTTATGATTAAAAACCGCATTAAAAATCCTCAAGATTTAAAGGCATTTAAGCTGGAAGACTATCGTTATCAAGAAGACATGTCAGATTCTACAACATGGGTATTTACGCGCGGATAAAACCTTTTATTCCAAAACAGATTTGCGTGTTATGCATGCAATATTCAGACTTTTGCGTTTGCAAAGAGTGCGAGCAAAGTCTAGTAAGCACTCAGCACCGATGCCAGTCTTGCGCCACAGTGCTTAAATCTAGTTTGCATTTTTGTGGTGCATGCCTAGCCAAGGCACCTCCCTTTTCCAAAGCCTATACTGTGTATGATTACTCAGGCAGCTGTACCACACTTATCAAGCATTTTAAATTTGACCATCAGCTTTGTATTGGAGATTTTTTTGCGCATAAATTGCACGATAAATACTTGAGAATTATTAGCAAACAAGGTGAATATGACGCCATTATCCCGCTACCACTTAGCAAACAGCGCTTGCGTGAAAGGGGCTACAACCAAACGCATGAGCTATTAAGGATTATTGCTAAAAAATCAGATATTTTGATCGATCAAAAAAGCGTTAAACGCATCAAGGCAACACGCGCTTTATCTACGCTAGACCTTCAAGAGCGACAAAGTGAAATCAAAAATGCCTTTAGTGCACAGGCCATGAATTATCAAAAGGTATTATTGGTGGATGATGTGATGACGACTGGCTCAAGCCTTAATGAGCTGGCAAAAACTGTGCTCAAAGCTGGGGTTGGGTCTTGTGATGTGCTCACTTTAGCTAGAGCTTAAAAAGCACTAACACCAGCAATGCCTTGAGCGCCAAGTTTTAGAGTTTTGTCTAAATCATTAAGCGTCATGCCGCCTAAAAAATACACAGGAATATTGAGTTTATCAACCACTTCTTTAGCGGCTTCCCAGCCTATTGGAATAGTGTCTGGATGGGTTTGTGTAGCTTGAACGGGAGAAATCACTACAAAATCTGCACCGAGTTTTTGAGCTTTTAGGGCTTCTGCTAAATCGTGAGTTGAGGTGCCGAGAAGTTTATCCTCAGCACAAGGCCTGGCATTTAGTTTGAGCATTTCCCCGGTGGTGATATGCCAGCCGTCGCAATATTCCTCATTAAAAGTTTTATCAATAGTATTGAGTAATAATTTGACATTATGCTGTTGGCATTTGTTGTAAAGCTCTTTGATAAAATGGTCATCTAGTTTAGTTTTGCTGCGAAGTTGTATTAGCTTAATGCCTTGTTTTAGCTTTTCTTCAAACTTTTTTATCCACTGATCACTTTGATGATTGCTCGATGGGGTAATCCAATATTTAGTCGGCAATGTGATTGAGTCAATAAAAGCTTTCATGGTTGGCAATAAATTAAAGGTTGATAACTGATCAACAGCGCTCCAGGCAATTTCTTGACCCTCAATGCCTTTGGGTGTGTGCTGATACTTAGTGATATTATAGATACTCAACTCAACCATTCTGTCTTCATATTGATGAGACATGGTTTGGTGTAGAGAGAGTTTGTCAACTATTACGCCTAACTCTTCATTCAGCTCTCGGGAAATAGCGACTTCTGGCGATTCGCCGTGCTCTATTTTTCCACCAGGCAACTCCCAAAATCCACCCATAAATTGATGAGATTGACGCTTGGCAATAAGTATTTGTTGATCTTTGTTGTGCAAAACGCCAACAACGGCCTTGATTGTCTTCATTTGTTAAGCTAATGGTAAAATAGCGCTTATTTTAATTTGTAAGTCCTTTGAACATAGACCAAAAAATTCAATTACTAAAGCCTCACGCAAAATTGTTATCGGGCAATTTAATGGGTATTGAAAAAGAAGGTTTGCGCGTTTCTAGAAAAGGCGGGCTATCACAAGCGCCACACCCTAGCGCTCTGGGCTGTGCTTTGACGCACCCGAATATCACTACCGATTTTTCCGAGTCTTTACTTGAATTGGTCACACCGCCACTGCCTACGGCACAATCTGTGCTTAATTTTTTAAAAGATACCCAGCATTATTTATATTGCCGTTTGCCAAAGGATCAGAGTTTTTGGCCAGCGAGTATGCCGTGTGTTATTCGCGGAAAGACCTATATTCCTATTGCTCAGTATGGTTCGAGTAATCGCGGCAAGATGAAAA
>Ga0257125_1000449_pt1 | contig 54464 bp, 53 predicted proteins | sample SI106_200metaG_FD_190183 | JGI IMG/M metagenome (GOLD analysis project Ga0257125, IMG submission 190183) | Marine microbial communities from Saanich Inlet, British Columbia, Canada - SI106_200 | ecosystem: Environmental > Aquatic > Marine > Inlet | place: Canada: British Columbia | collected... | reverse complement strand
TAAGAATATTTCTCCAGTTCCATCATCAATTTCTTCCTTTTCAAACATGTTACGATTCATTTTAGATATAATCCATCTAATTTGTAATATGTCTTTATCTACAACAGCATCATAAAAAGAACGTTGATAAATTATACGTAAATCCATTATTTCTTTTCCATTTTTATCTAATGCTATATTGCGATTTTCATCTTTTTTAAAATAACCATAAATATCATAAGTATTATCTTTATTCGTTTGATTAGTTCTACTTGGAGTAGCAGAAAACCCAATAAGTTTATTTATTTTAGTTTTTAACATTTTCAGAAATTGGAATATTTTATTACCACCAGACCAATGACATTCATCATGTATAAATAATTCTATTTTTCCAAAACTATAATCGTGTACATTTTTAAAATCATTTATGTCACCATTTTTAACACCATTTCTAATAACATCAATGTTTAAATAATGCTTAAAATGTTCCTTTGTTGACATTATAAATTTGTCAGTATTTATTAAAAATATAGAATTATTATCATATTTTGTAAAAATCTTATAATTATGTTTTTCTTTGTTTTTAACTAGATCAATTATATTAATACTATTTACAAAATCAATATCTTCTTCTTTCACAAATCCACTTGATATCATTAATTTGATAATCTTTTTCATATCTCTCTTGAAATGATCAAAAATTTCTTTCCTTTTTGTCATAATACATACATCTTTTCTATATTTTATAATATATAATACTGAAAAGATTCTAATCATAAATGATTTACCACTGCCAGTTGGACATACGATAACTCCTGTTTTTTTAGAATCGTCAATGAATTTAAAAAACTCTTCTTTTAATTCTTCTTGCCACGGTCTTAATTCTATTTTTTTTAATTCTTCATAATGTTCACTATATGATGTTAGTTCATTGTTAGAACTTTCAGAACTATTTTCAATAAAAATATTATTATCATTTGGTTCTTCATTATCGAATTCATTTAATATTTCATTTACATTTATTTTTGACATAAATTTTATTTTAAGATTTTCATTAATCTCATTTAATTCTTGCTGATTAAATTTTTTAACAATATCAATCCCTAATAATGGAAATTCATTTTCTATTACATCATTAAATAATTCAATTCCCTCTTTATCTATAAATTCAGTTGATCCTCCTTCATTAATTAAATGATGTTTTATTTGTCTTAATAATGGTAATTCTATATCATATAAAATCTCTATTTTATTTATAATTCTTCTATGTCTTCCTGCAATAGATATAATTTTATCTTGTTCATTAAATCTCTTTGGTAATTTATACTTATCATTTAATTTAATTTCATACAACACAACATATTTTGTTAAATATGGAAAAAATTCATGACTATCTAAAACTCTTTCAAATCTTGTTGTCCATCCATATTTATTGTAAAATTCCCAATCATTGTTTTCGACAATATATATTAACATTGACATGGTTTATAATTATCATAACAAATATAATAATTATCATGAATAAAATCAATTTTTTAATGATAACATTATTATCATTAAAAAATTTCAAGCATAATATTTTATTTTTTTAATGATATTCATAAAATGTTTAGCAATATATTTGTAATCAATTTCTTTAATAAGACTCTTAACAAAATTTGTAATAAACTCATCATCTCCTCCTTCTTCATTCCAACAACCAAACATTCCAAACGTATCTATTGAATTATCAATATATTTTTCAAGATAGTTACTCATTTCTTGTAAATTTTTTATAGGAATTAATTCTTTATGTATATATTCCTGTTCATCTTCTGTTAATTGTTTCAGTTTGCTATTGGTGTAAATGTTATATATATCATATCCATATAGAATTGTTGGTAATTGTTTCCTTTATTTCATCAATAATATTTAAAATAGCTTTTTTACAATTGTTGATTATTTTCTTTTCTTCCTTTGTTTTGTTTTTTGATAGTTTAACTATTTTTTTGATCAACCATTCGTTCCATGCTATTTCATGTTCACTATTAGAACCTTCTAATATAACTAACATTAATTGTTCACTTAGTTTATTTGTTATTTCCGTTAATATTGATTCATTTTCATATTTTTCTATTACTGTTTGATATAAATCTACCAATAATTGATTTAATTCTTCGTTTTCATCAATTGTTTCATCATCGGTTGTTTCATCATTAATTGTTTTATCATCTTCATTAATGTTTTTTGTTGTTGGTATTTTCTTTTTTGACACTTTAGGAACTATAATATTTTCACCATTTTGCTGTGATTTTTTATTATCTGAAATATTTTCATCATTATAAAATTCAATGTAAAACGTCTTTTTAAAATTTTTAAATAATCTCCAATCAATACGGAAATTACTCCAACTACATGATTCTTTTATTAGTTTTTTAAATTCTAATGATTTAATAACTTTTAAAATTTTATCTCCTTCTTCTTTTGAAGAAATTACAATGGCAAATGAATCTTGAGTCATCCCATATTTTCCTTCATAATCATTAATAGCATTATCTAATCCAGTTTCTCCAATAATTATTTTCATAATTCCAAAATGACCTTTATTATTAACTTTTGAATACATATATCTTATACCACTCTTTGGTGTTAAATATATTAAATCATATTTGAATATATCGTTTTTCGTAATAGATACCAAAGACTTATTTAATCTTGAATAGTTAAAATCATTAATAATTATTAATTTTTCATCATTATCATTTGCTAACATTTTATTAATAATATTAAAATTACTATTTGGAAGCCAATCATAATTTTTTAAATTTATTTTGTTTTTAATATTATTATCATCAATAATCAATGTATGTTTACATCTTTTTATTTTTTGAATAACATAAAAATCATATCTAGTTCCACATCCAAAAGTTTTTAAACCATCTGATGTATTATGAATTTCTAGATATAACATTTGATTAATTTCAGTCATCAATTTAAAATATTTTTTCATTCTAGTTTTTTCACTTTGAGGTTTTCTCCATAAACTAGGATGAACGAACAATAAATATCCTTCTTTTTTCAATAATATTTCCAATGATTTTTCAACAAATAAATGCCATATCATATTTCCTGTCCCTATATTATTTTTATTATATGGTGGATTTCCCATGATGATATCAAAATATTTAATTCCCCATTCTTTATTTGTATCTAATTTTAGGCTATCTCCATTATAAATATTTAAATTATACTCATTATTTATATCAAATATCTCTTTACATATCAATACATTCTTTTTATTTAATTCACTCATATACATCATATTCTCTAATATATGATTCTTACGCTCGTTGTCATCTACTATTACTTCTTTTAATGTTTCCATTAATCTTAAATATACCGCTATCGGAAAATTACCCATTCCTGATGCTGGATCAAACCATTTAAGATCTTTATTTACCCATACTTCTTTTGGTAATTTATCTAACATTTCATTTACTAATGTTATTGGAGTAAATACTTCTCCAAATTGTTGTTTTTCTATCTCTTTCGGTTTTAAACATTCATTTATTAGTTCCAATAATTCTTTTGGATGATCTATTAAACTTTGTAATGACATCTTAAATTGTATTGAGATATTATATGTGTTAGAATTTTTATCAAAATATTTATTTACTATATCTTTTATTAAATCTATTAAATCTATTTTACCCCACCATATTAAACATTGGTCATCAAATGTATCTAATAATTCAGGATTTTCTTTTATATCATTTAACATTTTTACAAAATCCATATTTGAATTCTTTCTTGTTAAAATACATGTTAATGGTATAACATATGGTAAAACATCTTTTGTAAATGATATCTGAGTTTCTTTTTTTTCTATTTCATCTGAACTTTCATCATTATAATTATTTGTTTCACTATCATTCTTAACTTTTTCTTTACCTGATGGTAAATCTTGTATTTCGTCATTTTCATCTTTTACAATTACATCTAAACCAACTTTATCATCTTTCAATGATTTTGTAAATGTTCTATTTATTAATTTCTGAGTAGAATTATCAAATTCTTCATAATCATTATCTAATTTTCGTAGTAAAATTCTAAAACTATTTATAGGATCTTCTTTCCATATATCCATTAGTTTTTTTACTATCATATCTGAATTAATTTTTTTATTTAACATCATATCAACATCAATATTTATCAGACGATTTTTAATTAAATATTTCATTTTGTCATCAATACTTTTTTCATTCTTATAAACTGTATAATTAACACAAGTATTTAATACCCTACTTATATTCAAATCAACAACAAATCCAATTTTTTTATTTTCTCCTTCAGTCATACATCTATACATTTGTTGTAAAACCTTATCTGAAGATAAAGCATTATTCATTAATATTACAGAATCACATAAATTTAAGGTAATACCTAAAGTTAGCATGTTACCTGCAAGAATAATTAAACCCAATTTTCCTTTTGATTTCGCTTCAATTTCTTTTTTATTAATTTCATCTTTAACATCTTTTGCTAATTCTTTATTTTTACGATTAATACATAATACATCATATTTTTTAAGTATTAAATCTTCTTTCATTATTTTTTTCAAACATTGAGATATTTCATTAATATTATTTGAAGGTAAAAACCAAATCTGTGTAAAAGGTAATCTTGTTTCCATTTCAGAACATATATTAGTAATTCTTGTAAATATCGTTTTTTCTCCATCTTCTTCTTTATGAGAACCTGAAATATATCTTAATATTGTTTTTGCTTCATTTTCAAAACTAAATTTTGTTTTTGCTTTATTTAATCCAAATAGAGTATCAAAACAAAAACCCATTTTATTTTCATTATTTAGTTTTTCTTTTATTATTTCATATCTTTGTTGATCAAACATATTTGTAATTAAATGTAAATCTGGCATCTGTTCATATGACTCAAACATTTCATTTAGTGATAAACCTAAATCTTCGTAATATTTAATAGTTTTCATAATATACTCCTCTCCATGCTTTTCTTTCAATCTATCTAAATTAATATTATCAGTTAAAATAGATTTACATATTTGCTCGTCTTCAATATCCCAATACATTTGACATTCTGGTAAAATATTCCATTCCTTTAATGGTTTATTATAAGTTGCAGTTAAATATATCTTAATCGTATTTTTAGTACAATATGATGTTAAAATATCTTTTGATAGATCAGTAGTTCCTGAAAAATGATTTTCATCGAATCCGATAATATCTAATTTTAAATTTTTAATAAACATAATAGTATTATCATTAATATATTTTTGTAATAATTGTTTTGACATAACAAATATATTATTATCACCTAACACAATATTATCTAATGATTTAGAACCTTCAATATGATGAATTTTAAATTTATCAAAATCTTTAAATTTGTTGAATAAATCATTAGTAAATTGTGGTGCTGTTTCTGTTGGTGCTGGTGTAATAATAAGAACATTTAATTTTTTCTTGATATTAAATTGTTTATTTATAATACCTCCAATCATATAAGTTTTACCACTTCTACATTTACACCCCCATAAAAAAGATTTATTGCCTTCTTCAATTAAATTACTTGTTTTATGAGTTATTAATTCTTGATGAAATCGTAAATTTAAATTTTCTTTTGATGTTAAATATATCTCATTCCAATCTTCATTCATATTTTTAATAATATCTTGCTTAAATGCTAGAAAATATTTATTCAAGTCATCTTTATCTAAAATATTATTATTAGTCATATATTCAGTCATATATTCACTTGATTTATTTGCATTTTTAACTTTATCTAAAACTTTTTTCTTATTTGGAACAACAAGATATATTTTATATTCTTTATAAATATGTTTGTTTTTAGTTGCCATTGCTATAATTTTTTGAATATCATAATAATCTACTTTTTTTTGTTTGTCAATATCTTCAGTAGATTTAGGATATTTAGAACTAATAAAAATATATGTATCATCATTTTTATTTTGTAATGTTATATCAGAACATCCACCTGAATTACCACTAATAACTTTTTCATTAAGATATTGATCCATATTTTTTAAAATCTTAAGTTTTGCATTATTTGAATTACCAATTAAATGGTTAAAATTAGAGTTAGTAAAAATGTTACAAAATCCAAATTTAATAATAATATCAAATAATCGTTCAAAAATAAATCCTTTTTCAGATTGAGATTCGTAAGTGTCAATAATATTATCAATATTATCAAAAGTTACGATATAGTTAATAAAATCTTTGATTTTCATGTTTGGTATCTTCATTTCTTTAGTTGTCATTATACTTGATATATGTTTAACTATTTATATGTTTTGATATAAATATATCAATTTTTTAAGGATATCTTTTTATAAAATAATTATTTGATAACATTACATTTCGAATCATCATCTGTTTGTTATGTATTGTATAAATTTTTGTTTATATTGTTGTCCATTAAATATGCCAGTTTCATTATATTTTTCACGACAATAATTGTCAAAAAGTGTTTCAGTATTTGAGTCTAACATATTATTATCATCTTCAAAATCAAATGGTTGGCTATGCCTAACAAATTTTATCTTATTATCAATCATATACTGTTCGAGCATACCTAATTCAAGATCGTCATAGTAAAATACAATACCTCCATTTGGTTCTGGATGTAATGCTCTATAACTTTCGAAATGTTTTTTTATTTCGTTATCTAATCTATAACAATTATAATTTTTCAATTCATAATAACACAAATATTTATGTGGTATTGGATGAGATGTTGAGTATTGTTTGTATTTTGAGTTTATGACAATAGTTGAACCTATTGCTATTATTTTTCTATTTTCATATCTAAAAGTTGTTTGATGTGTTAACACGTATAAACAATGTATCATATTCAAGTTTTATTAATAATATATATAATCTATTTGTCATTATATATAAAATCAATTTTTTAATGATAATATTATTATCATTAAAAAATTTCAAGCATGATATTTACAAAATATTTGCGTTCAATTTTTCAACATAATCTTTTATTTTTTTAATGATATTCATAAAATGTTTAGCAATATATTTGTAATCAATTTCTTTAATAAGACTCTTAACAAAATTTGTAATAAACTCATCATCTCCTCCTTCTTCATTCCAACAACCAAACATTCCAAACGTATCTATTGAATTATCAATATATTTTTCAAGATAGTTACTCATTTCTTGTAAATTTTTTATAGGAATTAATTCTTTATGTATATATTCCTGTTCATCTTCTGTTAATTGTTTCAGTTTGTTATTAGTGTAAATGTTATATATATCATATCCATCTAGAATTGTTGGTAATTGGTTTGATATTATTTTATCAAAGAAAAAATACATTGCATACCATGTTGCATCAGTTGACATAAATAGAAATGGTTTTTTAGTATACCATTTCCCATCTGGTAAATTATCATCCAGATATTCAAACATATCAAAATCATCATCTGTAATTAATTTTTTCAAATACATATATTTATGAATAAGATCACAAATAATATGATATCCTTTTGTTGTTAATCCATATTGTTTATTCAATATGTAAAATCCATGTTCTATAATATCTTTATAAATAGATTCATCTACATAACTTTTAAATAATGTTATGTCATTTTCATCTAATATATCCTCTAGATCTTTCATATTGTTTAACGAAAAAGTAATTGACATTATCTTTTTTGATATATTACTCCAATATATTATATATAATTATTAAATTCAATATTTTCAAATATAAATATTAACTATATTTTTACGACTTGCCATTTTATATAACATTATTAAGATCTAAATTAAATGTTTTTAATAAAATAATTAGTCTTTTTGTTTAACAGTTAAATGATAAGGCAATCTACAAAAACAACAATTTTCCCTTAATTGAAGATTATTTCTACAACAATCACATGTAATATGATTATGATCACAACATGTGTATTTTGTACAATCGTCATAACAAACATCACATTTCATTGTTATTAGCAAGTCATCAGACTCTAAAAGTGCTACAAATTATTATAACGATTTATAGCACTTTTAGAGTCTGATATTATATTTACTATTAATTATTAGTAGTAAATACGTTTAAGATATAATAAAATAATTGTGTCGTTATCCTATGATATAGTGTGATGAACACTTGCGAACAAATAGAAAATAATTTAGAATTGGAAGTAATTAATGATAAACTAATTTTGTTTATCGTTAACTTAATTAAAAATAGAGATTTCACAACTATAGATAAAGAATTTTATATAGGGAAATTTATAACACATATATTAAACGATGAAGACATATCATCATCGCAGAAAATACAAATAATCACGAATTTTTCAAATCGTTTAATGGCTAAACACAGCATGTTTGGTAATATGGGTAATTTTAGGATGGAAGATATTGGTTCTGTACAAGATATCGAACTTATAGAATATGATGAAAACAAAATATTTCTCATAAATCAATTTGATATAGAAAAACAATTGAAAAGTTTTAATTGTCCAAAAATTTTAATAATAGGAATGTCTGGTTCTGGTAAATCATGGTTGGTTAGAGATATTATGTCTCATTATCAAGATATTCCAACTGGTAAAATAATTGCGCCAACTGATAAATTAGTAGGTTTTTATAAAAATATAATTGACGAAAAATATATTGAATATAAATGTGATGATTATGCTAGTAAATTAACAGATGATAACGAACAATTTTTAATACTTGATGATTGTCAATCAATAAAATCAGCATGGCTAAATGATGTTGTATTTAATAGTTGTTCTCTAAAATTAAATCCATTAATAATAACAGTTCAATATTCAAATGGAATTCGTCCAGAACAAAGAGCTAAATTTGATTACATATTTATATTAGGAGAAGATTTTGTTATTAATAAACGAAAATTATATGATCATTATTGTGGATTTATTAAGACTTTTGAGGAATTTGATAAAATATTTGATAAAACAACAAATGATTTTAGTTGTTTAGTTATTAATAATAAATTAAAATCGAAGAATGTAAATGACAAACTATTCAAATATAAAGCAGAAAAAATAGAAGATTTTAAATTATGTAATAACTAATGTTATGAACTAGAATCGCTTTTTTGTAATATATACTTATTCATCTAGTTTTGTTGATATTTCATTAATCCATTTATTGTCATCATCAATTGTTACTGCTATTTTTAGATTTTTATTCATATACTTCTTATACAAAATAATTTTATGTGCCAACATAGTTAATTGATTCCATATATGTACTGATGTTTTAAAATAATGTATTTTATCACTAAATGGATATTTCCCACTAACAATAATCGGATATATATATTCTTCGTTATCGTGAATATTATCTGGATATTCAATGTTATTATATTCATTAAACACACCATATTTAATTGGAACAACACATACATAATGTGGAATATTATGTCCAATCATATTAAAATCAATAATATTAATTTCTTTACCAATTGGTAATTCATCTAGTTTATTATAACATAATACCATATTTTCAATAGTATGATCTGGAACACTGTGTAGATCAAACACATCAACTGTTTTAATGTTCGAAAATAATTCATCCATCGCTGTTTTCATAACAGTGCTTTGTTCTTTTACGATAATATTAATCTTCTGTTTAAAATCATCAACCCATTTTGATTCTTCATCTATATAAACATCACTTGGTTTAATTTTATTAGATGTTTCCCTCATATATTTTATTAAATAATCTGCTATAATCAACATATTTTTCCATGTAGTTATATCCAATCTATATTGTTGTAATTCATTACTACCATCTTGAATACAATTAATCACAACAGGAGTTACATATTCATCTAATTCAAAACAACTATTTTCAGGATATTCTATATCATCAATATTGTTAAACACCTTATACTTAATAAATTCCAAATTTGTATATGTACCAAAATCATGACATAATGCGCCAACACCTACTATTTTAATTTTAACATTAACTGGAAGTTTAGGTATATCATGATACTGTCTTGCCATATCCTCTGGTGTCTTATCACCATACAACGATTTAATTTTCTGTTCCATATTAATTATACTGGTAAATACAAGTATATTTACTAATGTTTAATAAATCAATTTTTAAATTCGATAACTTCCTCAATAAGTTTTCTACAAACTGGACATACTTCAAAAGTATGATTAGATGAACATTCGTCACATAGTGCTAAATGATTACAAGGAGTAATTAACATAGTCGGTTCAACTTCAAAGCATATTACACATTTTTCTTCCCTATATATTTTATCATCATCTGATTTAACAACACTTGATTCAACATCATCTGGTTCAATATCATATTGTCCAAAGTCATATATTTCATTAACCATTGATTCTACAACACTTGGTTTTTCATTATAATCTGTTTCAAACCATATTATAGAAACAATACCACAAATAATGAAAAAAAATAAGATGTTGTTTTTAATTATTCTAATGTTTGCTAATTTGATGGGTACACGCGAACAAATTAGCACAATAGCTACTTAGAAATATTTTATTATTAACATAAAATTAATAAATCATCTGCTATATTATTTTATTTACATCAAACAACATCTTGTTTTTTTTCAACATGATATGGTTTTGTGCAGAAACAACAAATATCATTTAATATCACATTAGAATTATACCTACATTCATTACATGTGATATGTCCAAAATCACATGTAGTATATGTGTCACATTCTTTACAACAAACATCGCATTTATTTTTAAGATCAATTGATTCAATTATAGGTATAATAATAGGGTTATTATTATATATTAGTTCTAATTCATGATCTGTAATACCTAATCTTTGCAATATTACTTGTTTATTTAATTTGAATAAATCTGATTCTCTTAGTTTTTTGAATTTTAAATGATTCACTGTTATATTATCCGGAGTTAATTTACTAAATGAGTCATCATCAAATATTCGCGTTATATTTTCATGTAAACAATTATTATTAAAACCTTCAAAATTTGATATTTTAACATGGTTCTCAATATCATTAAACGAATTAATCTCATTACATTGACACTGTAATACCAGAAGTTCCTGACATTCACTTAAACATTTAATATTTGGTAAATAATTGGTATAACAATATAACTTTTTAAGATTAGTAAAATATTTACATTGATCAATAGATGTTATTTTATTATGACCTATCTTCAACGATTTCAATTTTGTACACTTTTTTATTTCATTTAATGATGTAATTTGATTATTTGATACATTTAATTTTTCGAGATCCACACAGTTTTCTAATCCTTTCAATGAATTAATACAATCAAATCTAACATCTAATATTTTTAGTTTTGTACATTTTTGTAAGAATTCAAGATTGCGTTGTTCCGTTAATTTTCCTACTCCATCATACTTGAATACTTTAAGATTCAAACAATTACTAAATAATGTAACATCTAAACTGATAGTATAATCGTACAGTGCTATTTTACCACAACCATATATACGTAATATTTGTTGAACATTTAATATATTCTGTTGATTACTCATAAATTGAATTAATTCATTATTATCGACTATATGAATACGACTACCTGTACATAATACAATATCAATCATTGTAATAATTATAGAATTTATTTATTAGATTGTATATGGGGAAATTATTTCAATTTTTTAGTGTTAAATATCTCTAAATTTGTATTATTATTCAAATCATCTAATGATTCAATTTTATATTATTATAATGACAATATATGTCCTGTAATTTCATACAATGCATTAATTCATCTAATGATTCTATTTTATTAAATTCATAACATAATATTTCCAAATTAATACAATTTTCAATACCATTTAATGATGTTAAATTATTATGTTTTAAATATAATCGTGTAATACTAATACAACTAATTAGTTGTTTAACTGATTGTATTTTATTAAATTTAACATTTATATGTTTAATTACATTGTTATGTTTAACATTATCAATATTACTTAAACTTTTATAAAAAATTGAAATTTATTTGATTTGTCATATTTTACCGATAGATAACTTTAACTGAAATACTAAAATGCTTATCATTGCGTATATTATCACCATTGCTTTTTTTACTGCTATTTTTACAAGTGGTAGATTTACATTTAGACATCTACTTGCTTCCTTAATCTTGATAAGTTTGCTTGTTGTTTGTTATTTTTACAATTATGAAGCCGCACTACTAAAACAACAACATATCTGTGAAATTGTAAAAACAAAAAGTATTAGTTACCACAGAAATGATGAATTGTTATCTATTGGAAATGAACGTAAATCATATCCTGAATTCACTAGAGACTGTCATTTGAGACCATGGCTTTATAATATCATGGATATGTTCATGTTTACATTTAATCTTAATTTTTAAATAACATATAAAATAATTATTAATTAATATTATCATCAAAATATAAGTATTTTTGTATCCTCGTTGAACATATTGGACATATTCTATTTCCAGAATCAATTATAGTTGCACATTCTCTACACATTGCTTTATGACCACATGGATATACTATAACATCTACTATATTTATATCACAAACAGAACATATTTCGGAGGTGTTATAGATTTTTACAAATCTGTTATTTTCTATATTACTAGTTAGTAACTGAATTATTGGTTGTATTGGTTGTGTTGGTTGTGTTGGTTGTGTTGGTTGTGTTGGTTGTGTTGGTTGTGTTGGTTGTGTTGGTTGTGTAATAGTTTCTAATTGTATTTGATTTGTAATATTTTCATTTAGCTTATGTTTTATTCTTGTAACAATTATCATTAATACCATTATAATGTTAAATATAATGACAATTCCAATTATAACTAATATAGCCACAAAAAATCCAAAAAAAATTTTAGAATATGTAATTCCATAGTTACAACAATGATTATTTTTTGAGGTTTCATCTGCGTTTCCAGTATTAGATTTATATCTACATATACAATTATAAACTGGGTTAGCAGCTGTTCCATGACAATGTCCTATATCATCTTTAATTCCATAATCAGATTTAATATATGATAAACAATCTTCAATTTCGACATTAGTAAAATTACTATATTTAATACCCTGTTTATCCATACTAAAATATTCGAATAATTTAGTTTTTCTGTCCCTAAATTCTAATCCACCATAATTATAATCAACATATACATATGGCAAACACTTATAATATTTTATTCCATCATAATTATTATATCCTGTTTCTAACTCATATCCATAATCGGATACATAACAACTTCCACCTTTACTAATATTATCATTACATGTTTCATAAAATATATCCTTATGCCACACAAACGCTAAAAATATCCCACCACCTTCAATAATAATTAATATAATCGTCCAAATTAAGACATTTCTAATATTGTTATATAGATATCTACGATTACTTATACTCCCATAACGTAATAAACAACATAATATAATTAAAGTGATAACACACACAATACATGTTACAGCAAAAAAACCTTTTATCTGTTTAAAACCATTTTCACAATAATTATTTGTAATTACTTTGTCATTGCCTCCTCCATCTTTATACATACAAATATTATTTGGATGTTTGTTTTTATGGGTAACATGACAATGTTCTAGATTAGTTCCTATTTGATATTTTTTAGAGTTTAATTTTGACATACAATCGTTTTTTTCAACATCTGTAAACTTATCATATTTAAATCCACCATTAACATCTGGATATTCAAAAAACTTTGTTTTAGCATAATATTCCTTACCATAAAATTTATATTTGATTTGAGCGGTAGGGATACATTTATAAATATTTTGATCATATATAACTTCATAATCGATTTGTGTAACAAAACAATCACCATCGTTGCCATCTGTTTCATAATATATATTTACAAACCAACTAGTCAATAAATATATAAATGACGTATATATTATTAATATTATAAAACATGGTATCATATAATATAATTTAGTTGTTTTCATATCAGTATTAACATTAACAACTGTTAAACAATATCATAATAAATAAAATTTCAATTTTTTCATATAAAGATTTGTATCTTATGTAAAATAATAATGGATAACAATCTTGCTATAATAGTTTATACAAATCCTAAAACATTAATATACAACATGGCAGAACTATTAGAATGTCCTATATGTTTTACTGAACTAACAACAGATTATTATACAACTAAATGTAATCATAAATTTTGTAACGAATGTATGGATGAATTGATGACACATAAATTTCAAGAAAAAATAGATTGCCCTGTATGTCGCCAACAAATAGAAAATTATAAATATTCAGAATTTCATCAACATACTGATCCATTTTCTTCATATCTAAATAATTATCAACCTTCTGGAAATAGTAGCTATATATATGCAGTTAATTATAATATGTTAACGGTGATGTATGGAAATGCTGGTTTACGTTATAGTAATTAAAATTGGATATTAACTTATTAATATTCAATAAATTCACAAAATGGAAGATATTATTGATAAAATTAATAATGACGAAGAAATAACAGAAATAGAACAATATAGAAAATTTACTAGTTTATATTCGTATAACACTGAATTAAATAATCTATTAATATTAAAATATTTTCCTAACCTGATAAGATTAACTGTAGAAAATTCAAAATTAGAATCATTAGATGGAATTGAAAATTGTCCAAATATACAATGTTTACATATTAGCAATAATAATTTAACATCATTAGAACGACTACAATTTTTAACGAATCTTGAAGAATTATATTGTAATCATAATAAATTAACATCACTCATTGGAATCGATTCCTGTTTGTATTGATATTTCTTTTAGTTCATCTGAGTAATATATTATACCTCCAAAAGTTGAATACATTGTTTTACATGAATTAGATAACTATGAACTTCTATTATTTCATTTCTATAACATTCTATAATTTCATTCCATTTAAATTGAATAAAAATCAATACGAAATACTTTCATTATTAGATTGATTATAAATATAATAATGAACAATAAACGTATATACTTAGATAGTTATATGTCTTTCAAACCAATCATGTTTATTTCCATAATTATCTAACCAGTATGCAAATAACCATCCTAAATATCCAGCCATAATATCTCCTACATTATTTATATATGAATCTGCATAGTTTTTTCCACCAGGCCATATTGTAAATACATTATTTATTATTTTCATACCAGTTTCAGTATTTTCTAAAAGTTCAAATAATATATGTATCATATTCCAGTTAAATGATGAAATACCCCAAAAATACATAACTATCCCAATCGCAAAATGTAATAATGAATATTGATCTAAAAATTTTGTTCCCATTATATAATAACTGTAGATATTTTAATTAATGATTTGGTATTTTCTTAGTAATACTCAATGGAAATGGTCCAAAACATCCACATGACTTATCTGTTTGTGTCTGTGTATCATATTCATGTGTATAACAATAAGGAATAAATGTTGCGCATCCATATTTTCCCCATGTTTCAGTAACTTCGGTGTGTTTATGTTCTGATTCATGTTCACACATAAAGCATAACAATTTTGAATTCAACTGACAATTATTACTGAAACGATGTCTAAACCAAAATGGATAACAATTATTACTATCTGCCCCAAAGAACAAAAAGCCACAATTATTACATTCGTCGATTGTCGGACAACAACAACATGTTGTTCCTTCTTTACACTGACCCCAAAACCCTAACAATGTACATTTTGTTTCATTTGAAAAATGACTAGTTTTTTTAGCGTTGTAACACATTAACAATGGAGGTATAGCAAACATATCACAATCACAATTTGATGCGTTATTGTAAATAAAGAGTGGATTTATAACTCGATCATTAAAAATTCCACATAAAAATAATGGACAGCACCATCCAGCATCTCCTTTATAGAAACTCCCACAATAACAATTATGATTGTGGCAATTAGTTGGACACTTCCCACTACACCAATCATTACAAATTGCACAATCATGACATTTACACATATATGGATTACACTTATTCATATCATTTTCACATTGACATGGAATGCAAAAATATTTTCCAGTAACATTACATTTTCTATCATTCAACGTTCTAATTGGAAGTTGATTTATAGAAGCATCCATTGACTCTGGTGGTGGAGCATATGGAGCTGATGGTTGTGGAGCAGATGGGGCTGATGGTTGTGGAGCAGATGGGGCTGATGGTTGTTGACATTGATTATTATGTCTATTCGTAGGAGCCATTGCTTCACCTACTGCTTTCAATATAGTTCCAAACGCTGATTTACTCATTTTTATTCATATATTATAATCTTAATAACATGAATTTATTAAAAAATCAATATTTTATTTGATATGTTTTATGAACCATCCTTGTTTATTTCCATAATTATCTAATAATGATGCAGTCACCCATCCTAAATATCCAATTAATAAATCTCCTATATTATTTACATATGAATCTGTGTAATTTTTTCCACCTGGCCATAATATAAAAACATTATTAATTATTTTCATACCAATATCTGTATTTTCGATCAGTTCAAATAATATATGAATCATATTCCAATTTATTGCAGAAATTCCCCAAAAATAAACAATAATACCAACTGCAAAATGTAACAAAGAATATTGATCTAAAAATTGTTTTCCCATATCTAATATTATTAGATATTTTCAAATCATATTTTATTAAAAAAAATGAGATAATTTTTTTTAATAAAATAATTAATTTCATTTTCTACCAGTCAATGTTCTAATTGGAGGTTGATTTAAATAAGTGTAATAAATATATGTGAAAATGTTGAAATTAATATATTTAATATATTAAATAATCCTTATAATCTACTATTAACAATAAAGAATAATATACAAATGAGTGACCTAACTACTGATATATATGATCTATTTTATGTACAAGGTGAAAAAGCAAATGCTGATCATGATAATAAATTACGTGAACAATTATTAGTAAACATGATAGAAAACCCAATATCTTTCTTAAACAAATACAAAACACATAAAAAATATAATGAAATTAAAGAAATATGTGATAACCTTAATACTATAATTAACAGTAAATGTAATGATTATGATAAACTTGTAGTTACACGTAAAGGAAAAAAACAAGACCATTTTGATATTTTAGTTATATTTAATAAAGGAACCAAACAAGTTAGAAAACTAGAAATTGAATATAAACACAATGCAATTGGATTTAATAATATACCTCAAATATTATAGATATCTGGAAATACTTTTATTGAAGGATTAAAAATAGATGAATATCATTATGATAATAATTTTAAAAAATGTCTAGAACTATTTGGTGAATCTTTTGTTATTCCTACAAAGCAACAATATGGTACACTAGTATATAAATTAAATTATACTAAGGATTCTATTGTTGAAAAATTACATGAAATTAAAAAAAGTAATAAATATACTAGTAAATTTAAAGAGTTTAATAAACTTTCAAACAAATCAATTTGTGGTTATTTAGAAAAACTTAAATGTATTGGTAATGATGATGAACAAGTATCTGATGAAGAATTGCATGATAGTAGTATTCCTAAATTAGATTTGGGAGAAATTAGCGATACATTATGTAAAACACAACAAAATAAATTATTTCTTTTCTTCAAAAATGGAAAATTTTATGAAGATTCTTTAAAAAAAGAAGAACTATCCATAACAGGAATACAACAAATAACACATAATACTGTAAAACTAGATACAAAACAGCCATTAACTCACATAGATATGCTTCTTAGATGGAAAAATAATATTGGTATTCTAAATTTAGCATGGCAAATTAAACTTGTTCGATCTAAAAAATAGGAATCATATGTTGTAATTCAATAGTATTTATTGCGTTATTTTCAAAATACAACTTAATAAACTTCTTTGTTTTTTCATTTTCGAAACTATTAATTATTATATTATATAGCTCCAATAATTTTGGTTTATCAATTTGATTTCTATATTTGATGTAAATAATATGATTTTCTATTAAATATTCTTTATCCATATCTATCAAGCAATAATTAAATGCATATTTTCCTTTTCCATATCCTCGATTAACTATCAATAATACTTCTTTAGTCCCCTTTTTATCTATATAATGTTTCTTTTTATCATCTGTATGATTTGCAATTGATAGTTTATTTCCTTTTATATCTCCACTGTATATTAACCTTGTTTTCTTACTATTATCTACTAATATATCTTTTACTTGATTCCATACAACATTACCAACTTTAACATCAAATCCCATTTTATCTAATGTTGTTGTATTTTCATATAATGCTTTTATTTTCTGAATATCCTCTATTGTATTAAATATAATATGTCCATTTATTTTTAACATAAATTTATCATTTTTACATCCTTCACATTTTTGTATAATAAACATACATGTATTCTGGTCAGTATCAATATATGTTTCATTTGAATGATCTATTATATCTAATATTTTAAATTTTTTACTAATATGAACTCTTAACTTATCATAATACAGACAATTCAAAAAATTTTTTGGTAATACAAATGATAATATTCCTTTATCATTTAATAGTTCTAATGATTTTATAATAAAAATAATAAATATATTAGGTCTACCTTCGTAATATTTCGAATAATTTTTATTAACATCTTTTTTTTTCATAACATAATACGGTGGGTTTCCTACTATCCATCCATACGTTTTCTTATTATCATCCTCTAAAAAATCATCATTACGAATATTAATTTTATTATTAAATGATAGCTCTTTAATTTTATCATATATCTCCTCATTTTTCTCTATACCGTCTATATCTACTTTAGCCATATGTTTATCTATATAATCTATAAACTCACATGATCCACATGATGGTTCTAAAATATTTTTAACATTCAATTTATTTTTATTTATGTAATCAATTATAAAATCGCATGTTTTTTTAATAATACAATGAGGAGTAAAAAATATACCATCGTTTTTTTTATCAGTTTTTGATAAAGATTTAGTTATATCTTTTGATAATTTACTAAATTGATTATCCATTATGTTTATTAGTTAATATATTTTTATATGGATATTTGGTAATTATTATTATTTTCAATATTTATACGATTACCTCTTTGTTATGTGTTTCTATTGGACTATTTTCGAAGATTATGTTTATATTATCGAATTTCTCTTTTTTTAATAATTCTAATATCTTATTACGATCTGCGTATAATGGAGCGCCTATGTCATATGCTATATGTTTTCTTGTTATTTTATCTCTCATTTCACGAACAAATGTTTGTCTCTTACATAAATTTTCATTTCAAGTTTTGCAATCAATAAATGATATTTTCGTTTTAATATAATAATAAATTTAATATATTGTCAAAATACATCTATATGATCTATTTTTAGGAATTAATAGAATATATACCATAATTTAAATTATGTAAAATAAATCAATCATATATACTATCTATTTATTTTATTATTCATACATTAGATTAATTAATTCTTTGATTATCATAGGAGTAATTATCTTTTTGATATTCTTATCGATAATATATTCTTTTTGGACATCATCAAATATATCTTTTACTATCAACCCATATAACTTGTTATTTTTCATATGTTGATAGTTATATTTTGATTTTGCTGAATTTATCCTTGCTTCTGTAACATAACACATTATGATGTCAATTAGTTGTTGTTGTTCATCTGTTATTTTAATAGATGGTTTATCATATTCTTTTTTAATAGTTTTTTTATCTGAAAACACGAGATGAAAATATCAAAAATAGATATAATGACTCATTAAAAGATTTATCAGAAGATAACTTTGATGATGTATTATATGAACATATTATGACATAAACAAAATTAATAATATATTATTAATAATATATTTACATTACCTGATTTTTTTATGCTTACAAGCAAAATTAGTTACAATTCTAATATATTATGTTTTTAATTTTTATTTTCTACGTAAATATTATAATTGAGCTATATTATGCCAACAAAACAATCTCGTAATGGATCTAGAAAAGTATCCAAAAAGAGATCTAGAAAAGTATCCAAAAAAGGATCAAGGAAAATATCCAAAAAAATGTCAAGGGAAATATCCAAAAAAATGTCAAGGAAAATATCCAAAAAAGGATCAAGGAAAAATCCATGTGGCGTAGGAAAAATACTAAAAGATGGATATTATAGAAAAGCATATAGAATAAAATCATATATAAAAAGTGATGGAACTAAAGTTAATGGAACGTCTGTAAAATCAGCATTTGTAGCACCTACGTGTATTCAAGATAAGGGAAAAATAGGAAAGGGTCCTAAATTATTCCAGATTAAAAAAAATGGAATGATGAGGAAATATGGTTACTCTACTAGTGGACTTATGAAATCTAGAAGACTATCAATTGATAAAGCTATTAAAAATAATGAAAAACATGAAGTTCTTAAACATTTAGTTGCGATTAGAACTTTAAATAAATCAAATAAAGATTTATATGATGTATTAGATAAAGATGTTAAATACATACAAGGAAAATATTTCAAGTAACTTTATAATTTTCTAGTAATTTTAATAAAGCAGTTGAAAACATTGGAATAATATTATTGTATCCATTAACATCTTTATAATATGAATTCATTTCTTGAATAGTATTTTCATCCAGTTGAATATCAAACACTTTTATATTTCGATCTATTGTTCCAAAATAATAATCATGTTTAACATAATCAAATATGACTGTTATTTTGGAACAATAAATGCTTTTATTAAATTTATGTTTTGTTAAACCATATCTTTGTATAATATCTTGAACATTTGTTTGGAGTATTAAGATATGTTTGTTTATTATTTGAACAACATGAAAATAACTGCAAAATGAATTAAAAAACGAAATAAATTCATTAATCTCCAACATAGAGATATTCTTACAAATAACATCAAATTGTTTAAATAATATATTATTTACATATTCATATACATACTGATCAATAGTGTTGGAACTACTTAAAATTTTATTTACTTCACTTCTGACTGTAAATAAAATTTCATTTACAACGAACGCTGAAACAACATGATCACGTTTTAAACTAGATAGAATAGGTTCAAGCATTCTTAATTTATCATCAACTCCATATGTCTGTTTATTATTAAGTTTGTTGAAAAAGCTTTTAAAAGTATATAATATATTCATAACACATTGAGACATATACATATTTGTAATATTACTCGATGGTGATGTTGTTGTTTTATGTAATTTCATCAGAAAATATTTGATACTTAAGTCTATAAAATATTCATGATCATAATTATATTTACTAGGATCAAATATACGACATTTATTCCGTTGTAATTTGTTATATATATTATCAATATTGATATCCATATTATTATCTATGAATGCAAAATAATATGAATTATATATAATATAACATTTTTTTTCACAAATTTCAATTGAACTAATATGATCTACTGTCGCGTATATAGCAACTAATAATTGAGTATCAATTGACAATACTATTGATTGTCGATTATTATATGTATATTTACTGATATCAAAAATACTGTATTTATGTTTGATAATATCCTCTAGAACATTAATATTGTCATATAATGTGTGTACTGTTTCTTCAGTTGATGTTATCATATAAATTTAATAATAATTAATATATATCATTATATTATTTACTTTTTCAATTTTTTCACCATCTAAAAATTGAAAAATAATTAACATAACTAATGTAAATATGTAATGATATATAACCAAATGAACACATTAGTTATTGAAATAAAAGAGAGTACTCTTGATAGTTTTAAGTTAGGTAATAATGTTATTTACGATGAAATTACTATTAACTTATTAGATGAAAATAATAATACTCAAAATAAATTTGCTGAAATAATAAAAAGTTGTGGTTTAATGGAAAATGTTAAAAAATTAATAATAAAAGGAAAATTACTTGATAGTTCACTTTATAAAAGATCACAACCAATTGTTCGAGATGGGTATTTTCCAGAATATACAATATTATCAAATAGGTTACTTGAGTCATTTTTTAATAAAAAATCATTGATATTTGAAGAACTGTATATTGATCATGTCGAACTAGATATACATTTTTTTACATCATTAATATTTATAAACAATAAAATTAGGAATTACTTTTGTTTTAATAAACATAAAATGAGAACATATATGAAATGTATTATTCCAAATATAAAAGTATTAGATATAAGATATTCTAATATTTTGACAAAAAATAATATAAACAAAATATTTACGTTATCATTTGTACATCGTTTTATGATTTATAGTAATATTGAAATTATTCGATTGATTGTGTTACATAATTATATCAATTGTTTTAATAGCTTTATAGATGAAGATATTTTTAAATATGATATTTTTAAATATGAACATCGTCAAAAAATAATAGGAAAAAAAAGAATTATTAATCTTCTAGGAACATCTACAGAAGCATTTTATGGATTTTCTCCTGAATTTACTAAATTAATCGAAGATCAATATTTGATAATTTCATTAGATTTGTGTCATAATCAAAAAACTATGGAGATGATACAACGAACAGTTAATTCATATGATAATTGTAATGTATATTTATATAGTTTTTTAGATAATAGTTTATTGGATATAATAAATGATTCAATTGAACAAGCTCGACACCATTTAATATACCCAGTAATAAATGATGTAGAGAGTCATACTATAGAATTTTCGAAGCAAATTAAAAGATTGAAATTTGAATGATTTACTATTTGTTTACTATATATTTTTAAATAACACAATGAGCATATTAGTTCAATTTAATAATGATTCATGTAATATCTCCAACTTAGATTTTGATAACTGTTATTATTTTGAGATATTTATAAATGGTAATAATACAACTGAAAACCAGATAGAATTTTAAACAATATCATTTAAGTTTTTATAATTATTAATTGTAGGTATAATTTTACCAGTTAATAATGGACAGAAATATTTTTTCCATATATCACTTCTACAATAAACACAAGTATTATGTCCATGTTTTATCCAAATATCCATACATTCTTTATGAATATATGCGTGACAAATAGGACATGCTAATAATTTGTCAATTGTGTCATCATTTTCCAATAATAAACAAGAACATATTGGACATTCATCTTCAGATTCCATATTTTTAGTGTTATCTTCTCCTTTGAATGACAACGTAGCTTTTCCAGTATTTACATCATTCATTAGTTTATTATATTTTTCTAATAGATCATTATCAGTATATTCACTATTAGTCAAAGTTATTTTATCGAACTTGTTTTTAATAATATCTAATTCATTTAGTTCAAATTCTAATTCATTAAAAAATTCAGTAGAGATAAGTTTATGTCCATGATTAATACAAACTTTATCAGATATTTTTATGAAACATTTTAGAACTTTAAATAAAATGAAACAACAATGTTTACAAACAACATGTTGTCGTTTTGCCCAAGAGTTCATATCTGGACAATTACATGTTATTTTTCCTTGGTATTCAGTTGTATCATCAAATATGGTTACAGTATAAATATCTTGTTTTGATCCAGACATATCAAATATATATTGACCATTTTCATATTTTTTATTTAATAAGTAAAATGGTTCTGTAGATAGTTTATAATATCTTGTTGCTTGAGAAGTATTCATTTGTATTATAGTTATATATCTAAGTAATATTAGTAGAATGGATTATTTTTTCATTTTTTTAATGTTATATAATAATATATTGGTTCGATGAATACTACTATTATTTCAAATACATTTGATAAAAAGGAACTAAAAAAATTATTTGATAAAGAAATAAATGACACAGTAACTAATTTAGAATATTATGGTCCAAAGTTTGATATGGATAATATAAATAAGGAAACTAATAGAATGATGAATATTTTAGATGGATTTACGGTTAAGAATTAATAATCATCAATTTGTGGTATATCTTCATGAATATTTAATGCTGGAATTTGTTGTTCTATTTGTGTAAGACCAACTGGAATATTTAATTGTAATTCTGATGAAAAATGTTCTATGTATATTTCTGGCACTTTTATTCGTGGATATATTGTCCAAACATCGTCATTTGAATCATCATTCAATGATTTAACATGTTGTAAATAAAATCCAATTATATTATACGTATAGTTTAATCTAAATGGAACAAATTTATGTAAATCATCTGCTTCAATAGTATTCCCTGTTTTAACATCTATAATTTTAGAATACTTATCAAATTTAACACGTTGTCTATATGATGTTAGATGATTTTTGTCAATTTGAGTTGAATATATATTTGTATTTTCTTGTGATGTTATAAAATTGAATACATCATTGATTTGATAAGTATTTTCATAATGATCATTAATGTTATATATTAGATGTGAGGCATAATAATGTGTTAGTAATCCAATGTAATATAACTTTTTATTTTCAAGAATTTTATTATCATCAATGAACTTACATAACATAATTGCTAATTCGTTATCAATTTCTTGTAATATTTTCATAGTGTTATAACTACTATCTTTTTCACAAAATAAATCATGATGTAATGTAACATTAATCAATGTAAATATTACGTTTAAGCAAAATGCTCCTTGTATATTCAATGTTAGTTTCTTATTAAAATTGATAAATTTTTGTTGGTTCTTTTTTGATTTATCATATACTTTTTCAGTAAGTGTTAATTGTGGGATAGTTTCTAATATCCATTTCAATTTTTTCTCATAGTTGTATACTAATTTTGATATATTTTTATTTCCAGTATAAGTAGAAATATCCGAATCAAATTCTATATAGCTGAATTTATTAATAACTTTATGATGCTTAGTAGTAATCATATTATTTCTGAAAATTTTATTTATCATGAAAAGTATCCTGCTTTTTGTTTCATCTTGTGGATAATAATATTTATTTAACACGTTTTGAATATATCTATTTTTAGTATAATATTTATAATAGTCTTTTAACATTTCTGTTAAATTATCAATACTTATTCTATTACATTTATTGATATCAATTGGAACATAGCTAGAATCTTTACTATGCTTTGATTCTTCATATTTTAAATATATTTTTCTAGCAATATCAACTGAAAAATCAAAATTATTTAATATTGCTTTAATAATTCTAATTGGTTTAATATCTTTGAACATAGTAGATACACATCTATGACGCAATGCTGTTAAACAATAATAAGATGTCATAATTTCTTTACCATTATAATACATTTGAAGATAATCCATATCAAAAGTATTAGTAATATTCCATGGATTTTCATATTTAGTATAAATAATTTGTATGTTTCTTTCTTTTCCTTTAAATAAGAATGTTACAATACTGTTATTAACAACATTATATGTTTTAACACCTTGATTGTTAAAATATTTAACTACATTTTCAAATGCTTTTTTTTTATCGTCAGTTGATCCATATACCCATAAATCAATATCAGATGATTTGGATGTTAATTCAGTAATTAAACATTTTAAACAACATCCACCAGATAATATTATATTATCCCATGGGAAATCATCTTTTATTAGATCACATGAAAAATCTAAAAGATTTTGTTTAAATTGATCAATAGAGTTGACAATTATATTTTTGGTTTGGTTAGAAATTTTTATATAATTATTATGTTGGACATATTGTAAAAAGTTATTAAAGTAAAATAAGTTATAATATTGTTCTTTATTATCAAGATGATATGAATTAAATTTTTCTACAAAAATAGGATTATTACTATATTTTAGTAATTGAATGTATTGGATAGATATATTTTTTCTATGTAATTCGTCATATATTTTTCCTAAATGATATTTACTAGAGAAATCATATATACTTTCCAATAAAATTAAATCATTTGTTTTTATACTTGACAAATAAGTGATTATATCATTTCTATCACAAATATATTTGTTTGGGAGGTGATATATTTGAGATATCATGTTCATATCCAATCTATTAAAATCATGATCTTCTAGAAATAAAACCAATGAATTTAACTGATCATTTGTCATTTCGAACTCATCAAATAGTTTAGCATTAACTGATGATGGTTCTTTTTTATGAAGATAGTTAAGATATTGATTATTTGTAATCGTAGTATCACTCACGTTAAATAATGTATTTTTGATTATTAATTTGACCATTTGTATTTATTACTATGATAGTATTCCAAATAAATATAACGAATAAATTTATCAATTTTTATTTATCAATCAATAATATAATAACATGGAATTTAATTACAAAATAAATGATATACTTGCTCAAGAAATTACAAATATCCTTGACAATTTCAATGAAGTATTAAAGGATATTGTTTTGAAACTACAAGGTAAAAACATAACAGATCAAGAATTGAATATATTAAAATCTAATATAAAAACAATACAAAATGGAACATATTTATTTTATAATAGTATGAAAGATTTAGAGGAAGAAAAATATAACACATCATCAATAAGTGATAAATATAAAGATTTTACACAATATTTAAAAATAGCAATGAATTTAATTGATCCTCCAAAAGAAAATACTACAATTGTTGGATATGTGGATATTCACGATTTAAGACAATTATCTAAATTAGTTAAATAGAATTAGATTAATTTTTAATATAAATTTATGTAATAATAATAATATGGATATAACTAAAAAAGTAGATGACAAATATTTACAATATACAGAAACAATTAATAATGAATGTAGTCTTGTTAACTATCATGTATTAAAATTCGTATCAAATGATCTTAAAAATAATATGTTATTACAAAATATTAATGAAAAAATTGATTATGTTATGAATCTAGATGAGTTACCATTAACATTATTATATATGCATATGTCATCAGAAGTGTATAATTTTCTAAAAGGAGAAAACTTACCAAAATATGCAAAAGGGACATTACCTAGTGGGTTAGATGATAGTAATGAGTTTGTATATAACCAAGATATTCATTATTCGAATATGGATAAATATTCACCATATAATAACATAACAAAATTATATGTAGATGATAGACATCCAATTTTAAATATAGGGGGGACGCATATAGCAATAGCATTCAAACTAACTATATTTTTAGATTTGTTTATCACATTATTAAGAAAACATATTGTTAGTAAAGTATTTGAATTTATTTATAAAAAATACAGTATACTCAAAGACGATTTATTTTTATCAGAAGTTACTGATAGTATATACATATATTATAAGAGTAAGAGTAGTAAACATAAGATATTAATATTTAAATGTAAGATAGGTAAATATATACCTCATATAACAATTATTAAACATTTACTAAGCTATACGGAACAGGAATTAAGTAATATGGATAAATATCTACATAAAATACCTAGTAATACATATATTGATATAAACAATGGATATTTTACATTTGAATAATATAACAATGAAAAAATTGAAAATTTGATTGTTTGTATGGTTCATTGTATTATTTATGATAAGACATTTTAAATCAGAAATGGAAAAATCATTGAATTCTATATTGGCAAACAGTCTCCGTGCTTATGATGATTGGAATGACAGTTTAGGTCAAGGTAATTATCCTAGATCAAGACCAAGTAGTTCTTGTTCTGATGGATGGCATGGCGCATATGGATATTCTGATGCATCTTTTAGTAGAACTTATAGTGGAAATGATACTGGTTCTGGATCATTTCGTGTACTTAATATGGGAGGCAGTATATCTACTAATGAAGTCTTTAGTAGTATTTTGAACAATTAAATATTACTAATGTTAATACTCACATTAGTAATATTTAACATTATCAATCATTTAAGTTAATTGATAATAAAAAAAATTAGTTGTTTAGCCAATTACAACTAATACATTTATCGATAGTAAAACGATATCGAGGATCATATTGAAGCATTCCTTCCATTAATTCTTGTAAATCGTTTAGATCATCTTTATCTATGTTTTTGATTTCACTTAGTAAATCTTTTAGTGGATATCTTTCTATATTTTTAACACCTTTTAATACATATTTATGTTTCCCTATTTTTTCGAAAAATTCTTTTTTCTTAGGAGATTCTCGAATCATCCATTCTGGCAAATCTCCTAATAATTCCATCATCCAATAAATATGTTGTGTTTTTCTATTGAACTCTTTATCTTTATCAGGATCAAATAAGATATCCCCTGTTAATAATTCATATATAATACACGCAATTGACCATATATCATAACTCTTATTATATTTTAATTTAAGGATTGACTCAGGAGCCATATAATACATAGTAACAATATCTCCATTTTCTTCTTCATCAGCATATTGAATACTTCCAAAATCTGTTAACTGTATTCTACATTTTTTTACAAATTCATCTGGAATAACTTCATAATCTTTATCTTCATCTGAACTAGATTCTGATTCATTATCATGATCTGATTCATTATCTGATTCATTATCATGATCTGATTCATTATCTGATTCATTATCTGATTCATTATCATGATCTGATTCGTGATCATGAACTGATTCGTGATCATCACCAAATTCTCCAATAAAATTAAGAAGATTTTTATTAATTTGTTTTAGTACTTTATGTTTTATTTTTAGATTAAATTTTTGTCTATGTTTATTATTACCTATAGTGAATCCATGTTCTTTGTAAGCTTTTTCACGTGCTTCTTTAAATTTAACAGGAGCATTAAATTGTTCTATTTTATCTATTAATTCTTTAACAGATGGTTTATATCCTGCAATAAGAAGATTTTCTGGTTTTAAATCTTTATGAATTGCGTTAGTTTCATTATGCATTATTTTAACAGCTTTTAATAGTTGCCTAATAATTCTTTTAACGATAGGAATAGGTAATCCGTGTCTATATTTACCTTCTCGAATTATATCATAAACAGTGCATGCCATTAATTCGAACACCATACATATGTATTTATTTTTTCCAATTATAATTTTAAAATCTTCTAACAGATTAGCAATAGTTTGACAACTATAAGTTTTTAAATCTTTAAGATATTCAACTTCAAATTTACCTTCTTCATAATCTTCACTATTTTGAATTTTTAATGCGAAGAATTTTTGATTATCTATATTATAACTTAACCAAACAGATGAACAAGATCCATAACCTATTTTTTTGATTAACAAATATTTTTTTTGTAATACTTCTCCATAAAATACATCTCCATTCGTACTATAATCATTTTCATCACTTGATAATGAAACAGTAGAATCACTAGATACTTTGTTTTTATTTCTATATGCCATTAATAGTTTATAATATAATGATAAATCTTTATATTATTCCAAACTTAAATATTCAATATTTTCCAAAATATTGAAATTATGAATAATTACTGTATGGTTAGTTATATGTCAAGTTAAGTGACATATGAATTATACAGAATTTGAAGAATATTCATTTAGTGATCTTATTGATAAAACAATTTTAATTATATGTGATGATGATAAATTTAGGAAAAAAATTACTAATAAAATATCATCAAAAATTAAATTCGATTATGTTATTGATTTGAATAGTATGTTAAGTGCTATTCCAACAACATTATCTACACTTAAATTTCTAAATTGGTCACAATGTAGTGAAGAGACAGAACATACAATAATTTATGTAGTAGACACAATTAAAAACATTCCAGTCCATTTGTTTTCAACTGCTAATATAATATTAGTATGTCAATTAGAAGCAACTAGTTATATGTTAAGTTATGTTAGAGATAAATTTAAGACAGCTAGTTCTTTTGAAACAATTATTGAATCATATCTTACAAGTGGTAATATTATGGTGATTGATAATGAAAAATATAAAATAGGATATATGAAAATAGAAAAACAAGATATGCTAGTAGCAGATACTACAGAAACAATCACAGAGGTTACTATTTGAAAAAAGATGAAAATAAAATACTATGTTTATTTATAACTAATATAGGATAAATAAACAAAGTGATGTTTGATATACGCTATTATAAAGAGGAATTTCCTGAAGAGGGAGATATTGTCTTGACAAGAATAACCGATATTAATGGATATTGTGTAAAAGGATCTTTAATCGAATATAATAATATTGATGCTATGTTACAATTTAGTCAAGCATCTAAAAGAAGAGTAAAATCTATAAAACATGTATTTAAATTAAATCAAATATATCCATTAGAAGTATTATCAGTAGAAATAAAAGGAGAGCATATATTTATAGATTTATCGAACAAAACAATAACAGATGAACAAAAAAGTAAAATTACATCTGATGTTAAAAGATATCAGATATCATTAAATCTTATAAAGAAATTTGCTACAAAAAATGGGATTGAAACACAAGAAGAATTATATGAATTATGTAGAAAAACTATATGGAAATTAGATAGTGATGAAGTGTTTGAATATTTTAAAGAATGTTATAAAGATATTAATAAATTAGATTTATTTGATTTGACAGTTGATGGTAAAAAAATATTTCATAATATATTATTAACATCGCTTAAAAATCCAGTTTTTAAATTAATAGCAAAAATTGAATTAACTTGTTATACATTTGATGGTATTATTTCAGTAAAAAATGTGTTGATGGAAGTACTTGATAATATGAAAGATATCCCAAAATTAACAATTACATTCGAGTCTGGTTATGAATATTTGATATCAATCACAAAAGATAATATAGAAGAAGGTACAAGTATAATATATAATTGTATTAATATGGTTAAAGATAAAATAACGAAATTAAATGGATCATGTTGGCTAAAATATATTTATATGACAAACAATCTTAATATAAATGATACTGAAATTATTGAAGAAAATACTAGACAAGATAATTTTCATTTTGTTTCATATTATTCACGATTGATTAAAACTTAAATGTTGTTCATTTATTGGTGAATGTTCAGTTAGTTCTAGAAAATCTAAACAACTAACATAACTATCTCTACGAAAATGTTTGCTAATTTCATCAGTAGATTCATCTAGATGTAAAATTCCAGCGTTTATGATATCACGAACTGTTTCATTTAAAGAATTTAATTTATCGTATTTTGCTCCATTAGCAATTAGATGTTTAAATGCTTCAACATTTCCATAAAAAGCAGATATTTCAAGAGGTCTATATACAATGATATTACGATTAGTGTTTCCATAGCAACTTTCGATTAGATAATCTTTAATAGAATTGAAATTGGCGATAAATAGTTCTGTTAATTGTGTTGTATTTTTTTTTATAACTGTATGGAAGATATACACTAGTACTGATAATTGGAAATAAGGGTTACAATTATTATATTTTGGTTTATAACATATTCGTAATAGTATATTAAATGTTGAATAAGGACGATATCCCAAATCAATAATAGCATCAATGTTTCTTCTAATGTATGAATTTTCAACAAACATTGGATCATTAGGATTTAATGTATTAACATCAATATATTTAGGTTGTTCATGGACATCTGGTTTATCTTTTACTAGTACACTTAAATAATAAACGATTGATGATTTTTTTGGAACTTGATCATAATCCTTTTGAGGATATTTAAATTTAAGAGAATCAATAAGGCTAACACTTGAATTAGTTCTTAGATTAGATCTATACTTAGACATATTTATCTATTTTAATATATAAAACGATAATATAGTATGTAACCAGTATAAATTTCAGTTTTTTTGATACTTCTTAAAATTATATTCTTTAGTGAATATAATAATGGAAACGATAAATAAGAAATATTTGAACATTTTCGTATTTTTTTTATGTTCATTGTTATTATATATAAGCATACGTAAAATGAGTAATTATAAATGTAAGAAAGTATATTATTTTGATAACAATGCTACTACACCTGTTCCAGAAGCAATCGCAACTGAAATGAAAAAGTGGATAAGTTGTGGTAATCCATCTAATATATTATATGATTGTGGTAGGGAAGCAAATAAAGAAATAGAATATTGTCGTAAAAAAATAGCGGATATCATGAAAATAGAACCATGTGAATTATTCTTTACATCTGGCGCAACAGAATCGAATAATTTATTGATAAAAGGGATTGCTAATGATTATAAGTTAAAAAATCCATCACAAACATTCCATATAATTACTTCATCATTTGAACATCCTAGTGTTTTAGCTGTATGTAAATTTTTAGAAGACAATGGGTTTGAAGTAACATATGTTAAACCAGATAGTACAGGAGGACCTTATCATGGAACAATTAATCCAAAAGATATAGAAAATAATATCAAACAAAATACAATATTGATCACAATAATGCATGGAAATAATGAAACAGGCGCATTACAAGATTTAAATGCTATTGGAGAAATTGGGAAGAAACATAAAATTTTTACACATAGTGATTGTACACAAACAATGGGTAAATTTAGAATTGAACCAAAACAACTAAAATTGGATTCTATAAGTTTCTCTGGTCATAAATTCCATGGACCAAAAGGTATAGGAGGATTATATATTTTGAAAGAATATCAACATAGTATAGTACCATTATCACATGGTGGTGACCAAGAACATTCTATAAGACCTGGAACTGAAAATGTAGCAAATATTGTTGGAATGGCATATGCATATGAATATGTTCAACACAATCGATCGTTGAAAAATAAAATACTACGTGAAATGAAAAATAGAATTTTAGATGAATTGAAAAATGGTGGTATTAATTTCAAAATATTAGGACCATTAGATGATAAAAAAACAAATCCAAATACTATCCTTATTAGATTTCCAGATATGAAAGGATGTAACCAAACTTTGGTTGATGTTTTAAATAGATATGATATTTGTGTAAGTGTTGGTTCTGCTTGTAAAATAAAAGCCAGTTATAAAAAACCATCTCATGTATTGGAAATGTTTAAATTAACAGATGAAGAAAAAACAAAAGTAATTAGAATATCAATGTCTGACTATACATCTAAAGAAGATTGTGATTATTTAGTATCTAAATTAGTAGAAATAGTTCCTAAAATAAAATAAATTTATTCATAATTTGATATTACTTCATGTAACCCATCTAATAATATCGAAAATACTTCTCTTCTAACGAACGCATCATAATGACTTCCAGACCATATTAAAAATCCATTAGAATAATTATCGTCATACGCACCTAATACTTCGTGAATATATGGAGGATTATTTTTATAATACACCATTACATAAAAATTAACATTAAGGGCTTTTGCGATTGCGCTTAATGCTTCATCTCCACCCCATGTTCCATTTATTGTAATAGTATCTAAAAAATATTGTAGTTCTTCTTCGTCCATATCTTCAAAAGGATTTTCTTTTACTTGATCATAAGCAATTTGTCTAAGTTTTGAGACAGACCAATTATTAGTATTTAATAATTCTAAAGTTGCTAACGTAGCTAGGAACATACATCCTCCTTTTGTTTCAGGATTATCACGTTGTCCATTAATAAAAAGAATAGTATATTCATCAGGATTAAAAGAAATATTTTTTTCATTTAATAATTGTCCATATAATTTAGTATCGATATATGGTCTTTTCCTTTTCTTTTTCTTTTTTTTGTATTTATTCATTAGAATAGTTTTATTAGAAAAATATTGTAGTTCTGTGGATTAAACATAAAAAAATTCAATTTTTAACTATTCAACATATTAATAATTCTGTCTCTATATCTTTCAAGTTCTGCATATTTATTAGCTATATTTTGAATATTATCATTAATGTTTTTAGATGCTTCCTTGTTCTCCATTCGTAGTATTTCAATATGTGATAATTTATTATTATATTTTTTCATCATTTGTTTAACTTCTTCTATTTCATCATTTAATTGAGATTGAGCAAAACCAATTAATTCTTTTTCTGTTTCAATTAAACTACTGTTTTCAATTCCATTAAAAGCATTGAGTAACTCAATTTTATTTACTCCAGAAATTTCATAATAAAAATTTCCATCTTTAGGTAAATGTGTATCATTATCGATTTCTTCTACTTTTGATAAATTATTTTGTTTTGAATTACGATTATTTTCTTCTTCTTGTAATCGTTTAGCTAATTTTTCAGATTCTTCGAATTCTATTTGTTTAGCTAACCTTATAGATTCGTCATCTTCAATATTTCTAATTGCTATCAAATCTTGATATTGTTCTTGCATCATATCATATTTAAATTGATATGTATCAGCTTCAACATAACAATTATAGTGATTTTTTTCAAATTCAACATAAATAATTCTTCTGTTATAATCATCAAATTCCCCAATATTTATTACATTTTCAGAAAGTAAATCTATAATGAAAATATTAACAGTAAATATTTCAGATAATGCTACCCAAACAACATGTCCTTCAACAGCATCCCATATATATTCTTTTTTTAAATTTTCGAAAAAATTATCATGTTCAAGTAATACATCTTTAAATTTATTGTAATGTTTTTTTACATAATCATGAACAGTTTGCCGAAGAGTTGCGATTGGATAACATAGATCCATTGCATAATTAAAAGCATCAAATATACAGTTTCCAGAAGGGAAGATTTCAAGTCTTACAAGCCCATCAGGGATATTGAAATAATCAGACATTTTTTATTAATGTTTTAGATTTATCTTGTTTAAAAATATATATTTCAATTTTTCATAATTGTTGATATATATATATTATTTTGCGTTTTCCATATAAAAAAACAATGTACTTATATTACTAAAATGAAAGTATATGTAGTGATAAATACTCAAAGTGATTGGTCAGATGATGCTTTTTATTCAACAGAAGTGTTTATAGCATCAACTATTGATATTGCGACAAAATTTGCTATTAAAAATAATTTAAATATTAAACATATAAAAGAAATAAATTTAGATGAAGATATTGTAAGTTTAACAGGTAATCCTTTTAAATTACCATATTCATTATCTAATATTGATGATACACAATTAGATAAATATAATAATGAAGTTAAATTGGAAACTGAAACAGACACAGATTCGGAAAGCGATATGGAAGACAATGAAGATTTTCAAGGTATATTTTATAATGCTAATTAAATTTCTTTTGAGTGTTTTATTGGGAAAATTGATTTACATTTCTTACAATGAGTAATGTAAAACTTCCTACGTGAATTTTTTGTTATATTAACATTTGTATCATATGATCTACAACGTTTACATCTAACATAATCATCAATATATTTTTCAAAGCATTTTTGGATATTATTAATATTATTATAATTCACTACAACTAATTCCTTATCTTTCCATGTTAGTTTTGTATCTAATTCTATCTTAATATATTCAATTATAAATTTTCTCATGTTTTTACGTTGTATTTTATTTAGACATTTTCTAAAATTAATGAAAACTATATTTGATCCATCCATCCTAAATTTTAATACTGGTATATCAAATGGTTCAGAATTTAAGACTTCATATCGTTGACGTAATAAATCTAAATTGTTGGTATTACCATTCCTTTTTTCTTCTTCTCTTTTTCTAAATAGTTCATATGGCGTATATGATGTAGTTGGTTGTTGACTTCTTAAATTATAATAAGAAGGACCATCTGTATGATAGTGGTAATCTAATAATTGTCTTCTTCTTTCTTCTGCTTCTATTTCATTTTTACTAAGTTGCTTACGATACCTATCAGCATAATTACTTTGTTGATTTCTAGTATTATAACTAAAAAAATCATTTTCTGATAATGAACATTCATTTTTTGGATTATGGCTAAACTCATTAATATTTCGTTCAACTGAATGTTGCCATGGATTAGTTATCGTTTCATCTTCTGATGATGACGAATCATAAAGATTTTCATCATCATTATCAACAGTTTGATCATGATATGAATATTGAGATGGTTGAAACTGTTCAGTTAATGAACGTTGACCAATATATCCATTTCGTCTATGATATAACTCATCATTATGTACTGGTTTAGAGAAATCCATTCTTGTCATATACAATTTTATAAATAATACGATTAGAATAGTAAGTAATCTATTATAATATCAATTTTTTTAATAAATAAATTTCATAGTTTTTCTAATATAGAATTCGTTCTAATTTTTATAGAAGGATTTGATAAAAATAATAATCCTTCAGTATAGTTTCCATTATTAGGTATTAGATGAGAACAAGGTGTATATGTAAATCTTAATTGAAAATCTACTGTTTCCAACATTTTACATTCTTTGTCTATCATATATTTAATATCAAATAGATCTATTATATGATTATTATCAGTTGATGCGTAAAATATGAATTCAAATATATCTTCATTTGATCCAGTAAATGAAAAAAATATATCACTGATCATTTGAAGACTAATATAATATTTATCAGCATTAATTATTATAAACGCAGATGACGACCGACGATTATTATATTTATCTCTTATAAAAAATTTATATTTTTTATCATTATGAGTAAAATATTTAGATTCCATTATGTTTATTGTTATTAATATGATATTATTTTTTGTAAGAATATAAAATAATATCAATTTTTTGAGATCATACATGAATTCTATGATATATATCTCTTTTTACTTTAACCATATCAATTTTTTCTTCTATATTAATATCATCGTCTGTTAAGAACTTAGAATTTAAATATGGTAGAAATTGAATGATATTATTATAATATAAATATGTGTAAGTTTCAAATATATAATATCTACGGGTAAAAGGGTTTGTTCTATTATTATATAAAATATCCATTTTTTGTTCTAAATGTTTAACATAGTAAAAGAAATTTTCAATTATGAATAGATAAAAATCTCTTAAATTATCATTTTCTTTTGTATTACTGTTTTTATATACATCTGTATATATATTATACAATTCATTTTTATCCGTTTTCGATAAAATTTCTAACGGACTAATTTGATTCAATTTATCCAATTTTTTTAAATTTAAAGTAGTTCTTAATGCCATTGGATCTACTTTTGAAAATCTCATTTTTCCATTTTTTAAGTACTGATATAAATCACTACAATAATTTGTAATATCTGCTGAATAATCATTTATATTATAAAAACGAATATCACTTTCTATTTTTTTCTTCTTATTTGTTAATGTTTTATATGAAGAATAATAAGGATGAATATATATCGAATTTATTTGAAAAGCATACCCAAATTTAGCACTTAATTCCAATAAAGCATCGTCATTTAAAAAATCAATAGACGAATCAGTTAAATGACTATAAAAATTAACACTAATAATTTCTCCAATTTCTATCGATAAATTTATTTTCCCATTTTCTTCATTTTGATTATAAATAAATAATCCATTTGATGTTTTAATAAAATAACAATTTTTATATGGTCCCATACTATCGTAATGTCTAGTGTAAAATAATAATTTTGAATCTCCAATAGTTATATAAAATTGATGTAAATTATTTACGGTTTCCTCATAAAAATAATTCATCCGTTCTACAATAGTATCTCCTACTATATGAGCATCCATTAAATCAATAACTGGTATTTCTGTTGGTTGTGAATAAATACCATCAAAATGAAATTTTTCTGTACCATCATATTCAAACTCATATTTTTTATTTATTAATTTTGATTGTTCAACATTTGTATGATAATATGTATAATTATCATTTATACTTATCAATTTTAACCTAGAAAATGAAGGTAATACTAATTCTTGTTCAGATCCAAAAAATGAATATGTTTCAATTGATAAAGCAACCCCAATAGTATTTTTCGGTATTTTTATTTTAAGTAATACTAATCCAAATACATTTTTTTCTATGTCATAAAATGGATCCCTTGTCGAACTAGTAAATCCTTTATCAATAAATATATCCCCAACTTTTAATTTTCGTAAAAAAGTATCATCGCTAATAAATCTATATAAATAATATGATTTAGAAAATTTAGGAGCATTTCTAATCAAATTATTCATTTTAATGATTTGACTTTCAAGACGTAAATCTTTAATTTCCTCGTTTTTAAGGTTCCTAGTGTATTTATTCATAAAATACGAACCATACATAGAGAACATTTCAACTAGGTATTTACCATCTGATTTTTCGATATATTTTTGATGTTCAATTAATGTTTTTGAATTTATATCATTTTCACTAATTTGTTGACATAAATTTATAGGCATCTTTTTATCATCTAATTTTAATAATCCCATATTTAGTCCCATACATTTTATTTCTCTAGCACTATAGTATGGATTACTAGAAATAATATAAGGAATGAATGATGGTCTAATACATATTGTTAAATCTTTCCCAACTTCTTCAGAATAATACATCACATTAACATATCGTTGTTTCAAAATATTTAAATTAAAATTATTTAGAAATATGATATTCTTTTTGAATTTTTTCATAATATATTTCATATTTATTGTAATATTATCATCTTTATTTTTTTCTTTCATTTTCTCATATTGTATTACTAACATTTCATATAATTCTTGATCTGTAATTCTATAATGATCAAGTACAACTCTTGTATATACGTTTTCCTTATTAATTAGATAAATATCCATATTATAAATATCATATAATGGTATTTTATCATCAATATTAGATATTTCATTTTTAATGTTATCAATATATTCATCTGTTAATAATTTAAGTATATTACTACTAATATTTTTTTTATATGTTTTAATAAGTTGTTTTGTAGGAATACTTGCTTTTTCTTCATATAGTAACAATAAAACTTTGTTAGCATCGATAAATTCGAATGTATCTTTATTGATAATGAATAGAATAAATTTAAAATGATCCATTAGCTAATTAATATATATGAAGATTTTAATAATCAAAAAGTATTATCTATTAATAATTTCATTATTTTTGGTTTCATTTGTTTTTGATCCATATTCCTAACAAGATCTTTTAAATTCTGAACAGTTAATTGAATCATTCCTTTTTCAACCCAACTAATCACATATTTTGAATTCCCATATGTTTCACATATATTATCTACACATTCAAAATCTGGAATAAGTTCATGATCTATAAGATAATGTATAATAATGCTTTTATCGACAGTACACGCATTTCTTAAACAATTTTTATCTAATGTTAGATTATTCTTTAGTACTATTGGTTCTAATGTATCAACTGATATGTTTTTAAGGAATATAAAATATAATTCATCTTGACCTATATGAACATGTGAACATATATATTCAAATAATCGCGTATCTAATATAGTTTTCATTTTATCTCTTTCATCAAAATGTAACATTTCCTTTTGTAACTCAAGATCAGAAAATTTCTTTAGTATATATCTTACTAGTTGTAGTGAATCAACTGTAAGTATTAATATAATCCTTTTCACAATATGATTAAATACATCTTGTGTTAATGTAAATCCATTTTCAATATATTCTTTTATAATAGATATAAATCCTGCCGAATAAATAGCTATATCTATAATTAAATCTATTACTACTATAGTTGGTTGTATTTTATGTGTAACTAATAACTTTAATACTTTCTCATATGACTTGAAATCAAAACTGTTGCTGTAATCATAACTATAATTATAATTTCCATGTTGATTTTCTTTTATGTGTTCTAATAACATTGTAAGTAACATAATCAAATTATCGTTTGTTACATTCGAATAATCGTTAAGAACCATTAATACATCTGGATTTATTTCACACGCCATCAAAATACATTGTTTATCAGGAATTATATTATTTTTTTTTATCATACTATTTACAGCGTGTGTTGTATTAATACATGTATGTAATTTCAATATTTCTTTTAAGTTATTAATGTCAAATTTATAAATATTATTCAATATTATTCTAGGATGGTATTCTATTAAATTTTGTTTATTTTTTTCACGAAGTAAATAAGTAGATACTATTTTACTAAGTAATAAATTATAATTATCATATATATTCTTATCAAAGTTACAATCGAGAGTGTGTATGTAATCATATAAACTTGGAATAATATGATTACTAAAAATATCTGAGTAATATAAAGTTTTACAAGATGATATTAAATCTAAATATTCATTCATTCTATCAATAATATACGAGAGTAATTTTGATGTTAAATTGTTACAAAATGGTAATAATACCTCCAATGAACGCGCATTAGAATAACTATTATAAATATCATTATATTTAATTACTAACATAATATCATCTTCGGTAAAACAAATTGTATTCTTGTTAAATCCTTGTATTATTTTACTTAACATTGTGTCTTTCTTGACAGTATTGATCTTAAATAATGATATAATATTATTTAAATTTCGTAAATTAGGATTAAGTGTCATAATAGCTTTCATATTACCAGCAACATCAATTAACAGATTAGTTAATGTAATATTATTATCCTGTAAAAAAGTCCATACTTTAATAACATTATCAAATAATTTTTGACTAATTATTTTTTTTTCCTGATATAAATATATTTCAAACAACTGTGTAAATGCGATGATATAATTTGTTATCGTATGATTATGACTAAAACTTATTTTAACCCTACCATCAAGTTTTTTCATAATATAATTTCCATATGTTATAACGACATCTTCTGTTATCTGATAAATAGAAGGATTCTGTAAAATAGAATGTATTCCATATGGTTGTTTAATTATAGAAAGTATATTGTTATTAGACATTGTATATTCTGTTGTATGATGTAATATGATATTTATTCATATTAATAATAAATCAATTTTTTTAATAAGTATTTTCAATTATATCACTTATTATTTTACGTGTTATATTTAGATCATGTTTATTAATATCTTTTAGATTTTGTAACGTGAAGATATATCCTTTTTTTACTAGTTTCTTGATTATTTCTGTATTTCCGTCAGTTTGAAATAATGCTTCAATACTATTTTTATCAAATTCTATTCCTTCATCTAATATATTTAATATAATTTTGCTATTTTGATGTCTAGAACAAGCAAAAAATAAACATGTATTATCATACATAAGATTTCCATTTTTTTTTACGTTACATATTAAATTATGGTCTGATGTTAGTTGTAATAAAATATACAGTTGTTCGATATTTGGATATATTTTATTTTCGATTAATATTTCAATTGCTTCTATTTTTTTGATTTCATACATAGAATTAATAAATTCGCTGTTTTGTAATAAGTTGTTACCTAAAATTATATTTTCAATAATGGTATGATCATTTATATGGTTAACAGCATATACCATATCATCTAACGACATTTTGTAATTAAGTTTAATAATTTCTTCAAATAACTCTGTTGACTTAACACATTTCCTAAATATATTAGATGTTATTGTTCCACCACTATTCACGTATGAATTAATACAATTTATGAGATATAGTTTATTATAATATAAATAATTATTAGATTTTAAATTTATATTATCATCAGTCTCTTCATTTCCATATTGAAATAATGAGACTAGTTGTTCCTCTGTGATTTTTAATCCTTTTTGAATCAATATAGGGATTAATATAATTCTTTTTTTACTACAACAAATATCAATACATTCGTTATCAACAATAATCTCTGATTTTGATAATAAACATTTAATAACATCATCAACATTAATATTTGTATCCAATGATAATAAATTTTTTAAATCGTCTATTGTAAATTCAAAATAACTTCTATAAATAATTGCTGTAGAATACATTATATGAAATGATGGATTATATGTGTTATGTTTATAAACATCTAAATTAAGATTTATGTTAGTAGTATATGATTTAAATATTTTTTTAGTCATATTTAATTTAGTTTCATTTACGATAAAATCAATAACTGTGTTAATTGTTCCTACAATATCACAAACAACATGTTTTTTTACATCAATTTTTTCGAATAATTGGCTAATAATATAACATATAAATGTATCATTTTGTTGATTTGACGTATTAAACTTCTTAAACATATGTTCAAAAGTAAAGATATTTAATATTGATATCTTAATATTTTCTATATAGCATCTCATCAATTCATTAGTTAATTGTATAGATGGTATATCCAAAAACATATTAATGACTCTGATTTCGATAGGAATTCCATTTGACAATATTTTTTTAAAATTATCATAAGTTACTAAAGTAGGATATTTTTCAAAAAGAATAACTAGCTGGTCATTTATATCGTAAATTATCCCACCAATTGAGTCTAGATCATAAATATATGTAATTGATAAAACTGTAATAAATTCATCAAAAATATCATTTTCATTTATAGTTATTGGTTCTTTCAAGAATTTTTTAACTAGATTGACCCATACTTGTATGGAGAAAGTTTTAGTGGAAATTTGTTTTTTCAAACTTTTTCTACTGCTATTGGAAAATAATCTGTCATCAAAAAGTATAATATGATTAAAATTGATATTATTAGTTTTCCGTATAATATTATGTAATCTATAACAATCTACTTTTGATTTTATTGATTTGGTAAGAGTATCTTCAGTATCTATCATTTTATGAGTATTTAAATAATGATATTATTTAAGAGTATTATATGTTAATAAATCAATTTTTTATTTAGTTCTCATTTAGTTTTCGAATGGTTTCTCTAATAACTTTATCATGATATTTATTTTTCTCAATAAATTTCAAACATTCTACTGTTGGTTTAATACCGGTTTGAATCATATATAATACAGATAAATCGTTATGTGTATGTTGACATGCATTTAGTAGACATTGATAGGTAGGTTTTAGCTTATTTTTTAAAATTTTCGATAATAAAAATTCAGGTTTCATGTATGAAAGATAGCATTTTATATTTTCATTTATTTTAACATCCATTAATTGTAATATGATATAATCGTTGTTATCTATATTAGTTGCATTTAATAAACATTGTATTGATGGGTTAATACCAGAATTAATCATTTTGATAATATATATTTCTATATCAGTATAACAACATATCCTTTCTAAGCATTTTTGTGAAAATATCATATCAATGTTCATCAATATATCTATATACTTCCTATTTTTACAATCTAATAATATTAATTCTATTAATTCCAAAGTAGGAATATAATTATTATGTATCAATTTATCAAATAGTATTGTTCCTACTTCTGGATTCAAATTATTAAATATATCTTCAAATATTGTATTTTTACTACTAATATTATTTAATACTAATTGGAATAATTCATCGTTATTATCATATGGTAAACATGTATAATCAGGAACAACTCCTAATTTTAATATTTTATTAATAATATCTATATTATCTTTATTCCACAACACAATATTACTAAAACATTTTACATTAGGAGTAATTCTAAATTCATTTATTATCCTTAAAATAATCTCTTTATGATTTACATTTTTTGTTAATAATTCTAAACTATCCAAATCTGGAGTAATACCATATTCTAAGAAAGTGGATATTAGTTTTTTATGATTATATTTACATTGGTTTAAAAAATCATCATATCCAAAATCAACGTCCATTTGAATCATTTTAATTATTGATTCAAAATTACCAGAAAATTTACACGCAAGTTCTAAACATTCATCTGTTGGTTTAATGTTTTTGTCTAACAAGTAACAAATTAAATTATCATTTTCTCTATAACTACATGCTATTTTTAATAATTCTATATTTAATTCTAGTCCAATTCTACAAAATTTATGTATAATATCTTGTTTAGATACATATTGACCACTTGCTAATATTTTAAAACAATCTATATCAACAAATCTTATTTGAGATAACATCATTATTAACATATGAGGACTATTCATTAATAATTTAGTACATTCTAAATCTAATTTATTTTCAGTAGAAACCAAAACATTTAAAATATTAGTGCTATCATTAACGATTTCATGATTTTTTAGTATTAGTTTAATACTATTTAGATCAGGTATGATATCATATTTTAATATTTTTTTAATACAATTTACTGTACTTTTACTTTTAATATTGTCTTCATTTAGACCAGAACAAAATTTATATAAACACTCAATATCAGGATTAACACCAAACTTTAATATTTTGTAAAAAACTTTTGAGTTACATTTTCCACATGCTATTTTTAAACAGTCTAAATCAGGTTCAACTATTTCGCTATCCAAAAAATCTATTATCTCTTTTGTATTATTTTTAATACATAATTCTTTTAAATAATCAAGAGATGATAGATTACATTTAGCATTATTCGATTCTAAATCACACATGACATTTAATATATTATTTATCTATCATATTTATATCAATAGATATGAAAATCAAATTTTTTAAATTATTAAAAAATTAATATAAAAAATCATTATATATAATTATATAAAGGATGTATATCATCAATGTATAGACAAATAGGTAATGCAATTCCTCCTAAATTTTCAGTTGTATTATCAACACTAATAGAAGAACTTAATAATCAATTATAGATATTTACATCTTGGACTACTACTTGTAATTCTATTACATACTATTTCATTCATTTTACTAGATAAAGTTATGTTATCAAACAATTTAATATGTTTTTCGGTTTCATTAAACAAATGAACAATGTTATGATATCGTTTTATCTTTTATATCCAATATCATATTTTTCAATTGTTCAATCATATTATCCGTTTTTTTAAATTAATTAGGTTCTTTTCCTAGATATTTTAACATATCCAACGATAATTGGTATTGTTGAATGAGTCTATCAGTATGGTTCATTCTAATTATCAATTGATCTAATTCCTCGTCTCCAAATATCGCAATAATTATATGATATGTGTCAATAGTACATTTTCCTTTATCTCTACAATCATTTCCTGCAAGTTCTAAAATTTCTGCTAACAAATATTCAACACATGGTAATAATAACATTAAGATATCTTGATCAATATCAATATTTTTAAAATATTTTTTAATTGCTTTTAGATTTGCATCATGACACACATAAAATGAATTAACATCTTCTCCATTTTTTTTTCTATCCTCATATTTAATCATTTCATTGTAAGCATGTTTAAATAATTTACCACCTATTAATACTTGTAAAATATCAAATAACATATCGCGTGTTATTTTTTCATCTTTATATTTTGTTTTCATAATATGACTTACTATTTTATAAAATAGTCCTACAATATATTGACTAATATATTCACATGAAGCAGAACTAATATTAGTATCAGGGTGTACCTGTTTAAGTACAATATGAATTGTGTTTTTATAAATCATTTTTTCTTAATAATACATAGAAATATATATTACTATAAAGTTATTAGATCAATTTTTTGGTAATATAATTAATTAGGTTCTTTTCCTAGATATTTTAACATATCCAACGATAATTGGTATTGTTTAATGAGTTGTTCAGAGCAATGCATTCTAATTAGTAATTCATCTAATTCTTTATCATAAGATGTAGCAAGAAATATATGATATGGATTAATAGTAGTTTTTTTATTATCACGAGAGTTATTTCTAGCAAGTTCCAAAACTTCAGCTAACAAGTATTCAACACATGGCAATAATAACATTAAGATATCTTGATCAATATTAATCTCTTTAAAATATTTCTTAATTGTTCTTATATTTGTATCATGACAAACACATAATGAGTTAACATCTTCTCCATTTTTTTTTCTAGTTTCATATTTAACCATACTATCATAAGCATGTTTATATAATTCACCATCTATTAATACTTGTAAAATATTAAATAATTTATCTCGTGTTATTTTTTCATCTTTATATTTTGTTTTCATGATATAACTTACTACAATGTAAAACTTATATACAATACAGTTACTAATATACTCAGTTGAAGCAATATTAATATTAAAATTAGAATCAACTTGTTTTAATATTTTACGGATCGTGTTGATGTAAATCATTCTTTTTTTAATAATACATATGAATATATATTATTAAAAAAGTTAATAAATCAATTTTTTAATTAACAATTTCTAATTGAGATACTTTAACTATTTCATATTGACCATTTGGTAATGGTCTTTTTATTTTAATAGGCACTACTTTGTATTTCAATTCTAATTCAGCTAATTCCATAGGAGTTCTATCTCCTATATTTTTCAACATTGGTTTTGCTCCTAATGATATTTGTTTAGCTCTTGTAGATAATATTCTCACGCGTTCGTATGTCGTTAATTTTTTAGTAGTACATTGATCTTCAGGTGGAACACATAAAATATTATTTTCAATATCAGTTATTAAATTAGTATCATCTTCTTGTATTACATTATACATACATTCATCTTTGCCATTAGATTTTTTTTTATCTTTGGTTGATTCTTCTTCGGTTTCTTCATTTTCATGTTCTCCATCATCATCTTCTTCTGTTTCAGATTCTGATTCGGATTCAGATTCTTCATCAATGTCAGAATTTTCTTCATCAGTTTCGTTATTAACGTCTACTTCTTCGGTATTTTCAGTGTCAGTTTTTTCATTATCAGATACTGTAAGATCGTCTATTACTTCATCATTACTTATATCATCATCAAATGTATCATCATTTTCTTCAAAATTATTGTCAAAATCATCATCAGACGAGTATTTCTTTTTTTTAGAAGGCATATTATATTTATAAATGAGTTATATTTCTTTTATATTATTTGTTAAAATATCAATTTTTGTAAGAAAAATACATTTTACAGTAATTCTATATTGTCCAATTTGTATGGCAAATACAACATACATAAGTTAATCTATATGTTTTAGAATCTCTAACTAATATTGCTTCCTTTTCTTTGTATTTTTTTTTATCATGAGTAATACATTTTGGATTAATACAAACATAATCCTTCGTTCTAGGTAAGGTTGGATCATTAGTCATTAATGTATAATCATCGTCTGTTAATATTAAACTATTTCTATCGAGATCTTGACTATACAAAATAGTTTGTGGTTGAATAATTGTTTGGTATCCACAACGGTTACATATAAAATATACTTTTTTATACATATTTATATCTTCTTTTTTATATTTATCATAAAAAGCCAATATCTTTTTTTTATTAGCAGCGTTTGTTTTAACAAATTTTGGGTATTTTTTCAACATATCCTCACTAAATGTAACAATATATTTTTGATCAGTAATTTCAATAGGTTCAATAGTTTCAGTAGTATCTGTATTAACAAAATCAAATATTTTAGATACCTCAGAAATAATTATACTATTAGTCGATTTATCAACAACAATTGGGGCATTTCTTGATATATCTAAATAATTTTTACACTTTGGACAAAACATACCTATAATACTAATATATGATATTCTTTTTATATTAGTATTATTTTATTCATTACTATATAATAAAATAATCAACTTTTAATGAAAATCAATATCTGTTATCAAACCTCTATCACTCGCATTACTATCATCATCTTGTTTATTACAAAATTGAACCATATGTACTTTTTTATCAACTATTTTCCCAAGTTTATCCTCAATTTCATCTTTAAAGTAAGATCTAGCTGGAACTTTCTTTCCTGGGTTATTTAATCTAAACCATGTAGTAAAATCAGCATATAAATCTGGAAATAGAATAGTGTCATCATTATTACTAGTTATCAAAATGTTATCTTCAATGTATTCTTCATAAATATCATTACTCTTTTGATATTCCTTTGTATAAGCAACAACTTTATCAGGCTCAACTAATCCATTAACATTATATACCTTAAATCTTTCAATTAATATACTCATAAATGCTTCTCTCAACTCGATTGACATTTTGATATCTCTTTTAAGATTTTTGTCTATCTTTCTTTCATTTGGTTTACTAGGTTTATCCACAAATTTCATTTCAAATGGAACAACACGAATACGTCTCCATGTTCCTCCATCATTAGCTGGAATATATGGAAGTTTATTACATGCTAATATAATTTTAAATTGTGGACTGAATTTAATTGGATCTCTAAATAATGCTCTAGTTTCAATCTCATCTCCACCAGTTAATTCTTTCATATGTCCAACATGAATTTTATCATCACTTTCTGGTTCTTGCATCATTACGAATCGTTTTCCTTTCATTTTTGCTAATTCAGGAGTTGCTTGACTTGAACTTCCTTTTTTTCTAGTTAGTAATGTAACAGAAATTGGTTCTGCATAATCACCCATACTTTTATTTAATAATTCTAATATAACACTTTTACCATTTGATCCACTACCAGTCCATATATGGAATTTCTCATCTGGTAAATGTCCTTGAATACAACTAGCCATTAAATCTAATACATAATTTCTCATTTGTTCATCTGGTAATATACTTTTAATAATAGATTCAGCCCTTTTAACATGTTCGTTATCTGGATCATACTCTACATAATTGATTCTAGTTGAAAATGTTATTCTATCTTCTGGTCTACCATCTCTAAATTCACAATGTTCTAAATCATATACACCATTTTCAAACCCAATTAAATCTCTATTTTCATTCATATTCGATAGGAAATTTGCATCAGAAAACATACGAAGACATTCTTTCATAAGATCATCTTTAAATTTACTTTGTCTTAGTTTCATTGATATTTTACTAGTTATTTCTTGTTTTTGTAAATAAAGATCTTTACGTTCATCATCAACTTCCATTGCTAGATTTCCATATTTTAGATTTAAAGCAATAAATTCATCAACTAGTGAAGTATTCATTTTATCATATAACGTTTTACCTAATTCAATTTCAACCCATCTATGACCTCTAAATTCATACCATATTTTTTTACCAATTGATGCACACGCATATTGAAATCTATAGATGTTATATAAAACTAAAGAAACATTATAATCTGTTCCATTTAATGCTTTTTCTAAACTGTTTTCAAGTTGTTTATGTTTATATTCCGCAAATTTACCTCTACCATCATTATCAATTTCTGCCCATCTATATAATGAACCAAATCCTAATCCATTATCTCTACATCTATACCATACTTTTTGACACTCTTCTGGATCAAATTTTGATGGGCATAATGAACTGAATTCCATCCATGTATCTAACAATGACTCATCTATGTTGTGTAAACAAAAACCTAAATGTAACCAATCATCATAATTTTTTGCACGGTCTGGTGATAAAATTTCAACTAAACTTTTAGCACGTTCTACTTCATCTGGATCACTAACTTTTGTTTTTTTCTTAGCATTCGGTATTTTAGGTTTTGATATATTTAATTCCTTACATTTTTCATGCATATATTTCTCAGTAATACCATCAACATACGAATCTCGTTTGCTCTCACAATATTGTCTAATACTAAATAATCTAGGAAGTTCACATTTATTATAATGTTCATCTAATTCTTCTACTTCATGATCATAAATTGTTGTTAATTCATATGGTAATCTATCTTTTTTTTTACTACCATACATAATCCATCCATTTGATTGAATAACTGACTTATCAAAAACATCTTCTATTTTATTTGTAAATGGGATATTTGATAGTATTTTTGATTTTGTTACCTTATTAATTACTTCTTGTCTAATAACATATTGTGCTTCTGGTGTTGTACATATAAACGGATACATAATATGAAATCCATCTTTTACAGTTTTATCATTTTTAGGTGTTGGTTTTTCTTTTTCAAATACAAAACTTCTTAACTGATCATCGTCAATATCAATATACTTTATGATTGTCTTATTGTAAATTTTAATAATATCCATAATATTTTGTTGAGTGTAATATCTTCGTATAGTTGTATATTCATCACAACAATCATCGTCTTGTTTAAAATTAAGATCTAAATCAATAACAATCGGACCTTGAGCTCTATGAAATTCTACGAAATGTAAATCTGCTCCTTTCATTAGTGCTTTTGTATAATAATCCATAAATACTTTTCTATCTTTACCAATTATCTTAAATTTGCCATATGGAATATGCATTGATGAATGCGTCCCATTCTGACTACGATCTACTTTATGTTGGTATACAAACTCTGTGAGTTTTTGCGTATATGATGTTAACTTTATACGGTTGCTCATTTTATTTATATTTATATTTTTAGTTTTATATAAGTTTATTGATATATATATTTAACGTAATTATTCAAATATTCAATCTTTTTAATAGTCTGTAATATTAATAATATGAGCATATTACACCATACATATATTTAAGTTATCACGTCTTTTAGTATTATTTATAATCGTTTAGAAACGATCATTTAACAGTCATATATTGGATTTTCTTGAAAAATAAGTAAATCTATATATTTTATATGAATACATTAAATTTAATAAATGGTCATTAAATTTATTTTTTTTAATAAAACAAGACTTAAGTTATGATCTAGACCGTTAATTATTAAATTATTAATTAACTATAATTTTTTACTTTACTACTAATAACAACTGGATTTTTTCTTTCTAATTCTTTTTTCCCGATTTCTCTATAATCTATAGGACAACTATGATCTTCTGGATGTCTATGTGATGGACAAAATACATGTAATTTATCTTCATCATATAATGAAGAACATTTACATGAAAAACCTAATATTCCTACTTTTTTATTACATATTTTACATCTTGTTAGTTGTTTTCTACTGGTATGATTTTGTTTTTTTACCAGTTCACTATCAGAATGTATAGCCTTTTTATATCCATAATTAATCTCTTGTCCTGTAAATTCCGGAGTACTCATCTATAATTTGTAATAATATAAAATAATACATTAACATACATTAATATTTTCAATTTTTTCAAATGCTGGAAAATCTCTTATCAACACAAAACATATTTAACACATTACAATATTTTCCAACAAATGGAAAATAATTATTCTCATTTCCATATATATGATTTTCTTCATAATTAACGTATATTTTACGACTTGAATTATATATTTTTATTGGTATCGTTTCACATACTTCTTTTAATGTTGGATATTTCGAATCTGTATAAAATATAAATGTTAATGTACTATATCTCCCTGTAAAACGATCTTGTCTTAAAAGATCATCCATATTATTTCCATTAAGACGTCTATCAATTGGTAACATATTATGTTTTTTAAGTGGGATTATCTCGTTAAAAAAATACACATCTTCCATTATCGAAAACTGCGGTCTTTCGAATAATGAAATTACTCCACTATCATCTTTCTTAAATAGACCTAGTTTATCATATTTCTTTTTCAATGTAAAACGAGTATTCATCTTCTGTTTTTATAAAATAATAATAAGTAATATCAATAAATTATTATTTCTATTTTTGTTGATTATGATAAACAATATCATAATTCAATTAAAATTCTAATTGAACCAAAATAGGTTTATTTCAATTTTTGTTGATTATGATAATATTTATAATACACATATTGCGGTTGTAATTCCAATATCTTCATCTAATAATGAAATATTTTTAACAAATCTAGTTGTAATATATATTTTTTTTGATTTCTCAAAAACATAATCTGGTATAATATTACATACTTCTGTTAGATCAGGTCTAAAATACGCATAATATCCACCACATGTATGAATACCATTAAATTGTAGTATTGAATATTTACCTGTCTTGCTAGTTTCAACTATTTCTTCTAATGTTTTGCCATCGATTTCTTTATCAATATCATCTAATTTATCGATATTTAATCTTTTAGGTGAAAATAAATATCCAACACAAGACATACTATCAAACCATGGTTTTTCTACCAATCTAATTACAAATTGCCTATCATATGATATGAAATTGTCATCATATGGTATATAATATGGTTGTAATTTTTGATATTTTTTGAACAATTTAACATCAAACATATTCTTTTATCAATAATAATATATAATAACTGGTAATAATGATATTAATTTTCAATTTTATTACAACACTATGAAAATCTAATTGTTGTTCATCTATTCAATCCAATCATTTTTCACTACGCATAAAACATATGTTTCCCCTAGATACATATTAATAAATTCAACAAAGTATTTACTAATATCTCCATCACCAAAAGTTTTCGTTGTGATAAATATTTTATGTGATTTATCATATATAACATCAGGAATCATCTCACATGCCTCCCTTATATCTGGTCTAATTAGTCCTTCAGCATAACCATACTTATGAAAAGTTACAAACTTAAACAAATAATATTTCCTAAACTGATGATATAATAGTTCATCTACTAAACCAGTTAATGTTTTCCCAATAACCTCACTATCGTGCTTATCAATATCATTTTTATTTAAACCTGTTTTTCCCCATAAATATGAGGTATGAGTTAATGTATTAATATTGTCTGATTTTTTTAACAATCTAATCGAACCATTTTTTAGATCATCATGTTTACATACAAATGGTTGTAATTTATTACATTTTTCTACATCTAGATTAATAAATTGTGTTGTTGGTAATACTTTACTATCATAATCAATCACACATAATACATATGTTAATCCTTGATGTCTATCGATGAAATCAGCATAACATCGTGATGTAGTTGTTACATATATTTTATATGAGTTATTATAAATAATATCTGGAATAGCATTACATACCTCCTCTAGATCTGGTTTGAAAAATCCATAATAGGCACATCTATGAATAGTGTTAATCTTAAATAAGTAATATTTTTTACGATTATCTATTTCAATATCAACTAATTCGTTCAACGTTTTCACAGTAACCTCGTTATCGTAACTATCCATAATATTATCTTCTAATTGGATATTATCCCATAAATAAGCAATATTTGATATTTTTTCAAATATTGGTTTTTTAATTAATTTTATTTTACTATTTTCAAAATCAGATGATTCACATAAAAATGGTTGAACTTTATCAAACTTATATCTGAGTGATAGTTGATGATTCATTGTTTAATATAGTGATATACATCTATATATAGATCAATAAGTATTTAGTTCAATTTTTATGAAAAGTTGAAATATTAAAATATTACAATTAAAAATTTTATCTAATATCGTAAAAAATAATATGGATAGATATGATGAATTACTTGCTAGACAATTAGCACTTGCTCATAAGAAAAAAGAGGATTTAACTACAGATGATGAAAAATTAGCACAAGTAATTGCTGATGAGGAGTACGCGAAAATAATTGATAAATATATGTTAATAGAAAATGATTATATTGTGGAAACATATATTAATAAGAATGATGAACGTATGAAAGATAAGTATATTGTTGAACAAGAATTATTGAAAGGAGCAGATGTTATAAATGTTCCTGGTGATTCTAATTGTCTAGTGTATGCGGTTCTTACTTGTTTGTACTTACATAAATCGTTCAATGATTTTACAAATATGATAATAATGCTACATACTGATTCAGGGTCAGATATAGAAATACCTGAAAGTATATTTGTATTTGATAATAATATAGCAAGATACTTTGAAAAAAATGAAGTGTTTTTCAGTTTGTTTTCTCAACATGTTATTCGAAAAATAATGAGGGATAAATGGGCATTCGTTAGTAGTAATTTTGCATATGAACAAAATCCAGATAATCATATGAATGAAGTAGCAATCGATAGCCTTGGTAGAAATATGATATGTAAAATATTTTCTATTTCTGAGTTACATGTGATACAAGCATTCGATGGACATGATAGAAAAAGAGGAAAAACTATTATTAAACCAAATACTGATTTAGAAAGATTCCAACAATTATTTCCATATCTATATGACTTTGAACCTATCCAAGTAGATATTTTTACTGTTGATAGCACACATTACTATGGAATTATAAATTAATAATATAATTATTGATTTTCCAAATAAATAAATATCATATAAATTAATTATCTGGAAACGTATTTAAAATCTTTTCAAAAATCTTTTACCAATATTTGAATATACATCTTTTAGATTTCTTAAACTAAATTTTACATCGATTAAATTAGATAATTCAATTTTTAATAAAAAAATGTTATTTCAAGTTGAAACACTTAGCAAATTAATCTTCCATGCTATCTAATACGATATTAATAATACATGTACTCATATAATTAGAATGTAAACTCTTTAGGTTCCTTAAATTGAATTTAATTCCACATGATACTAAATATTTATATAATAGATAATTTTTACACTTTCTACATATAATATCAATAGATTCGCTATCTAGCCAGTAAAAGTGTTATAAAGTGATACAACCTCTTACATATGACAAAAAGTCATCATTAATCTACTTAAAGATTAAAGGCTACTAGTGCTCTTATTGACTATCTATTAAAGACTCATCAATTATGCACGTATTACTGTTGGATTATATATTTTTTCTCCAGTTATTTTCTTCATGTTTATAACTTTTCTCATTATATTTATTGCTCCGTTTAAATCTGCATTTATAGCTTTTCCTATTTTTGATATGAATAATCCACGATAAATTCTATCCCCATTAAAATTGTCTCGTTTTGTTAGATTTTCAAGTGTTAAACTATCACATTTTGATGTGTAACTTT
>Ga0257125_1000444_pt1 | contig 54876 bp, 57 predicted proteins | sample SI106_200metaG_FD_190183 | JGI IMG/M metagenome (GOLD analysis project Ga0257125, IMG submission 190183) | Marine microbial communities from Saanich Inlet, British Columbia, Canada - SI106_200 | ecosystem: Environmental > Aquatic > Marine > Inlet | place: Canada: British Columbia | collected... | reverse complement strand
GTGATAAAGCTGGAAACACCTCAAAATCTGGTTCATATACAGTATTAACCTCCAGAAAACGAGAATCATTCCTTCAATTAGTTATCTCTAACCTAGAAGAAACCTTCTCCTGGGTTGGTAGTATATTATAATACATATTTATCCACAGGTAGCGTTATAAGATAAATTATTGTATAATACCAACGAAGAATATGCATTAAGTAGTAGAGCATAATATTAAGCTATGGCTAACGGAATAAACAAAAAAAACACCAAAAACGGAAATAAAAAAAATGGACATGCCAAGAAAACCAATGGTAATGCTGTAAAGAATGGTGCGAGTAAAACCAATGGAATGGAAAAGAAATCGTCATTAAGTGGCTCCGTAAGTAGCTCCGTAAAAAACGGGGCTTCTATTAGTAAAATTGCTTCACAGGCGAAGGAGATTACCACAGAAAAAGCCGACAAAAAAGCTATTATTGAGTTACAACACGTGAATAAATCTTTTGAAGTAGGAAAGAGTACAATTCCTGTTTTAAAGGATATTAATCTCAAAATTTACCCAAGAGAATTCATAGTTATATTTGGACCATCGGGAAGTGGTAAATCAACACTATTAAACGCATTACTTGGATTAGAATATCCAACATCGGGAAAAGTGATTATCAATAAGCAAGATATAACCAAACTAACTCCAAATAATTTAGCGAAGTTTAGATACAATACTTTTGGAATTGTTTTTCAAAGGGCTGACTGGGTTAGATCTTTGAATGTTATTCAAAATGTCGCTATGCCTTTGGCGATAAATAATATGGCCAAAAAAGAAAGAATGGAAATCGCACTTAGCCGCTTGAAAGAAATGGGAATTGATGACCATTCTCACTACATGCCTGCAGAACTCTCTGGTGGACAGCAACAAAAGGTATCTGTTTCTCGTGCTTTAACTGGTGATCCGCCAATTCTTGTAGCGGATGAGCCTACTGGTAATTTAGATACGGAATCAGCTGGTAAAGTAATGAGGTTTTTTAGAGATCTTAATGAAAGATTAGAAAAAACTTTGTTAATGGTAACGCACAACATTGATTATGTTTCTTATGCTACAAGAACGATATATATCCGAGATGGGAAAATAGTAGAAGGAAGCGGATCATTTAAAGAATAGTTTATGAAAATAGGATATATTTTATTTCTCTCAAGTTCAAATCTCACAAAGCGTAAGTTGAGAAGTGTTTTAACTATTGGAGGAATGGCGGTTGGAATATCATTAATAGTTTTTTTAATATCAATAGGATTTGGATTACAGCGACTTATTAAAAGTCAAATAACGGATGTAGAAGCGTTAACAATACTAGATGTTTCTAAAGGTGAATCAACACTTTTGGAATTGAATGAAAATGTAGTTGATCAGTTCAATAATATGGATAGTGTTGATGGTGTAAGCCCTTCTCTGAGTTTGTCTGGGCAACTTGGAATAGCCGGATCAGTTACAGATTCTGCTATATATGGTATTGATCCTGCTTATGCAGGTATGGAGGGGATAAAGGTGAATTATGGTGAAATGCTTGGCGAAGAAACAGCTAAAGAAATTATAGCAACGAGCACAGTACTAAATCTTATTGGTTTAGGAGATCCAGAGTCTGCAGTTGGTCAGGAATTAAATTTAAAGCTGTTAGTTCCAGAAAGAATTGAAGGTACAGATGAGGAGGAATTGGTGTCGAAAGAAGTAGATGTAATAATTAAAGGTGTAATTATTGATGAGGACGAATTAGCAATTGCTTATGTCCCAATAAAATTCTTGGAAGGTTTGGGTTATTCGGCAGATTACAGTGAAGCGAAAGTACGAGTTGATGATAGCGAAAAGGATTATACTTTAGCAAGAGTTAAAGTAACTGATGAATCCCAATTACAAGCAGTTCGTGAACAAATTGAGGGAATGGGCTATCAGGTAGATTCTATTGCAGATACAGTAGGGCAAATTGATAAAATATTTTTGGTCTTTGAATTAATAATGGCACTATTTGGTGCGATTGCTATGTTTGTCGCAGCAATGGGATCGTTGAATACCCTAACTGTTTCTCTACTAGAAAGAACTAGGGAGATTGGGGTAATGAAAGCATTGGGTGCAACATCTAGAGACATTTATCGTCTGTTTCTAGTGGAAGCAATTCTAATTGGAATGACGGGAGGTATTATTGGAGTAATTGTAGGTTATTTAATGGGTAAGGGTTTGAATTATGGTATTAACTATTTAGCTGCTAGAGCAGGAGGGGACCAGGTGGAGATTTTCTATACACCACTTTGGTTTATTGGTGCAGTAGTATTGATCGCCTTCCTAGTAAGTGTCTTCACTGGGCTTTATCCCGCACGTAGAGCTGGAAAGATTAATCCTTTAGATGCATTACGATACGAGTAATACAAATAATATGGCAAATTTGAATACAAAAGATATATATGTAAAAAAGAAGCGCCGATCTGTTGGTGAAATGATAAAGCCTGCAGAGATTAAGAATGCAAATGCTTGGCTCTCTATACATGGATCATCAAAGGAATTTTTATTAACTTATGAAAGTCAGGGCTTAGTTGTTTCTATAAACGGAAGTGGTGCTCTAAAACAAGACCATGCACAGTGCCAGGAGGCAGCAAAATTGACCGAATATATTATGAAGCAAGGTGGTATAGTGATGAGTGGAGGTAGAAAATCAGGTATCATGGAAGCTGTTTCAAGAGTAGCAAAAAACAATAGTCTAGGAGTTATCTTTCCAGAATTAGAAAAAGAACAAACAAAGCATGGGAAAATTGTGGTTACCAATGCACCTACTCCTAGAATTGAGGTGTTAGCTACTGCTGCTCCAATAATTGTGGTATTTCGTGGGGGGATAGGATCGTTAATGATACTAATGCGCGCGATAACTCATCATAATAATCGTAAGTTTCATCCTAGACAGGAACCCCAGATAGTATTTATTAGTAACTATTGGGTTGGGCTTCTTCAATCAATGATCAATATGGGTGCAATGCCAAAAGAATTTGTCAGTGATCTGAATGTTTTCGCAACTGCTGATGATATTATTAAAAAGATCCCACTGGTTAAATAGAGAATCAATCAATATAAACGAGCTCCGAAGATATTCGTAGTTTTTAGACAAATAAAAAAAGACTCCGAAAATCCATGTTCGGAGTCGCGTTCAAGAGCAATGAGCTTATTTCGGTAACCCCAATGGGTTCACCTCACTTTCCTTGTTTGTGGCTCTTTAGCCGTGTGCTTGACAGTTTCCATCTGGATAGCTGCAATTATCGCAGACATCCTGATAGCAACTAGGACACCTGTGCACAGTTACTTCCCGTTGACATCTCGTGCACATTTTGGTGCTTGATGAGTTACTCTCTGATGAGTTACTCACCGTTGGTGACTGAGGGGCTGCTGCAGCTGCTAGCGCAAGCTGCTTGGCAGCAAATGCGGGGCTACCCTTGCATGTTTCACATGCTCGGGTGCCATCTCCAATTTCATCTTTGTCTGCCGGAATCCATTTTCCGGCTGGACCCATTTCCTTACCGTCACCTCTCCTCACAGAAAGGAGCCCCTTGTTCGGATACCATTTCTGTCGCCCCGATCCTTCACATGTTTCACATGTGCCCTCTTTCATTTTCTTTACCTCCCATCTAGACATAGCGAGGAATCAACTTATCCACACTTTTTCCGGAGCTTACTTACTTTACTGGACTTTTACTTATCTGTCAAGGCAGATTACACTTTACAATATGCAAAAAATATACTAAAATATATTTATGAATAATGCGTTTATGAGCGCACTAAAATACGTCTTTTTAGAGTTAATAGGCAAATTACTCTATTTTCCTGTTTGGTGGTATTCAAGTGGCACAAAAAAGGTGCTGCTTTTTGCTGGTCGAGAAATCTCTGGAGTTGCGAACGCATTAGGAATAGTTATCCTGTTCAAAAATCTTCTAAAACCAATGTATGGGGATTATTCGAAGAGTGGAAGAATTATTAGTTTTTTTGTAAGAATCGTCCAGTATATATTTTTACTGATCGCTATTACAATATGGAGTTTACTGATGGCACTTCTGTTCATTGTATGGCTGTTATTGCCAATTATTGTATTATACTCAATTATTTTTCAATTATCTGATATCTCAGAGCATCATTTAATAAAGATTATCAATGCCTTTAGAAAAGACTGAAAAAGATAAAAAAGAAGTTGCACTCAAACTGATTCCTTGCGATCGGTGTAATGGTTATTCCCGGCTAATAAGTAGTAAGGAAGAAGTAAGATGTTCCAAATGTGAAGGTTTAGGAATGTATGCCTACTATTTTGGTGATGTTTTATATTGGGGTAAGAAGATGAATACTGCAGCGATCCTTGAAGGGAAAATGGAAAGAGCGATTAGAATTACAATAAATGGACTATTAATACTACTTGCTGTTTCAGGATTAGTTTTTGGATTTTTAGAAATTATCAAAAGTGCAGATAGTATTAAATCATTCGAGAATTTTTTGAACTTGAAGAAGTCAGGATTTCTATTGTTCTGGATTAGTATGTTGGGTAACTTATATATTGCATATCGAATGGATCAAGAGATTAGCCAAAGACATTTTGTGAAGAAACGTAGTAGATCTCAAGTTGTTCCACCAATGGTACAAATTACATTTGACCAGGCATCAACACTACCTAGTAAAAGAAAAATTGATATTAGCAAATCGTTTACAGAAGAGGCAGCAAAAGGTGTAGAAGAGGCATGGAAACTTGCAAGTAGATTGAAACATACCGAGGTTCATCCGATTCATCTTTTAACTGCAATGCTAAGTCTGAAACAAAGTGCAACTATTTTTGGACGTTTGGGTGTAAACATGAAAACCTTAAGTGAAAAAATTCTTCGCGCGCTAAAGATTGAGCAAAACACTATTGGAACCGAAACGGGATTTTCTCCAGATTTTTATCAACTACTTTTTTCAGCATATCAGGAGGCAAGTGTATTGCGTAGAGATAAAGTAGATATAACTGAATTACTAATTGTAATAACTCGCACACAAAGACAAGCAAAAGAAATATTGTACGATATGGAGGTTGATCATGACAAGCTTCAAAATGTAGCGGAGTGGCTGTATATAAACAAGATTCTTCGCGCAAAGTGGAAACAGTTCAGATCAAAAGCTCAACTAAAACCAAAAGGTATAATGAATAGAGCTATGACGGCTCGTCCTACGCCAACTTTAGATAGTTTTAGTAGAGATTTGACTTTAGCTGCTCGAGCGGGCGCATTATTTCCGCTAATAGATAGAAAGAAAGAGGTAGAAGAGGCAATAAGGATACTTGAACAAAGAGTTGGAAATGTATTATTGGTTGGAGATTCAGGAGTTGGAAAAACAATAATTGGTGAAGGAATTGCTGAGAGAATGACAGCAGAGGATGTTCCAAAGGTTTTACAAGATAAAAGATTAGTAGGTCTGGATACAGGTGCAATGGTAGCAGGTGCCAGGGCGCAAGGGGAAATTGAAAACAGAATGCTAACCGCAATCAAAGAGGCATCACAAGCGGGTAATGTCGTACTCTTCATAGATGACATTGCAAATTTAGTAGGAGCAGGAAGCACTGGTGGAGCACAGGATGCTGCTGGAATTTTGGCAAATGCTTTATCTCAAGGAGTAGTTCAAGTTATCGGTGTTGCAACAACTACAGATTTTAATATGTATCTCAAGAATAATGATTCCTTTATGAGAAGATTTCAAGTAGTCAAAGTAGAGGAAATGGATGACAATGCTGCTATTCAAGTATTAGAGGCACGGTCCGGTGGAATAGAATATAGGCAGAAAGTATTTTTCTCATATGATGCAATAGAAAGTGCCGTAAAACTTTCCCGCCAATATATTCATGACCGTTACTTGCCTTCAAAAGCTTTAGATATAATAGAAGAAGCAGCGGTGTATACTCGTGAAACTAAAGGTGAGAATGCAGTAGTGACTCGTGATGAAATAGCAACTGTTCTATCGGAAAAAACAAATGTAAAGGTAACCAGGGTTACGGCTGAAGAAGAGACATTATTAATGAATTTGGAAGCCAAAATTCATGAAAGAGTGATAGGTCAAGACGAAGCTGTCGATATGGTGGCAGAATCGTTGCGTCGTGCTCGTGCCGAGCTTCGCGATGAAAGTCGGCCGATTGCAAATTTCTTGTTTGTTGGTCCGACTGGTGTGGGTAAAACTGAATTAGCAAAAACTGTTGCTGATGTATATTTTGGCAGCGAGGCAAAAATTATTAGGTTGGATATGTCTGAATATCAAGACATGACTTCTCTTGCTCGTTTGATTGGAGCGCCACCAGGATACAAAGGAGCAAGCTCAGGAGGGTATTTAACAGAAGCTGTAAGATCAGCGCCATTTTCCTTATTACTTCTTGATGAACTAGAAAAAGCACATCCAAACATTCTAGATGTATTTTTACAGGTGATGGATGATGGTAGGCTTACAGATGGTGCGGGTAGAACAATTGATTTTACAAATTTAATTCTCATCGCGACTTCAAATGCTGGAACTGCAGAAATTCAAGAAGGAATGCGTATGGGGCTGAGTATTGATCAGATTAAAACACAATTGAACGATGAAATTCTTAAGAGGTCATTTAAGCCAGAATTTTTAAATCGATTTGATGGTGTGATTGTATTTAAGCCTCTTGATTTTGAGCAGGTAGTCAAGATTGCAGGACTAGAGCTGCAAAAGGTAGCTAATCAGCTTGCAAAAAAGGGAATCACTCTACGTGCCGATGATGAAGCGATAATAGAGCTTGCACAACAAGGGTATAATCCAGAAATGGGTGCTAGACCGCTTCGTAGAGTAATGCAGGAGCAGGTAGATAGTTCACTAGCAAAATATATGCTTTCAGGAAAAGTCGGTCGAAGAGATGTGGTAGTATTAGAAAAGGGTGGAACAATTCGAATTGAAAAGGCACCAGAATTATAATAACTTTATATGAATAAAAATATTGACGAAGGTATAATGGAAAAATTAGTCTCTCTTTGTAAGCAAAGAGGATTTATTTTTCCATCTTCAGAGAAATATGGTGGCCTTCAAGGGTTCTGGGATTTTGGACCCCTAGGTGTTGAGCTGAAAAATAATATCAAGAAAGCTTGGTGGAAAAGATTTGTTCAGGAGAGAATTGATATAGTTGGCTTGGATTCTACAATCGTTACAAATCCTACTGTCTGGGAGAAGAGCGGGCACATCAGCGGTTTTTCTGACAAATTAGTAGAATGCAAAAAGTGCCATCATCGCTTTAAGTCGGATGATTTTTCCGATTCATCAAAATGTCCTGATTGTGGTGGGGAATTCACGAAAGAGCGGAATTTTAATACAATGTTCAAGACTTTCGTTGGTCCAACAGAGGATACAGCATCAGTAGCCTACCTCAGACCAGAAACTGCCCAAAATATATTTGTAAATTTTGATAATGTTCGTTCAGCAATGAGGACAAAAGTGCCTTTTGGGATTGCGCAAATCGGCAAATCGTTCCGAAACGAAATCACACCTGGAAATTTTATTTTCCGATCTCGAGAATTTGAGCAAATGGAACTAGAATACTTTATTGATCCTAAAGATGATAGTAAATATTTCAAAGAGTGGGTAGATGAAAGCATGAAGTGGTTTACAGATTTGGGAATGGATAAAAAGAATCTTCGTAAATATGAGCAAAAAGGGAAAGAGTTAGCACATTATGCTAAAGAAACGATTGATATTGAATATAATTTCCCATTTGAAAAAGGTTTTGCAGAATTAATGGGCATTTCTAATAGAACTGATCATGATTTGAAGGCACATGACTTTGCATACAAAGATGAAATAACAAAAGAGGAATTTGTTCCTTATGTTATAGAACCGTCTGTAGGAGTTGATAGAGCGGCATTAGCATTCTTAATTGATGCTTACACAGAAGTTGAGGGGGGAAGAACAACTACGACGGAAAGCAATAAGCAAAAAGAAGTAGTGTTGAAATTACATAAAGATTTAGCGCCATATAAAGTAGCAATCTTGCCTCTTTCAAAAAAAGAGAATCTGACAAAAGTGGCCCTTGAGGTTTATGATAATCTAAAGTCAAAACATATGGTTGCTTATGATCAGGTAGCATCGATCGGTAGGCGTTATCGAAGACAAGATGAAATTGGCACGCCGTATTGTGTGACAGTTGATTTTGAATCATTAGATGACAAAGCAGTTACAGTAAGAGACCGTGACACAATGGAACAGGAGAGAGTTTCTATTGCTGAACTGGAAGATTATATAAATAAAAAATTAGAATCCTAGATTGGAAAACAAACAATGAAATATCAAAAAAGAACTTTTTCTAACGGAATGAAGGGGATAGTAGCTCCTCTGAAAGAAACTAAAACTATAACATTATTAGTGCTAGTTAAAGTGGGATCGCGCTATGAATCTGCACAAGTGAATGGAGTTTCTCATTTTATCGAGCATATGATGTTTAAAGGAACAAAGCGTAGGCCAACAACTCTAGAAATCTCAAAAGAACTAGATGGTATTGGCGCAGAGTTCAATGCATTTACTGGAAAAGATCATACAGGTTATTATATAAAAGCAAATTGTGAAAAGACCGAACTAGTATTTGATATTCTTTCAGATGCTCTCATTAATTCTCAATTTGATTTGACAGAGCTGAATCGTGAGAGAGGTGTCATCGAAGAAGAAATAAATATGTATAAAGATAATCCCATGATGCATATTGGTTCTTTATTTGAGGAATTGATTTATGGAGAGAAGAGTTTTCTAGGTCAACAGATTAGTGGACCTAAATCAGTTATTCGAAATGTTACAAGACAGCAAATGATGCAGTTTAAAAAATCATTTTACAAACCAAAAAATACATTGGTTGTTGTGGCAGGAAATATTACTCCAACAAAGGGATTCAACTTGATCCAGAAATATTTCAAATTTTCTAAGGAAGCAAAGAAAGTTCCAGCATTCAAAAAAGCTTTAATTAAGCAAACCAAACCTCAAGTCAAATTAGAATATAGAAAAACTGAACAAGCACAACTTTGTGTAGGATTTCCGGCTTATTCCTATTTTCACAAGGATGTAAATGCGTTAGCTCTACTCAATATCATATTGGGTGGTAACATGAGTTCGAGATTATTTATTAACATTAGAGAACGACAAGGTTTATGTTATTTAGTTCGATCTTCAGCAAATTTATATGAAGATGTTGGAAACATTGTAGTACAGGCTGGTCTAGATCGTAAGAGAGTAAAACAAGCAACTAAGGCTATCTTGAAAGTAATTCAGGATGTAAAACAAAATGGTGTTACCGAAGAGGAATTAAAAAAATCAAAAGACTTTTTGCAAGGCAAACTTACCATTGAAATGGAGGATTCAGAAAGTATTGCAGGATGGTATGGATCACAACAATTATTGAAGAATCAGACACTTACAATAGAGGAAAAATTCAAAAGTATTCAAAAAGTAACCTTGAAGGATATTCAACGAGTTGCAAACGACCTATTTAAGAAAGAATTAATCAATCTTGTTATCATTGGTCCATTCTCAAAAAAGCAGGAGTTTATATCTCTATTGAAGGTGTAGGGAGTATTTGAGCTTTTGTGTTATAATATGATCATAATAGTATAAAATATTTAGACGCTATGTTGCCATTAAGACCCAAAAAAGAAGTAAGTATTTCGACCAGATCAATTCTGAAGGTGTTTGTGATAATAATGCTATTTTGGTTTCTGTATGTGATTCGGGACATTTTGGCTATCTTGTTTATTTCTTTTGTTCTGGCTTCTGCGCTTGATCCTTGGATTGATGCTTTTCAAAAGAGAAAGATACCTCGTGCTATTGCCATTCTAGTTATATATTTAGTGATTGTTGCAGTACTTTCTATGACTGTAGCATTAATTATTCCTCCGATTGTAGAACAAGTTAAAGAAATTACAAATTCCTTCCCTGTGTATTTTGAGAGATTAGCTGAGTTGTATACAAATTTTCAAGAATTCTCAAACGAATATGGTGTAGAATCTACAGTACAAGATTCCCTAAATAATCTTAATAGTACTCTAGCTCAACTAGGTAGCGGTCTTTTTGCGGCATCTTCACAATTCTTTGGTGCAATATTCGGTTTGTTCGCTGTATTTGTAATTGTCTTCTATATGACAATAGGAGAAGCGGGGATGAAGGAGTTTTTCCGATTCATTGCGCCTAGTAAATATCAGCCATACCTTGTGCAAAAGATTAATCAAGTACAGATAAAGCTAGGATTGTGGCTTCGCGGGCAACTAATTCTTTCATTGATTATTTTTGTTCTAACATATATTGGTCTATCAATTTTGCAGGTGGAATACGCATTAATCTTGGCATTGTTCGCAGGAATAGCTGAATTTGTACCATACATTGGACCAATAATTAGTGCTGTTCCAGCAGTGTTTTTAACCTTTGCTGACTCACCCGTAAAAGCACTTTTGGTTGTAGTTTTATATATTATTGTCCAACAACTTGAAAATCAGATTATTGTACCAAAAGTTATGCAGAAAAGTGTTGGCCTTAATCCACTAGTTGTAATAGTTGTAATGTTAATTGGTGCCAAAATAGCAGGAATTGCTGGTTTGATATTGGCTGTTCCTACAGCAACGATTATTAAAATATTTATGAGTGATTTCTTTGAAGATAGAAAGGAAAAGGAAGAGCGTTTAGAAGTATAAGAGTTCTTTTGATAAAGGAAAAAATGAAAAAAGGAAGTTTTTTTATCACAACACCAATCTATTACGTTAACGATAAACCTCATATTGGTCACGCCTATACGACTGTTGCAGCGGATATCTTAACTCGCTGGCACAAACAAAAAGGAGACGAGGTCTTTTTTTTAACTGGCACAGATGAACATGGAGCTAAGGTGGCAGAATCTGCTAAAGCTGCGAATAAATCTCCGCAGCTGTTTTGTGATGAAAATAGCGAGTTGTTTAAAAAAGCATTTGATAATTTGAATCTTTCGTATGACTATTTTATTCGAACTACTGACAAACGCCATCAAGAATCAGTAGCAAAATTCATGCAAAAGCTTTATGAACAGGGTGATATCTATGAAGGTACATATGAAGGACTATACTGCACAGGTTGTGAAAACTTTTTAACTGAAAAAGAGTTAGTAGATGATAAATGCCCTGATCATCTGAAGGAACCAGAAAAAATTTCAGAAAAAAACTATTTTTTCAAACTTACGAAATATCTTTCCCAAGTGCAGGAAATGATTGAGAAAGATGAGATAGAAATCCTTCCCAATGATAAGAAGAAAGAGACATTGGGACTCTTTAAACAGGGTTTGGAAGATTTTTCAGTTTCACGAGAAAATGTAGAGTGGGGAATTCCACTTCCATTTGACGAATCACAAGTTACATATGTTTGGGTTGAAGCTTTGCAAAACTACATTTCTGCAATCGGTTATGGAGACGATAAGAAGGAATTTAAGAAATGGTGGCAAAATCCTCTTCATATAATGGCAAAAGATATCTTGAAATTCCATTGTATCTATTGGCCGGCACTTCTACTGGCTGCTGGTGAAGAACCACCTAAGAAAATGTTTTTGCATGGGTTCTTTTCTATTAACGGACAAAAAATGAGTAAGTCTCTCGGCAATGTGATTGACCCAAATGATTTGGTAGAGAAATATGGCACAGATGCTACACGCTACCTCCTAATTTCTCAATTTCCGTTTGGTCAGGATGGAGATATAAAGGAGGAGAAATTTGATGAACAATTTAATTCTGATTTAGCGAACGGATTGGGGAATATTGTTTCGAGAGTTGCAAATTTAATAGAAAAAACTAGCGGTAAAATAAATCCAAAAGGATCAGACGAGATATTTAATAGAATCACGAATGATATTGAGAGTCTTGATTTTCATAAAGCGATAAAGACTATTTTTAGTACCATTCATGATCTTGATGGAGAATTACAGAAGGTTAAACCCTGGGAGATGTCAGAAGATAGTAAAGAAAGAATAGAATTATTAGAAAAAATTGCTAGCGAATTGCTATCAGTCAGTATAGCTATTAAGCCATTTATGCCAGAAACAGCTGAAGAAATCAAAACAAGATTTAGTTCAAAGGAAATAAAAAAAGGTAAACCATTATTTCCTAGAATATAATATGAAACTCACAGTATCACCAGAAATATTTGAAATGTTTCCTGATTTGCGAATTGCAGTTGCAGTTCTAAAGGGTGTTGATAATTCTACACCTCAACCGGAAATAACAGATTTGCTACGACAAGAAGAAAAATACTGTCAGGGCGTCTTTGGTGAGATTAAATTGTCAGAACATCCAAAGATTGATTGTTGGAGAAAAGCATACACAAAATTTGGTGCCGGATCACATTACCGTTGTTCTGTAGAAGCTCTCACCAAAAGGGTCGCAAAAGGTGGAACAATACCATCGATTAACAAGCTAGTTGATATTTATAATCTGATTTCTTTGAAACATGTCATGCCGGTTGGTGGTGAAGACTTAAAAAAAGTTAATGGCGATGTTGAATTGACATTTGCATCTGGTGAAGAACATTTTAAAGCTATCCATGCGGAAGAGGAGGAACCTCCACAAAAAGGTGAGATTGTATATGTGGATGGAAATAATGATGTGCTGTGTAGAAGATTTAATTGGCGGGAGGCTGATAAATCTAAACTAACAGAAAAAACAACTAATGCCATTATTTATATTGAAGGAATTTCACCATCAAATGATATTGAATTAAAAGAAGCCGCTCAAGATCTAGTGGGGTATGTTGAAAAATTCTGTGGTGGTTCTGCAGAGCTATTTCTGATCAATAAAAACTTTTCAATATTTAATTTCAAAAAATGACCTATATTGATTCAATCCTCTTATTATTGCTTGGTGCTTTTATATTTTCTGGATTCAAAGGCGGATTTATTTATTCCTTTGGTTCATTTTTAGGCGTTTTACTAGGTGCGTTTATCGCTGGGAGGTTTTATGAACCACTAGCTCAAGTTCTAGGTAAGGGAGAAAACTGGGCAAATGTTATTGCTTTTTTTATTATCTTTATTGTAATAAGTCAACTTATTGGGATTGTTTTTCACATAATTAATAAAGCGCTAAAACTTCTTTTTCTTTTTCCATTTCTGGCAATTATTAATAAACTTGGTGGATTAATATTTGGGTTTGTTGAGGGGATATTTTTCCTAGGAATTGGAATTTATTTTATTTTACGTTTTGAACTAGCAGAAAAATTCATTGAAACCTTAGGAGATTCTAAATTGGTTCCTATATTTGAAAAAATTGGAGAACTAGTTTCTTTTCTATTACCAAAATTTATTAGAGAAATTGATTCAATCTTTTAATATGCTGATCGATACTCATACACATGTAAATTTTAATTCGTTTAAAGATGATGGACGGGATGTTATTGATCGCGCATTAACAAATAATGTTTGGGTTATAAATGTTGGTAGTCAGTATAGAACCAGTTTGCGAGCTGTAAATATTGCAGATAGTTATAATAAAGGAGTATACGCGATTGTTGGGCTGCACCCAATCCACTTGTTTGACATGCACGTTGATGAATCAGAGATGGAGTTTAAAACCAGAAAAGAAGAGTTTGATAAGCAAACCTATATTGATTTAGCAAGTAATCCAAAGGTAGTAGGAATAGGTGAGACGGGACTAGATTATTTTCATGTACCAGAGGGTGAAAACCCGGAAAGTGTAAAAGAAAAACAAGAAGAAGTATTTAGGGCACAATTATCTCTGGCAATGGAACTGGACAAAGCTGTAACAATTCACAGTCGCGGAACAAAAGATGACCCTTTGGGCGTTTATCAAGATATTATGGATATTATAAAGGATTATTCTGGAATTCGTGCAGTAGTTCATTGTTATACCGGTGATGTAGAAACTGCAAAGCAGTTTGTTGAATTAGGTCTCAATATTTCTATTACTGGAATAGTTACTTTTAAAAATGCAAAGGAGGTACAAGAGGTAGCCAAGGCAATTCCTCTCGAAAATATTTTGGTTGAAACAGATGCACCATATCTTGCTCCTGATCCACACAGAGGAAAAAGGAATGAACCATCATACGTAAAATTTGTAGCAGAAAAAATTGCAGAGCTAAAAGGGATATCGTTTGACGAAGTGGCAGACATTACAACACAAGCTGCCAAAAAGATGTATAAAATAAAATAGAAATCTATGGAATATATAGAATCTATTGTTTTAGGTCTCGCTCAGGGTCTAGGCGAATTTTTGCCTATATCTAGCTCAGGTCATTTAGTAATATTGCCCTGGCTTTTTGATTTCTCTGATCCAGGACTGGCATTTGATGTTGCTCTACATTGGGGAACTTTGATTGCAGTGATAGCGTATTTTTGGAAGGATTGGATTCGCTTATTAAAATCACTTTTTTCTGCAGAAAAAAATAGTAGCTTAGTAAAACAAGACCGAAAACTAATAGGATTTATTATTGTTGCTTCAATTCCTGGCGCACTTTTTGGATATCTATTAGATGATTGGGCGGAAACATCTTTTCGTACACCATTACTAGTTGCTACGACGTTGTCAATTATGGGAATATTTTTGGCAGTTGCAGACAAAAAGGGTAAAGCTAGAAGAGATTTCAATGAAATAACATTATTTGACGCAATAGTGATTGGATTATCCCAAGCAGTGGCTATTATTCCTGGAGTATCGCGTTCAGGAGCAACTATCACCATGGCACTGTTTAGAAACATCAATCGTGGAGCGGCTGCTAAATTTTCTTTTTTACTTTCTGCACCCATAATTTTGGGAGCCGGATTGGTAAAACTTCCAGAAATAATATCAGAAGGAATATCATCTTCTATTATCATTGGAACCTTAGTGGCAGCAATTAGTGGATTTATAAGTATTAAATATTTACTACGTTACGTACAAACGAAAAACTATAGTCCATTTGTATGGTATCGTATAATATTTGCAGCGATAATAATTATTGTCTATTTCATCAGATGAAAGATGTATTAATAGTTTTATGGATAATCATGGCTTTTATAGCGACTTCTTTTTGGGAAGCATATATTGAAGGTCATCACGGAGGTGCTAAAAAGCAAGTTGGATGGAAAATAAAAGTTGGAAAGTACTATTTGAATGGTTATCATTTTTGGTTATGGGTTGTTGCTTATCCGCTATTACTAACCTTACCATTAGTAATCAACTATTCCTCTCGATTATTAGGATTAATCCTAATTGGATATTTCCTAGGTCAGGTAATAGAAGATTTCCTGTGGTTTGTGGTAAATCCACATTGGCCATTTAAAAATTTTCGCCCTGATAAAGTAGATTGGTTTCCTTGGACAAGATTTGGCAAAAAGTATGGCTTACCATTTTTTTACATCCCATATTTGATTTTTGCGCTTTTATCATGGTGGTTTTTAGTAGGGGGGTAGTAAAGGAATTAAAATTAAGCTAATATAAGTTTATGGATTTAGTAACATTGATAATAGCATTAGCAGTTTTTGCAGTATTAATCTTGGGCTTGCTAATGTTTCAAATGAATAAAAAGTTTAAAGAACTACAGGAAAGTAAGAAAGATTCTGAAGGGCTTTTATTATTACAACAACGGCTTGAAGACATGAATAAGACGGTAGACCAAAAGATGGGGGATTCAGCAAAAATGATGCAAAAAGCTATACAAGATCAAAGCGGACAATCTGTAAAAATAGTTGGAGATGTGGTAAAGCAATTAACTGAGTTACAGGAAACAAATAAACAAGTTTTGGGGTTTTCAGATCAATTAAATAAACTTCAAGATACGTTAAGTAATCCAAAGCAGAGAGGAATATTTGGTGAATACCAATTGGAAATGCTTTTGAAGAATTCATTCCAACCAAATCAATATAAAATGCAGTATAAATTTAAGGATGGTGAAATAGTTGATTCAGTATTGTTTCTTGGAGAAAAGATTATACCAATCGATTCAAAATTTTCTCTTGAGAACTATAATAAAATTGTTGAAGAAAGTGACAGCACTCAAAGGGGACAATTAGAAAAGGCATTCAAAAATGATTTAAAAAACAGAATTGACGAAACAGCAAAATATATCAGACCTGACGAAGGTACAATTGACTTCGCATTTATGTTCATTCCAGCTGAGGGCATCTTTTATGATCTACTTGTTAATAAGGTTGGAGCGATAAAAGTTAATACACGAGACTTGTTAGATTATGCAGTAAATGAAAAAAAAGTACATATTGTTTCACCAACAACTTTCTATGTTACATTGCAATCTCTTTGGCAGGGTATGCGCGCATTTCAAGTTCAAGAAAAGACAAAGGATATTCTAAAGCAGGTTGGAAAACTCGATTCACACATAAAAGCCTATGAGGACTACTTGAAGAAATTAGGTAATCATCTTGGTACAACAGTGAGCATGTACAATTCAGCTTATAAGGAATTCAAAAAGATAGATAAGGATGTTGTTAAACTTACTGATGGTGAATCTACCGTGGATCCTATTGCACTAGATAAACCAAAATCTGATTAGTTTGACGGAATTATACTGGTAATACTTTTTTTATGAATAATGTTAAGAAAGAGAAGAAAGCGAATATTCTCTCTTTTTTAAATTTCGAAAAAATTGCCCTAGTTATACTGGCGGGAACAACAATTCTAGTGTTGTTTTATTGTGTTCAAGCAATATCCTTTCCTTATGAAATTGATTACGTGGAAGGTTTGTTGATCTATTACTCTCAGATTCCTATTGATGATCTATATAATGACCTTGCTACAGGAGAACTAATCAGTCCCGTCCTATATTCTCCAGCAGCCATAGTAGTATTCTCATTTTTGCAGAAGATTTTTTCAGTTAGTCCATTTTTGCTTGGTAGAATTTTATCATTTGTAAGTATTTTGGGAGTGTCACTGGTGGTTTATTGGGTTGTTCGGAAAATTACTAAACAAAACATTCCGGGAATTGTTGCAGCCTTATGGTTCTTATGTTTCCCAGTTACTGTTTCTATGTATCCGCTTTTTCGTGTTGACCAGCTAGGGGTATTTCTCGCTCTGGCAGGTTTTTTCACATTTTTCCTAGGAAGTAAGAAAAAGAGTATTCGACTTGTTTCAATTTTTCTTCTCGCGCTTGCCACTTTTGTTAAAATCACATTTTTACTACCAGGATTAGCTTTTCTAATCATTCTTTTACTTAAAAAGAATAAAAGGAATTATTGGTATATATTTATATACATTGGCTTGTTACTTTTTTTGCACGGAGGTATGCAAATTATTTCTAACGGGGCTTACATTAAAAATGTTTTTTGGTATTCGATGTTAAATGATTATGCTGTAAACAGAGGTTTGGTGTATATTCAATTTATTATTCTATTCTTCACTCCTTTTGCCTATTTCCTAATCAGGGAAAAAAGAAAGTTAAAGGCAATTGCGTTTCCTATGTTGATATATTTAGGTGTAGCACATCTAATACTGCTTTCTATTTTCAGAAGAGGGGTGAATGTTAATTTCTTTTTTGAGTTCACAGCGTTATGGGCTATGGTTGTTGGGATAATATATTGGCTTATTAAAACGAAGTCCTATAAGTTTGATTCGAATAAGGCAAAGTTAGTCTATAAAGGAGTGTATTACTATTTTTTTCTCTTCTCAGTTATCATATGCGCATTACTACTGATCAGTGGAGATATTAACTTTGTTACATCACCCAAGATAGAAGCTGCACACCAAGAGATTGATGAATATGTTTATCAGCATGATGGCATCTTTCTTTCTGAGCGCAATGGTTTTTTGGTTACAAATAGAAAAGGGATTATACTTGATACATTTCAGGTTTCATCAGTTTCAAAAAAGCTTAACTATAATCAAGAGAAAGAAATTATTTCCTTGATCCAAAATAGGGAATTTACAGGAATTATAACCAAAAAAGGGCGATCCAATATTTTGATTCTAGACCGACCTTTTTCTAAAGATGTTTTGAGTATAATTGAAAAATACTATACTGTATCAATCGACAATGAAAACTTTTCCCTTTTTGTACCAGATTACTAATATCTTGTAACGTTCTGGAGAACATTGAGTGAGTAAGTAACAATTGCCCAAGAGAGGACTACGATTACAATACCAATAATTGCTGCTGAAATAATCTTTTTAGCTTTTTCAACTTTTTCTTCATTTCCCCCAGCTGTCATCCATGTAAAACCACCATACAAAACCATAACCACTCCAATAAGTCCCAGTAAACCTAGGATCCATCTAATTATATTAAGTACTGCTGATTGTAAATCGGCGGTACCTAATCCTAGTGTCGATCCAACTTGCCAAATTGACAATGCATGAGCTGCGTGTGGGAGGAATAAAGCACTTGATGCTAATAGAAAAAGAAAAGTTAAATTCAATATTTTCATACCGTTTTTATTATTCATTATCTACTTTGACAATATCATATTTAGTTGCTTTTTGCAACTAAAAAGAGCCCCCAATAGAGGGCTCTTTAAATTGAAATCTATTTAGATTTATGCAGTTTTGAGACTTGTAACTGCCTGTTCAAAATGTGCTAAACCTTCGCTAGTTATTGCATCAACATCGGCTGCTGCATCTTTACTGCAGTCAAATGTTAACTTACCATCTTGTCTTCTGATAGTAATAAGTTTGTTCTCATCATCTGTATGTGCAATTTCAACAAGGCCACTTCTTCGGTCGTCCTTTAGAATGTCATAACTACGTTGTGCAAATGCTTCTACAACAAAGTCACGAAGTGCTGTAATCATATGTGGGGACTGTTCAAATACTTTGTATGGTTCCATAATTTCAACTACTCCTTCTGGCTCTTTCTTCAAGCCAGACTTAGGGTTCTTAAATAATGGTACTAGAATCATAGGTGCCATTAATGTAGTGATTAATGTCATCATAATTGCTACGCCAAAGATTTCATTCGTAATGATTCCTGTTGAAATTCCAATACCAGCAACAATTAGTGCAACTTCTCCTCTTGGTAGCATTCCGATTCCAATACGTATGGATCCAAGAAAATTGAAACCAGAAAAGAAAGCAGGTAATCCAGAGCCAAGTACTTTACCAATAACAGCGAACAAAGAAATCACAAGACCAAACACAAGAGCGGACATCATTGCCTTGAAATCCACCAGGGTTCCCATAATAGCGAAGAAGACAGGAACAAGAATATGATATGCTCCAGATAATCTTTCTTCCAACTCATCTCCAATTTTGGTGACAGAAAGAAGAATACCGGCGAGGTAGGCTCCGATAATCATTGCAAGACCAAACAGTTCTGCAACTGCTGCAATAATCAAACAAATACTCATAGCAATTGCGGCGTACGTTTTTCCTTCAAGTTTGAGAAGTAATTTTGAGAGCTTCTTACTAAACATGAATCCTAAAGCAGTAACACCACCAAGGAATACCAGTGCCTTCAAACCAATCTGACCAAGTGCTGCCCAAGAAACTCCATCGCCAGATTCACCTCCAGCCAAAGAAATAACCATAGCTAGAATAAGTATTCCTACTACATCATCTATTACCGCTGCAGCTAAAATAGTAACACCCTCTCGTGTATCTAATTTGTACATATCAGACAGCACTCGAGCAGTAATACCTACTGATGTAGCTGTCATTATTGCACCCATGAATAATGCACTTGTGTCTGTGAATGAATCAGCAAATCCAAATAGTACAGTTCCCCATGCACCAAGCATGAAAGGCAGTACAACACCGCCAATAGCAATACCAAGTGATTTCACTCCATATTTCATGAACAGTTTGGCATCTGTTTCTAAACCAACTAAAAATAGAAGCAAAACTGCTCCGATTTGACCAAAAAAGTATAATTCTGAAGAGATTGGAAGAGTTGAAGCATGTTCACCAATTTGTTCAATGATTGGAAACAATTTTCCAATCCATGGAAGCTCAATTGCTCCAAAGGCAAAAGGTCCTACGACCATACCACCAATTAATTCTCCAAGTACTTCTGATTGCTTGAACTTCTTAAATAGTAATCCAAATAATTTTGCTGCTAATAGCAGTATTGCGAGCTGAAGTGTAAGCATCGCTAAAGCATGCGGATCCATAATTTATTTTTTGCTTAATAATTAAAAAAATTTGCTCGAAAGCCGAACTAATTGAGATGTATGATACGGATAATTGCTAAAAATGTCAACCCCAGTCGTTTTTAGGAATAGCGCACAAAAAGATTGGAAATCTCACATTATTTGACGTTTTCTGTTAAAATAGCAGTAGCAAAGAGAATTTCCTGCAAAACCCCATAAAAACTGGCTTTTCAGCCGGTTTGAAAATGGAGGGACTTGATTTATTTCACCAGATGTATTACTATATATGCGAAATTGTGAATATTTAGGTGAAATTTTGCCTTATTTAACTCAAAACTATGGCTAAAGATACACCCGAAAAAGCATGGTGGCAACCAGCAGTGGCAGTATTTGGTGAAGTAACAGGATGGATTGTAGTACCGATTGTACTAGCGCTATTTGCAGGAAAATATTTGGATGAAAAGAAAGGTACTGAACCGTGGTACTTCCTCGGTTTAACTGGAGTTGCATTCATAATATCTTGCATAGGTATTACAATCATAGCTTCAAAATATATTAAGCAAGTCGAAAAGGAAAACAAGAAGAAATTAAATCAGAACTCAATTAATGAGCAACGAAACAGAGACAACAGAAATAGTGAATGATGATGTACACGAGGAAGAGGTACACGTAGTGGCTGAAACCGAACATTCAGAAACCGAGACAACAGAAGGCCATGGAGAAGTTTCCCACGAGGTTACGTTGTTTGCTGAGCCGGTATTTCATGTTGGAAGTTTTCCTATAACAAATTCATTGATCAATTCTTGGCTTGCAGTAATTATTGTGGTTTTGTTCGCATTTGCTTTGAAAAAGAGAATTACAAGAATTCCAAAAGGAATTCAAAACGCATTTGAAATTATTGTAGAAGGTGCTTTGAACCTAGCTGATTCTGTTACAGGTGATCGGAAAAAGAGTCAAAAAGTATTCCCAATTGTTTTTGCAATATTTATTTTTGTTTTAATAAACAATTGGTTGGGATTAATTCCAGGTATCGGTTCAATTGGTTTTATTGAAGAGGGGCATGGTGCTTCTGTGTTTGTTCCATTTTTAAGAGGAGGCACTGCGGATTTGAATACGACATTGGCACTAGCACTATTCGCTGTTATTGGGTCAAACGTTTTTGGAGTATTAATGGTTGGTGCGTGGAAGTATTTTAATAAGTTCATTAATATAAAAGCAATTACAGAAATTCCTAAAAAGATTAAGAAAGATCCAGCTATTGTATTCGTTAATCCAATTAAAGCATTTGTAGGACTTATTGAAATAATTGGTGAAGCTGCAAAAGTTGCCTCACTCTCGTTTCGTCTGTTTGGAAATGTGTTTGCAGGTGAAGTTCTATTATCTTCAATGGCGGTTATATTTGCATTTGTCTTGCCTATACCGTTTATGTTCTTGGAAGTAATCGTGGGCATTATTCAAGCTGTAATTTTTGCTATGTTGACTCTAGTGTATTTCACTATTGCATCTAGCGAAGAAGAGCATTAATTATTAAGGATTTAGTAACACCGACTATAAACTAAAAACAATAGATCTCTCGTCTTACAAAGACTCGGGACAAGAGTCGAGTAGTTAATAAATCTAAAGAAAGGTCGTAAATATGGACTTAGTACCATTAGCAAAAGCACTTGCCATTGGCATTGGAAGCATTGCTCCAGCATTGGCAATTGGAAAAATAGGTGCAAAAGCCATGGAATCAATTGGAAGAAATCCTGAATCTGCAGGAAAAATCCTCGTTCCCATGCTTTTAGCCGCCGCATTTGCAGAAGCTATCGCAATTTATGCTTTAGTTATTGCATTCGGTATCAAATAGTCTTATGACGAACAGGAGATTTGATTTCAAATCTCCTGAGGTTAGAAGATTAATATAAGAAATACATATGGATGAATTAGTCAAAACATTTCACATAGATTGGAAACTGCTAATCGCACAGATTATAAACTTTGGCATTGTTTTAGGAGTGTTATGGTATTTTGCTCTAAAGCCACTTATGAAGGTAATGAATAAGCGAAGTGAGGATATAGAACAAAGCTTGAAGAATGCTGAGGAGATAGAGAAGAAGCTTACTGCTGCTGGGGAGACTAAAGAACAAATGGTTATAGAGGCTAAGAAAGAATCTCAAGTGATACTAGAATCGGCAAATAAAGAAGCAGAGAAAATGAAAACTGACAAAATTTCAGAAACTAGATCTGAAATGGAGAAACTTGCTGTAAAAACAAAAGCAGGTCTAGAAGCAGATAAAGACAAAATGATAATTGATGCCAAAAAAGAAGTCGGTGCATTGATAATAGAAGCTAGCTCAAAAATTGTTGGGAAAAATTTAGATTCAGATACAAATAGAAAAATGGTAGAAGAAACTGTTAAACAAATTAAAGAATAGTAATGAGAAAGATTACACCAAGAAAATACGCACAAGGATTATACGAATCACTTAAAGATAAACAAAAAGGTGATATTGAAAATGTGATGAAGTCTTTTATCCAGGTTTTAGTGCGTAACAAAGATATTTCAAAATCTGATAAAATAATCAAGGCTTTTCATGACTATGTAAATGAACAAGAAGGTGTTCAAACAGTATCAGTATATTCTGTTGAAGCTTTGGGCAAAGCTGTAAAGAATGAAATTGAAAAAGGTTTAAAAGATGCTTTAAACAAAGAAATTGAGCTGGAAGAAAATGTTGACCCAGAACTAATTGGTGGTGTGAAGCTACAATATGGTGACGTTGTTGCAGATGGTAGCGTGAAAAATCAGATTGAGGCATTAGCAAATACATTAAGTTAAATTTAATATTTATAAATACAATTAAAAAAACTATTATGGCAAACAAGGACTACATTATTGAGGAGTTAAAGAAACAAATTACTGATTACAAAACTTCGGTTTCAAAAGAGAAAGTTGGAACTGTTGAAGAAATCGGTGACGGTATTGCTAGAATTTCTGGCTTATCCGACACAATGGCATCAGAGATGCTTGAATTCCCCGGTGGGAAATTTGGGGTATCATTGAATCTGGAAGAAGATTCAGTGGGCGCTATTATTCTGGGAGAATTTGAAACCATTACGGTAGGTGATACCGTAAAAAGTACTGGTAGAATTCTAGAGGTCCCTGTTGGGGAAGCAATGGTTGGTCGTGTGGTAAATCCTCTAGGTGAACCTATTGATGGAAAAGGCCCTATTAATACTGATAAATTTTATCCTATTGAAAAGATTGCCCCTCGTGTTATTACTAGACAATCTGTCGATACTCCTGTTCAAACGGGAATCAAAGCTATTGATGCGATGATACCTATCGGACGTGGTCAGCGTGAGTTGATCATTGGTGATAGACAAACTGGTAAAACTGCAATTGCAATGGACACAATCATCAACCAAAAAGGTCAGAATCAGATTTGTATTTATGTTGCAATCGGTCAGAAAGAGTCAAAAGTTGCAAAGATGGTTGCTGAATTGGAAAAGAATGGCGCAATGGAACATACAATCATAGTTGTTGCTGGTGCTTCTGATCCTGCTCCTTTAGCATTTATTGCTCCGTACGCTGGTTGTTCAATGGGAGAATATTTCATGGACCAAGGGAAGGATAGTTTAGTAATCTATGATGATTTATCAAAGCATGCATGGGCGTATCGTCAGATTTCATTGTTACTGAGACGTCCTCCTGGACGTGAAGCATATCCTGGCGATGTATTCTATTTGCATTCCCGCTTACTAGAGAGAGCAGCAAAATTAAGTAAAAAATATGGTGGGGGATCACTAACTGCACTACCAATAATTGAAACACAGGCAGGAGACTTATCAGCATATATTCCAACCAATGTAATTTCTATTACCGATGGACAAATTTTTGTTGAGTCTGACTTGTTTAATCAAGGTATTCGACCAGCTTTGAACGTTGGTTTGTCAGTTTCTCGTGTGGGATCTGCTGCTCAAATTAAGGCTATGAAAAAAGTTGCTGGAAAACTAAGAATTGACTTAGCTCAATATCGAGAACTTGCGGCTTTTGCTCAGTTTGGATCTGATCTAGATGAAGCAACTCAAAAGCAGTTAGAACTGGGAAAAAGATTAACAGAAATTCTAAAGCAGGTTCAATATGAACCTATGCCTGTCGAAAACCAAGTTGCTATTCTCTACGCAGCAGTGAATGGAATGCTTAATGATGTTCCTGTAGAAAAAATCGCAGAATTTGAAACTGAGTTCCACAAATATATGAAAACTTCTCAAAAGGAACTACTAGCAGAAATTATTAAGCAAGGTGATCTTTCTGATGATTTAGAGAACAAATTGAAAACAGCAATTGAAGATTTCAAAAAGACCAAAGACTTTAGTATGAAGGAAGAAGAGAAAAAAGAGGATAAATAATAAAGTAGCAAGAGTATATGCCTGTAGCAACACGAGATATAAATAGAAGAATCCGGTCCATAGCCAATACCAAGAAGATAACGAAAGCTATGGAAATGGTTTCAGCTTCCAAAATGAGGAAGGCTGTTAATGCTGTGTTAGCTACGAGAGAATATTCAAATGCAGCATGGGATTTGGTAAAAGATCTTTCAGCAAAAACTGATCCTTCACATCATGTCTTGTTACAAAAACGAGACGATGTAAAAAACATAGGTGTAATTATGTTTACCTCTAATAGAGGTTTGTGTGCTGGGTTTAATAGAGAAATAGTTGAGCAGGTAGCAAAGTATTTGAAGAAATATCAATCAGATGGAAAAGAAGTAGGTGCGGATATATTCTTGATGGGGAAAAAAGGAAGAGAAATCAATTATAGATATAATTATAAAGTGGTTGCTGATTTTGAAAAATCTGATGTTGCTGAAAATGTTTTAGAAATTACCCCATTAGCTAAAATGGTTATCGCTGATTATATCTCAGGTAAATATGACAAAGTAGTAGTTGCCTATACTGACTATGAGTCGGCAGTTTCTCAAAAACCTAGAATTAGAAGATTATTACCTATTGAGAGAGAAGACGATGAACTAGGTTTTGTATCAGACGATAAACCTTCAAAAGAAGATAAAGAAGAAATGAAGGAATTTGAATATATTTTTGAGCCATCACCTGATGCAGTGTTAGAGCAAATGCTCAATAGATTAATTGAGCTTCAAATATATCAGGCACTGCTAGAATCAAATGCTTCAGAACACTCAGCAAGAATGTTGGCGATGCGTAATGCATCTGATGCTGCTGGCGATATGATTGATGATTTAACATTATATTTCAATCAAGCGAGACAACAAGCTATTACATCAGAATTAGCTGATATAAGTGCTGGCCGAGCGGCCGTTGAATAAGTTTATATATTTTAGAAATTATTAATTATAGAAAAAGTATGTCACAAACTACAGGAAAAATTTCACAAATAATTGGCCCGGTTGTTGATGTAAAATTCGACAAAGACCTGCCAGCAATTTACACAGCTCTTGAAGTATTCCGAGAGGAAGATGGAAAGAAACATAGAATTGTGTTGGAAGTACAGCAACAGTTGGAAGGAAATGTTGTTCGAACTGTCTCTATGGATGCAACTGATGGGTTAAGTAGAAATATGGACGTGGTTAACACTGGCAAGCCTATTTCTGTGCCAGTCGGGAAAGAGACATTAGGTAGAATGTTTAGTCTACTTGGTGAGCCATTGGATGATAAAGAGCCAGTTAAAACTGAAAAGACCTATCCAATTCATAGACCAGCTCCTAGATTTGATGAGCAATCAACTCAAAGTGAAATTCTGGAAACTGGAATCAAAGTTATCGACCTTATCTGCCCTATTCTAAAAGGTGGAAAAGTTGGTTTATTTGGTGGAGCAGGAGTTGGAAAGACAGTTATTATTCAGGAGTTGATCAGAAATATTGCCCAAGAGCATGGTGGATATTCTGTATTTGCAGGTGTCGGTGAAAGAACCAGAGAAGGTAATGATCTATATTATGAAATGAAAGAGTCAGGCGTGTTAGAAAAAACCGCTTTAGTGTTCGGTCAGATGAACGAACCTCCTGGAGCACGTGCACGTGTTGCGCTATCTGCACTTGCAATGGCAGAGTATTTCCGAGACGAAGAAAAGCAAGATGTACTATTATTTGTAGATAATATTTTCCGATTCACCCAAGCTGGTTCAGAAGTATCTGCATTGCTCGGACGCATTCCATCAGCAGTAGGTTATCAACCAACACTAGCTACTGATATGGGAGAATTGCAAGAACGTATTACTTCAACAAAAGAAGGATCAATCACATCTATGCAAGCAGTATATGTACCTGCAGACGATTTAACAGACCCAGCGCCAGCCACAACCTTTGCTCATTTGGACTCAATGGTTGTTCTGTCTCGTGCACTTTCTGAATTAGCAATTTATCCTGCAGTTGATCCTCTAGATTCTTCTTCCACAATTCTAGAGCCTAGAACTGTTGGAGAGGAGCATTATGAAACAGCACGTGGAGTTCAAAAAATTCTACAAAGATATAAGGATTTGCAAGATATTATTGCTATTCTTGGTATGGAAGAACTATCAGACGAAGATAAAATTATTGTTACTCGTGCAAGAAAAGTTCAAAAATATCTTTCACAACCATTCTTTGTTGCAGAAGCTTTTACCGGAACTAAGGGCACATATGTTCCACTTAAAGATACAGTAAGAGGGTTCAAAGCAATTCTAGATGGTGAGTATGATAATGTCCCTGAACAAGAATTCTACATGAAAGGTAGTATCGACGAGATCAAAAAATAATTAAAATTATGTCAGAAAAACTACTATTCGAAATTACAACTCCGGAAGGTAAAGTTTACTCTGAGCAAGTAGATGAAGTTGTTTTACCAACTCCAAATGGTGAGATTGGTATCTTGCCTAATCACATTCCTTTGGTTTCTCTACTAAATGCTGGGGAACTTAGGATAAAGAAGGGGAGTGAAGTAACATATTTGGCAGTCTCTGGTGGTTTTATTGAAATAAGGCCAGATAAGATTGTAGTTTTAGCTGATACAGCAGAGCGGGCTGAAGATATTGACGAAGAACGTGCAGAAGAGGCACGTAATCAAGCTGAAAAGATGTTAACTGAGAAAAGAGAGGATGCTCAAGAATTTGCAGCAATTGCGGCAAAGATGGAAAAAGAATTAGCAAGACTAAAAGTAGTCAAACGAAGACGCAGAAGAAGGGATATTCCACCTCCAACTGGAACCTAATCCTAAATATCAAAACTATGTCACATCGCGCGAAAGCCTTAATAGTTACCTGTATGGATTTTCGTTTTCAAGATGCTATTCATGATTTTGCAACTGATTTGCGGGTTGAGGGTTCGTATGATTTTCTTACTATCCCAGGTGTTGCAAAGAATTTATCGAGGCCAGATAGTGAAGAGCTAAAAGACTATTTATTGAGCTCTGTAGAAAAATCTAGCCAACTACATGAAATAGCAAAAGTAATAATTATTAACCATCAAGATTGTGGTGGCTATGAGCAGTTTGAAGATGAACAAAGTGAAAAAGTACAGCATTTTACCGATTTGAAAAAAGCAGGAAAAATAATTGAAGATAATTATCCGGAGCTAAAAGTAAAACTGTATTTTGCAAATATTAAAGAAAAGGGAAATCAAAGAGAAATAGATTTTGAAGAAGTAAAATAGGAACAATAAAAGGCTCATCGCATTGTTGATGAGTTTTTTGATATAAAAAAATGGGCAAGCGCTGGGGCTTGCCCTTATCGAAATACTCCTTTCGAAACTTAGGTCAAAGAGACCTTGTTTCCCACAGACCGGGGCTCCTGCGGGCTAAAGCTGCCCGGGTTTGCCTGGCGGATGTGGCTAAGTAATGTCGGAGTTGTACGACCCCGACCAAGACTCCTAGGATCAAGGGATGTTGGGCTTACTGCCACGAGCTGCTGGGTGGAACCACTGTTCCTCTGGATACCCCTGATAGCTTCCCGGATAACCTCCGAATTGTCGTCGAAGATCACACGAGTTTTAGCAACCCGGAACGTCCCTTTATCTACAAGTATTACGGAGGCCCGATGGCGGGGTCCGTTTGAACGGCGATTTTGCATATTGCCGATCCTTCCTCAAAAGTCGTAGCATATGACATCTTTGAGATACGAGAACTCGAGGCCCGAGTATTGTGGAGCCACGAGTGCATACTCCTCCTTTCCGCACATAGCGTTTGAATGTGTGATGAAAATCAGTACAGAGAAGATAAATGGGGGGGGCGAAGCGATGAGAACAAATCTCATGTATAGCACAGCTGCTACGACTGGGCATATGGGATTGCCCGATGTCTACTGCACTACACAGGAGTAACCGCGAACGGTTGCTTGGTGTTCATGAGCGCTTGCCCACCCCGAATTCGTATTATTAAGCTCATCAAAGAGCACGCGCAAATAATAACATGAATAGAGTAGAAGTCAAGTAAAGAAAAGACGAGCCACATTTGGTTCGTCTCGACGTTGGTTTATATAATACTATATGTTGCTAAGTTATTTTCTAGATTTCCAACTGCTTCGAATCACCCACTTATTACTGGTCAGTTCGCGCAAACCCATAGGACCACGTGCATGTAATTTTTGAGTCGAGATACCAACTTCTGCACCTAGCCCAAATTCGAATCCGTCTGTGAATCGTGTAGATGTGTTTACATATACTGCAGCGGCATCGATAGTTTGCAAAAAATGTTCGCCCAATTTCTTATTTTTTGTAAGAATAGCTTCTGAATGACCTGATGTATTTTTCTGTATAAAATCAAATGCCTCATTTGCATGTTTAACTGTTTTTACTGACATCTTTAAACTGAGGTATTCTTTTCCAAAATCATTTTTAGATGCTTGCTTCAATAACTTTTCAGGATAATAATTTTTTAGTATTTTATAACTATAGGGGTCAGCTTTGATTGTTACCTTTTGCTTGGAAAGTCTTCTGGCAACTATTGGCAGGAATTTGTTTGCTATTGATTGATCTAGAACTAAAGTATCTAGTGCATTACACACTGTAGGTCTCTGTGTTTTCGCATTTTCGACTATCTTTGCTGCTTTTTTAAGATTGGCAGTTTTCTCTATATAGGTATGACAAACTCCTGCACCTGTTTCAATTACTGGAACGCTGGCGTTGTCTCTAACAAAACTAATCAGCCGGCGTCCTCCTCGAGGAATTAACACATCGACATATTTATTCAAACGTAAAAGCTTTGCAACAAGTGATCTTTGGGAAACATCTAATAATTGTACGGTATATTTTGAAAAACCATGTTTTACTAATGCTCGTTGTATTAGTATTATCAATAAACGATTGGTTGAGTCTGCTTCTTTTCCTCCCTTTAATATAACTGCATTTCCAGCTTTTAGAGCGAGACTAGAGATTTCTACAGTAACGTTTGGGCGGGATTCATAAATTACTCCTAGCACGCCGATGGGGGCTCTTACTAGTGAAACATCTAAACCATTTGGTTGTCTTCTTCGTTCTACAATTTCTCCAATAGGATCAGGTAGTTTTGTTACTGCTAATAAGCTTTCTCTGATTTCTTTCAGCCGTTTTGAATTCAACATCAATCTGTCTGTGAGGGGATGGTTTTTACCTTGTTTTAGTACATCTTTTCTATTTGCTCTTAATATTGCTTTTTCATTTATTCGAATAAGCGAGGCAATTGTTTTTAAAACTGAATTTTTCTTGTTTGTTGTGCCTTGCGAAAACAAACGGGAAGCATCCTTTGCTTGCTTGCCTATTGTTGATATTGATTTATTCATATTTTTTTGAAATTATTTTTGCTCGCTTGTAAGCAGCTTGAATAGCACTCTTCCATATACTTACAAATTGAGGACCAAGTTTATTTAGCGCTGCCTCTGTAATACCTTTTTTTGATGTGACCGCTTTTCTGAGTTCCGCAGAAGTGCGTAGATCATTTTCTGAAAGTTGTGCGGCGCCGTAGAAGGTCTCTGTTACCAATTGAGCGGCTTCATCTTTTGTGAATCCAAGTCCACGAGCTTGTTGCTCTAATAGCTCGGCTGTGTAAAAAAAGTAAGCAGGGCCACTACCGCTAATTGCAGTTACCTTATCAATCATAGATTCGGTCTTAACGGGTAGGGACGTTCCTATTGCCGAAAGCAAATCTGTAACGACTGCACTATTACTCTTTGCAACACTTGCAGGTGCATACCATGCAGTAATACTTCTTCCTATCTTGGCGGCTAGATTAGGCATGGTTCTTACAATATTTTTATGTGCTAGATGCTTGGACAATGTTTTGTAAGTAACGCCAGCCATGACTGATATCACTAACTGATTATCATTCAATTTTTCTTCAAGCTCCTCTGCCACCAATTTATATTGCTGGGGTTTAATGGCCAAGAATATAATATTTGTGGACTTAATTGCCTGATAGACGTCCTTCTCTACCTTGACTCCCATTTTTTTAAGAGTGGACCTTACTGCGGGAGAATGATCACAACCAGTTAGATTGTTCTTTGTAACAAGCTTTGCTTCAAGTAACCTTTCCATAATAACGGTGCCCATATTTCCGCATCCGATCATTGTTATTTTGTATGGTTTTTTCATAATATTCTAAGGTTATCAACGTGAATAACTTCACGCTTAAGTGATTTAGGATCATCTAATGCATTGACTAGATCTCCAGATGAATAATTGGTTATGCCAAATCCAATAATTTGCTTGTCCTTTCCCACTACTTCAATTATTTCCTTTTTTTCAAATGATCCTTGAACTGATTTAACGCCGACCATTAGTAGACTTTTTCTATTTTTCAAAGCTTCAGCAGCTCCTTCATCTACTATCACACCAGCTGAAGTATTTTTTGCACATAAAATCCATCGATCTCTTGCAGATAACTTGGTTTTTGATGGAACGAATTTTGTACCCACCTTCTTGTCAGAAACAATTTTAGAAATATTAGTTGGCTCTAATCCATTTGCAATCCAACTTGGAATTCCTGCACTTGCCGCAATCTGAGCTGCATTAACCTTTGAATACATTCCTCCAATTCCATGTGTTGAAATAGTATCGTCTGAAATTAATGCAAAGATTTCCTGTGCATCTTTGACTACTTCTATAAGTTTTGCGTTGTTGCCTGCTGTTTCAGGATTTTCGGTCATTACCCCTTCTTGATTTGTAAGAAGCAATAGCTTGGAGGCATCTAGTGCAATCGCTGCTGCAACTGCCAACACATCATTGTCACCGAAGGAAAGTTCATGAACTGCTACCACATCATTTTCGTTTATTATTGGAACTATGTCGTTTGATATCAATCCTTTTAATGTCCGAAGGGCATTATCATAACGGGAACGCTCTTTGAAGTCGTCTCTTGTTAATAGTGCTTGTCCAACATTCACTCCATGTTCTCTAAATGACTTTTCGTATTCATGCATCAGGCGAGCTTGTCCAACTGCAGCATGTATTTGTTTTTTGGTTGTTGTTTCATCTTTGTCTGATAAATCCATGACTTCTTTACCAGCAGCTACTGCACCTGAAGAAACCAAAACTGGCTTAAATCCATTTTTTTTAAGTCCAATCAACTGTTCGACGAGGCTAGATAAAAGACTGCGATTTAGTTTTGAGCCGTTCGCAGTTAGTATATGTGTCCCAACTTTTATTATAATGATTTGTTCACTACTCATATTGGTATCTATTATATCCTGTTCTTCAGTATAAATAAAGAGAGGAGCCGGGGTTCTGTATCCGCGCGACTCCTCTATGGCGAGAGGTGCATCTCATTGTTGTTTTACCCCCGGGACGTGGGTGATATCGTCGAAGTGTTCGAACATCGAGCTGAGATGGGCAATACTCAGCGCATTTTCGATGCGGTCACTAGCGCTAGCAATAGCGACAAGTTCCTCGTGACCGGCTTCCTTGGCCATCTTCATCAGAACGACCAGAATGCCCATACCACTGGAAGTCATTTGATTTACGCCAGAGAAATCGAACACGACACGCTCGAATTGCTGAAACTGATCAGGGTGAAGCAGGGGCTCACTAACCTGAATACCCTTGTTGAAGTCGGGCGCATCATTGGCGAATGTACCCTCCAGGGTGATCACCAGGATCGGTCCGCGCGCCTCGAGATGGCGCTTCATATTCTTCTTCTTCATTGTACTCACCTCCTAGGAGGTTTATGGGAAAAGAAAGGGCAATCTATCTATAAATTCTCGACTGCACTTTAGTACAGTAAAGAACATGTGATATTATCATAACACACAATTATTGTCAAGGGTAGAGTAATTATTGACAGATGAATATAAAGTGGTAAAGTATGGGCAATTGGCTCATTATATAGCATAACTATCTGGTAAATCAACGGCAAATATGTGGATAACTTAGCCATTTTCTGCTTTTTATATGGTCGTTGTGCTACAATATCAATATGGAATTACTTAAGTCATTAAATTCTGAGCAAAAAGCGGCCGTAACTTATGGAAACGGTCCGTTATTAATTGTGGCGGGTGCTGGAACAGGCAAAACCACAGTAATTACCCAAAGAATTGCATGGTTGATTGATCAAAAAAAAGCACAACCAGACGAAATTTTAGCACTTACCTTTACTGATAAGGCTTCTGGTGAAATGGTAGAAAGGGTAGATAGACTTCTCCCTTATGGATATGTAGATTTGTGGGTTTCTACTTTTCATTCATTTGGAGAACGTGTTTTGCGAGACTATGCTCTTGATGTAGGACTGGATTCAGGATTTAAACTTTTATCAAATACGGATCAGTGGATGTTGATGAAGGAACATTTGGATGAATTTGAATTAAAGTACTACAAACCACTTGGTAATCCTACTAGATTTATCTATGCATTGATTCAGCATTTTTCTCGTATAAAAGATGAACATGTTTCAGCAAAAGAGTATCTTGCTTATGCAAAGAAGTTGAATAATAAAAAAAGCTTGAAACCTGACGAGAAAGAAGAAGCAGAAAAGATACTCGAAGTAGCAAAAGCATATCAAAAGTATCAAAATTTATTGACCGAGAATGGGTATTTGGACTTTGGTGATCTAATTATTCAAACTCTTGATTTATTTAAGAAAAGAAAAAAGGTATTGGAGGAATTCCGGAAAAGATTCAAATATATACTAGTAGATGAATTCCAAGATACCAATCATGCTCAATACGAACTTATTAAACTACTCGCGTCCCCAAAGAATAATATAACGGTAGTAGGTGACGATGATCAGGCAATATACAGATTTCGAGGTGCATCAATGAGTAATATTTTGGAATTCAAAAAAGATTTTCCAAAATCAAAAGAAGTTGTTCTGACAAAAAATTATCGTTCAAAGCAAAATATTTTGGATTTGTCATATGAATTTATTCAAAAAAACAATCCCAACAGATTAGAATATCAGTTGAAGCAAGAAGCTGGGAAGAAAAAAACTCCAAAGATCAAAAAGGTTAGCAAAAAATTAATTTCACAAATAGAAAAAGAAGGTATTGTAAAGCATTTGGAGTCGGAAACTCAGGAAGATGAAGTGTTTAATATATTGAGGGAAATAACAAAGCTTAAAAAGGATAATAACAAATTGACATGGAATGATTTTGCAATATTGGTGAGAGCCAACAGCCAGGCGGATATTTTTGTAAAAACTTTTACTAATCAGGAAATACCTTATCAGTATGTTGCAGCGCGCGGGTTATACCAACAGCCCGAAATTCTTGATATTATCTCATGGCTGAAAATGCTAGATAACTATCATGAAAGCCCTTCTTTATTCCGAGTTCTTTCGATGGATCTTTTCAAAATAAGAACAAGCGATTTAATCAATCTTTCCAACCAAGCGAAACGGAAAAGATCTTCTCTCTATGAAATTATTGAGAATCACCATAAAATCGGTGGCATTAGTCAAGACACCAGAAAATCTCTAAACTATATTCTGGATTTAATAAAGAAACAAACAGCTCTTGCAAAAGAAAAATCTGTAGGCCAGATTTGCTATGAATTTCTGAAAGCAATTGGCTATTTGAACAAACTTAGTAGCAAGGATTCAGAAGACTATCACATAAAGATTCAAAATATAAGTAAATTTTTCCGTAAAATTCAGGAATTTGAAAGAAATAATGATGATAAATCAGTTAGTAAGTTTATGGAAGAGCTGAATTATATAATAGATATTGGGAGTGATCCAGCTCCAGCACAAGTCGAAGAGGGTCCTGAAAGAATCAAAATAATGACCATTCATGGTGCTAAGGGTCTAGAATTCCAATATGTATTTATAGTCAATCTTGTTGATAAGCGTTTTCCAAGTATTGAGCGACGTGAGCAGATTGAAATACCGAAAGATTTGATAAAAGAAATATTGCCTGAAGGGGATGTTCATATTCAGGAGGAGCGTCGTCTTTTTTATGTTGCTTGTACGCGCGCACGTGAGGGATTGTATTTCAGTTCAGCCAAAGACGTGGGTGGTAAAACTGCAAAAAAGCCATCACGCTTTCTATTTGAGATAGATATGGTGCAAGGGGAGAAGTCAGAGAAGCTTGAGCAGTTGAATTTGGGGTTTGATATCGTTCGAAAGAAAGATAAACAAAAAGAAAAAATAAAGTACCCCCTTCCTAAATCTTTTAGTTACTCACAGCTTAAAGCGTATGAAAAATGTCCAAAGCAGTACAAGTATATGTTTATTTGGAAAATACCCGTTTTGGCAGGGCGACATACATATAGTTTTGGCACTTCGATGCACAACACATTACGAGCCTTCTATATATTGGTTCAACAAGGTCATGAGCCTACCAAAGCGCAGTTGATAAAGTTAATGGAAGAGAATTGGATAGATGATTGGTATGATTCTCAAAAGCATATGCAGGAAAGGAAGAAAGCAGGGAAGCAAATGCTTGAAGAATACTATAAAAAGAATAAAGTTCTCAAGAAGCCTGAACTTTTGGAAAAAGGATTCAATCTAAAGATCGGTGAATATTCTTTCAGAGGATTTATTGATAGAGTTGATTCTATAGGGAAAGATTCCGTAGAAATTATTGATTATAAAACTGGTAAAAAGCCAAAACGTAAAACAGACATTGATCATGAGCAGTTGATGATTTATTACATGGCTATGCAGGAAGTTTTCAAAAAGAAACCGGCACTATTGAGTTTCTATTATCTAGATGGCAATATAAAATATTCCTTCACAGCTTCAGATGAGGACATCATAGAATTAAAAAAGAAGATAAAAGAATCTATCAAAGAAATTGAAAAAGGTGATTTCACACCCTCTCCAACAGTATATAAATGTGCAACTTGTGATTTTAGAGAAATTTGTGAGGATAGGGCAGTATAATACTAATAATACCTAATGCAATGGATATAATAGCAACAATCTGGAAAGCACCATATTATCATGACCGCAATCAACGGATGATCGATGCAGGTGTAGATTATTTTAGGGTTAAATGTTCTCACATTAGTGCTGATGAAATAATTTACTCATTGCAGGCTGCTCGAAAACAAATTAGCCAGAGCAAAAAGACGGTGAAACTTATAGCTGATTTACCAGAAGCCAAAATTCGTTTGGGAGAATTTCCTCAGGAAAAGATCAATCTACAAAAAGGTGAACAGTATCTTTTTAGAAATGAACAAGAATCTTCTGACCCTTTAGAATTTATTCCTATTAAATACGAAAATATTGGGTCATGTTTGAATATTAATGATGAATTTTATACTGGCGATGGTCAGTTATCGTTTAAAGTAGTAAAAATTATAAGTACCAATGAGTTTGTCGCAGAAGCAAATAATTCTGGCCTGCTTGTTTTTCGGAATTCTGTAACTATTCCAAAAATTATGGACGACATTGATCATATTACTCCTTTTATTGATGAGATAATTCCTCGACTTCCTGAGATCCAGCCGGAAATGGTTGCTTTTTCTTTTATTAGTTCTAAAAAGATGCTAGAAAAATTGATAAGCAAATTATCTAAATACACAACTTCCAATTGGCAACCAAAAATAATTGCAAAAATAGAATCACAAGCAGGCGTTGATAATATTGACGAAATATTGGAATTGGCGGATGGAATTATGGTGGCTAGAGGTGACTTGGCCTTAACTATGCCCTATGCTGAGTTAGGGCTTACGCAAAAAAAATTAGTAAGCAAAGCTCGCAGTGCTGGAAAATACGTAATAGTTGCTACACAGGCACTTCAATCTTTGCTTAACAATTATATTCCAATGCGTTCCGATGTCTTGGATGTTACCAATATGTGTCTTGATGGAGCTTCTGCTGTGATGTTATGTACTGAGACGGCACATAGCGAGCATCCAGAAAGAGCAGTGGAGGTGGCAAGGGAAATTATATCAGAAGTAAATGATTCTAAATTGGATATGTAAATAGAATTTACTCTATCAGAATAGGTGAATTGTGTCATACTCTTGACACTTTTTTTATTTGCAGTAGAATAAAATTTCGTATACATCATGGTTCTTTTTGAGGAGAATTTGATGACCGATTCTGAGAAACCTGTTGATACTACTGATGCCGAACGGCACACACCTAAAGTGGAGGCTCCGAAAACAAAGGGGCCTGCCAGTGCTGCTACATCTGCGGCAGAGCAATACGCTCTCTTGTATCCCGACGGATTTCCGCCTGGGCATTTCCTGGGTTGACTCATTCGCTCTAGTGGGGGTTATCTTCGACCCTTACTGGAGCAGGGGAGGTCTCGCGCGCCAGCAGACTGTGACCTTTTTCCGGTCTTGTTGGAGACCTCCCTACCCTTTTTGAGCGGAGCGGATCAATAGCGGAACAAGCGGATTGCTCTCATCATGGGCCTAGCTGTGTTGTATTCAGCAGGCCCTTTTTTTATTTTTAAAACCACGTATTGACATAAACAATAAATAATGTTATTTTATTGAGCTGACAAGCATGTTGCTGTCAGTAATCCAAGGAGGGTGAGAGATGACGAGAAGACGAGGAAGGTCCTCAACGAGTAATCCGTTCAGTAGTTATTGGCCGATATGGATGCTCGTGGTGGGGATACTGATGCTGCTGGTCTGGTCTCCGGGAGGAGAACAGAAAACAGAGGATCTGAGCATTGAAGCTCAGAACTCAGGGGCTATCCTGGAAGCAGAAGTGGTCCCCGAGACGCCGCCATCTGGCCAAGAGGCCATCGAAAAGTTCTACGCTTTGACAGCGGAGTACAACCGAACGGTCGAGGAGGAGCGAGCTGCGCAGAGCGAAGGGGTGAGAAGTCGCTTCGAACGAGCGCACTTTGTCAGCTTCTACACGTTCTGCAGTCTGCAGAACTACTACCTCGGTGACCTCACCTCTGGCGACAAGGCCTGGATCTTCGCCAATCCGGACAGCAACTATGTGTTGCCCGTGGGAGTCGTTTTTGACTTCTGTGGTCCGGTGGTAATGGATGGATCTGGATTTGAAACGTCTGGTCCTCGCGAGAGCTTCGATATCTTTATCGAGTACTCGTTTCGGGAAATCGATTTCCAAAGCGCTCTCGATATCATCGAAGACGAAGTCGCCATGAAAGAGGTGCGACAGACAGTCCGTGCGCGCATGGATATGTTGGGGGTGGCATACCCCTACGTTCTTCAACAGGCTGAAGACCTGCACACGTCCGAAGAAGACTAGCAACTTTCGACGGACTTTTTTTATATCTAGAAATATAAATGAAGAGGTGATATAATTAGCAAATAATTAATAATCAGAAATTTATGACAGAAAATAATGAAAAAAGAGAAGAGTTTAGTATTTCCGGTGATAAAGTTGTAGAGAAAGTAAAGGAGCTGATAAAAGAAGGGAATGCTCGAAGAATTATCATTAATAACGAAAAAGGAGAATCAGTTTTAGAAATCCCTGTTACAGTTGGAGTTGTGGGAGCACTAATTGCTCCAGTTCTAGCGGCAGTAGGAGCCGCCGCCGCGTTGCTAACAAATTGTACTATTGTGGTAATCAAAAAATAACGAATGACAAAAAGCATAATTAGCGTTAAAAACTTTTCAAAATCTTTCAGGGAGAGGGAAGTTGTATCTGATCTTTCTTTAGATGTTCAAAAAGGAGAAGGTTTGCCTTCAAACTGTTTGAAATTGGATCTTTGGAAGTGAATAGGAAAATCTCTTTCAAATCCCTCATGCAAAAGCAAAAAAACAAACAATAGACTTGACCTTAGCCAAAAATATTGCTTGCATTTGTTGCTGGTTTTTTTATTTTACCTTACTTGGCTTGACAGATATTTATTTTCTGGTAGTATTTCATATTACTGTTCGCAGGTGGACAACAAGTTCGCCACATGGATGTGGTTTTGTAGTGTTGGAAGGAATTGATTTATGCCAAAGAAGGCAAGTGCGACCGTTGATCGCGTGGAAAACCTGAGAATTTGGGTTGAGCGTTGTGATGACCAAGGAAGAATATTCATGTCGATCCGAGAGGATAGGCATATCCCTGAAGGCGGTTTGTACGTATGCTGTCATCATGAGGGAACTAAGTTCTTCTTCGCTGGAGACGCGATTGACTTTTTATCGCTAAATGTCGCTATTGCGGAAAATGTCCGTGATGAATTCGAGGTGGTAGTCACCGGAAGTATGGAGAAAGTACTGCCAGATGTGTTCGAATCAATGACCGATGAACATCTCGCCGATGTCACGGGAGAAGATGGAAATGAAATTGAACTGAGTTGGTCTGATCAGGACCTCCTTCAGATGAACCAGGATTCAGCCCCCATCCACTTCATTCATGCTGAATCTCTCACAGTGAACCTGTAAGCATATGCCAAATGGCACCCGTAGTAACTTGATAACTACGGGATTTTTTTTATCATACTTTAGCCCTTGACAATATAGAGTATTCATGATAGACTGCCCCGTCACGCGTGCTAATGAAAGATGGTTCATAAGTAGTGCTCTTTTGCGCGTGATGTAAGAGCCTACTACCACACGGAAGTGAAGGGTGAGACCATGAACAAGCAGATTCCTTTCTGGATCGTTCTGATCCCGGTCGTGTTGCTGGCCGTCTCCGGCGTGTTCAACGTCGTACAGATGAATCAGCAGGGCCAGACCGAGCAAGCCAGCATTCCGGTGCTGGCGCTGAATCAGCTCGCCGAAAGCGAGCAGTATCAGCTGGAGTCGTTCCAGTCCGTGTCGTTTACCCAGGATGGGTACACGAACGAAGCCTATCTCGTGCTCATCAGCACGAGGCAGGAAGGGCAGATCCTGCCCGGCTATAATGGCTTCTCATGCCTGGTTGTGAGCAAGAATCTGGTGGAGATCAACACCGCCAGTTCCAGCCAGGAGATACAAACGGCGACAGTGGCCACCTCTGTGAGCGAGGGTAGTAGGACCCGTATCCTGCGCCTGCGTCCCAATGCGGTGCGTCCTGACCCGGCTCCGAACCGGGATGTGACGGCCGCCTTAGCGGTAGCGAGCGACTAGCTCAACTCACACCCTTTATCGGGTGAACCCCCCAAATCTTATCGGTTTCAAATCGAGACGAAATGGGGGGTGTTTTTATTGAAAAAATGACCCTTTTTTGGCTAAAAAAGCATTTGCTGAAATCATCAAAAACTGTTATTATAAAGGTGAATTTCTCTCAAAAAGACGTTCTGGAGATAAGATTCCGATTCACTCTATGCCTTTAAGAAGATATCTATTTATTATGGGATTCGGGGCCCTCATTTCATGGGGTGCTTTGGTGTTGGTTGTAATAAATATTGACCCTTTTACTTCAGGATCCGTTGGTTTGTTATCATTTTATGTGATGCTTTTTTTAGCCCTAATGGGTACATTTGCATTGCTTGGGTTTTTTGTAAGGGCTATTTTTGTAAAAAGAGCAGTTTTGTTCAGACATATTGGCGTTTCTCTTAGACAATCTGTCCTATTATCTTTTCTGATCCTAATTTCCATGATGCTTCAGGCTAATAGATTATTTACCTGGTGGAACGCAATTCTACTTATTCTGGGTTTGGCACTGCTTGAATTCTTTTTTCTGGGAAGAGAAACTCCAAAAGTTCAGCATGAACCACATCAACAATAATATTTCATGAAAAAAACCTTAGAACAATTGAAACAGAAAGCACTGGACGAAATCCAGAAGGTTAATGATTCCGAGGGCCTAAAGAATCTAGAAACAGAGTATTTGGGTAGAAAGGGAAAGATTACAAAAGTTTTACGTGAGATTAAAGATATCTCTGATGAAATGAAGCCTGTTATTGGCAAGTTAGCAAATGAGGTTAAAATAGAGCTTACAAAAGCACTGAAAACAGCCGACTCAAAGCTTTCTGGAAAATCCAGTAAAAGCAAGGATTTTTTTGATCCCACTTTACCAGGAATAAGGTCGGGGGATGGACATCTACATCCTATAACTCAAATGCTAGAAAAAATATGGGATGTTTTCCATTCTATGAATTTTGATATTGTAGATGGACCAGAAATTGAAAATGACTATTATAATTTTCAAGCGTTGAATATTCCTCAGGACCATCCAGCACGTGATATGCAGGACACTTTCTATTTGAAGAAGGAAAAGAACACATCTGTTGGAAAATTTGGTGAATTGTTATTAAGAACCCATACTTCTGCTGCTTCCCAAGTAAGAACAATGGAGAAGAATAAACCACCATTGAGAGTTATTGCCACGGGAAAATGCTATAGGCGTGATGAAGATGTTTCTCATACCCCTATGTTTCATCAATTCGATGGAGTGGCTGTAGATACTAATATTACATTTTCAGATTTAAAAGGAACTCTTCATTATGCAATGAGGGAGATTCTTGAAGAGGATATAAAGGTTCGCTTCCGAATTTCCTATTTTCCTTTCGTAGAACCTGGAGCAGAGTTTGATGTTACGTGCACAATCTGTAATGGAAAGGGTTGTCCAACGTGCAAGAATACTGGTTGGCTTGAAATGGGAGGATGTGGAATGATTCATCCAAACGTTTTGAAGGCAGCTAAATATGATCCAAATAAGTACCAGGGATTTGCATTTGGGTTTGGCATCGAGAGACCGATAATGATTAAGCATAAAATTGCTGATATTAGGACTCTGTTTGCAAACGATATGAGATTTTTAAAACAGTTCTAGAATATATGAAGGTATCACTTGATTGGTTAAAAGAATATGTAGATATTAAAGTATCCCCAGAAGAATTGGCGGATGATTTGACTATTCGTTCGGTAGAAGTAAATACGATTGAGAATTCAGGCAAAGGTCTTGATAAAGTGGTTGTTGCTGAAATTATTGGAGTAAAGAAGCATCCGAATGCTGACAAGCTTAACCTTGTGAATGTTAATAATGGAAAGAAGGAATTTGAGGTTGTTTGTGGGGGAGTGAATATTACAGATAAATCTGTCGGGAAGAAAATTCCATTTGCTATGATCGGAGCAGTATTACCAAATGGCATGGAAATGAAGAAGGTAAATATTCGAGGAGTAGAATCATGTGGAATGATATGCTCTTCAGAAGAATTGGGATTACCAAAGAAGGGGGAACGTGAAATTCTGTTTTTGAATGATAAAGATAAAAAAGGAGCGAAGGTGACTGAGATTCTCGGATTGAACGATTTAATACTTGATTTGGATGTGCTGGCAAATCGTGCTGATCTCATGGGGCACTATGGTGTTGCAAGAGAGATTGCCGCGATTTCCAAAACAAAATTTAAAAAGAAATCTTTTGATATTGAAGATGAACCAAAGAATAATAAGGAAGTAAAAGTTTTAATCAAAGATAAAAAATCATGTTCGCGATATTCAGCATTGGTAATAAGTGGGGTAAAGATTGGTACTTCACCAGACTGGATGAAAAAGCGCCTAGAGTCAGTGGGAATAAGATCAATAAATAATATCGTTGATTTGACCAATTATGTAATGCTTGATCGTGGTCAGCCGTTGCATGCATTTGATTATGCGAAAGTACAAGGAAAGACTATGACTGTTAGGTCAGCAGAGAAGGGTGAGCGAGTAAAGACTCTGGATGGAAAGACGTGGAATCTAGAATCAGGAATGCTTATTATTGAGGATCAGAACAGAATCATTGATTTAGCCGGGATTATGGGAGGAGCTAATAGTGAGGTAAGTGCCAAAACCACAACTATTATTTTGCAAGCAGCAACCTTTGATCCAATAAACATACGACAAACATCTCGCAAGCTTGGCCATAGGACAGACGCCGTTGGACGTTACGAAAAAACAGTTGATCTTACTCAAACATTGGCCCATTTAACCTACGCATTCTCTTTACTAAAAGAAATGATCCCAGAAGCAACTCTAGAACAGGTTATTGATGAGGGAGTATGGCAGTTGAAACCAGTTAATATAACAATCAATACAAAGCAGATTGAAAATCTTCTAGGTATTAAAATTCCAAAGAATGAAATCATATCAATATTAGAATCACTTGAGGCGAAAGTTAAAAAGAGTGGAAAAGATACTTTAATTGTTCAAGTGCCAACATTTCGGCCAGATTTAAGAATCCCAGAAGACATAATTGAAGAAGTCTCACGTATTTATGGATACAACAAGTTAGGGGAGTCTGTGCCAACTGGTGATTTAGAGCCACCTCAAGCACCAAAATATCTTTCTAGAATAAGACAAGTGAAACATTACTTGAAAGGCAAGGGTTTCACTGAAGTATATAACTATTCTTTCACCAGCAAAGAAAATATCCAAAAGGCAGGATTGAAAGTCACTGATCATATTGAAATAGAAAATCCCCTTGCTTCTGACCAGCAATATATGCGGACAGAGTTAATATCGGGTTTACTAAATAATACTCACGAGAACCTGAAACATAATAGCTGTGTTAAGCTTTTTGAATTATCGAATGTATATTTTCCCAAACCTGGTGGCAAAACTCATGAAGCTCCGTTACTTAGCGCCGTGGTTACTGGTGAAAAAGAAGATGGAAAGGAATATTTCGAACTTAAAGGATCTATAATACAACTTTTCGAGGAACAAAACGTTTCATATAAAAGTGAAATTCTAACAAAGGAAGGTAAAAGTGATTGTCCTTATTGGAATGCATACAATCTAAAGAAGTCATTGAAATTTACGCACAACGGCAAAGTGCTAGCTACATTATCACAACTTTCAGATACAGTTTCTCAAAAATTCGACATTGATCGCCCTGTTTACTTTTTTGTTGTATTCCTTGATTATCTTGCTAGTCTAAAGATTTTTAGTGCAATACCAAAATATCCGAGCGTTATGTTGGATATTGCCTTTGTGATTGAGCAAAAGGTTTTGTTCGAGGATATTGAAAAAGCGGTCTGGCAGTCTGGAAAGCCCCTTCTTACCAAAGCAGAATTATTTGATATTTATGTAGGCAAGCAAATAGGGATCGGAAAAAAGAGTATGGCTCTTCACTTGGAATATCGTGCTGATGACAAAACACTTTCAATACAAGAAGCACAAAATGTTCACAATAAAATAATTAAATCATTAGAAAATAAATTTGATGCTCAAATTAGAGCACAATAAACTTGAAGAAAGGTAGAATATATTTATGCCAAAAAAGAAAATAGCGAAAAAGAAAGCAGTAACTAAGCCAGCAAAGAAGGTGTCAGCAAAGAAACCTGCTGAAAAAACAACTGACGGCAAACCAGAATATACTGCTAAGCAAATAACAGTTCTAGAGGGTTTAGCACCAGTAAGAAAAAGACCTGGAATGTATATTGGTAATACTGCGGAAGCAGGATTACATCATTTGATTTGGGAGGTTGTAGACAATGGAATAGATGAAGCGATGGGAGGAAACGCAGATTTTATTGAAGTACGTCTTCTACCAGATGGTGTAATATCAGTGTTTGATAATGGTCGTGGTATTCCTGTAGAAAAACATAAAGTTACAAAGAAATCTGCTCTGGAAACAGTCATGACTACTTTACATGCGGGTGGTAAATTTGGTGAGGGTGGCTATAAAGTATCGGGTGGTTTGCATGGTGTAGGTGTTTCTGTTGTGAATGCACTCTCAGAAAATCTGCGGGCGGAGATTAAGAGAGATGGTAAAACCTGGATGCAAGAATACAAAAGGGGAAAAGCTCAGGGTAAGGTAAAACCAATCGGACCAGCAAAGGGTACGGGCACTACTATAATATTTAAACCGGATGCTGAAATTTTTACGGTACTTAATTTTCACTGGCAAACTGTCTTGGATCACTTAAGACAGCAAGCATATCTGACAAAAGGTATTCGCATTAAAGTTGTTGATCGTAGAGAAAAGGACAAACCAAAAAGTCATACTTTCTATTTCGAAGGAGGTATTGCTTCATATGTCAAACAGCTTAACCATAACAAAGCAGCAAAGCAAGAAAAAGTTTTCTATATTGAAAAAGAGGATAGTGGAATTAATGTCGAGGTCGCATTTCAGTATAACGATGATTTCAAGGAGAATCTTTTCTCATTTGCAAACAATATTCATACTGTTGAGGGTGGTATGCATTTGGTAGGATTTAGAACTTCATTGACAAGGGCGCTGAACAGTTATGCAAGAAAACAAAAGTTCTTGAAAGAGAAGGATGATAATCTTTCTGGTGATGATGTTAGAGAGGGTTTAACTGCTGTGATAAGTGTGAAAGTTCCTGAGCCTCAATTTGAAGGACAGACAAAAGCAAAACTTGGTAATGCAGAAGTGCGACCAGTAGTTGAATCGGTATTTTCTGAAGCATTACAAAACTTTTTGGAAGAAAATCCCCGTGACGCCAGAGAGATAATTGGAAAAACCCTACTTGCTGCGCAGGCTCGTGTTGCGGCTAGGGCGGCTCGTGATTCTGTTATTCGCAAGGGTGCACTAGATGGCATTACACTACCTGGCAAACTAGCAGATTGTGCATCACGTGATCCTTCTAACTCGGAAGTGTTCATAGTAGAGGGAGATTCTGCAGGAGGTTCTGCAAAGCAAGGAAGAGATCGTCATATCCAAGCTATTCTTCCACTGCGAGGAAAAATATTGAACGTTGAACGTGCTCGCCTAGATAAAATGCTTGCGAATAATGAAATAAAATCACTGGTGCTAGCACTTGGAACAAATATCGGTGAACAGTTTAATCTCGAAAAAATCCGTTACCACAAAGTAGTGATCATGACAGATGCCGATGTAGACGGTGCTCATATTAGAACTCTACTACTGACAATATTCTATCGCTACTTCCCACAGATTATTGAAGCAGGATACTTATATATTGCTCAACCACCTTTGTATCGTCTACAAAGAGGAAAAGATGTTAGATTTGTTTATACTGATGCAGAAAAAGAAAAAGCAATAACTGATATGCAGTCCAAAATAAAAACTAAAGCAACTGCAAAGAAAACTCCGTCTACTGATGAGGGAGAAGTATCGACGGAAGAAGTACCCGGCGAGATGGGTGTGGGAGAAAAGGTTTCTGGTATTACCATTCAGCGATACAAAGGTCTTGGTGAAATGAGTCCAACAATGCTTTGGGATACAACCATGAATCCCGAAACTAGAATGCTGATGCAAGTTAAAGTAGCTGATGCAGAGCAGGCAAATGAGATATTTGATGTTTTGATGGGTGCTGACGTGGCTCCAAGGAAGAGATTCATTCATACACACGCAAAAGCGGTAAAAAACCTAGATATATAACGATATTTTACAAATTTGAGCTAATCACTTGCATAATTATTAATTATCGGGTATGATGTTTTTAAGAACTCAAAGCCCGACGAGGGCTTTTTAAAGACCAATAAAATGGCTATTTCAAACAACAAAATATTCAGATATTTCAAAGAATCAAAGGATGAGCTTAAAAAAGTTACCTGGCCTAGTCGCAAGGAAGCTATAAAGCATACTTTGATTGTAATTGGCGTTAGCGTATTTGTAGCTGTGTTTTTAGGACTCGCCGATTATCTTATGAATACCGGACTTGAACAAGTAATAAAATAAGTTATGCCAAAGCAAACTGCAAAACATGGAAAACGTTGGTATGTTCTACATACTTATTCAGGATATGAGGAAAATGTTTCCAGAAACCTCAAACAGAGAATTGAATCTATGGATATGGAGGATAAGATATTTAACGTCCTTATCCCTACAGAAAAGAAGATTAAGATAAAAAACGGAAAGAGAAAAATTGTAACTGAAAAAATATTTCCTGGATATGTATTGGTGGAAATGATTGTCACTGATGAATCTTGGTATGTGGTGAGGAATACTCCAAATGTAACTGGTTTTGTAGGAACTGGGACTACACCTACTCCTATTTCGGAAGATGAAGTTAAAAATCTGCAAAAGAGAATGGGTATTGAAGAACCTAAGTATAAGATTGATGTTAATGTTGGTGATCCGGTACGCATTATTGATGGTCCATTCAAAGAGATGGAAGGTAAAGTATCCGAAATTGATGATGCGCGAGGTAAGGTAAAAGTACTTGTCTCAATGTTTGGACGAGAAACACCAACTGAACTTGATTCTCTACAAATTAAGAAGATCTAAATTAAAAAAAAGTGAAGGAAGTAGAATATAACAAATTAGTACGTGATAGAATTCCTGAAGTGATTGAAGAAGATGGTGATGAATGCCAATACGAGCAATTGGAAGAGCAAGATTACAGTTCTATGTTGAGAGAGAAATTTATTGAAGAGGCAAAAGAGCTTATTGCAGCAGAAGGTAAGGAAGAAATAATCAACGAACTGGCAGATTTTGCAGAGCTTATCGAAGCAGTACAGGATCTAGAGCAAATATCTTCTGAAGATATAGAAAAAAAGAAAATCCAGAAGCATGAAGAAAGAGGAGGCTTTGCTAAACGAATTAAATTAATCAGTGTGAAGGAAAATTAAATGGCAAAATCGATAAAAGCTATTGTAAAACTACAAATTCAGGCGGGTAAAGCAAATCCTGCACCTCCCGTTGGTCCTGCGTTGGGTCAGCATGGTTTGAATATTCAAGAATTTTGTACAAAGTTTAATAATGAAACCAAGGATCTTGGCGGAGATGTTATTCCAGTTGAGATTACGGTGTTTGAAGATAGAACTTATACTTTTATTCTTAAAACTCCACCAGCAGCAGAGCTTCTAAAAAAAGCAGCAGGAATAAAAAAAGGATCCGGTAATCCATTGATCACCAAAATTGGTAAAGTAACCAAAGCTCAGGTAAAAGAAATCGCAGAAAAAAAGATGCCAGATCTAAACGCAAATGATATTGAAGGAGCAATGAAGATTATTGAAGGTACTGCTCGTCAAATGGGTTTGAAAGTGGAGTAAATATATTTATTAATCTCTTAACCGTGGGACCACGATTTTAATCGGGGGATTGAACCACAAAGGAGAACGAAATGTCACAAAGAAGCAAGCGCTATAAGGAGGCAAGTCAAAAAATTGATAATGCAAAGGAATATCCAATAGCAGAGGCTATTCAAATTATTAAAGAAACCGCTACCACCAAGTTTGATTCTTCGGTAGAGGTTCATATTAGTTTAGGAATTGATATAAAAAAAGCAGAACAAATGGTGAGAGGAACAGTTATGATTCCTAACGGTTTGGGAAAGAAGCTCCGAATAGCAGCATTTGTTTCCCCAGAAAAGGAAAAAGAAGCAAAGGAAGCTGGTGCAGATATTATCGGTGATGAATCAGTGATAAAAGAGATAAAGTCAAAAAAGAAATGTGACTTTGATATTGCTATTGCCGAACCACAAATAATGAAGAATCTGGGAAGTATTGCAAAAATTTTGGGACAAAAAGGACTAATGCCAAATCCTAAAACTGACACTATTACAAAAGATGTAAAAAAGACTATTGAAGAGCTATTAAAAGGTAAGGCAATGTTTAGATCAGATGATTCTGGAAATTTACATCAAATGATTGGAAAAGTATCTTTTGATGACCAAAAATTGCAAGAAAACTATACAGCGTTTTTTGATGCAATAAAGAAGGCAAAACCTGAAACTTTGAAAGGAAGTTATATCAAAAAGGTGCATCTGGCTAGTTCTATGGGGCCAAGTGTGAAGGTTGACTTCTAACCATAAACTTTAAGGAGAAGAATATGGAAAAAGAAACTGAAAAACATGTTCGCCCGTCGTGGGATGACTATTTTATGGCGATAGCAAAGATTGTTGGTACACGAAGTACGTGTGATCGACTTCGAGCTGGCGCTGTTTTAGTTAAGGAAAAAAGAATAATTTCAACAGGCTACAATGGCTCACCGCCAGGATTGCCACATTGTGATGAAATAGGTCATCTTATGGAAGAAGGACATTGCGTAAGAACCGTTCATGGTGAACATAATGCTATTTTGCAGGCTGCAACTGTATCTGGAACTAATACTAGAGGTTCAACTATGTACACAAAATATAGTCCTTGTCTTCATTGTTCGAAATATATTGTAGCGGCTGGTGTGAAAAAAGTAATAATGGGAAAAGTTTATAGAAATTCAAAGGTAGTAGATTATCTAAAAGAAGCAGGTGTAGAAGTAGAAGTGTATGTAGAAAACGAAGAATGGCAGGAAGAATTGCAAAAATTATTTGCAAATGAAATAGAGGTAATGAAACCTGACGAGGGGGACGTTGAAGTAAAGATCAAAAAATAATACAATATTTGCATGAGTAAAAAAGTTCTTGGATTCACAGGACTAATAGCAAGTGGTAAAGGAACTGCTTGTAAATATTTAAGCGAAAAATACGGAGCCGAAGGTTTCCGTTTTTCTACTATATTGAGAGATGTGGTGGATAGAGTTTATATTCCACAAACTCGTGAAAATTTACAAAACATTTCTCAGGTCTTGAGAGAGAACTTTTCTCAGGATATTTTGTCGAAGGCAATTGCAGAAGATGTAAAAAAAGCCAAGAGTGAAATAGTAGTAATTGATGGAGTTCGCAGGTGGACTGATATAGAGCATCTGAAAAATATACCTGGATTCCAACTTGTAAGCTTAAATGTTGATGCAAAAACTCGATATGAAAGGTTAACAAAGCGGGGAGAGAATGAAGGTGATACTTCCAAAACATGGGAAGCATTCCAAAAAGATAGTGGTGCAGAAGCTGAGGTTCATATTATAGAAATGATTGAAAAAGCAGATACAATAATAGACAACAATAGCACAATGGAGGATTTCTATAAGCAACTAGATAAATTGGTAAAATGAAAATTAAATTAAAAAGATTATATCCTGATCTGCAGATTCCAAGTTATGCTCACTCAGGTGATGCGGGGCTGGATATTTATTCATTAGAAAATGTTGCGATAAAACCAGGTGAAAGACATCATTTTAAAACTGGTTTTTCTTTAGAGATGCCTTCTGGCTATGTTGCGCTGATTTGGGACAAAAGCGGGCTCGCTTCGAAAAGTGGCTTAACAAATTTTGGTGGAGTGATTGAGTATACTTATCGCGGAGAATATGGAGTGGTATTATACAACGCAGGTGAAGAAGAATATAGTATTAAAAAAGGTGACAAGATTGCGCAGCTACTGATTCAGAAAATTGAGACAGCTGAAATAGAAGAGGTGGATGAATTATCAGAATCTCCTCGTGGTGAAGGGGGATTTGGCAGTACGGGGAAATAATATGCAGAAGGAATTTGAAATAAAATCAAAAGTAGAATCAATTTCTGAGATTAGAAAAAAGCTGAAAAAAATCGGAGCTCGAAAAATTGGAATCAAAAGAAATGTAGATATATATTACACACCTGAGAGTGGAGAGAAGTATTATGGTAATAGGAGTAGACTTAAGTTTAGAATAAGATTTGATGGTGAGTCAGATAAGGGTAGATTAGAAGTACACAAAATTTTAAATCTACATGAAGCAATAGAATACGAGCTACCTGTCGGTGATGTAAAAATGGTAAAGATTATGTTGAAGGAATTAAGATTTAAACAATGCTCTATAGTTGATAAAGTAAGAGAGTCATATAAATATGGGAGTTTAAATATCGAACTTGATAAAGTAAAAGAACTTGGTGAATTCATGGAAGTGGAAATCATGAATAGTGATAGAAATAAAGCAGTAAAAAGAATAAACGAGTTTTACAAAAAGATTGGAGTTTCAAAAAAAGATTTCATTATTGGTGGTGGTTATGGCGAGATGATGATTAAACACAATCAAAAAAGTAAATGAAGGAATACCACAAATTACTACAAACTATTGTTGATAAGGGTATCGATAAAGAAGATCGTACCGGCATAGGTACGCGTAGTTATTTTGGTTATCAAATGAGAGTGAATTTAAGTGATGGATTTCCTTTGTTAACAACAAAGAAAATGTTCACCAAAGCGATTGTTCATGAGCTACTTTGGTTTTTGATGGGAGATACTAATATTAAGTATTTAGTTGACAATGGTGTTCGCATCTGGAATGAGTGGCCATATGAAACATTTAAGGCGAGTGAAGAATACAAACAAGAGACTATAGATGAATTTGTAGAAAAAATTAAGTCAGATGATTCGTTTGCAGAAAAATGGGGAGATCTAGGACCTGTTTACGGCAAACAGTGGATTCGTTGGGAAGCTCCTGATGGTTCTGAAATAAACCAGATTCAAAATGCTGTTGATATGATCAAAAATAACCCAGACTCTCGAAGAATTCTGGTGAGTGGTTGGAATGTGGCGGATATTCAGGCATTGATAAATGGCAAAACATCTGCGCCACCTCTCTGTCATACCGTGTTTCAGTTTTACGTAGTAAACGGTAAATTATCATGCCAACTGTATCAGCGCAGTGCCGACGTGTTCCTTGGTGTTCCTTTCAACATTGCTTCGTATTCTCTTTTGACAATAATGATGGCACAGGTTACAGGACTTGAGCCTGGTGATTTTGTACATACATTTGGAGACGTTCATATTTACAAAAACCACATGGATCAGGTTGAACTTCAACTTTCAAGAGAACCTAAAAAATTGCCGACTATGAGAATCAATCCAGATGTGAAAGATATCTTTAATTTCAAATTCGAGGATTTTACATTAGAAGGGTATGATCCACATCCACGAATTAAAGCTCAAATAGCGGTATAGATCTATGAAGAAACCAACTATCAATATCATATGTGCTTTGTCAGAGAATCTTGCTATTGGAATGAATGGTAGACTTTTGTGGAACATACCAGAAGATCTTAAAAGGTTTAAAGAGATTACTACAGGGCATCCGATAATCATGGGTAGAAAAACTCACGATTCAATTGGCAAACCATTACCAAATAGAACCAATATCATAGTTTCTCGCAGTCTGAAAGCGACAAAAGGAGGATATGTTTCCTCATCACTGAAAAACGCAATTGAATTTGCTGCAAAACAAGAAGGAGGAAGCGAAATATTTATAATCGGCGGCGGGGAAATATATAAGCAAGCACTTCCGTTAGCTGACAAATTGCATTTAACGGTTGTTAAGGGAGATTTTAATGGGGACACATTTTTTCCTGAGTATTCTGAATTTGGAAAAGTTACTGTAAAGGGGAATGGACGCTATGAAAATTATCAATTCACATTTTTAGAACTAGAAAAATAATGGCAAAAGGAAAATTAATTGTACTAGATGGGACTGATGGGTCTGGGAAAAAGACCCAGACTGATTTATTGCTGGAGCGCTTGGAAAAAGAGGGAATCGAAAAGGAGTATGCTGATTTTCCTAGATACGGAAAGCGTTCAGCAGCAATGGTTGAGGACTATTTGAATGGAGAATTTGGCAAGGCTGACGAAGTTAATCCATATACTGCGTCGCTTTTTTATGCCATGGATCGTTATGCGGCAAGTAAAGATCTGAAAAGAAGTCTAAGTGAGGAAAAAGTCATAATAGCCAATCGTTATGTGTCTGCTAATATGGGACATCAAGGTGGAAAAATAAAAGATTCAGCGAAAAGAACAGAATATTTTGAATGGCTAGATAATCTAGAGCATAATCAGCTGGGAATTCCGCGTCCTGATGCAACTATTCTTCTCTACGTTCCGGCAAAGATTGCTCAAGAGCTGGTTGGTAAAAAAGAAAAAAGAGATTATCTAAAGGGGAAAACACATGATATACATGAAGAAGATATAAACCATTTAAAAAATGCGGAAAAAACATATCTGGAAGCAGTAAAGAAATTTGGTTTCAGTGTTGTAAAATGCGTAGAAAACGGTGAACTGCTTTCCCGTGAAAAAATTCATGGAAAAGTGTGGCGGGTTGTTGTTGAATTGCTAAGATAGTGACCAAAAAATATGAATGAATAGAGATTTGACACCTTTTCCTGTTATGCGCTATCATTTAGATACAACTAAACAAAGCATATTGGGCGGCCTAGTAATCTTTTAGATTTTGCCGTCTATTTAATTTGGAAAGGAATAAATATATGGAAGAAAACACAAATCCTACTCCAGCAAAGGGGAGTAAAACAGGGGTAACAATATCAATTCTGGCAGTAATTATCATAATTGCTGGTGCTTTATGGTATTCATTTTCTGGTACGAATGACAATACCAATAATGCAAATACGGTAGTGAATGAGAATACTAATGTGACTGTTAATGAGAATGTGAATACAACTATAAACGAAAACACCAACGTTACTACAAATACTAACATCTCAACAAATACCAATTCTACTGTGGATACTAGTGATTGGGAGACTTATTCGAATGAGGAATACGGGTATGAGATTAAGCACCCATCAGAAATTATTCCTTCTGACTCACAGGAAGGAGAATTTAGAATTAGCGTTGAGGAAAGAGATCAAGGAATTAAGATACATGAAATCTATGAAAGATATACTGGAAAAATATGTGTAAGACTTAACTACAAAGACTTGGGATATGTCAGTATCTCTACACCGGAAAATGATGGGTATGTTTTGTGTGGGATATCCGGAATTGGATTACTTGATGATGAAATAGAAAAGAATAGAAAAATTGAAATTGATGGAAATACCTATGACATAAAAGGTACTGAATATATTCTTACGAAGCCAGATGATGTATCAACTAATACATTAGAATTCCATCATGAAGTATGGAGTGTTGTTCTAGATGATGGAACAATAATAGGGATAATATCTTCAGCGAGTGAAGAGCACACATTTGAAGAGTTTGAGCAAATTAGAGAAGAGTTATTTGAGATAGTTAAGACATACAGGAAAGGATAGTGGATAGAGGAAGTTCTTTGACAGCATGGTGCTGTTAGTCGCTGGTACGAACCAAAAACGAGGAGGTCGAAATGTACCGGATTTCTGGATGGATGATTGTGATAGCAGTATTGCTATCAGCATTTGCTGCATACGCTGCGGATGATTGGTGTGCTGACGTGTACTCACCCAATAATCCTTACAACTGCTGTGACAATGGAAACGGAATGGAAGGGAACTGTGTCTGGTGGGCGTGGCACTGCCGACAGGATTTACCGCCTTGGAGCGGTAATGCTGAAGGATGGTTGAATCATGCAGTAAACGACGGGATCGATACAGGGATAGTACCTCTAATTGGGAGCATAGCTTGTTTCCCTAATATGGCTTATGGCTTGGGTCATGTTGCATATGTCACCGAGGCATATTTGGACGGTTCATTCGATGTGAGTGAAATGAACTGCTGGCAGGGATTCGATGGTGTTGATTTAAAACACTATACTACCGGAAGTGCTGCTGGTTTCATTTACGGCGGTCCTGTTGGTAGCGAAATCCCATGCGACATTGACCTAGCGACGGCACAACCCTACATCGACGCAGAAAGGAGTAATCAAGGACAGTCGAACTACGGAACGATGCAGGTCAGCACATACTGGTACTACGCCTTCGATCCGAACAACCCCTACAATTCAGATGGCACATCCAAGAGTTGTTATGTTGAATTGTGGAGTGGGGGACCTTTCAGTAACTGTGGTGTGGTGTTCGACGCGCTAGGGTGTGCAACTAGAGCACATACCATTCGTACCGGCTTTTGGCAGGATGGCAACAACCAAGGCTGGGAGGATCAAGGTGGTCCGACATCTCCCCTCGGTATGCCTGTGACCAATGAGTATGCTCAGGGTAGCAATGAAGCTCGTCAGGATTTCCAACTTGGCTACCTTCATTATCAGCAGGGTCGACAGCCTTACGAAGTTACTGTGAATGAATATCCTACCTGCGCTCCCGGTTGGACGGCAGATGGATGGAATCCACGCGTGAGCTACCGACTCGCACAAGTTTATGAAGATGGTGGATCTCGCAATTTCTTTGGCGAAGCAATAGGGTATGCCTATCTGGAAGATGATACTTGGTTTCAATTCTTCCAGTGTGGTCACATAACCGTCTCAGACAACCCGGGTGAAGCAAGCGGACAGGGAGATCCTCCAACAACACTCGAAATAGTCAGTGGACCTTACCAGATGGTGATGAAAGATCACCTGACATTAAGTGAGGTTAATGGAAATACCGCCTGGTTTACTACGCACTATCCAGTCTATGGTGGTAACTACGGCAGTACCGACTCTCGGGTCAAGATATACTGCAATGGAGTTCAAGTAACTGGGTACAAAGAGAGCAACCGTCTCTATGTGACCAACTACAACTCCAACGGGGTATACGAAGCTGACTATCCTCAGACCAAGGCAACTCTAACCAAAGGTGGTCTATACAACGGATATCGCACTCTTTATGCGCCATCTGAAGTATTTGGCAATACCTGGGGAAATACTCACGCCAGCCTCATTGTGCGTAAGTACAGCACCTGGGTTCCGGCATACAAAGAGACAGGGACAAACGTAATTGTTATCCCTGAATCCCAGTATGACCCATATGCCACCTATACCGCCCAGTACTCAAACATTGACCCGGACTACCCTTCGTATGTGAGTTCTGGTCCAGGACAGATGGTGTATCGGGAAAAACTCACCGTGGCATTTACCGCAGGAAATACGGCGTGGTTCAACACGTATTACTCGGTAAATGGTGGTAACTACGGCAATACTGACTCTAGAGTACAGCTGTACTGCAATGGCACGGAAGTAATAGGCT